>ENA-OQEB01000156-OQEB01000156.1-human-gut-metagenome-genome-assembly--contig:-NODE-156-length-28137-cov-5.474473_pt1 | contig 28137 bp, 22 predicted proteins | sample MGYA00242787_ERZ504619 | MGnify/ENA primary metagenome ERZ504619 (study PRJEB26092, sample SAMD00036317) | human gut metagenome | host: Homo sapiens | study: EMG produced TPA metagenomics assembly of... | reverse complement strand
TGTACGCGTTGCCGCCGATGTGGTCGCGCACGTCGATGATCTCCACGCGCACGCCGAGCCTCTCCGCGGCCTGCTGGGCCACGGTCAGGCCGAACAGGCCCGCGCCCACGACCACCAGATCGGGATACTCCACCGCTTCAGTCATAAAAACAACCTTCCAAAACAGTCAGTTCAATTGCAAATGCACACTGCCAATGTGTGTTTCGCGTTCATGATACTCGCATATCACGAATGAACGCAGCCGATCCATACTCCGAGTTATTCATCTCCAAAGATTCTTGCCCACGTCTCCATGGAGGTAATCCCATAAGACTGGTATTGGGCAGACAATCGCTTCCAATTCTTCAGAATCTTGCGTGTAAGCCGATATCCTTCCATCATGCTCTTACGGAAACGTTTGTTGTCTCGCTTTAGCCATGCCACCCCATTACCGTCTGGCGTGCTCACCAATGCTGAATTGACATGGTCAAAGGCAAGCCAAGTCCAGGCAGCATCGCGTGCGGGGATGGCCGCATCCGGACGAGTGGCTTTATCGGGATTGGCCTTCTTGATAAAGCTCTTCGCGATAAGGCCGACAGCCGCCTTGTACCGGCTTTTCATAGTCGATGGATGGTTCTTTGGCGGTTCAACCTCGCCAGCTGGCTCAGGGAACTCATCAAAACTCTCCTTGGACTGAGCATCGGGATATTTTGCTCGCAGTTCACGCACTTCGCCAAGTTTCGTCGGCAAGCAATCTACAAGGTACTGTGGGCCTCGAAGAATATCCCTTAGCGCCATATGATGCAATGCCATGGCGGAGTACACAAACCGAAGCCCGAGACTGGCATCACCATACAAGGTCTCCACCAACATGCGAGGCGGCCTATCCGGATACGTCAACAATGCCGCGAGCAACGGTTACGCTCAGTAAAGTATTCCTCCCACGAACGTGCTGGATCCTTGTCATGCCATGCTTGGTGCCATACGGCCACGCCTGGCAGGCAGACTGTGGGAAATCCTGCTTTCTTGGCACGAAGACCATATTCAATGTCATCGAATTTGATGAACACCGGCATGGAGAGACCGATTTTCTTCACAACCGCAATCGGAATCAGACACATCCACCACCCATTGAAGTCTTCATCGATGCGCTGATGACGATCCGGAGAGTCACGGAGCGGTTCCACAGAGAAATCATGGTTGTATCCCATGCTCTTGGACGGGTACATCCACATTCGTTGCGCATTGATCCGCTCACCTTGCGTATACAACATGGTGCGATTATCCAAATGGAACATGCCGCCGCCGACAAGAACTGGTCGCACCGTGTAATCAGAGAATTGGATTGCACGCAGAATCGATTCCGGTTCGCTGATGGCATCATCGTCCAGCAACAGCACAAAATCACTATCACCGGCCTTAGCCGTTTCATACATGCCTCGGGAGAATCCTCCAGAACCACCCAAGTTCGCTTGCTGAATGTATGTAAGCTGTTCGCCTAGATTATCGGCAACCTCATCAAAGTCCTTCTGATCCTTAACTAAGTCGCTGCCTTGATCCGTGCAATACACTGTATCCAAACGTTCGCGCAATGCCGAAGCGCCGGCGATAGTACGCAATTGATCCATACAATATGAGGCGCGATTAAAGGTCGTGATGGCGATAGACAGGGTTGTCTCATGCTTAGCGGTACGCACCTCACGGGGTACAGACCATGTAGCATCAGCAATGGTCACGGAACCATCAAGCGATTCCGCATCGAACCAGAAGTAACCACCATCCATAAGACCTGTCATCGGCACGTCTATGCATACACGAGTTTCAGACTCCGAAGCCGTTGTCGTCTTCGTCGAAACCGGATAAATCAGTCCACGACCTGTGGAACGGAATACGCTGATTTTGGAGTTTCCCTGAACTGTCGCTTCGAATCGCACCGTTTTTACACTGGTCCAACGGCGCCAATATGCAGCGGGGAATGCGTTGAAAAATGTGCACCCTGACATGTGACCACGATTCTTCAACGTCAACGACGTACGCCCTGTGATTTCAAACGAATCGCATGTGACGCCAGCGGATGTTCCGGCATTACGAAACATGCGCTGCAATGCAGACTGGTTCATGGAACCGAATTCCAGCCTACGCATATCGATTCGCGAATCCAACGTGGTCTCCGCCACATGCGGACGGTCCAGTCAATCACATACAGCGGGAGAGTCTGCTCGGCATCCTTGACCGGATACACGACACGCATAACCGTTTCCCAAGTATTGCCCGATTCGGCATTCTTCATAGAAGCCTCCTGATTCATGCTTCCTCTCCTATCACCGTTTTCGTTCATTCACTCATCGTAGTGGATGCATCACACTTTAGACAATCCACACGCTCATAGTCAGCACACGAAATTCTTCGGGAAAGTCAGCAGCATATCGATGATGACGGCACACTTACCGTCTGCGAATGCTACAACGGACACATTGTCCAACAGCGCAATGCAGCTTTCTAATTTCCCCTCATCTTCACTTCTCTTCTTTGAAGATACATTTATTCAATAAACAGAGGACCTGTTACGCAACACACTCAACCGGAACATTGCAGCCACGTCCGCGACGACGGACGGCATAAGCCTTTACGACCAGCTATAGACAATCCCCGTGTCCGCGCAGTGCCATTGAGACAGCCCCCGGCATGAGGCGTCTCGGCGGATTCTAGTGGTGATTGCAACACCTGAGGTTTGAGCGGCCTTCCATGGCCACGTTGTCGGTTGTTGAGGTTATCACGCGTCGTCGAGCAGTTCGATGATCTTCTCGCTTGGTTTCATGAAGCCAAGGGCTTTGCGTGGCCGGTCGTTGAGTTCCTCGGCGACCGCGTCGAGGTAGTCCTCCGGGTAGACGGATAGGTCGGTGCCTTTGGGGAAGTACTGGCGCAGGAGCCGTTGGTGTTCTCGTTGGTGCCGCGCTGCCACGGGGAGTGCGGGTCGCAGAAGTAGACGGCCATGTCCAGCGAGGCGCGATCCGTTTGTGCAGGGCGAGTTCCGCTCCCTGGTCCCAGGTCAGGCTGTTGCGCAGGAGTTTGGGCAGGTGCTGCATCTTGTCGATGATGGCCTGCTGGACGTGTTCGGCGTCGTGCCCGTCGGGCAGGTGCAGCAGGATCGTGAACCTGGTGGTGCGCTCGACGAGCGTGCCGATGGCGCTTTTGTTGCGGCTGCCGGTGATGAGATCGCCTCCCAGTGGCCCGGGACCGCCCGGTCCTCGATCTCCGGGGGTCGCTCCGGAATCATGACCATGGGTTCGCGGAAACGGGGTTTGCGGCCTTGGCCGCCTTGGGGTCTGCGGACGGTTCGCCCCTGCCTCATGGCGCGTTTCAGCTCCTGCTTGAGTTCACCCCTGGCCTGCGGGTAGATGGCCTGGTAGATGGTTTCGACGCTTGCGTGCATGTCACCATTATCCGGGAACATCGCCTTCAGTCTGCCGGATATCTGCTCCGGGCTCCAATGCCTGCGCAACCCGGCCAGTATCTCCGCCCACAACGGCGTGCCGTCGGCCGCCTTGCGCGGTTTGGGGCGTTTGAGCCGGTCAGCCGCCTTCTGCTGGGCCCGGTAGGGTTCGCAGTCGCCGAACTCGGGATTCCTGTTGCGCTCGACCTCGCGGCTGACCGTGCTGGGGTCGCGTCCCAGCAGGCGCGCGATGGCGCGGATCGAATCGCCCAGGCGCAGCCGGTCGGCGATCAGGATGTGCTCCTCCTGATTGAAGTAGCGCGCGTGGATCCGTTTGGGTTTGTCCATGGTGGAACGATACCAGTCTATGCTTGCCTTTTCGTTCCTCCCGGTGGCGCGGGTGCGCCCGTTACGCCATACCTTGCCGGTGCGCTTGGAGACCCCGGCCGCATGGGCGGCTTGGGTGAAGTTCATGCCCTCCTCGTCCAGCAGACGCACGTACTCCTCGCGCCTCGCCGCGCACATCAGCTTCCTCGTCGGATATTCGACGCCGTTGAACGTCCAACGGCGTTCCCCGCCACGGTCTTCGTTTCGGTGGCTCCTGGTCACCTGACCCTCCTTGCGGTAGGTCAGGTGTTGCAACGATCACTAGAACCCGCCCAAGTTCCTCGTAAATACAACTTACGCAGAATTCATCCGATTTGCTTAATTATAAGCGCACGGTCGCTTAATAACGCATATTCACGGTTCCTGTCATCACGAATCACGAAGCTGCAAGCATTATCGTCAAGCGCAACGCCGACCGCATCGGTCGCATTGAGATTGTTCGGACTTGGCGTACGAAGCGATGTAATCAGACGAAATTCTCCATTATTAAACAAATTGAGCGGCATCTCGAAATGTACAGTCTGATGACCATGTTTGTCCATCTTCAGCACCTTTGAGCCGGTGTCATAAGTGATTCCGCCACGACGGATATCATGCAATGCAATAGCGAGATAGAAATCCCCTGGCTCATCATACTGATATTCCACGTCGAACTTAAAAGTATCCGCGCTGGTACACACTTTAGGAGAAACCGCAATGGTTTTCAACAATGGGCACCGTTCATTCAAACCATTTGGATAGCCGCCACGTTCCTCTTGACGTTTTCGTTCAGCCTTTTCCTCAGCTTCAAGATTGGCCAAGGTATACTGTTGCGATACAGTTTCCGGATCACCGATAGCTTCCACTTTGCCATCGGCAATCATCATTGCTCTTGAACAATATTTCTTAACGGAATTCATATCGTGAGTAACGAGAATGACTGTTTTGGTCGGATCTTTCTTGATTTCCGTAAAGAAATCGTCGCATTTGCGTTGGAATGCCTCATCGCCAACAGCAAGGACCTCATCAAGGACCAATATGTCTCCCTGTGCCTTAATCGCCACAGAAAAAGCAAGGCGGACCTGCATACCGGAAGAATAATTCTTCAGTTTCTGATCCATGAACTCTTCGAGTTCAGCGAATTCAACGATGTCGTCGTACATCGCATCGACTTCTTCATGCGTAAATCCCAGAAGAGAGCCATTTAGATACACATTCTCGCGACCAGTGAGTTCAGGATTGAATCCCACTCCTAGTTCGATAAAAGGAACCAGTTTGCCAGAAACAGTGATAGAACCATTTTCCGGATAGTAAATCTGCGAAATAAGTTTCAGCAGGGTGGATTTGCCTCCACCGTTACGGCCGACGATGCCGAAGAACTCACCTTGATGAACCTCAAAACTGATGTCTTTGAGAACTTCCTGCTTCTTATACCCCTTGATGCCTCTGGCCCAATTGATAAAAGCCTGCTTAAGACCGGTAGCCTGCTCCGTCGGCAACTTAAAGCACTTGGAAACATGGCTCGCAGACAGAACTACCGGATTCTTAGAGTAATCAACCTTTTTGATGGTTTTTTCTTCAGACATTACATAACCTCCGCGAATTTGCGGCTATTACGACGAAATAGCGTTATGCCAAGCCACAGCAAGACAACGGTCAGAATAAGGGGAAGCAAACGAACACCCCAATGGTTGAATTGATTCCAAATAGTCGGCTGGGTGTCAGGAGCGATGAAATTATGACGAATGTCCTGGATTGCCTGCGCGAACGGATTGATGAGTTCCAGCCTGGCAATATCAGCCAACAATCCACCGCGATTGGTGACATATGTCAATGGGTAAATAATCGGCATACCATAGAAGATCAACTGCTGAAGGACATCCCAGATATGGGCAATATCACGGAAGTACACGTACATCGTTGCCATAAGTAATGTGATGGCAAGCGTCACCGCATAAAGCTCAATAATGCTTAGAGGAAGCAGCACAACTCTCCAAGTAAAATGGACCCTCGCGATAAGAGCAAAAATCAGCACGACGATAAGATTGATGGCGTAACTAATCAGCGCACCAACTGTCGCCGAAACCACCACTATGTAGTTAGGGAAATGAATCTTGCGAAGCAAATCGCCTCGGTCGACCACGGATCGCAATCCAACGTTCGTCGATTCGGTAACAAACTGCCACGAGCTGATTCCCAGCAGCAGAACGACCGGATATGTAGACGTACCATCCGACATCCGCAGGAATTTGCCGAATACCACATACATCACGCAGAACATCATCAAAGGCTTAAGCACCGACCATGCGATGCCCAAGAAAGATCCCTGATAACGGAGCTTAAAATCCGTCTTCACCAAACCTTGCAGGACGGTCCATGCGTACCCGTATCTGTCCCGCATACTCTTCACCAACTGTTTCACAAGTTGTATCTTATCAGTGACTGTTCTTCAATTGTCCACAGCTGCCAAATACCTGAAATTCCATTACATCAGGCATCGCGCATGATGCTCAATGTTCGTTCAATACCTTCCCTGATGGAATATCTCATGTTCCATCCCAGAGATTGCAGCTTTCGGCCATCCATAAGCGCTATGGATGCAGTGGAGTACCCTTTCGTCTCCAGCGAATCGGGAAGTTCATATCTTAATCCAACTCCACACTGCGAAGCATCAAGGAAGCCAAATCCTTCAGCCGGTAGTCCGAAGCAGGTGCCGCGATATTGTAGGCTTCTCCCGTCTCACCTTCAAGCAGGCAGTACAATAGCCCAGCAACGGTATCGGCGACGTACGCGTATGAAAACAGTTGCTCACCCTTGCTTTTTAGGACAATATCTTCTTTCGAAAGCCCTTTATGAATGAACTGAGAAAGCGCTTTGCTGTCATCTTTATGCAGAGTCGGACCATATGAACGAGCTATGCGAGGAATAACAAAATCGATTCCATATTGCTCGAAATAAGCACGGCAAAGCGACTCCCCCAAACGCTTAGCTTCCGGATAGCCTGCACGAAGTGTATTCGAATCGATATATCCACAGTATTTTTCGTCAAAACGCTCTGTGTCCCCGCGATTCTGTCCGTAAATCTCCACAGACGAAGCGAAAATAAATCTGCTTCCCCTCTGCCCTAACTGAGACTCACGAGAATATTCAAGAAGATTCTGCAAACCAATCACATTGGACGTAATGGTCGAAACAGGTTCAGCAGCATACGCTCGGGGATGTGTTGTACTAGCAAGATGAATGACGATATCTGACGGATAAGATGGATGGGCCCCTGGCTCAGACACATCCATCTGTACAAAACTAAAATGCGACTCATCGAAATAAGGGAATCTGTTCTGAGCTCGACTCTTGTTACGCCCGATTGCAATGATCCTGCAATCAAAATGCGGATCTTCGTTCTTTTTCATCAGGACATCTATCAGGAAAGTACCGATCATTCCTGTTGCACCAGAAATAGCGATGGTTCTACCTGTCAACTTGTCCCAATGAATCGGAAGATTCGCACAATATGCCAGATCTTCTTGATAAAGAGGGGACTTAAAACGGTCAGGCACGATTGACTCCTCGTTTTATTTCAACCAAGTATCCTCTCAGCAGTGATATAGCTTTGAATAGCTCCAGATCGCCCTTGGTCGTCAACTTGATATTCTTATCGGATCCTTTAGCGAAGTGCAAGGTCTCTCCAAGATCCACCATCATCGTATTCGTATAGCTGGAGCCATAGATACCAATATGCTCATCAAAAGCCTTACGATATGCAGCACGCAATTTCCCATATCGATAAGCCTGCGGGGTAGAAACACGACGCAATTGTTCTCTTGGCACATACTGCTTCGTAGTTGATGTGTTTTCTTGGTTAATCACAAAAATCTGCTCGTTATACGGCAATGAAGTCACGGCATTACCATATTTATTGCAAACCGCTATCACATCAGTCAAAACATCAGCATCTATTAATGGACGAATGCCATCATGAATAATGACATTATCCTTCTCACTGATTTTATCGACGAGATGTTCAACACCATTCCTGATGGATTCCTGTACGCTTGAACCACCACGCACAATCCACTTGAGTTTATCGATATTAAATTGCTTAGCGTACGCTTCCACCATGGTTTCCCATCCTTCAATGCACACCACCTCAATGGCATCGATGTCGGGATGTCGCTGGAAACTTTCCAATGTGTAAATCAGAACGGGCTTATCAAATACATTAATGAACTGTTTTGGTATGTCCTGTCCCATCCTAGTGCCAGATCCACCCGCAACCACAATTGCAACGTTCTTAATGGATTTTACTTGGTCCATCCTAAAATTCCTTGAGACTTATCGCTTGATATATTCTTCAATAACCTGCTCATCAAGTTGGGCAAGCATTTTCCGATCCACGTGTTCAAAATGCAAACCGATGTCGTTCGGCAAGGCATATATATTACCGTAGGCCTGCGTCAGCAAGTACATATAATTTGCCGGTACCGGATATCTTCTACTTTCAAATTGCTGAGAATCTAACGGGTAGATTTCATCCAAGCCGCTTATCCACTCGAATCCACTCGGATGATCCATATTGTCATATGCTCGGATAATGCCAGCCGCCTTTTCCCGAGAACACACTATTCCAGTCTTCCGCATCTGATTAAGCTGAGCATCAAAAACATCAGTGATAAGTTTCCCAGCTTCTGTTTCCGCCGAAACATAGACGTTATTATCCCAAGCAGCACGAATATGCGAATTTGATTCAGCTTGTTCGATGGCAGTTTTCCGGTATTCCTGCACTTTGACGAACATATCATGACTGACATCAGCCACCCAATCGAATGGGAACAAATCAATAAAGCCCGGGACACGAGTATCACGTGGGGCAAAACGAATTTGTCTGCAATGCACAATACGGTCCCAAACAACGGTGATTCGATACTCTGAATCACCGGCGAGAACTTTTTGTAGTCGTTCCAAATCATCACGCATGATGCCCAAATCAAGGTCATCATCCCATGGGATAAATCCGTGATGCCTTACAGAGCCAAGCAAGGTTCCGCCGACCAGCCAGTACTGATTAATCCCATTTCGTCTACAGATTTCCGCAAAATCGCAAAGCATTCGATTGAGAGCAGTTTGCAGTAGTTTGAGGTCGCCCTCAGGCTCAGGTAATCCAAGGAAAAACCTTTTGCGCGTTTCTAAATCAGTCTCGTTGGGAAGACGATATTGCGCCCAGAAACGGATATCATCCTTCGCACGCTCTGCAATCTGCGCATGCTGCATTTCATTGAGGCTCCTGCAAGAATCCTCGTTGATTCTCTGCATGCCAGATATGGCATCACGAATCTCATGCAAAATCATCTCTTGCGCCTGCAAAGCATCACGTAGACGATTATTCTCATTTTCCAAGGAGTCAATTCGTCCCATCAGCTTCTGCATAGAACGCTCAGACGGCCAGAAAAGCCTTTCACGCAGACGCCTTGCCAGAGATACCATAATCTTCTTCCTTCATTCAGTATTAAAGCAAAATAATACCGCATATGCTCTTATGAGCATATGCGGCTAGGCTTAGCGGATTATCTCAAATTAATCCATCTTGAGATAATTCTTCCAATACTCAACCGATGTCAATTCCGCACGCGCAGCAGCATATTCTTTACGAAGTCGATTAATATTCGCCTTGTAATATTTGAGATCACGCATATAACGCTTCTTAATCTTCTGATAGCGCTGGACATCCTTAGTTCGAATGGTTCCTTTGCGGTTATACCAGTCCAGAACTACGAGCTTATGCTTGCCACGAATCGCTCCAGCAGGATATAGCCATCCCTGCAGCGGAATCACCGCGTATCCTGCACCGTCTTTCTTGATGTATCTCTGATTATTATCAGTAATCAGATCTTCAAGACGTTCCGCCAAACTACGCGACTTGTCTCCATCGATAAGCTGCCTGTCAACGTTCTTGATGCTGAAACCAGCGAGTTCAGGATCTTGGTCAGCTCGCGACTGGAGAGTTTCGAAATCAACAAGCTGTTCCTTGTTGCGGTTGGCGACCATAAAGCTCTTTTCAGATTGTCCCGGCTTCTTGATGAATTCCGGCCCCTTCAGGAAGTCCTCAAAGGCATCAAGACACAGCTCGGCATTGGCATAGCCGAACTTCTTCAGCTCCAAACGGATGTTGTTATGCAACTCCTTCATGAAATCAGCATCAGGCGCCATTCCGCAGGTGGCCTGAGCGATCATAGTATTACGAGTCGTTTGGTAACGTTCTACGGCCGCATTGTAGCGTTCGAAGAACGACATGTGCCATACGCACAGGCTGTTCATCGTAATGAATCCAGTCTTGCAACGAATGCCATACTCCGCATCATCGCAACGCACGAACACCGGCAGAGGCAGGCCGTTTTTCTCAATCACAGAAATTGGAATACAGCAGTACCACCAAGCAGCATACATGTTATTGCGCTGCCATTTCGTCGGAGTGAACATCTCGTTGTAGATGAGATCTTCAAACAGGGTAAGACGCATTCCGGGCTTGCAACCGGCGAACGTACCCTGAGGAGTCATGTTACCGATGTCTTCCCACTGGTCTTCGCCGACCTCGTAATTCAGCATCGCGCCGCTGACCATATCTTCGCGATGCTCCTCCTTGAGGATGCGCAGCAGATTGTAAGTACGCTTGATGCTCTCCGGAGAAACCGCGACATCATCATCCATTAGCAGAATATTCGTAGCTTTCGGATCCTGTTCCATCGCCGTGATCATGCCACGAGTAAAGCCGCCAGCACCGCCAACGTTATCGTTCGGAATCACCGTGATACGGTCGCTAGTGAGCTTTTCGGCATCCAAGGTGCGGCCATTATCCATCACATACATGTGGAAATGCTTCGCAATTGGGTCGGCAGATTCAACAATCTGCTCTTTCACCAACCCAATATTACGTTCAATGAACGCTTCCTTCTTGAAGGTCGTAGTAGACAGCACTAGCTCAACATCATTGAGATCGCCATCAATCTCAAGTTCGTAATAACTATTACGAATATCGACAGAGCCTTCGGTCTTGATAATGAAACCAACGATTACCATATCATCGGTAATCTCAACGGCATATCAACCGACTGCCATTGACGGCTGGCAGACAATCCCCGATGAACGCCTTCCACCTCAATCGGATCATGGGCAAATGCATCACCCATGGTCTGCTGAACTTCACATGCGGCACCTTTCAGCTCAAGGTGCAAAGTGAAGGACTTGGCCTTAGTGAACTGCTTCAGCTTTCTCACAGATAGTGAATTGAAATACGTGCTGAAATCAAACGTTCCAGCACCGTACATCTCCCACTCCCCCTGAGCCTCATTAAAGATCACGATGATCGGAGCGACAATACAAAGCTGGATATGCAACCGAACGCGGATTCGTTTCAAGAAGAATGTTCGCAAATTTCATCGAAGTCATACGTTATATAGTACCGTTGCCCCTTGAAGAGAACAACCTAGCTTGACAGCCAAGTTAGGACATACCATTACACTGATTTAGTTATACTCACCAACCTTGAACGATTGTCGATATGGGAAGACAGGGCACTGAATGCAAAAGAGAATATCCTCCAAAGCACACATCAGTTGGGTAGTGACAGCGATCGTCACCTGTGCCATACTACTTGTATCGGAACTTTTTATATTCAATCTTCCGTACTGGCGAACAAGAGATAACCAGCCTCACACCATTACGGACATCTTGATGGGTGATGGTATCACACACACCAATGAGGGCTATCTGGTAACCGAATCAGCACAAAACTTTCTTGAATTCAGAAGCAAAAGTATCGAATACATCCGAATAAACCCCACAGCAGAAAAAACAGATTCGACTTTCCGTTTTCAACTTATTGCACAGCACGAAGGCAACGCCGGATGGTACACAGGACAGCTAACTCGCTACTACAATGCCGCTTTTCCCGCGACATACTACGTCCATGTAGGCAATAAAACCAACGGAGTTAGGCTTGAATTCAAACAAGCAGAGAATAAAACCATTCCGATCGGTAGCATCACCATAAACCCTGTCATCCCGTTCAAGATCAGCATGCCTCGAATCACAATCGAGTTTCTTCTTCTTGTTTTTTTCCTTATTTTCAGACCAAAATCAGGAATCTATCATCTGAATCTCCCAAAGAAAATTCTTGATTTAAGAAACAATCAATTCTGGATACTTGCCGCACTCACAATCATTCAATTTACCATCGCAACGGCAATTGTGAAACTGGCTGCCGGAAATGGCGCCATGAGCGCTTGGCCTAATCACGCATTTAATTTCGCCGTCGATTACGACCAATACGCACGTCTCGGCGACGCACTGATACATGGGCGCACCAACCTGGATTTACCTGTGCCAGATGAACTAGCACAGATGCCCAATCCATATGATTCTGATCTGCGTGGCCAAGTTGCAGGCAGAATTGATACCCCCATTTATTGGGACCACGCTTTCTACAAAGGTAAGTATTATTGCTATTTTGGTGTAGTTCCAGCGATTCTTTTCTTCATCCCTTACCAGTTACTCACCGGCAAGTGGCTCAGTTCGCATACGCCGTATTAGCCTAGGATGCATGGCGTCATTGTTCGCAACTGTTTTAGCAGTACAAGCTGCGAAGAAATTCTTCAACAACAAAGCAAGCATCGGTGTGGTATGCCTTGCCAGCATGATTTTAACCCTTGGCTCTAGCATGTATTATCAACTCTTTACCCCAAATTTCTATGCGGTTCCCGGTATCGCCTCACTCGCGTTCACCTATGCCGGTTTATCGTTCTGGCTCATGGCAAAAAAAGGAAAAGCCCTTTCAAAGACCTACATAGCTCTCGGCTCACTTTGCATTGCTCTTAATCTTGGATGCCGACCGCAGTTCATTCTGGTAGCAGTTCTAGCTTTACCTCTTTTTTGGGACGAACTCGTGAAGGAAAGACTTTTTTTCTCAAGAAAAGGAATCGGAAATACCGTAGCCGCATTTGCTCCTTTTATCGCCGTATTCGCACCTTTGCTGGCCTACAATAAGGCTCGTTTCGGCTCGCTATTCGATTTTGGCGCAAACTACAACCTCACAGGTTTTGACATGAATGTCATGAAGTGCCCTCCACAGAACATTATTCCTTTGATTTATTATTATCTCTTCCAACCAATGAACATTACCGCGGAATTCCCTTTTGCCCATCAGACGCAAACTTCTCTGTCTCTATGGTCGCCGGCAGAGCCATCAATTGGCGGCATATTCGCGCTGTGCCCGTTCCTTTTAATCTGTACCGGCGCGTTACTCCAAAAACATCAACGAAAGCTCATTCGTCGTATCACTTTATCTTTCTTGGCTCTCGCTGCATTCATACTTCTTGTAGATTGCTATATGACGGGTTTGGCTTGGCGATATTATCTTGATTTTTCTTGGGCAGTTTGTTTCGTTTGTGCTCTGTTGCTTTATGTAAACACAGGCACTGAATATGAGTCTGCACTGGATAAGTTCCCTTCAAAAACCTTTGCAACAAGAAGACACTTCATAGCATTTGTTTCCATCTCAATTCTCCTGTCCGCAATCTTCCAGTTCTTTGGACTCTTCACTACGACCAGGCTGTCTCCAGCCATTACAATACAACCAGCTGCCTTTTTCGACGTAATGAGTTGGTTCCTAGCATTTAACTGATAAAAATGCGGCAGATTTTCTGCCGCATTTTTATTCATTATAAATTAACTTAAATCACATTTCCAGTTTCCGTATAGTTCCTTATTCTGCGCAGGAACGCAGCTATATCCTGATGCTTCACAGTATCCATACTACGGAACGTACGGGTACCATCTTGCTCACGCCAACCTTCTGAAATTGCGTTATTTACAGTCCACGGAATACCATCCGCATGAGGCATGCTGTCATTCACATCAGAGAAGTGCATATCAAAGCCAATTCCGTCAATGGAATCTTCATATGTATTTGCACCATCAGTCGCAACAACCTTCAAGAGTTTGCATTCTCAGCCGCAGATAAGGGGCTGCGGACGTTTTCTTGGAGATGGTCACGCAGCCATTCCCTGGCTTTGACGGTATTGTACCGGACTCATCCAACCGAGCGGCCGTTTGATGCGCTCGTGGTCGTGCCAGCGGATGCAGTCGTCGACCGGGACGAGCACCTCGTCACGGGTACGCTCCTCCCAATGCCCGGGATGGACGGATCCCGTCCTCATGCGTCCGAGGAACCCCTCCGCGGCGGCGTCGTCCGGGGAACAGCCCTTTGGCGCCCTGGATTGGCAACGGTGTGTTGGACAGGTTCTTAGAGGACGAGTCCCTGTTCGGTGAATTCCTTCGGACTCCGGTATCCGAGGGTGGAGTGGAGTCTTTGGTTGTCGGACCACCACACATAGGCGTTGAGGTCGGAGCGTAGTTGTTCCAGGCTGGTGTAGTGGTTCCGGTATATGAGCTCCTTCTTCAGGAGCCTGTTGGTGGATTCGACCACGGCGTTGTCGTACGGGTTGCCCTTCCTTGACAGCGATCTTCCGATGTCGAACACGTCGAGCAGCTCGTCGATTTTCGCGTTGTCGAACTCGCTGCCCCGGTCCGTGTGGAACACCTCCACCTCGGTCAGGGGGAAGTCGAGCGTGGCGAACGCGGCCATGACCAGGTCGGCGGCGCGGCCCGTGTCGGCGCTGTGGCCGGCGATGCTCCTGTTCGCCAGGTCGATGAGCAGGCACACGTACGCCCACTTGCCGCCGACGCGCACGTACGTCAGGTCACTGGCCAAGTGGGTGCGCGGCTCGTAGCCGTCGAACTCGCGGTCGAGGATGTTCGCGAGCCTGGCCTCGTTGACCCGCGTCTTGTGTGGTTTGAATGTTCTGCGCGCGTACGCGCTCGTCATGCCCCGCCGTTTCATGATGCTGACGATGCGCCTTCTGGAGGCGGTGACGACCCTCCGCTCCAGCGCGGCCTTGATCTTCCTGGCGCCGTAACGCTCATGCTGTCGCGCCGGACCGCGTGCACGTCGCCGGCGATCGGGTCCACCCGCCCGGCTTCGGGATCGTTCGATCATCCAGTAGTAGGTGGAGCGGGGAACGCCCAGTATTCTGCACTGCGCCGATATCGGATAACGGGAGGCGTTGGCCCGTATCACTGCTACTTTCGTGCGAATATCAGCGCCGCCTGTTCTGAAACGTCCACCTCCATCTCCAACTGTCTGTTACGCTTGCGCAGCTCGACCGGCTCGTTCTGCTCAAGGGTGCGGTTGTCGGCGGCTTTCGTGGAGCCGCTGTTGCGGATGCCCTGGACCAACGGTGCGGCGTGGAATGCGAGATGTCGTACTCGTCCTTGATCTCGCGCGCCGGCTTGCCGTTCTCGTAAAGCTGCACGATCTGCCGCTTGAACGACTCCTCGTAGTGGCGGGGATGCTTCGGGTCGGCCATCGTCGGCCTCCAATCCCATGTCATTCGTCCCTCATCGGACTGTCTAATACATTGTAGCCAATCCACCGTCGACCGTGCCAGGCCATAACGGTCCATGAGATCCAGCCATCCGGGCCACCGGCAGTGGCATCCGCGGTCGGAACGCACCAGGGGATGCGCTCCCTCCGGCAGCGTTTCCACGGCCTTGACGAGCATCCTGTCGGCGAGCCCGGCGTTGGGACCGGAACCGGCCGTGTACGCGACGATCCCGCCATCGTGTCAGTCGACCGGCGGCGAGAGGCACGCCCTTCCCGTCCCCGGCCTTGATCCCGGGGTGATGTCCGCGGGCCGTTTCCCGTTCGGCATCCCAGCCGTGAAATCGCGGTCGGCGAGGTTGCCGGGAGCCGACAGCGTCTTCCCGCCCTCGTATGAGCCGTACCCGCGTCGTTCGGAACATGCGCCGTCAGACCATCCTCGGCCATGATCCCGCGGAGCACCTTCTCCGAGACGCGGGTCCGGAACGCGGGCCTGATCCTGCGGTACCCGTACCCGCCCTTGGAAGCGGCGAACGCCCCGGCCACCCGGACACACGGCCCGGCGTATATGGCAACCTGGCGAAAATATGAAGCAACAAATGCGCCCAAAATAGTGACAGTAAAAACCAAATTGCTCCAATACGCAACTGCACTGGCCACAATGTAAGGTCAGATATATCGCCACTGCCATATAACACTGCATCACCCCACTGGCGCAATACATCTTTTCGAGTGCCATGATCAATAGTGGCCACACAAGTAACGCCCAGTAAAACAGCTGCACTTGTCAATAAATATGTGCACAGCAACTGTTTGGCTTCTTTTGCCCAGCGAAAATCACGCTCTAGATGCATAAAATAGCCAGACAGGATGAAAAACAACGGCATATGGAAAGAAAAACATACCGAGATAATAGTATTCGCAATATGCGAGGGAGCCACGGACTGCGCCTCTATAGCGCTATGACTCAAAATGACGCAAAGAATTGTCAACCCTTTTGCTACATCAAAATAACGTATACGCGTATTGACCATTCCTCTACTAGTGGTGAGGAGTTCACCACACACATGACTCCACCAATTCGAATCGAACCATCTCTGCTATCAATCCCACTGTGACAAGAAAACAGGACAAAGAATAGTTCAACGCGAACTAGACTGTCTATCTTGCACACTAGCCGTGTTACCCCAACATCCTTATAGAGGAGGTAACTGTTCGACAAAAAGAAATTCTAAATCATGCTCCTCACTTCCGGCCACAGCGAAGACTATAGTATTTTACTATGCTTGAAAAGAACCAAAGCGCTTCAATCGCCATACTGCTTCCTTGCTATAACGAGGAAGTGACTATCGGCAAGGTTGTTCGCGATTTCAAAACGTCTTTGCCACAGGCAGACATCTACGTTTACGACAATAATTCCACTGATCGCACTGCAGAGATCGCTGCCGCAGAAGGCGCTATCGTGCGTAAGGAACCGCGCCAAGGCAAGGGCAATGTCATTCGAGCCATGTTCGAAGATATTGATGCTGACGTGTACATCATGTCTGACGGCGACGATACGTATCCGGCTGACGCAGCACCTGCTATGGTCGACAAGATTCTTGAAGGCTACGACATGGTGATTGGAGACCGTCTGAGCTCCACGTACTTCCAAGAAAACAAACGCCCATTCCACAACTTCGGCAATAGGCTCGTGCGCGGATTCATCAATGGATTGTTCGGCGCGCATGTAACCGACATTATGACTGGATACCGAGCTTTTTCCTTCACTTTTGTAAAGACCTATCCAGTGCTGTCGCGCGGCTTTGAGGTCGAAACTGAAATGACCATCCACTCGTTGAACAACAATCTCCGTCTTTTCGAGATGCCGATTCAGTACCGCGATCGTCCTGAAGGTTCCGTCAGCAAACTTGATACCGTTGGCGACGGCATCAAAGTGATGAGCACCATCTTCCGCATGATCCGCGAATACAAGCCACTGCCGTTCTTTGGCGGTCTCGGCCTAATCGTCGGCATCGTCGGTCTAATTCTTTGCGGCAGCGTAGGCATCGACTTCATGCACACCGGCATGGTCGCACGCTTCCCCACGCTCATCGGCGCGGTAATGCTTGTTATAGCAGGTCTTCTTTTGATTGTTACAGGAATCATCCTTGACGTCATGGCAAAGAATGATCGCAAGGCATTCATCGTTGATGCCAACCGCTTTGCGTTGATGAAGCGCCAAGGAAAGTGACCTCTCAACATCATTAAAAGGGCTTGGTTCCAACAGACATTCGGAATCAAGCCCTCATTTATTCATTAGGTATCGCTACTTCACCCACTTTTGGGCATTTGTTCCGTTGGAAGTATACAACTGCACGTTAGTGCCGTTTGCGCTGGAACCACCATTCACATCCAACACCGCGTTTTCCGCGAGCGCCGACTGGAAAGTGTATGAGCCATCGGAGTTTTTGACAGCTATCCACTTCTGAGCGTATGTTCCATTGGAATCGTACTGTTGCACGTTGGTTCCGTTGGCAGATACGCCGCCATTCACATCCAAAACTTTTCCGGAGTTCACACTAGTTAACGTCACATACCCGTTGGAATCATGCGTCACTTTCCATTTCTGAGCATTGGTACCATTACCTGTCCAAATCTGCACGTTTCCATAATTTGAACGGGAAGCGCCGCTTACATCCATCTTCATAGACGTATTAAGCTTCGATCCGAACGTGTAGGTTCCATCCGGCAGATCTTGCCTATGCTTGGCTGCGGTTTCGTTCAAACGCTCGCGCAACGTTAACGGCGCCTTTGCGACCAACCATTGCTGAGCAACAGTGCCATTCGGCGAATAAAGCTGCAACTGAGCCTGCTGCACAGCATTACCACCTGGAATATCGACAGCTTTGTTGGCGTTCACCGACACCAACGCAATCTTGCCACTGCCGTAATTCCACACCGTCCACTGCTGAGCAACAGTGTTATTACTCGTATATTGCTGCAACGCCGCTCCATTAGCAGTGCATCCGCCAGCCACATCCAGCACCTTGCCCGAATTAGCATTAATAATCTTATAAGTTCCATTGCCAATTGATTCAAATCGATATTTCTGGGCGTTCGTATTATTACTTGAATAAAGCTGAACTCGTGCCCCGTTCGCCGTTGACGCACTCGTCACATCCGTGACAAGTTTTTTATTCGCAACCGAAGTGATAATCATCGATACTCCAGTAGCTATATTGACATCGCTTGACGAAACAACAAACAGCTGTGAAGCAGTGCCGTTGGGCGTATACAGCCGAATCGCAGCACCATTCGCAGTATTTCCACCGCTCAAATCCAGAACCCAATTACCGAGAGCGGACTGCAAATAATATCCCGCTCCGGAATCACGAATAAACCATCGTTGAGCTTGAGAATTATTTCGAGAATACTGTTGCACTATAGCGTTATTCTCAGCAACACCATTACGCACGTCCAAAGCCTTGCCGGAATTCACATTGACGATCTCGTAGCTCCCATCAGACTGCCCAGTAAAAGTGAACTGTTGAGCCTTGGAACTGTTACCGGAATACAACTGAATGGCGGTGGAATCTGCAGCACTTCCACCAGGAATATCAACACTAGACGCAACTTTGGAACGAACATTGATGTAATAATTGCCATTCGGAATGGTAACTGCAGTCATTTTGCGTACATCAATAACCGCTTGTAAATCATTGCTACTCCCGCCATTCACAAACTCCTTGTTCCCGAACGCATTCATGTCCACATTGCCGCTGATGCCATCCACCTTGCCGGAGCTGGTGTATTGCCATCCGCGACTGTTGGTCGGGAACGAGTCGAATCCCATGCGAGCGCCGTACTGCGCCACCCACGTGGTTTTGGCGTAAATGTCGGCATGTTTCAGCGGTCCTTGCAGGTAGCTGGTGTACGAGTAAACGCCAAGATTCTTGTATCCGGCAGACTGTAGTGCGCTGTACCAATTGTTGACGATATTGTTGTACACGTTCGGGTCGGTGGGCGGCTGATGCCCTCCCAGGTCCACTTTTCCAGGTCGTAGTACACGGGGTACGCCAAGTCGCTCGGATTCACACCGAATTGCTTGAGTTTGGCGACCACGTCGGTACCTTCTTCTTTGGCGAGCGCCGGAGTGTCCGCGTAGGAATACCAGTAGATGCCGAACGGGATGCCAAGTCTCTTGCATTCGGAAATGTTACGTTGCGCTTTCTTGTCGGCATTGTTGCCTTCGCCGTAGCCGAGGCGGATGATCACGCCTTCCACGCCGTCGGCTTTCGCTTTGGCCCAATTGATGTCGCCTTGCCATTCGGAAACGTCGATCACGCCTTTGGCTTGCTGCACGAACAGGTTGTTCTGGTAGTCAAAGAAAGCTTTCGAATTGTTGTAGGTGCCCCAGTGCGCGCCGTAATCGTTGCTCTCGAATTTGGAGAGCTGTACGTTCGCGTCGGCTACAGCATTTTTGACATCTTCCGCACTTACCGGAATGAAGGATTCGCCGTTGGTTTTGGCGAGCGGATCCGGCTGCTGATCTTTCGTGCCGACCAATGTTGGATCGGTCACGATTTCGCCAGTTTCGATGTTCTTGACCTCACCTTCGGGGGTGGCAGCCAGGTCTTCCGAAATCACGGTGGCATCGTCGGAAATCTCGTCACTGACGTTATCCGGAAGTTTCGCATTCGGATTGTCGGGCATGCTATCTTGCGATTGCTGGTCGCCCGTCTGATTATCCGACTGATCGTCAGACTGCATAACAACACCATTATCTGCAGTAACGGAACCGCTTTGCGCAACAGCATCCTCAATCGCAATATCCTGCAATGCATAAGCCGGCGCAACCGCAACGGAAGCAGTCAACGCAACCGCAGACAGCGCAGTCGCAATCTTCACAACATGATGTGGCGAAACCATTCGTCAGCCTCTCTTGAATACAGTCATCAACCCCAAATATTCGGCGACAACGCCTAATCGTCAACTCTAACTGCAACCCACAACTCCGTCCATCCCCAACTCCCAAATCATCCCAATCCCCACATCTCACGCATTACACACTGATAAGAATCGACTAGCTCGTTAGGGGCACCGATATGGCATCATCCATTTCCATATCTCCTTTCCAGCATTCTCGCTGACCTTCCCATCACGCTTCGTAGAGGGACCATTTCCAGGAGGGGAGTACGTGGATCGTGCCAGTGGAATCGGGAAGTTCAATGGTTTCTCCCTCGTTAAGCGTGAGAATCAGGCCGGAATCAACGTTGGTACGTTGCATAACCGCTTGCAGAGAGCCGATTTCTCGCGCCCTGGTTTTCTCATTTCCCATATTGGCACACACTTGAATAAGCCCATACGGTTCCGTAGCAAGAGCATCGCTGATAAGAAAGTCAACTTTCTCCTGTTTGGACGTCGGCATAGTGTACGAAGTGATTGTTTCCGTACGCCTACCGGAAGTTCGTCTCTGCAATTCGCAGAAAATCGCAGTTTCCAGTCGTTTTCCAATATCTTGCTGGTTGGCGCGTGACACCGCGTAAACCATACCCTGATCGACGGTATACATTTTCGGCACCGCAGTACTACCCGGCTTGAGCATGGTGGAGTATTCTTCGAGCTGGTAGACAAGGAATGCCTGCCTGAACAGATCGAGTAACGTATTCGCCTTATCCCAATAGATTTTCCAGCCGACCGCTCGCAACGTTTCCACAAGACCATTGGTAGACAGCTCGCAGGCCGTATTGCGCAGCAAAAACAGCGCTATCTGCGTGGCGAGAGTAATGTTTTCACGACCAAGACGCTCGGCAACGTCACGCGCAACCACGTCCCGCACGTAACCTTGGAGCGTTTCAATACGATCAGCTTCAACCATACGTTGCACTGCAGGGAAGCCGCCAATAGTTAGGTAATCGTTGTAGGCAGCTTCAAACCGGGTGACCTCTCGCGGCGAAAACACGGCATCGGCAAGAGTGCTGCCCGCTGTAGGCGTTTCGATTCCCCGAAAGTCGCAGAATTCACGGAAAGACAGTGGCGCCATGGCATGCGGATGCGATCTTCCTCGGAAATTCGTTGCGATTTCTTCGCTGGACAGTTTCGAAGACGATCCAGTAATGACTAGCGTCACAGCTTCATGTTCGGCTATGCGCTGGCAGAATCCCTGCCAATTGGCGCATTCTTGCACTTCGTCAAGGAAGAGGTAGCAGCCATGGTCACGAGAGTCGGGATATTGCCGCCAGTATTCCGTAACAATATCGTTGAGCACGGTGTCTTGCATTGGTTGCAGACGATCGTCAGCGAAGTTGAAATAGAAAATATCATTACGCGAGACGCCGTTTTGTAACAAATCATGAATTTTCTGGAAAAGATAGAACGTTTTGCCGCAACGTCGGATGCCAGTGATGATGTGCACAGCATTGAACACTGCCGGTTGCGGCAGCTCGCGTATGATTTCGATGCGGCGTGACGGCGTAGGAATGTCAAACTGCATGGACTCACGAACCAGCATGGCATACGATTCACATGGATTATCCGGCACCATAAGTTCTTCCTTTCGCCGTCCGTTGCGAAACACCCAACAATCCCAGCATAACACTTCTCAAAAATTTTAAGAAGTTTCCACCAACACTTCTAAAAATTTTTAAGAAGTTACCACAGACGAATAAAACTCCAGAGAGTACCTGAATGCATTAACGACTACAACACGAGTGTGGGAAATCGGGGAAGGACGGGTATCGTACGCTGTATATTGGCATTTCAGGTGGACTCTCGGAACGTGATTCAATTGACCTGAATCGGGAGCTGTCACCGGGGAGTACAGAATAGTAGGCAGATTCTGGAGGGGTTATGGCACGGCACGGCAAGAAGCCAAGCGAGGAAAGTACCTCGTCACACACACCGAGAACACTTGCCGGAAGCGCAACGACCAACACTTCTGCCGACAGCACTGACGCCGCTGCCAGCGGTATCGCAGTCAACAGCTCGACCGTCAGCAGCGCATTTGCCAGCGATGCCGATGGCAATACCGGGAATACGCTTGTCGGCAACGCTTCCAACGAAGTCGAAGCAACCGAAGTCGAAACCAACGCAACCAGTACCAACGCAACCAGTACCAACGCAACCGGAGAGCGCACAATCAGCAGCAGCAACACGGCTGAAACCAGCAACCGGCAATCACACGAATCCAGCGAATCCCGCCAGCCGCAAGACCTATTCGACGCGGCCATAGCGCAAGGCATCAGCGACGGCGACGCTTGGACGGACCAGCGCGTAAAGCACATCTACCGCCAGATCATCATCGCCGTAGTCGTCGTAGTCGTTGTTCTGGGCGCGGTCTTCGGATTCACAGGCGTGCGCGCATCGCAGCAAATGCGCGACCTGGCCGCACTCAACGACTGTAAGGAAGCCGTCACGGCCATGAACACCTCCTATTCCAAGGCGTTCCAGCTGAAGGCGAAGATCTCCGAAGCGTTCACCAGCTTCGACGGGTCCTACGATCTCGACAAGCTTGCCGAACTGCACCAGACGGAAGTTACCGCGCCGAAAACGCTGAGCTGCGCCGCCGACACTTCCGCTACCATCAGCAAAGCCAACGCCGCAAAAGCCGAGTACGACAAGCAGGCCAAGCAGTTCAAGCAGGCTTTGCAGAAGAGCGACGAATCCGCGGCCACCGATGGCGGTGACGGAACCGACAATAGCGCTGACGGAACGGACGGCGACGACGGAACGGACGGAGCCACGGCCACGGAGGGCGATGCTGGAGTTGCCGGCGACGCGGGCGCCACGGACGGCACCGTCGACCAATCCGGCGCAGCGACGCGACCGACGCAACGCTGGACGATCAATTCCTCCAGTAAATCAACCAATCGCAACGCTGCCAACCAACCAGCCGATCAAGCCGGCCAATCAAGCCAACCAGGCCTGTCAACCAAGCCGGTCATTAGCCTCACCATCTTTACGTTTCTCCCAACTCTTCCATACCCCTTTTCCGCATACCCAACGTTTCTTTTGATTTTAGAATCAAAAGAAAAGCAAAAGAGAGTCACATGGCAGGCAAAAGAAGAAACGTTGAAATTCCGCCATTTTCAAGACTTCACGGCTATAAAATGCAGTAACAAGTCAAAAGAAAAGTGCAAGACTAGGGAAAGACCAAACGAACGGAAAGGAGGCTCTCATGAGCTGGACAGCGGCAAATGGGCAAGAGATCACCGATGAGATGATCGATCGTTGGCGTAAATCCTACGAACAAGGCGAATTTCCTGAAGACGAACGAACAGTGGGTGGCGTGATTATGGGACGACCACCGCTCTCGACCGATAAAAGTCCGGCCCATGGGACGCCATCATAAAGAGATGACAGAAATGGGCAGAGCCTGACGGATGACCATATTTGTGCGCATCGCAGCAAGATTGACTAGGCTTTAATGTAATTGCTCCGTTAAACAAACGCTGCAAGCGTTGCATTGCGGACGCAGAAGGGGAGCCATCTTGAAGAAGAAACGACTGGCACGCGTGATTATTGCCGCGGTAGTGACCACGGCAATTCTGGTGGCGATCATTGTTGGTTGTGGACCGAAATGGGGCGACGGTTCAGCAAACGTCAACGGCAGTAATTCCAATAGCAGCAACAGCGCATCAGATAATGTCTTCAGCAACGACAACACCGCGCAATCCAACAACAATTATGCGACCCGCATCACCGTGAAACTCCCCTCCTACTATTTGGAGAACATGGTTTTCCAACGTGGGAAAACGCTGATAGTCAAAGGAACGGCCACCACTTCACAACGCGGAAAAGTTGTTGACCCAACGCAACTGATTACAACGATTTCCCAAGGAAAGAAATCAGCATCAGCACAAGCTAAAATTTCCAAAAATGGCAATTTCACCTGCACCTTACCTAAACAAAAAGCAAGTCTTAAACCATATTCATTAACGATTTTATACAACGAAACCACTTTGTTGACTCTGAAAAACGTGTATGTTGGCGACGTATTTATTGCTGCCGGACAGTCGAATATGGAATTGAATTATTCGCAATATTATGAGAGTTCAGGCAACTCCTACAATTTCGGCGGAGGTCTGATAACGACCGACGATCTGCCGAAGCAGCTTTCCGACAACAACGTACACTTCGTTGCGAGCGCCAATTCCTCAAAAGGTACGGATTTTCCGTTACGCGACGTGAATGAGCAGGCTGGCACCTGGCTTGAGGCGACCGCCGATAATTCGCAGCATTTCAGTTATCTGGCGCAGCAGTTTGGCATGCAGCTTCGTGCCGCGCATCCGAACGTGCCGATCGGCATTATTCAAACTGCATGGGGTGGCACGCCGATTCGACGTCACGTGCAAGGCGGTGATATTTATGCGAACCATATTGCGCCTTTGGAAGGGTTCCACGTGGCGGGCGTGCTGTGGTATCAGGGATGCAATGATTCCACGAACGAGGCGACCGCGCTGGCGTACGAGTCGCAGATGACGCTGCTGATCAACCAATATCGTGAAGTGTTCGATCAGGATGATCTGCCGTTCCTGTATGTGCAATTGGCACGCTGGCCTGGCTACCAGTACACGCAAAACGTGCGATTCGCGCAGTTGAACACGTTGAGCAATGCCGGATTACGCAATGCTTCCAACGTTGCAATGACGGTGTCGCTTGATACGGACAAGGGCACTTCAACGTTGATACATCCGCTTGGCAAAGATATTCTCGGCGCGCGCATGGCAGCGCAATATCTGGCGATGTCGGAAGGCAGGACCATTCCCAACGGGCCGCTTATCGCGCATGCGAAGCATGCTTCCGATGGCACGATCGTATTGTCGTTCCAGAACGGCACCGCAACCGGTTTGCAGGCGGAAAAGCCCAATTATTCGAAGACTGCGAGCGCGACCGTGCCCGATTATGATGCGAATCCGGACGCGACTCCTTTGAATGGTATTTCCAACGTTGCAACGCCGACTTCCACGCCATTGCAAGGTTTTGAAATTGCCGACGATTCCGGAAAGTGGGTTTCGGCAACGGCAACGATTAAGGGTGATCAGATTGTGCTGAGTGCCGCCGATGGAAGCTCGAATTGCAACGCGGTAACTCAAGTGCGTTACTGGTGGAGTGGAAATCCGGTTATTTCCAGTCTGCTGTATAACGATCTCGGATTGCCTGCAAGTCCGTTTATTGCTGTTGTTGAGTAATACGGCAGATTGATAATCGGGCATTATCCGGCTGCGACGACTAATCGATAAAGCGGACTGTAATTAGGTTAGAATCAGGCCTGTTTCATCGAACTTAAGTCGAAAGCAATGTCGACGGTCAAAATCGACGATCAATCGACGTAGTGCGGGGCGCTAGACGCTATGCGGGGCGTTATGGAGCCGCTATTGCCGTTGCCGTCGGTACTACCGTCTGCATCGAAATCTTGCGATTTACGAAGCGAGCCGGCAGCCAGCGAACGTATGGATCGAACGGAACGGCCAATCTGCGCCTGTTTTTCCTGAGCATCCGACGGTATTGCGGGAATCGTGCCCGTCACAGGGCGAATGCGGCCGGTCGCAGTGGGAATGAAGCTTGGCGGCAACACCTGCGTGGTAACGGCACCCGGCGATGACACATGGTAGTGGGCCATCGAAGCCAGGGAATCGCGGGTATCGAGTTCACGCTGCATATCTAGCTCATCGTCGAACTCAGCCATCGCTGCCCTCCCTCTCTTCAAGCAATCTCTGCCGGTAATCTCTCCACTGGCAACGGTCATCGTTCCGAGCGTAACGCAAGGTAGCATACCGTTACGAACGAAATCAGCGATATGCGCAACTCCCCCACTGTTTCGCAACTTTTCCGTTGCATGTGCCGCAGCGAGCCACGCCAGCGAGCTATTGAAAACCCGCCGTTTTGGCATAAAAAAAGGCTTCCGAAATCATCCGGAAGCCCTACTGGCGGAGAATACGAGATTCGAACTCGTGAGGCTGTTACACCAACACGCTTTCCAAGCGTGCGCCATAGACCACTAGGCGAATTCTCCAATTATGCAACGTCTCACAGCGTCTATCCGCGAAACGCAACTTGATTAGAATACAACAGTTTCTTTCAAACCCCAAATCGGCGTGTCGCAACGTCCCAGATCGCCCACTCACTGGAGGAATCCGTACACGTGAGGACTTCCCCGCGCACCGAATTCTCCACCCTCTGGGACAATTCACCCGCCAACGCACCTCTCAGCGTCCCAGATCGCCCACTCACTGGAGGAATCAGCCCGCTGCCAAGACTCTCACAGTCCGAATTCCTCCAGTGGCTGGAACAATCAGTACGCCCATAGGCCTTCTACAGTCCGAAAACCTCCACCCACTGGAGGAAAACACCCGCGCACCGGCCTCCAAACGTCCTGAAACCTCCATCCACTGGAGGATTGGTACGTTGGTATGCTTCCCAGCATCCGGATTCTCCCACCCACTGGAGGAATCTGCCCGCACATACACCCCCCGAATTGTCCAGATTCTTCCAGCGAGTGGAGGGATCCGGACACGAGCTCACGTACCGTGAGCACAGCAGCTATCGTTTGGACGCGAAGGCACGCAGGTCGGCGAGCATGGCAGTGAACATCGGGCGGACCGAACCGAACTTATCAAGCAGCGATCCCGAAACCGGAGCACTAGCCGCTCCCAGCAACGCGCCAGGCAGCAACACCACGCCTGCGGCAAGCACAGACGCGCCGAATCCCAGTTGCGAAGCGTTCGGAATCATATAGCCGTAACCGATCGTCACAAACTGCAGCAGCACATACGCAAGCAAATGCCAACGGAATTTCACACTCCGCAACACGGTCAGACGAACCAGCGGCGAGAACGCACGATGCGACACCCAAGCGAACACTAGCAAAGCGGCCATGGCAATCAGCAGCAGAACCACTGCAATCACACATTGCGTAGTCGCGGAAGTATCCCCATTACTCACTGCGGTAACGGCGGATCCGCCACGGTCGAGCGCAAACACGAAACAGACGAATCCGACTGCTAGGCAAAGCACATGCAGCGGATTGATATGCGCCTCTTCGGTAGGAGTGACCTGATGAATCGTTTTAAGGCCGCACACCAGCGAAACAAACAGGAGCGGCAGCAGAATCACGAAAATCCAACGCCACGGCATGAACGTGCCGACAAGACCGCCCACAGTCGGTCCGAGTGCCGGCGCCACGGCCACCACCATGCCTCCAACGCCCATCAGCATGCCGATTTTGCTTTTCGGAGACTGTTCAAGAATGATATTGAACATCAACGGAAGCGCGATTCCCGTGCCCGCTCCCTGTAGTATTCGCGCGGTCATCAGCATAGGAAAGTTCAACGTGCAAGCTGCCATCAGGCAGCCGGTGATGCAGAGCACGATTGCGGTAAGGAAGATGGTACGCAACTTCAGTTTGCGCTTGAAATAGCTTGAGAGCGGCGTGACAAGCGCTACCGTAAGCAGATAGCCGGTCGTCAGCCATTGAACAGTGGACGTGTCGACGTGGAATTCCGCCATTAATCCAGGGAAAAGCACGTTGGTGAGGGTTTCCGTAAGGATGCCAATGAAGGCCATGATTCCAGTTGACAGAATGGCAAGAATAAGATTGATGGAGATGTTCTCGTCATCTTGCGTTGCCGTGTTATCGTTTCGCGCAATGGACTGTGACATGGATTTGCGGCCGTTCCCGGCCTTCCCTTTCTTGGCCCGGCTTTGCTGAGCCACCATTCCGTTATGCCGGGCAGTTTGCTGGAATGACGATTATTTGCCCAGAAATACAAAAAGATCCTTGGGAGCGGAGCGCTCTACCAAGGATCTTCATATTATTAAGTTGAATGCGGCGGCGTGCTACTCTCCCACACCCTCTCGAGTGCAGTACCATCGCCGCGACCAGGCCTTAGCTTCCGGGTTCGGAAAGGGACCGGGCGTCTCACCTGGGCCATGACCACCGCAAAAC
>ENA-OQEB01000155-OQEB01000155.1-human-gut-metagenome-genome-assembly--contig:-NODE-155-length-28144-cov-2.254810_pt1 | contig 28144 bp, 34 predicted proteins | sample MGYA00242787_ERZ504619 | MGnify/ENA primary metagenome ERZ504619 (study PRJEB26092, sample SAMD00036317) | human gut metagenome | host: Homo sapiens | study: EMG produced TPA metagenomics assembly of... | reverse complement strand
ACCCCGCCGCCAGTGCGGCTTCCTGGGCGCTGCGCTGGGTGGGCAGCCACAAAAATGTGCATGTGATCCTCTCCGGCATGAGTGCTGAGGATCAGCTGACCGACAACCTTGCCACCTTTGGCCATTTTGAACCGCTTTCCCCCGCCGAGAATGCCGCTGTGGAAAGCGTAGCCAACGAGCTGCACCGCCGCATCAAGATCGGCTGCACCGGCTGCCGCTACTGTATGCCCTGCCTATGGGGGTGGACATCCCGGATAATTTCAGCATCTGGAACAAGCTGGGCATGTTCGGGCAGAAGGACGCCATCAAGACCCAGTGGGTCGAGTGCTTCCCGGACAGCGAAAAAGCACTGCACTGCGTGCGCTGCGGAAAATGTGAATCCGTCTGCCCGCAAAAACTACCCATCCGCAATGCGCTGGCACAGCTGCAAACGGAGCTGGATGCACTGTAAAAAGCAAGCCATGAGGTCCTATAGGATATCTCATAAACCGAGGGTGATCGTATGATAAAAATAGCTTTTTTTGACGTAGACGGGACCTGCTCCAGCTAGGCAGTAAGGAGCCGTCCCCCAAAACTGTGCAGGCTTTACAGAAGCTACGGGCAAACGGGGTCTTGTTATGCATGGCAACTGGCAGAGGCTATCTCTCCGTCCCGCATTTTGAGAGCGTTGACTTTGATATCTGGCTGACTTTCAACGGCTCTTATGTCCGCAGCAAGGATACTGTGCTCTTCAAAAACCCACTGGATGTTGACGACAAGTATCGAATTTTGCAAAATCTGAAACAGATGCACCGGGCGGCTGCCATCAGCAACGAGCACTTTATCGTGACGAACGGAACCGACCCGGATCTGGCACAGTATTTTTCCTTTGGCAGTGAGAAGCTGATGGTCTCCGATCGTTTCGATGCACTGTGCGAGGAGGAGATTTATCAGATCATGTGCTCCTGCAACAGCGCCGAATACGCGCAGATCTTACAGGGGACCCACGCCACACAGATCACCGCATGGTGGGACAAGGCAGTGGACATTATTCCACTCTCCTGTGGCAAAGGAAACGCCGTGAGAGCCATCTTGGCGCATTACGGCTTTTCAAAGGCAGAAGCCATTGCTTTTGGAGATGGTCGAAACGATATTGAGATGCTGGAAGCAGTTGGTACCGGCGTTGCCATGGGAAATGCGCTCAACGAGGTCAAGGCAAGGGCTGCTGTTATCTGCCGTTCCGTGGAAGAGGACGGCGTCTACCATTACTGCCTTGAAAACCACCTCATTTGAACGAAACATCTTTCATCTTCCGGCGTTTATTACAAAAGGCTGCTGCACAAATGCTGTGCAGCAGCCTTTTGAGGTTCTTATCGTCTTACCACAGCCGGATGACCTTGATCACGCTTTCAGCCTTATCGCGGGCCAGCTCCAGATGGTGCTGCAGGGAATCTGCAGCACTGTCCCAGTTGTCGGCCAGAGCGGCATCCAGAATTTCCAGATGTTCGTCACAGGTCTGCTCCTGATTGATCATGCTCACCTTGCCGGTCATGATGCGGAAGCGGGTGTTCAGACCGGTGATGCGGTCATACGCCGAACGCAGGTACTTGTTGGGCAAAGTGCTCATGAGCAGTTCGTGGAACTCATCGTCCGACTCGCAGAAGTCGGTGATGCTGTCCGGGTGATGCATCAACTCGGCAAATGTCTCCAGCTGTTCCCGCGGATGCCGCTGCCATAAGTACGCAGGGCGTAAGGCTCCACCAGCAGGCGCATCTCGAACATGCTGTGCACGTCCTCCTCGGTGATGCCGGAAACCATCAGCCCTTCTTGGCAGAATGGTGATCAGGCCTTCCTGCTCCAAGCGGCCAAGAGCATCCCGCATGGGGGTGCGGCTGATGTTGCCCATCTCGGCACAAAGCTTCTGCTCGTTCAAAAACTCGTTGGGCCGGTACTCGCAGTTCAGGATCTTGGTCTTAAGGTACTGGTATGCCTGCAGCTTCAGGCTCGTTTTGGTCTGCGACTCCATTTCTTTCATGTTCTGCACAACTCCTATTCCCTTTTCCCTTGCAAAGAAAAAGGTTCTTCTCCTATAATACTCTGGGGCGCATGCTTTCTAACTTCAAAGCATCTTGTATTCTTGCTGCAATCCAAGTAGTATTCCAGTTCTATTATTTCATAATAGGGCAATTATTACAATACTTTTTTGTGAACTTTGGCGCGTTTTATGTTTTATCTAATTTTTATATCCCATTTTTGCCAAAATCAACAAGTTTTTTTGTGCTTGTAGCCAATACCGCTTCTTTTGGCCCGGTTCTTGCATCCAATGCAAAAATATGCTACAATGTAAAAAATATTGAAAAGGGTGTGGATCTCTCTTATGGCACGAAGCGACGGCTACAATACCAAGACCCGTCAACTGATTTTAGATTATCTCATCAACAACCGGCAGCACGCGGTGAGTGCTTCCAACATTCTGGAGCATCTGGAAGAGCAGGGCGCAAGCCCCAACCCCACCACGGTGTACCGCTATCTGGACAAGCTGGCCGGGGAGCAGCGCATCATGAAATACGTTGCCGACAAGGGCGAAAAAGCTGTGTTCCAGTACGTGGACGAGGGCCGCCACTGCCGGGAGCATCTGCACCTCAAATGCGTACAGTGCGGGCGCATCTATCATCTGGACTGCCACTTCATGGACGAGGTGCGCGCCCACCTGATGGCAGAGCATGGCTTTACCCTGCAGTGCGAGGGCAGCGTTCTGTATGGTTTGTGCCGCCACTGCGCCCAAAAAGAGGAACAGTCCGACTCTGATGGTCAAACCGCACAAAAATGCGCCTGCTGTGTTGACACGGACAAAAAGCCGTGATACAATGCATGCAAGAAAAAGCGTTGACCGGGAAAAGTAAGGTTTCAATGTCCTCTTTCAGAGAGTGCGGGTAGGTGGAAGCCGCGCAGAGAGCGAAACCCGAACGAACACCCGCAAGCTTCCCCCTGAACCTGTTTGTGCAGCAGTAGGGGCCGACGTGCGCCGCTCGTTATCGCGGCAGTGCTTTCAACGGGGAGAGCGCACAAAAGTGACTGGCATGGTTTTATGCCGGTAATTTAGGTGGCACCACGGATACGGCAGCATATTCGTCCTAGCGATTGGGATGAATGAGCTGCCGTATTTTTTATTTAAAAAGAGGGGTAAGAAATATGTGTTGTGTTATGGCTATACCGGGCACGATCTGAGTGCCGCCAAATTCAAGGAATACCTGCTGCGCACGGTCATGCGCGGCCCGGACGACCAACGTGTGGTGGAAGGGCCTTTTGGTCTGATGGGCTTTGGCCGCCTTGCCATCATGGGCCTGACGCCGGAAGGCATGCAGCCGTTCTACCGCGGTGCCGACTGTGTGGTGTGCAACGGCGAGCTGTACGGCTTCCGCTTTGAGAAAGAGATCCTCAAGCGCCGCGGCTACAAGTTCCAGTCCGACTGCGACTGTGAGATCCTGCTGCCGCTGTACTATGAGTACGGTCTGGATATGTTCCGCCACATGGACTCCGAGTTCGCGCTTATCATGTACGATTCCCGCAAGGACCGGCTCATCGCCGCCCGCGACCCCATCGGCATCCGTCCGCTGTTCTACGGCTACTCCAAGTCCAGCCACCAGATCGCATTCGCCTCCGAGATGCAGAACCTCATTGGCTGGTGCGACGACATCCGGCCCTTCCCCATTGGCAGCTACTACTGTGATGGCCGCTTCGTCCGCTATGAGGACATTGCCGATGTGCCCGCCCCCATGCAGGACGACATGGACACCGTGCTGCGGAACATCCGCGAAAAGCTGATCGCAGGCGTAGAGAAGCGTCTGGACGCAGATGCCCCTGTGGGCTTCCTGCTCTCCGGCGGTCTGGATTCCTCACTGGTGTGCTCCATTGCCGCCAAGAAGCTTGGCAAGCCCATCCGCACCTTTGCCATTGGCATGGACACCGATGCCATTGATCTGAAATATGCGCGCCAGACCGCAGAATATCTGGGCAGCGAGCACCACGAGATCATCATCAACCGGGATATGGTCATCAACAGTCTGGAAGAGGTCATCCGCCTGCTGGGCACCTGGGACATCACCACCATCCGCGCCAGCATGGGCATGTACCTGCTGTGCAAGGCCATCCACGAGCAGACCGATGTCCGCGTGCTGCTGACCGGCGAGATTTCCGATGAGCTGTTCGGCTACAAGTACACCGACTACGCCCCCACCGCCGATGCCTTCCAGCAGGAGAGCAGAAGCGCATCCGTGAGCTGTACATGTACGATGTGCTGCGCGCCGACCGCTGCATTTCCTCCAACAGCATCGAGGCCCGCGTGCCCTTTGGTGATCTGGATTTTGTGCGTTACGTCATGGCCATCGACCCGGAAAAGAAGCTGAACAGCTACGGCAAGGGCAAGTATCTGCTGCGCAAGGCCTTTGAGGGTGATTGGCTGCCGCCGGAGATTCTGTGGCGCGAAAAGGCCGCCTTCTCGGATGCTGTAGGCCACAGCATGGTGGACGATATCAAAGAGTATGCCGAAAGCCTTTACACCGACGAGGAGTTCCAGCTGCGCCGGGCAAACTATTCGGCCCACTGCATGCCGTTCACCAAGGAAAGCCTGTTTTACCGCGAAATTTTCGAGAAGTACTACCACGACCAGAGCCGCACCATCGTGGGCTTCTGGATGCCCAACAAGGCATGGCCGAACTGCAACGTCAACGACCCCTCTGCCCGCGTGCTGGCAAACTACGGTGCTTCCGGCGTGTAACGCCAGACCATTTTGAATGCGCTCCGCTTTGCTTTGCGCATGAATAGCGGAAAGAATATTCTATAATTTGTAGATCGGGAAAATCTGCGGATTTCGATCTACTTTTTCACGCGAGGGAACCCTCTCCGTCATCACTACGCGGCAATGGGAGATGGGACATCTCCAGTCAAAGCCGCAAGGACGAAAACGGCTTGTCCTTCGCAAGCGTCCTCGCCCTCTCCGTCACCTGCGGTGACACCTCTCCCAAAGGGAGAGGCTCTGGCGAAGCTGGAAACTTCGCAGTTGAGCTGGAAACCTTGCCGCCATGCCAAGGGCTCTCCCTTTGGGAGAGGTGCCGAGCGGAGCGAGGCTGAGAGGGCTAGCTCTTCCCCCGCTGCGCCGCCGCTTCCATAGGAAGCAGGCGCGGCATCCGCCCCTTGCCGTCCAAGCTCCATCTGTGAAAATGCAATGCCGGGCGGTCCGCAGACCGCCCGGCATTGCTCTATTAAAACTATTTTTCCGCTATTCATGCCCAAAGCGCACGCGGCGGGCATTCTAAATTGTTGTGTTACATCCTGATTTTTTGCGCCGCCCGGGCAATGGACGCAAGCAGAGCCACCAGCCGCTTTTCGTCCATCTGGCCGCAGTAGCTGGTGAAGGTGTAGTAGCAGCCCTGCACGCAGAAGGAAAGCACGATCTTACGTACCACGTCGGCATCAAACGAGGGGTCGCTCTCCGAGATGCATTTGCTCATTGCAGCTTCCACGCGGTTGATGAACAGTCCCTGACGGGAGCCGGAAAACAGAATGCCGATCTCGGTCTGATTCCGGGTAAACGCCCGGAACATTTCCCGAGTCAGCCACTCGGTGCGCTCGCTTACATCACGGGCGGTCAGCTGCGGCAGGCTTTCCACCACCACCTCCACCATTTCGTCCTCCATGGCGTTGGCCAGCGCATAGATATCCTGATAATGCGCATAAAAGGTGGACTTATTGATGCAGGCCAGATCGCACAGCTCCTTGACCTTGATCTTTTCCAGCGGTTTCTGCGCCCGCAGCTCCATGAATGCCTGCTTGATGGCACGCTCCGTTTTTTCAATGCGAATATCCAGAAAACCCACCTCTTTTGCTTTTTCGTTGATTATCCAACCATTTTCCTGTTTTGCGGATAGACAAGGCCCTCAGCCTTTTTTATACTGGGTTTATCCCCATCCGCATCACTCCTTGCGGTACAGGATGCCTTTTTCTTCCAGCTCTTTTTTGATGCGCTCAAAGCTCCCGGCATCCGGGCAGTGCAGGGTGTGCAGATGCACGCCGCCGGTCATGCGGCTCAAAAGCGCTTCCGGCGTGTCCTTGGCCTGCTGGATGAAGTTGTCCACATCGTAGCGGCTGGCAAGGTTCAGGTTGCCGCGCAGCTCGCCATACAGGCTGTTCTCCACGGCCACATCCACCACGATGCCGCCTGATCCACCACGGTGTACAGCTCGGTGCGCATCTCGTCCTCGGTGCTGTGCACGCAGGCCAGAATGGCGGTATAGCCTTTTTCCGCCGGATGCAGCTGATAGCCCCGGGGCGTTGCATCGATCTGCGCACCGCCTGCCCGCAGCAGAGCCACATCCCCCACCACGATCTGGCGCGAGACCCCCAGCAAAGCCGCCAGTGCGCTGGCACTGACCGGTGCTTCGGCCCCGCTGAGCCGTTTCAGAATGGATTCTCTGCGCTGCGCTGCATTCATGGTATTCAAAGCTTCCTTTCCGCTTTACGGTATTATGCTCTTATTGTAGCAAAAGACGGCGGATCATGCAAGAATGCGTTTACTTTTCCAGCTGCAGGATGGTAGCATAATTGGAGGGCAGCTGCACTTTCATGCGGCCCCACTCCATGCTGGTCAAAACGGGCTGTGCGCCCACCGTGTCGGCCAACAGGTCCTTTGCAGAGGATGCCTCCACCGGCAGCTGGAATTCCAGCTGTGCGGGACTGTCGCCGTTGTTCAGCACCACGACGCAGGCCTTTCCATCCAGCACCCGGGCAAAGGCATAGCACTGGGTGGTGAGCTGCAGCTCTTTCACCTCGCCGTCGGTCAGCTCCGGCAGCTCCGCCTTCAGTCTGCCCAGTGCGGCATACACGCTGGTGACAGGGTTGGTGGTCTCAGCGTCCTTGAAGTCGGAAAGTTCCAGGCAGGGGCGCAGCGGCCAATCGCTTCCCCACTCTTTTTTGCCTTCAATGCCAAATTCTGAGCCATAATAGATGGACGGAATGCCCCAAAGCGTATATACTAGAATTGCAATGTGGCGGATGTGCTCCCGGTTGCGCAGCTTGTTGGGCAGGCGCTCCACATCGTGGTTGTCCGAGAACAGATACAGCCGGGTATCGTGGCACAGGCCCTGCAGACGGCGCATGGTGTGGGCGATCTCGAAATAGTTGTGGTCGTTGTGGCCGCTCCACAGGCCCTTGTGCAGCTCGTAGTTGGTCACCGAGTGCAGCATCTCCGGGTTTGCCCAGCGGCTGTAATCGCCGTGGATGACCTCGCCCATCAGCCAGAACTCAGGCTTAACCTCGTTGGCAAGGCGGCGCAGACCGCGCATAAAGTCAAAGTCCAGCACATCGGCTGCGTCCAGACGGATGCCGTCAATGTCAAATTCATCCACCCAGAAGCGGATGGTATCGTAGTGGTAGTTCTGCACCTCCGGGTTGCGCTGGTTCAGCTTGACCAGCAGATTGAAGCCGCCCCAGTTTCCGTAGGAAAAGCCGTCGTTGTACTCGTTGTTGCCCCAGAAATTCACATCGCAGAACCAGTCCTTATAGCGGGCGTTCTCGCGGTTTGCCTTCAGGTCCTGAAACGCAAAGAAATCGCGGCCCACATGGTTGAACACGCCGTCCACGATCACCTTCTGGCCCCGGGCATGGCACCGGGCCACAAAGTCCTTGAACTCTGCGTTCGTGCCAAGGCGGCGGTCTACCAGCCGGTAATCGATGGTATCGTAGCCATGGGAACCGCTCTCGAACAGCGGGCCGATATAAATGGCCGTGCAGCCGATGTCCGCTGCGTGCTCAGCCCATGCGTTCAGTTTATTAAACGCGCCGGGCACCGCCTGCCCATCGTTCTCATGTGCGCAGCCGCACAGCCCCAGAGGATAGATGTGATAAAATACCGCGTTGTCATACCAAGCCATTGTTCATACCGCTCCCATACAAAAAAATCAGCCTCCGCCCACTGCGGCGGCAGGAATAGTATAGCACGGAATCTGTAAAACATGTTAATTTTTGCTGATTTTTGTCAAGAATCTACAAGAATATCAGCCACTATGCCCCATTTCGTCTTGTTTTTATTGGATATATTGCCCAAACACCTGTGTCACATCCGGTGCACCGCGCACCGTCTATCATATCAATGTAAGGAGATCTTTGCATGAATTACCCCGCTATTCCCCGTGAATTCTTCAATGGAGACTGCTTTGATGCCTACCGCATCCTTGGTGCGCATCCCTGCTCTGACAACGGCACCGAAGGGTGGCGCTTTGCGGTGTGGGCCCCGGTGCCACGGCAGTGGAAGTCTGCGGCGGCTTCGACGGCTGGGAGGCAGGCGTGCCCATGGAAAAAGCCGATACCGGCGTGTGGAGCGCATTCGTCCCCGGCCTTGCAGAGGGCGACCTTTATAAATACCGGGTACATGGTGCCGACGCAGTGTGGTGATGCGCAGCGACCCCTACGCATTTTCCACCGAGCTGCGGCCGGGCACGGCCAGCCGCCTTGCAAAGCTGGACTTCCACTTTGACGACAGTGCATGGATGGAGCGCCACGACAAATGCCGCAACCGCCCGCTGAACATCTACGAGATGCATGTTGGCAGCTGGCGGCACAAGCCCGGCAGCAAGCAGGAGGACGGCTCAGACGGCTGGTACAACTATGAGGAGCTGGCCAAGGAGCTGATCCCATGGCTGCTGGACCATCACTTTACCCATGTGGAGCTGCTGCCGCTGGCCGAACATCCCTTCGATGGCAGCTGGGGCTACCAGACCACCGGCTACTTTTCCGTTACCAGCCGCTACGGCACTCCCGCCCAATTTGCCGGCTTCGTCAACGCCTGCCACCGCATGGGCATCGGCGTCATCATGGACTTTGTGCCGGTGCACTTTGCCGCCAACGCCGACGCTCTGGCAAAGTTTGACGGCACCTACCTCTACGAGTACGACAGCGATGTGGGCCACAGCGAGTGGGGCACCTGCAACTTCAACTACTACCGCCGGGAGGTGTGCAGCTTTTTGAACAGCGCTGCCGCCCTGTGGATGGACGTATACCACTGCGACGGCATCCGTATGGATGCCATCTCCCGCGCGCTGTACTGGCAGGGCGACCCGAACCGCGGTGTGAACGAGGGTGCCGTGAACTTTCTGCGCAGCCTGAACCACGGCCTGAACGAGCGCTGGCCCACCGGCATCTACATGGCAGAGGACTCCACCAACTTCCTCAAGGTGACAGCTCCCACCCGCTACGACGGCGTGGGCTTCGACTACAAGTGGGACATGGGCTGGATGCACGACACACTGGACTATTTTGCCACCCCCTTCGGTGAGCGTCCGAATGCCTACGGCAAGATCGTTTTCAGCATGCACTACTTCTACAACGAGCTGTATCTGCTGGCGCTGAGCCACGACGAGGTGGTGCACGGCAAAAAGACCATCATTGATAAGCTGTGGGGCACCTATGCGGAAAAATGCGCCCAGCTGCGCACCCTGTATTTTTATATGTACATGCACCCGGGCAAGAAGCTGAACTTCATGGGCAACGAGATGGGACACTTCCGGGAGTGGGACGAAAAGCGGGAGCTGGACTGGGATCTGCTGAAATATCCCTTCCACGATGCCTTCCAGAAATACTTTGCCCACCTGAGCCGGGTCTACTCCACCGAGCCCGCCCTCTACGATGGCGAGTACAACCCCGACTGCTTTGAGTGGGTGGCCTGCGAGAGCCGCAACGAGGCGTGTACGCATGGCTGCGCAAGGGCCGGGGCGAAGACCTGCTGTGCATCATGAACACGCAGGACCACGCCCACAAAAAGTTCCCGCTGTATCTGCGCTTTCCCTGCAGTGCCGAGGAGGTGCTGAACACCGAATCCCCCGAGTGGGGCGGTGCACTGAAGGGCCGCCGCAAGACAAAGCTTCACACCACCGATGGCGGTGTGTTTGGTCGGGACTATACCCTTACAGTAGACCTGCCTGCCATGGGCAGCTGCCTGCTGCGCCTTGCGCCGGAGGCCCCGAACCCCGATGCGGCCCGCATCAGCGCCAACAAAGCCCTGAACGCAAAGCGCCGCGCTGCCCGCAGCACAAAGGCCACAGCCAATTCCAACAAGTAATATTCGTTTCAAAATGTCCTGTCTGCGTTCAAAGCGGCGGGACATTTTGTTGTTTTCCGTGCATAGCGGCTGGACAGTGCAGATTTTGCTTGCTATACTGTAGCTGTGATATTCTGCAGCTGAGAGGTTTTGATGAGTGGAATCGTTTCCCGTCTGTCTGTCCTTGGCAAGGTCTGGCTGGGCCTTGCTGCCGGGGCACTGGCGCTTATTGTATTCGGCCTTGCCGCACCGGGCAGCAGCCTGTTTTTTCCGCTGGTGAGCCTGTGGTGCAATGCAGCACTGTTTGCACTGGTGCTGCTGGTGCTGCGCCGGGCCGGTATGAAGCTGGACCTGTTCCACAAGGCGGTGCTGGTGGGCCTGTGGGCAGCGGCCGTGCTTTACTTTTACTGGACCCTCGGCAGCCGCACCTTCCTCTACCACTGGGATTACGTAAACTACATTCTAAAGCAGTATCATGCCGAAGCCGCCTTTGCCCAGAGCACAGGCGCAGGCTTCCGGTTTCTCCTCGATTCCATCACTGAGGACTACACCAACTTCATCACCCTGTTCACCGAGTTCCCGTTCTGCCTGAGCGGCAAGACCGGCGACGACTACGCATTCTGTCAGGTATTCAGCGTACTGCCCAGCCTGCTGGTGCTGCTGGCGGGCCTGACGGTCAAGGTGGGCCGGATGCTACGGGTAAAGAACCGGTTCTGGTATTTCCTCATCGGCTTTTCGTGGTGCGCTACTTTCCCGTTCGTGCGCATGTCGGCGGTGCTGGGCCAGCCGGACTGGTTCGGGCTGATCTTTGCCTTCATGCTCATGCTGCTCACACTGGACTACCGCTTTGACGGCATCGACTACCCCGCTATCTGCTCATCTTTGCCGCCACGGCGGGCATCATCCTCACCCGGCGCTGGTACTTATATTTTGTGGTGGGCTACTGCTTTGCTACGTGCTGATGCTGGCAGTTTCCAGCATCCGGCTGGCAAAAGATGGCCAATCCAGCCGCGCTGTGCACCGCATGGTACGGCTGGTGGTGTTCGGCCTGTGTGCGGCCGGGGCCATGGTGCTGCTGCTTCTGCCCATGGTGCGCAAAATTTTAAGCTTTGACTACGCCGGGCGCTACTCTTACTACAACTTCGGCGGCGTCACGCTGGAGCTGGCCGCACAGACACTGCGCATCGGTTTGCTGAACTTCATCCTCATCGGAATGGGGCTGTGGTTTGCCGCAAAGCGCCGTCTGCCTGCCCTGCCCTGCCTTGCAGGGGCAGAGCTGCTGGTGAGCCTTGTGCTGTTTACCCGGGTACAGAACACCGGCTCCCACCAGATGCTGCTGTTCGTGCCTGGGTGGCTGCTGCTGTTCCTCGTTGGTTCCGCCGCACTGGCCGACGGCCTGAAAAAGCACACCGCCGTCAAGCTCTGCTACTGGGGCTTTACCATGGTGTTTGCGGTGTCCGTGCGCTGCTCGCCGCTGACCACCGTTGCTCTGCCGGGCTTTGTGGTGGATCATTTTCCCCTCAAGCCGTGTCGGAATTCGTCCGGCTGGACAAGCTCACCTACGACCGCACCGATGCCGCCCAGATCCAGCGCGTGGACGACTGGATCGATGCCCACTGCAACGCGGAAAAGGGCGAGTTCGCCTACATGATCCCCCACGATATGCTGTACAACTCGGACATGTTCCAGTATGCCGCCCTGCCGGACATCCAGCTGCAGAGCAAGCTGGCCGCCGGCATCTCCATCCCGGGCACCCACGAGTTCCCGGTGCGGTTCTTGAGGCGAAGTACGTGCTCACTGCAGAGCCGCTCCCCCAGACCTTTGTCAGCGGTGGCGAGCTTTCCGGCCGTTGGAACGCCCTCTTCTGCGCGCGCGGAATGAGCACTTTACGCAGGCCGCCAGCTTTGACATGGGCAACGGCACCGTGTTCACCGTGTGGGAGCGCACCGAGCCTGCCGACCGGGCTGAGGTGGAATATTATCTGGATGCCTTCGCGCAGGAGGATGCCCTCTACCCCGAAATGTTCTCGCAGGTGGCGGAAGCTTGGCTTGCCGGACATGGACTTTAAATTGCAAACGCTTTGGATATAAAAGGAGTATTTCCCATGGAACAGAATGCAAACGCCCTGCCCAAGGTCACGCTGGGCCAATACAAGGGGCTGGAATTCACCCGCCGGGTGCGCCCGGTATCGGAAAAGGCCGTGGAGCTGGAGGCGGCAAACCTTACCCGTACCCACGCCCCCTTTGCACCGGTGGAAAAGTCCGCCGCGCGCGGATGCGCGTCACGCTGGATTTTGAGGGCTTCATGGACGGCGCACCCATCCCGGAAAGCAAAATGGAAAATGTGACCGTGGTGCTGGGCACCGGTCAGCTGATGCCCGCCGCCGAGGATGCTGTGTACGGCCACAAAGCAGGCGAGAGCTTCCGGTTCGATTTTACCTATCCCGCCGAGTTCCGGGTGCCGGAGCTTTCCGGCAAGACGGCGCAATTCGCCATCACCCTGCACACCGTGGAGCAAAAGCAGCCTGTACCGCTGGATGATGCCTTTGCCAAGACACTGGCTTTGATACGTGGATGCCTGAAGGAGAGCATCCGCGAGAAAAAGCGCCGCTCCCACGAGGCCAACGCCGACCGAATTGCCGGAGCCGCCCTGCTGGGCATGGCTGGTGCCAACCTGACGGCGGAGCTGGATAACGCCATTCTGGACCAGAATGCCGACCATGACATGAACGCCCTGCGCGAACGGCTGCGCCGCAGCAAAATGACCATGGAGCTGTACTGCAAGGCAGGCCAGACCACACCGGACGAGGTGCGCGCCGCCTTCCGCCGGGATGCCGAGCGCAAGATGCGCAGCATCCTTGCGGTGCAGGCCATAGCCAAGGCCGAACAGATCACCGTGTCCAACGCAGAGGTGGATGCCGAGTACGTCCGCCTTTCCAAGCTGCACGATACCCCGGAAGCCGAGATCCGCAATGTGCTCAGCCGGGACGCTGTGGCCTCTGCCGTGACCACTCAGAAGGTGCAGCGTTTCCTGATCGACCACGCAAACATCACTTCGGTTGTGGAAAAGGAGTAAACTATGGGCTTTTTTACACGCACCGCGATGGATATGCTGATGAAAACTACCCATCCCGAGATCAACCGCCGCCAGTGCTGGAACCTGCATCCCCATCGCAAGCCCTGCACCGAGTGCAAGGATATCTGTCCCTATGGCGAACAGATCTTTACCCGCCCGAACCTTGTGAAGGCTGGGACCCCTGTACCGAGTGCGGCCTGTGTGTCTCTGCCTGCCGCAGCGGCTGCATCATCCCTTCGCCGGAGCAGGTGCAGCGGGACACCTCTGCCGCCGATACCGACAATGACACCATCTGGATCGGCTGCAAAAAGTCCACCCGCAAAAATTCCATGGTGCGCACCTGCATTGCGGCCCTCACATGGGAGACACTGGCCTACCTTGCCCTGAACAAAAAGATCGTGCTGGACCTGACCCCCTGCGGTGAATGTGAGAACGACCTGTGCGCCGCCCAGCTGCGCAAGGAGCTGACAAGGCTTGTGGATTTCTTTGGCCAGCCCATGTTCGAGGCACGGTTCACTCTGGCCTACGAGCCGGACGAAGCGCTCTACCACGTAAAGGAGCTGAGCCGCCGCGAAATGTTTGAGCAGGTGAGCCACGGCTCCAAAAGTGGCACCAAAAAGCTGCTGCAGATGCTGCCCGGCCTGCACAGCGAGGACGACGGCGGTGTGGATTTCCGCCTTTTGCTGCACCAGCGCACAAAGCAGCTGAAGGCATCCATGGAAACGCCGCTGAAGTACGGCTACTACCTGCCCAACTTTACCGATAAATGCTTTGGCTGCGGCAAGTGCGAAAAGGCCTGCCGCGCCGGTGCGCTGAAGCTGGAGGACCTGCCCGACGGCCAGACCCGCATCGTCATCACGCCGTGGAAGTGCAGCGAGTGCGAGGTGTGCGTGGCCTCCTGCTCCAACCATGGCATCAACGGCATGAAGCTACGCCAGCTCACCACCCTTGGCCCGGTAAGTGTACACAAATGCACCAAGACCCTGTGCAAGGAATGCGGCAAGCCCATTGCGCCGGGCAGTGTGGATGGTGTGTGCACCGTGTGCCGCATCAAGGCCCGCACCAAAAAGCGGCAGGAAGAAGCCGCTGCCAAGGCAAAGCAGCTGCGTGAGGAGCGCGAAAGCCAAAAAAGGCTGCAGAGGAAGCCCGCCAAGCAGCCAGCCGAAGCCGGTGCCACGCTGCTGAGACAGCTGTACAGACGCTGCCGCCCCCGCAGAAACCGCTGCTGCCGCACCGGAAAGCACCGCAGAAAAGGATGTACTCGACACACCGAAAAACGATTGACGGCGCACAGATTCAATGCTATACTGACCATAAGACCACGCACCGTGGCCACCGACTCCGACTGTTACAAAGGGGTAACGGAGCTATTTCCGTTACCCCTTTCTTATCCCAAAGCACGAAGCAAGCTTGTGCCAAGATCTTACGAAAGAAGGATTTTACTATGGCTCATTCCATCTCCCGCCGCCAGTTCCTGCAAGGCAGCGGCGCAGCCGCCCTTTCTGTAGCAGCGGCTGGTCTGCTGAGCAGCTGCGGCGGCTCTTCCGCTTCCAATGGCGGCAGCACCGGCGCTGCCGGCAGCAGCTCCACCTACACCGTGCTGTATTCCCGTCAGCCCGCCACCCTGAACTATCTGGTCTGCTCTGCCGACCCGGATCTCTACCACGGCACTCAGTGCATCGACACGCTGGTGGAGTACGACAACCGCGGCAAGATCCGGGAGGGCCTTGCCACTGCTTGGGAGTGGGATGCCGACAGCCTGACCTGGACCTTCCACCTGCGGGATGAGAACTGGGTGGACTGCAACGGCGAGGTGCTTGGCCCTGTGACCGCGCAGGACTTTGTGGATGCGCTGGCCTATGTGCTGAACCCGGACTACGCTTCCTCCACTGCAAGCCTTGTCACCCCCTATGTGGCCGGTGCGGACGACTACTATAACTACTGCGTTTACCGCAACAACGCCAATAACGGCACCGTGGCCGAGGACGGCACCACCTACGCCATTGATGCCAACGGCACTGTGACCGCCGCTGCCGCCGACGGCACCACCACCGAATACCCGGCTGTGGATTTTTCCACCGTGGGCGTGAAGGCTGTGGACGACCACACCCTGACCTACACGTTGAACTTCGACTTTCCCGGTTTCCTCAGCCTGTTGAGCTACGCTCCCTACGAGCCTGCCTACGGCCCGCTGCTGGAGGAGTTTGCCGACCAGTTCTGCACCAGCGCCGAGACCGCCTGCAGCTGCGGCGCGTTCTATCTGGCCGAGTACACTCCGCTGGAAAACTGGGTGATGAAGAAGAACCCCGAAAACTACGATGCCGACAGCGTTTACATCGACACGGTGCGCTACATCTACAATCAGGAAGAGCTGATCAGCGGCCCGGAGATGGTCAAGCGCGGCGAGATCGATCAGGCTACCATCAGCTCCGACATTCTGGACAGCTGGCTGGCCGACGACACCACCAAGGACATGGTTTCCATGGAGCGCCCGGAAACCGGCAAGAGCTACTTCTACATCTTCAACTTCCTGCCCTACCGTCACGAGTTCTCAAACTGGACCGTGACCGGCGTGGATGCCCAGTACGAGCCGGACAATTGGGCCAAGGCCATCAACTCCACCAACTTCCGCAGGGCTTTCCTGTATGCCATCAATCCCTCCGTCACGCTGGCCGTCACCGCGCCGGAAGGCTACGATAACTACAAGCTGCACACCATCACTCCGCCGTCCTTCTGTGCCAACAGCAAAGGCGTGGATTATACTGAATGCGGCGGCCTTGCAAACCTCTCCGACTTCTTTGACGAAGCCAAGGCCAAAGAGTACCGTGATGCCGCCGTGGAAGAGCTGACCGCCGCCGGTGTCACCTTCCCCATCAAGATCCAGTATCCGTACAACCCCGCTGTGGTGGACTGGGACAAGCAGTGTCAGGTGTTCAAGCAGCAGGTGGAAGCCGTGCTGAACGACGGCTTCGACTTCATCAGCATCATCATCACGCAGGTCCGTCCGACAACTTCCTGAACGCGGTGCGCCGGGTGGGTGCCTACCAGCTGATGTCCTACTACTGGGGTGCCGATTACTCCGACCCCGAGACCGAGGTGTACCCCTTCTATCAGGAAGCCGGCGACCGCGGCACCTGCTACAGCTTCCTGCGCACCGGCGTGGAGGACGGCATCGTGACCGGCGAGACCGCCGACCTCGTGATGCAGTACATGTCCATGGTGGAGAACGCCAAGACCATCACCGAGGATCTGGATGCCCGGTACGAAGCCTTTGCGGATGCCGAAGCCTTCCTCATTGAGAACGCACTGGTCATCCCGCTGGGGATGCCGGTGCCGCCCTACATTGCCACCCGCCTGAACCTGTGGGAGGGCCAGTACGCGCCCACAGGGCTTTCCACCAACCGTCTGAAGGGCGTGCACATCCTCGACCATTACGTTTCCATGGAGGAGTACAACCAGAACCGCGACGCCCGGTAAAAACTGAATCGGAAACTCCCCCAGTCTGCTGCGCAGACAGCCCCCTCTGATGGGGCCTCTGGCGAAACCGGAAACTTTCCCGTCATGCCAATGGCTCCCTCCCCGAGGGAGCTGGCTTTGCGCAGCAAAGGCTGAGGGAGTTTTTGTTTGCTCCTCATTTTTCCCGCAAAAACTCACAAATCCCTTTCCAAACGTAAGATTTTGCGTTATTCTATACTTATCTGTATTAATAAAGAAAAGAGAGGTGCACGGCTATGGTGCAATATCTCGCAAAACGCATCGGGCGCTCCATTCTGACCCTGTTCGTCATTGTGACGCTGGTGTTCTGCCTGCTGCGGCTCATGCCGGTGGAAGGCTACTTTGCAAACTACGAAAAAATGACCGAGGCAACAGATCCAGGCCGGTTTGCAGTCCATGGGCCTGGCTGGACCGCTGCCGGTGCAGATCGGCCATTTCTGGCGGGATGCGCTGCACGGTGATCTGGGCGTGAGCCACATTTACAAGCTCAACGCTCCCGTGACCAGGATCCTTGCCCAGAAGCTGCCCATTTCCATCGAAATGGGTGTGCTGGCCATGCTGCTGAGCCTTGTGCTGGGCATCCCGCTGGGCCTTGTCATGGGCCGTTATAAGGGCCGCTGGCCGGATAAGCTGGGCACGGCATTCATCGTGCTCATTCAGGCGGTGCCTGCGGCAGTGTACTTTTTGTATATCCAGATGTACGGCACCACCGCCATGGGCGTGGGCTGCTGTTCGATGCCGCCAACTGGCGCTATTGGTGCTGCCGGTGTGCAGCATGAGCCTTGCAAACCTTGCGTTCTACGCCATGTGGCTGCGCCGCTATATGGTGGACGAGAGCAACAAGGACTACGTCAAGCTGGCCCGCGCCAAGGGCGTGAGCGAGAACAATATCGCCCTGCACCACGTATTCCGCAACGCCATGGTGCCGCTGGTGCAGTACATTCCCTCCGCATTCCTGAACACCGTCGTCGGCTCCATCTACATCGAAAGCCTGTACAGCATCCCGGGCATGGGCGGCCTGCTGGTCACCTGTGTGCAGCGCCACGACAACACCATGGTGCAGGGCATCGTGCTGCTGTACGCCTGCGTGGGCATCATCGGCCTGATTTTGGGCGATGTGCTCATGGTGCTCATTGACCCCCGCATCAACTTTGGTAAGAAAGAAGGTGGACGCTGATGCTCTCTTTTCTGAAACGCGAAAAATCGAAGCAGCTGGAGGATCAGCTGAATGCTGCTCAGGCACAGCGCCGCACCGGCTGGGAAAATCTGCCGGAGGATGAGCTGTTCACCCCCGCCGGTTCAGTGAGGAACAGGCCGAAGCCACCGCCAGCTCCAACTACAGCTACTGGGGCAGCACCTTCCGTGCCTTTTTCAAGAACAAGTTCGCCGTGGCCCTGCTGATCGCGCTGGTGGTCGTGGTTGCCTTTGCCTTCATCCAGCCCCACCTGCCCGGTCAGGCAGACCCGAACCTGTGCGCCGTGGACCCTGTGACCGGCATCCAGTACCGCAACATCGCCCCCGGGCAGGACGGCTTTATCTGGGGTTCCAACTCCATCGGTCAGGACCTGTGGGCACGCATCTGGGCCGGTGCACGCACCAGTCTGACTATCGCCTTCTTCGTGGCCCTCATCGAAGCTGTGGTGGGCATTACCGCCGGTGTGCTGTGGGGCTACGTGCGCGGGCTGGACTTTGTGTTCACCGAGCTGTACAACATCTTCGATAACATTCCCACCGCCATCGTCTGATCCTCATTTCCTATGTAGCCACCCCCAGCATCTGGACCATGGTCCTTGGCATGGCCATCAAGGCTGGATCGAAATGGCACGCTTCATCCGCAACCAGATCCTCATCATCCGCGACCGGGATTATAATGTGGCTTCCCGCTGCATCGGCACGCCCACCATCCGCATCGTGCTGCGCAACCTGCTGCCCTACCTCGTCTCGGTCATCATGCTTCGCATGGCCCTCACCATCCCGGAAGCCATTGGCAACGAGGTGTTCATCACCTACATCGGTCTGGGCCTGTCCGTGGAGACCCCCTCGCTGGCAACCTGGTCAATGATGGCCGCAAGGTGATGATGCAGGCCGGGCTGCGCTACCAGCTGCTGTACCCCACCCTCATCCTAAGCTTTGTCACCATTGCGTTCTATCTGATCGGCAACGCTTCTCGGATGCTGCCGATCCGAAGAACCATCTGCAGTAAGGAGGGGACATCATGGAACACAACCAGCTCATTCTCTCCGCAAAAGATGTCAACATCCAGTTCAACCTGCGTGGAAAAGTGCTGCACGCCATCCGTGGCATCGATCTTGACCTCTATCAGGGAGAGGTGCTTGCCATCGTAGGCGAGAGCGGCTCCGGCAAGAGCGTTTTTACCAAGAGCTTCATGGGCCTGCTGGATGCCAACGGCTCCATTACCAGCGGCACCATTGATTACTACGGCATGGCGGACGGCAAGCCGCTGCGCCTTTCTGACCTCAGAACCGAAAAGGACTGGCTGCGGGTACGCGGCCGCGAGATCGCCATGGTCATGCAGGACCCCATGACCAGCCTGAACCCGCTGAAGACCATCGGGGCACAGATCATGGAAGCCGTTGCCCTGCATCAGGGCTTAAAGGGTGCTGCCGCCAAGGAAAAAACGCTGGAATACCTGCGGGATGTGGGCATCTCTGACCCGGAAAAGCGCTTTAAGCAGTACCCGCACGAGTTCTCCGGCGGCATGCGCCAGCGTGTGGTCATTGCCATTGCGGTGGCCTGCAGCCCCAAGATCCTGATCTGCGACGAGCCTACCACCGCACTGGACGTGACCATTCAAGCCCAGATTTTGCAGCTTTTGAAGGAAATGCGGTTCAAGTACGATCTGACCATCGTCATGATCACCCACGATCTGGGCGTTGTGGCAAACATTGCAGACCGCGTGGCTGTGATGTACGCAGGCGACATTGTGGAGATTGGCACTGCTGACGAAATTTATTACGATCCCCGCCACCCCTACACATGGGCACTGCTTTCCAGTATGCCGCAGATGGGCGTGAAGGGCGAGGACCTGTTCAACATCGTGGGCACACCGCCAAACCTGTTTGCGGAAATTCGCGGCGATGCTTTTGCGCCCCGCAACCCGCAGGCGCTGAAGATCGATTTTGTCAAGCGCCCGCCTTACTTTGAGGTAACGCCCACCCACAAGGCCAAAACATGGCTGCTGGACCCCCGGGCACCCAAGATCGAGCCGCCTGCTGCGGTAAAAATGCTGCGAGAGGAGGGGCTGTAAGATGGAAAATGAACGCGAGGTTCTTGTGGAAGTGAACCACCTGAACGTAACCTACGGCTCCGGCAAAAAAGCATATGAAGCTGTGCAGGATGCCAACTTTAAAATTTATAAGGGCGAGACCTTCGGCCTTGTAGGCGAAAGCGGCAGCGGCAAAACTACCATTGGCCGCGCCATCCTGCGCATTCTGCCCACCTCCGGCGGCGAGATCCTTTATAAAGGCCAGAAGATCAACGGCAGAATTTCCCGCCAGCTGGACAGGCAGATCATCAAAGAGATCCAGATGATCTTTCAGGACCCGCAGTCCTCGCTGAACGAGCGCGCCAAGGTGAGCTACATCGTAGGCGAAGGCCTGCAGAACGTCCGGCCTGATCTTTCCACCGCCCAGCAGGAGGAAAAGGTGCGTCAGGCTCTGCTGGACGTGGGTCTGCTGCCGGAATTTGCCTCCCGCTTCCCGCACGAATTTTCCGGCGGACAGCGCCAGCGCATCGGCATTGCCCGGGCCCTGATCGTGGAGCCGGAGTTCATCGTTGCCGATGAGCCATCAGCGCACTGGATATGTCCATCCGTGCACAGGTGCTGAACCTGCTGCGCCGCCTGCAGAAGGAACGCGGCATCACCTACCTGTTCATCGCCCACGATCTTTCCGTGATGCGCTACATCTCCGACCGCATCGCCGTCATCCACAAGGGCCGCATCGTGGAGCTGGCCGAAGCTGAAGAGTTGACAGCCCACGCCATCCACCCCTATACCCGCAGCCTGCTTTCCGCCATTCCCATGCCGGACCCCCGCAGGGACGCGGCAGAAAAAGCTGCTGGTGTACGACCCCGCCATGCACGACTCCTCCAGAGAGGCCCCCAGTCGGCGCGAACTGCGGCCCTGAGCATTTTGTACTGTGCAGCGCTGCCGAAGCCGAGCAGTGGCTGCCGCGCTGACCCCCGACATTTCGGGAGGAATCGTTGTTTTACGGCTCTTTTACGCAACGTTCATAGTTTATTTCTTGACATTCTCCGGCAGCTCCACTACAATAGAATCTGCATCATTGATTCTGATTTTTGAGTTATTAGCGTGTTCTGACCGGCGGCTTTCATCTTCTTTGCAAAGTTGTCGGCTTTTGGCAATGAAAAGAAGAAGAAAGAAAAGAGGACTTTATTCTATGACTACTGAACAGCGTGAACCGCTCTATGCGTCCACTGCGAAGCCCTGGCTGAAGTACTATGACCAGAAATACATCGACATGCCTCTTCCTAAGTGCAGCGCCTTTGAGTATCTCTGCCATCAGAACAAGAACCATCTGAGCGAGACCGCTCTGGAGTATTATGGCCGCAAATTCACCTTTGCAGACTCTTTGTGAATGTCAAGAAAACCGCTGCCGCCTTCCGTGCTCTCGGCGTGAAAAAGGGCGACATCATCACCGTTGTCAGTGTGATGACCCCCGAGGTGATCTATGCTTCTACGCTGTCGATATGATCGGTGCAACGCTGAATCTGGTGGACCCGCGCTACAGCGTTGAGGGCATCCACGAGTACATCGAAGAGGTAGATTCCCGCCTGCTGATCTGCCTGAATGTGACCTATGAGCGCTGCCACAAGGCAGAAAAGCGCACCAATGTGGAGCGCGTTCTGGTCATCAGCCCTGCAGACTCCCTGCCGCTGCATCTGGCCGTCGGCTACAAGCTGACCAACCCCGATAAGAACCGCTACAAGTCCAATGTGATCCACTGGAAGGACTTTATTGCACAGGGCAAGGATCAGAGCATGAACGCCGAACCCTACGACCCGCAGCACGCCTGCGTGGTGGTACACACCGGCGGCACCACCGGTTCGCCCAAGGGCGTTATGCTGACCGACGACAGCTTTAACTCTCTGGCCCACGAATTCATCGCCCAGAGCAACCTGTTCTGCCGCGGCCAGAAGCTGATGAACGTCATGCCTCCGTTCATTGCCTACGGCTATGCCTGCGGCGTGCACATGCCGCTGGTCATGGGCCTGCACGTCGTCATCATCCCCAATCTGGACCCCGACAAGCTGGGCGCACTGATCTGGAAGCACAAGCCCGAGCACATGTTCGGCGTTCCGGCCCACTACCAGCAGATGGCAGCTTCTCCGCTGCTCAAGAAGAAGAAGGATCTCTCCTTCATCCGCAACTATGCCGCCGGCGGCGACTCGCTGCCGCTGGGCGCTGAGCTGACTGTGAACGAGTTCCTGAAGGCGCACAACGTGGAATATCCGCTGGCCAAGGGCTATGGCATGACCGAGGTCGCCTCTGCCGCTACCGTTGCCGCCGGCAACGTGACCAAGCCCGGCAGCGTGGGCATTCCCATGCTGAACACGGTGGTGTCCATTTTTGAGCCTGGCACCGAGACCGAACTGCCCATCGGTGAGCGCGGCGAGATCTGCATCTGCACCCCCACCGTCATGAAGGCTACTACAATAAGCCCGAGGAGACCGACATGATCCTGCGCCGCCATGCAGACGGCCAGATCTGGGCACACACCGGCGATGTCGGCTACATGGACGAGGACGGCTTTGTGTATCTGGATTCCCGCATCAAGCGCATGATCATCCGTCACGATGGCTTCAAGGTGTTCCCGTCCATGATCGAGAACGTCATCAGCCGCCACCCGGCCGTGCATCAGTGCTCGGTGGTGGGCTGCACCGATAAGGACCATGTGCAGGGCCGCCTGCCTTCGTCTACGTGGTGCTGGACCCGGAAGGCGACAAGAAAAAGCGCCAGATCGTGCGGGAACTGCGCCAGCTGTGCAATGAAGAGCTGCCGGAGTATGTGCAGCCGGTGGGCTACAAGTTCATCTCCGAAATGCCCTTTACCCCTGTTGGCAAGGTGGACTACCGCAAGCTGGAAGAAGAGATCACTCCCCGCGATTACTGATCCTGAACTTCACCCTGTAATTTTTCAGACACTGGGCTCTCCCGAAAGGGAGAGCTTTTTTGTATGGAAGAAACTGCAGAATACGGACGCAGCGATGGCCGCAATTTTTTTGAATTTTGTCAGTTGACAATTTTTACTTTCCATTTTATCATAGAGACAACAGCTGTGCCGCACAGGTGCAGTCATTCCAGAAAGAAGGAATTACAATGAAAAACAAAAAGTTTGCCAGCTTTCTGGCCGCAGCGGCAGCGCTTGTGCTGCTGGCCATGCCTGCATTTGCTGCCGACGAACAGACGGAGCTGCCTGCCGCCGAAGCAGCAGAGGTGCAGCAGGAGCAGACCGCAGCGCCTGCTGAGCAGGAGACCGCCCTGCCCGCCGATGCCCAGACAGCCGGCGAACCGGAGCAGCAGCTCACCTATGTGGCGCTGGGCGACAGCATCACCTCCGGTGTCGGCCTTGCCGATATGAAATACAACATCGCCCAGATCGGCTACGATCTGCAGCCGAACTTTGAGGGCTACCCTTCCCAATGCTACACCGCCCTTGTGGGCAAGGGCCTTGGGCTGGACCGCCAGCACGCCATCAATCTGGGCCTGCCCGGCCTGATGAGCCCTGACATGCTGGATATGGTGCAGAACAGCGCCATGCCCAAGATGAATCAGGCTTCCGGCGCATATTACGTCTACCCGGAATATCAGGAGTATCTGCGCAAGGCCGATATCATTTCCATCCAGATCGGCTCCAACGACGCGCTGGTGCCCTGCATCGTAGGTCTGGGCGAGGCCACCAACTGGAAGAGCGAGCAGCTTGCCGCACTGATGGTCAGCGGTGCCCTGCGTGATTTCAACTTCCAGAAGCTGGGGCTCTTCCTCGAAGCGCTGAACCGTATGACCCTTACCTTTGACGAGAGCCGCGCCACCAACCGCCTGCTGTTCCGCGGCATGGATGAGATCTGCGATCAGGCCTATACCAATGTGACCGCCAGCCTGCCGCAGATCGTGGCCAGTATCCGTGCACTGAACCCGGATGCCAAAATCGTGCTGCTGGGTTACACCAATCCGGTGCCTCTGCTGCCCGCATGGAACCGCTATTTCAGCAAATTGAACCGCTTTGCCAAAGACCTTGCCGCACAGGAAGGCTTGATCTATGTGGACATTCCCCGTGCGCAGACCGCTGCCGACGGCCACCCCACCGTTAAGGGCCACCAGTACATTGCAAACCAGATTTTGAATGCTCTGAAGTGAGCTTTCCATCAAAAAAGCCTGTCTCATTTTTGCGAGACAGGCTTTTTGTTTGCGCTGTTCTGTTTTCAGCTCAGCCGGCCGCTTTCCACCGAAAAGCTGATATCTGCCGCAGCATGGTAGACTTGCGGTGGGAGACCAACAGCACCGTTTTGTCTTTGCACTCTGCCCGCACAGCCTTGAGGATCACACCCTCATTCAGGCTGTCCAGATTGGAGGTAGCTCGTCCAGCAGCAGGAAGGGTGCATCATGCAGGAAGCACGCGCCACACCGATGCGCTGGCGCTCGCCGCCGGAAAGTGCACCGCCCAGCTCACCCACCGGGGTATCATAGCCCTTGGGCAGGCTGTGGATAAAGCCGTCCAGCGCAGCCTTTTTGCAGGCTGCTTCCACCTCTTCCCGGGTGGCATCCCGCTTTGCAATGCGGATGTTGTTCTCAATGGTATCGTCGAACAGCTCGGTCTCCTGCGTCACAAGGCTTTCCTGTTCGCGCAGGGCGGCGGTGTTCACGCGACAGATATCCTCTGCGCCAAAGCGGATGCTGCCGCTGGATACATCCCAGAAGCGCATCAGCAGCCGCAGGAAGGTAGACTTTCCGCTGCCGGAGCGGCCGGTGATGCCCACAATCTTCTTTTCCGGAATGGTCAGGCTCAGGTCATGCAGCACCTCCTCCTTGGCATAGGCAAAGTTCACATGCTCTGCCGCAGCACCTGCAAATGCGGTGTCTGTGCCGTCGGTCACATCGGCGGTGACGGGCTGTTCGTCCAGCAGGTCCAGCACGCGGTCTGCGCTGGCGAACACCTGCGTCAGGCTGGCACCAAGGTTTGCCAGCGCCACCACCGGGCCAAAGGAGCTGAGGGCCGAAAGGGTGCACACCAGTACGCCCTCCACGCCCATTTTACCGCTCTGGTAAAGGTTCAGGCTCACACCCAGCACGGCCAGCACCGTGAGCAGGATCAAGGTGTTCGTGATGGCCACGGTCAGGCCCTCGCGGTATTTCATCGCCTTCTGCTTTTCGCCCAGCATCTCACTGTGGGCCGTGATGCCCTCGGCGCGGGCTGCGGTGTCCTGATACTGCAGGGTATCCTTCAGGCCGCGCAGGCTTTCCAGCACATAGCTGTTGGTATCGGCCAGTGCCTGACGGTACTCCCGGGCGGCACGGTCGCCGCGCTTTGCGCTCCACACCGGCAGGCCACGCCCACCAGCAGATAGCCCGCCAGCAGCACCAGCGCAGGCAGGATGTGCCAGCTGCCCACAAAGCCCGTCATGCCGATGACGCAGATGAACGCGATGCAGATGGGCGAAATGGTGTGGGCATAGAACACCTCCAGCGCTTCGATATCGGCGGTGATGAGCGAGATCAGTCGCCGCGGTCACGGCTTCCAGCTTTGCAGGGGTCAGACGGCGCAAGCACCGAACACCTTATCGCGGATCAGGGCCAGCAGCTTGAAGGCGATATAGTGGTTGGATGCCTGCTCTGCATAGCGCAGAACACCGCGCAGCAGCGCAAACACCAGAATGCAGGCAAAGGCCGTGCCCACGGTCCTCACCGGCTTGCAAGCCCCAGCGCACGCAGGATGCCAAAGCCGCCGAAGATGGTAATGAAGGTGGCGCAGAAGTGGCCTGCCACACCCATCACAATCGCTGCCAGCATAACGGGCAGCATGGGCTTTACCAGTACGATCAGCCGTCCCACAATGGCAAAGGGGCTGCGATGATTGCTCTTGTTCATGCTCAGGCATCCTCCTCTTCCAGTGTTTCCAGCTGCCGCTGTGCCAGATACAGGCGGCTATAAGCCCCCTGCTGGGCCAGCAGTTCGGCGTGGGTGCCCTGCTCAATCACCCGGCCATTGCTCATTGCATAGATGCAGTCGCTGTGCACCACGTTTGCCAGACGGTGGGAGATCAGGATGATCGTCTTTTTCCCGGCAAGACTGTGGATGGCCCGCATGATATCGTTCTCGCTCTCGGCATCCACGTTGGAGGTAGCCTCGTCGAAGAGGTAGATGGGCGTATCATGCAGCAGGCCCGCGCCATGGCAAGGCGCTGGCGCTGACCGCCGGAAAGATTGCTGCCGCCCTCATGCAGAGCGGTCTGCAGGCCGTTCTGGCTGCGGCAGAAATCGGCCAGATTCACCTGTTCCAATGCCGCCCAGAGCTGTGCCTCGTCCGCGTCCGGCTTTGCCATGCGCAGGTTGCTCTCCACCGTGCCCTTGAAGATGGCGGCGTTGTGAGGCACCAGCGTCAGGTGCGCAGACGCTGTTCCTGCTGCAGCTCCTGCACCGGCACGCCGCCCAGCGTCACGCTGCCGGTATAGCCGGTGCGGCTGCCGGACAGCAGCGCCGCAATGGTGCTTTTGCCGCAGCCGCTCTCACCCACCAGCGAGACAAAGCTGCCCTGCGGAATGGTAAAGGAGACATCGTTCAGGATGGTGCGGTCCTTCTCGTAGCCAAAGGTGACATGCTCAAGCTTCAGAGTCGTATTCTCTCCGGGCACGCGGTCGCCGTCGGCAGGCTCTTCCGCTGCCAGAAGCTTGAAGATCTTCTCTGCCGAAGCGGCACCGTTCATGGCAATGTGGAAGTAGCTGCCCAGCAGCCGCAGCGGCAGGAAAAAGTCCGCCGCCAGCAGCACGATGGTCAATGTGGCGGTCAGGGTCAGCCGGCCTTCCGCAAATGCAGCCACCGCGCTGATGATGCCAAGGCCCGCACCGCCGTAAGCCATCAGGTCCATCAGTGTCACCGAGTTCAGCTGCATGGTGAGCACCTTCATGGTGATCTTGCGGAAGCGCTCAGCCTGCGCGTTCATCTGCTCGTGCTTCCAGCCGTCGGCCTGATAAATTTTCAGGGTGGTCAGGCCCTGAATGTTCTCAAGGAAGCTGTCGCCAAGGGTGGTGTATTCGCCCCAGTAGTTCGCCAGCAGCTTTTTGGCAAACTTCTGCACTGCCACAATGGACATGGGGATCAGCGGCACGCAGCACAGCAGGATGATGGCCGACCGTGCGTGCACACCCACCAGCAGCACAAACAGGGTAACGGGTGCCAGCAGGCTGTAAAGCAGCTGCGGCAGGTATTTTGCAAAGTAGGTGTCGATCTGCTCCACACCTTCGCTGGCCAGCATCACCACCTCGCTGGTGGCCGCCGTCTCGGTGTAGTTGGGGCCAAGGCGGGCAAGCTTTGCGTAGATGCTGCTGCGCAGGGTGCGCTTGACATCCTTGGAAGCCTGATCGCTCATGGCCGATGCAGCATGGTAAAGGCAAAGCGCATGGGCACCGTGCAAGGCAGAGCACAAGGTTCTGCCACAGCTGTGCACTGGTCAGGCTGCCCGCAAAGGCTGCGCCCACCAGCCGGGCAATGGTCCGCACAAAGATCACGTTGCACAGCATCCCCAGCCATTGGAAAGCCACATTGGCTCCCACATACCGCAGCGCACCGCGGTCAAAGGACAGCAATTTTTTGTTGATCACTGGGCTTTCTCCGTTTCTGCTTTTTCTGCATCACTGCCAAACAGACGCTCATATTCGCCGGTAAAGATGCGCTCCGGCAGTGCACTGGTCATGGCAAGGGCAGCGGTAAAGCGCTCTTCTTCGCTCAGCGGCTCACCGACCGGCGGGAAATGGGTCAGGATCGTTTTCAGCTCCCGATCCACCTGTTTTGCCACCCAGATGCCCCGGTCTGTCATATAGATCTTGCCGTAGTGCTCCTTTACGATCATGCCGCGCTCCATGAGCAGATTCATGATACGCACCACCGAGGGCTTGGTCACGCCAAGCTTTTCGGCAATGCTGCGGGAGCTGATATCCAGATGGGTCTGTGAGACTTCGTAGATCGCCAGCAGATAGCGCAGATGCGCCGACGTAAGTTCCATCCCGATCACTCTCTTTCGTTTTGATGTTACTCAAGGCTAACTTTTTTCTTTTGAAAAAAGGGCGCGAGCCGAATGTTCCAGCCCGCGCCCTTTGCGGATCATTTCAATGCTCAGTGACAGCCGCTGCAACCGCTGCAGCTGCCATTGCAGCCGCCTTCGCCGCAGCCGCTGCACCCACTGCAGCCGCCGCCATGCTTGTGGGAGTGCCATGTGATCCAGCCCACACCGCCAAACACGATGACTGCCACA
>ENA-OQEB01000154-OQEB01000154.1-human-gut-metagenome-genome-assembly--contig:-NODE-154-length-28192-cov-4.299768_pt1 | contig 28192 bp, 36 predicted proteins | sample MGYA00242787_ERZ504619 | MGnify/ENA primary metagenome ERZ504619 (study PRJEB26092, sample SAMD00036317) | human gut metagenome | host: Homo sapiens | study: EMG produced TPA metagenomics assembly of... | reverse complement strand
CAATGGTCTGGCCGCGCTTTGCGGTAAAACTGATATCGGTCAGGCTGGGGGCACCGGCACCGGCGTAGGTCAGGCTGACATGGTCGAACCGCACAGCGTCCCCGGCCTTATCCGCAGGTGCTCGCCCTTGAGGCCGCGGGGAATTCCATGCCGGGTTCGGTGTCCAGCACAGCCTGCACACGGCCGGCACAGGCCAGCGCCTTGCTCACCTGCACGATGAGGTTTGCCAGTTTGACCAGCTCCACCAGGATCTGGTTCATGTAGTTCACCAGCGCGATCACATCGCCGGAGGCCATGCCGCCCACATTGATCTCGATGCTGCCCACATAGAGCAGAGCACGATGGCCAGATTGATGATGACGTAGGTCAGCGGGCTCATCAGGGAGGAGATGTGGCCCACATGGAGCTGCATCCGGGTCAGCAGGTCGTTGGCCGACTCAAAGCGGTCGATCTCGCTCTGCTCCTTATCAAAGGCGCGGACCACGCGCACACCGGTCAGGTTCTCGCGGGTCAGGCCCAGCACACGGTCCAGCCGGGCCTGGGCCGTTTTGTACAGCGGTTGGTGATGACCATGACCCCGAACACCACCACGCTCAGCAGCGGGATGGCGACCACAAAGATCCAGGCGGCCCGCACATTCACGGTGAACGCATGATCATGGCACCAACCACCACGAACGGGCTGCGCAGGAACAGGCGCAGGAAGAGGTTCAGACCGCTCTGCACCTGATTGATGTCACTGGTCATGCGGGTGATGAGGGTGCTGGTGCCCATGGTATCCATCTCGGTAAAGCCAAGCCTCTGGATGTGCTCAAACAGGGCATGGCGCAGGGAGGTGGAGTAGCCCACCGCCGCTTGGCCGAGAAATACTGGGCCGTCAGGCTGCAGGCAAGGCCCACAAGGGCCAGCAGCAGCAGGATGCCGCACCGCACAAGGATATAGTGGAAATCATGTGCTGTAATGCCCACGTTGACGATGTCTGCCATGACCAGCGGCACAAACAGGTCGAACGTGGCTTCCAGCATCTTGAACAGCGGTGCAAGCACAGCCTCGCGCTTGTAGCCGTTCAGGTGGGTAAGCATTTTATTCAAGGGGTGATTCTCCTTTCCCAGTGATAGCGGGTGTAAACTTCACAGCTCTTTATTATAGTACAGGAAATGCAAAAAAGCCAGTACAAATCACGCCATTCCACATCGTGCCCTGCCAGAACAAGGAAAGGGACTGCCGCACAGGGGAAGATTCCAGTGCAGCAGTCCCTTTTCATAGGAGGTAATGATGTTGAAGTGGGAGCAGACGGTGGAGCCGATCAATGTCCTCCGGGGTGGCGTTCTGGTCAGCCCCTTTCGCCTTCGGTCATTTCGCCTGCGGCATCGGGCTTCCGGGCCTTTTTGTAGCGGTACATCTCCCGGTCGGCCCGATTCTTCACAGCCAGCACATCCTCCCCCAAAAAGGGAGCTGAGCCAAAGGACACCGTGGGCAGAAAGTCCACGGCTTTTCGCCGCTGTTCCAGCTGGCGTACAAACTCCTGCGCGCACTGGGCCTCCCGGTCTGCGTTTTCCATCAGCACACAGAACTCGTCGCCGCCGGTGCGGTAGCAGTAGCCGCTGCGGGCATAGGCTTTTTTGATGCAGCGGCCGATCTCGGCCAGACAGAGATCCCCCTGCAGGTGGCCGTAGCGGTCGTTGATCTGCTTGAAATCGTCCACATCGAACACCACCAGCACCCCGCCGTTGCGGCGCATCTCAGCAGTGCGGTTCAGATAGCTGTTCTGATTCAGCAGCCCGGTAAGGGCATCCAGCTGGTTCCACATCTCGCTGCAGTAGATAAAGTACAGCACCGACAACAGCGTAACGCACAGCCATGTAACGTGGAGGTCCGGCAGTGTCACCTGAATGATGGTCTCAATGAGCAGAAAGATCATCAGGGGGTAGATCAGCGCCCGGCTGCGGTTCTGAAATTCCCGCGCCGTAACGAAGGTGGACACCGAAAGATACACGATGGCCGCAAAATACAGGATGATATAAATATAGAAGTATTGCCCGCGGGAATAAACGTTGTCGGCGCTGACGGAGAACACCAGCCCGGCGGGGATGGACAGAGCAAGGAACAGCAGGTAGCACGCCTCGCAGCACACCGCCGCCCTGAACCAGCGATTCATCCTCTTTTTCCGGTCCATGACATACACAAAGCAGAGACACACTCCCGGGGACAGGCCGAACCCCAGATAGTTGGACAGGATGTTCAGCCAGCGGTAGCCCGCCGGGGTGCCATCCACCGCCAGTGTCACCACCTCCAGCACCGAGATCACCGCGATCAGCGCAAAGGCAAAGAAAAATCCCTGCTTCTGCTTTTTGTTCAGAGATTCGCTGAGCTTTGTGAGGATGCACATGAAGCTCAGCACAAAAAGGTCAATGGCCGTTAATACATAAAAATATCCATTCATTGTGGCTTGTTTCACCCTTTGGACTTCTGTGATCTGGTCAGCCATCGAAACGATCCCGACCGTCCAGAACTTAGTCAAAAGCCGCTATGTTCTTCAGATTGCTCATCTATCTCTCTGGCAATCGATTCAAAAATCTCAGATTCTTCTTTTGTTTCCAAGTGATTCGGATTCGACAACATTGTATCCATTAGACTCGTTTTCAACCTCTCACAACATGGCTTAAAGGAGACATATGTAATACCTCCACCAATAATCCCACCAGCAACCGGGATAGCCTTCTTGAAGAAACCGGAGAATACCTCTTTTGTCATTTTGACACCGAACCATTTAGCAATGCTTTTTACGATTGGGTAAATTGCTCCTTTGGTCAGAGCCTTTTTCATCAGTTGCCTTTCAACACCTTCGCCAAGTGCTTTCGCCATAGCTTTGATTGCATTGTTGGCACCCGCAACGCCAAACATCACACCCATGGCAATGATCAAAGTGTTCATCGTAGAAGTATCGATCTGTGCTTCATTATCAGCAGATATAATTTCTGGAAAGCCATATAGATACATCAGTTCCTGTGCTGCCCTAAGCGTGTAGCCATAATACTGCATGATATCTGTTGGAATGGTCGCTGCCATAGCTGCACCGCCGGGCGCTCCCAATGCGGCTGAGATTCCAGATACAAAATACCGCTCATGCTGAATCACCGCGTCTGCAATTTTATTGATTTCCTCCAGTGAAATGCCCGCCTTCATCGGGGTTGTTCTAACCGCGTTTTCAATGGTTGCAGCATCATAATGTGCGCGGAACTCGTTTGCCAAAAATCTGTTTCGCTCCACTTTCACACCCGGCGTTCTCAGCCCAAGGATAATGATATCTTCAATATCTACTTTTCCATCGTGATTTGCATCCAGTTGATCCATAACAGCATCCTTTGCGGCAGCACCTGTATTTACAACTGTGTTCTTTCCGGCAGTCAATGCATCTCCGGTTTTAGTTGCAGCAGTTTCGATACCATGTACAATACCGGGAGTAACAGTCTCATTGATCTTTTTTGCATTCTCCTGCACAGTATGGATTCCGCTATACAATGCGTCTTTTATATTCAGCATATAGCCTTTCCTCTCAAGTTTCAATCAATGATATTATCTTTACTTACATCATTTGCAAATCCGCAGGCCACGCATTTCCATGCTCCAGAAAGCGTTAAAAATCCGGGCTGAACATTCAGAAACCGTCCACAATGATCGCAAAACCAGAATATCTCACCTGATAACATATCGCTTTGTGCAATACAATACGAACACTTCTGGCAAACCCACACATTATCTACCAGCAACATTGTCTCTCCACAACAAGGGCACATCATTGCTTTTATTTTTCTAAATCTCTGAAGATCCTTTTGTTCTTCTGGCAGAGATGCAAAGCTCCGCACTGGTGCATTTTTTCCGACAGTTACTTTCAACTTTTTCATAATTACATTCCTTTCTGGTGTTTATTTCTACTCACCATAAGAGAACATGAATTTTTCGCGGATTCAATTATGCACCAAGCTTTACCTTCCCCGGTTATCCCAACTCCACTGTAAGCTATCCACCCTAGTCTGCCCCCTCACCAGCGCGCCGACCACCTCACAATGTGTCGTTGCTATGATAGGAACACATAGCGTTTACCTCGTCGGTTGTATCGGAACACAAATCAGCGCATTGTTTTGCAGCCTTACTATTCTTTCTCGGCGGCTTGAAGTTTGCCCCGTCCACACTATTCTCAAATCCGGTCTTATAAATAAATGTTAGCATAGACGGGTCTTTGTTTCCATTTTCATCATACCCTCCGACAATCACTTTTTCAACTATGCTCTCGAAAACATAGCGGTCAAAAGTGTTCAGCACTTCGTTCTGCTCCAATGTCTTTCGGAACTCTGAAATGCGTCTTTTCATGGTACTTTCTGTTTCTGCGGATTGCTGCAAATCCTCGCGTTGCTTTTGAAGCTGGTCGATCTGGCTACTCAAATCAAAATACTTTTGTTCGTATGTTTCTTTGTCAATGATTTCTTCAAGCCTCATGTCAACCAACTTTGCCCGCTTCGCGTCCAATGCAGCAATATCCTTTTCTACTTTGGCTAACTGCTTGCTTGCATTACTGTCCGAAAGAGTTTCTTCTGTTCGGGCAATAAATTCGTCTAACACATCTTTGTTATTTTGGCATAGAAGCGATAGGATTCTATAAATGCTGTTCAATCGTTTCTTCGGCAATACCTTTACTATCAGGACAAAACTTTTTGCCCTTTTTGGTGGCAGTTACACATTGCCAAATAGTCTTGTTATACTGTGAGCCACTATGCCAACTTCGCCTTGTAAGCGTACCTCCGCAAAAGCCACATTCCAGCATACAACTAAAGGCATATTTCCGACTAAACTTTTCACGCTTGCCGTCTGTGCCTAAACGACGCGGCTTTGCGCGACGCTTCAAAATCTCCTGTGCCTTTTCAAACATTTCTTCTGAATTATGGCTTCATGGTGATCTCGGATATAAAACTGATCTTCTTCACCGAAATTATCCAAACGGCGTTTAGAGATAGGGTCGAGTGTAAATGTTTTCCCCATCAAAATGTCGCCTTTATATTTTTCATTTTTGATTATACCAATAACTGTTGTTTCCGCCCATCGGGTACTGCCGCGTTTTGTCCTATATCCTAAATTTTCAAGCTCATGTGCAATTACAGAACCTCCGGCTCCCTCGATATAGCGTCGAAAGATATACCGTACTATTTCAGCTTCTTCCTCATTGATTGTAATGCTCTTATCCTCTGGGTGATAGTCATATCCCAAACACCCTTGAAACCCGACCAGTTCGCCACGCTGCATTTTCATTTTCAAGCCTTTTTTAACATTAGCGGAAATATTCTCAACTTCCTGCTGTGCAACAGAACTCAAAATGACAAGTAGCAACTCTCCGTCCATCGTTAAAGTGTTTATATTTTCTTCTTCAAAGAAAACGGCAATACCTTTTTCTTTGAGCATACGAACGTACTTCAACGTGTCCAGCGTATTTCGGGCAAAGCGAGAAATAGACTTTGTGATTATCATATCGACATCACCGTTCATACAGTCGTTAATCAACCGTTGAAAGTCCTCCCGCTTCGTTACCTGTGTACCAGTAATTGCTTCATCTGCATAGATACCAGCCAAGTCCCATTCGGATTTGCTTTTAATCAAGTCAGTATAATGCTGAACTTGTGATTTGTAACTGTTGAGCTGATCTTCACTATCGGTACTCACTCGACAATAGGCAGCAACACGCAGGCGTTTTGTCAAGTTTGTCCTTGCTCTGGACGAAAGCACATTACGCGCTTTTATAATCTCTACGTCTTTCATATCGCTCCTCCTTTTTGTGTTCCTATCATAGTGTTATTATAACACATAGAGAGAGGCCATTCAAGACAGTAGATCGGAAACAATTTTGTAGTCTTTCATCAGACGACTTTTGATTAGGGAATATTCTCTATCAGAAATCAGCTTTTTTTCTAAAAGTTGTTTGAGAAAAGCAAGCTGCATACTATATCGAAGCAAATTGTCTTTCTTCAAAGAAAATCCCCCTTTCCGTAAATAGGAAATGGGCTTTTCATCGGACGGCTGCTGGCAACAGCTCCACGGGAGTTTCACCCCGTCCCATGCTTGTGGGTGCGCCGCGCAATGCTGTGAGGGCGTTCAACGCGGGAGTATCATTGTCCTGCCTGTACGGTCGTCGCCCGCAAACTGCCACGCTTGCTTTGCGGCGTGGTGTTTGTTCGCTCTGCTTTTCCCCTACGGGGAAAAGCGGTCATGGCGCACCCGCCGTCCGGCTCGGTACAGGGAGAATGTGTCCGATCTTGCCCTATGCTGCGCCGCCGCTAACTTGCGCCGCTTTCTTTGTCAAGGAGCAAACAGGGGCAGATTTACGCAAAGCGGAAAGGGGTTAAACGCTTCGCGTTTACTTATCTGCCTTAAAGGATAGGACAGCCCGCATGAGCTTTGATTGCAGCCGTTCCCGCAAGTCCTCGTCTACTCCGTAGTAGGTATTGCCGCGCTCGTCGCGGATTTTTCGGATAGACAGGTGGGCTATGTAGCTTTGGTAGTGCTGCATGACAATGCTCATGGCTTCCGGGTCGCCCTTTGTCGCGGCTAAAATGACCGGGTAGGGCAATAAGCCGCGCTCGTCGGTGTTACAATTCGTCCCATTCATCAGCGCGTTCCTCCAAGTATCGTTTTAGCAGTTCAAAAGAGCTTGTCCGGCGGTACTGTACTGTGCTGCGGGGTACTTTCATCAGCTCCGCGATCTCAACATCTGTCATGTCGAAAAAGTAGTACAGCAGTACGGCTTGACGTTTTTCGTCCGGCAGGGAGTGCAGAGCTTCGGCAAGCAGTTTCGCGGTGATCTTCAAGCCACCCGCGCAAAAGGCTTCTTCGTCCTCGTTGATAAAATATCTGTCAACGGTATAAAGCTGCTTTTCTTCTTGCGGGGTAAGGTCTGCAAAGCTCACTTCGTGCCGCTTACGGCTTTTGCGTTCCCGGCAAGCGTCAATCAGTTCGTTGCGCAACGTGCGCTTGCAGTACGCATTAAACTCACATCTTGTTTGCCATTCAAACCGAGCAGGGTAATCCATCTTCTCACCCCCTCTCGTTCCCGGGGGCGGGTTATTTATCCCCTTTCGGCTGCCTTCCACGGACGTGCCGTGTCTATGCCAAATGGAAAAGCAAAGTTTTTGAAAAAACTTTTGAGAACAGCAAAATGCGCCCGCCCGCAAGACGCGGACGAGCGCAAAGGAAATGTAAGGAGTATTTAGATGTATTGACAGTTCATATTCATAGCCAAAATATCCCGCTGGTGGGTAATGGCTTTTTTTGACAAGTTAGGGGGATTTGGGGCATAGAAAAAGGACATGGCGATACCTCCTTGATACCGCCGTATCCTTAAAAAGGGCGACTTTAACACACCCTCCGTATCCTAATTTTTGAAAAAGAAAACGGCGGCTTTGATTTGATGTCAAAACCGCCGTCAGGTTATTGATATAGTTAAGCGCGTAAAATTTCTACCGCCAGAACAACGGTTTTTTTTATTTCCCGTTGGGCGGTAAAAATTTATAAATTTTGTCCCATTTTGGAGTTGACCGAAATTAAGCGTTTTCGCCCCTCCGTTTTAGTTACGTTTTCCAATTCTTTTATTACATCTTTTGCAATCCAAACTTGTGTTTTGTTTCCATTTTTTAATAATTCATGTGCTAATAGAAGTGTCTTTTCGTTAAAATCAAAATCTATTTTTCCTATTTCTCGTAGTGCCCATGAAACAGCTTTTTTAATATGTTCATGTTCACTATTTGAATGTTCATAAATTAGTTTTAGGTATAAATTCAAAGTGTCTTGTGATATTTTCTTATCATGGATAGCTGCGGAAGCAATCAGAGTGAACGCAGCGCGTTTTTTATAAACATGATTGGCGGTAATCCAGTAAAAAATATATTCCTCATAATTGGTAAGTTTGATAATTAGGTTTTTGCATAAGTGGTCGCATAAATCCCACGAATTAACTTCTGCCATCAGATTGTCAATATCACAAATTGTTAAGGTTTCGGGATTGAATAAAAATACTGAAAGTAACCTTGCTTCGTGATAATGAGTATCCCATAATTCAAAAGCTAATTGGTTTGATTTTTCAAGTCCTTTTGCGAAATTTCTTAATGTAGCAGTTGACACACCTATACAATACTCTGCCGGAATACCCATTCTCACAATATTGGTTTTGTATTTCTCGGACGCTTCAGATTTTAAGTATTCGATAATTTCAATACTATTCATTTGCTAATGCCTTTTCTAAATCCTGCACATAGGTTGACTGTTGCTTTTTTAAGTAAGTTTTAACAAAGGGTTTTAACAAAAACCTCTTTGCACATACATTTTCTGAGAAATCAATTTCTACATATCCGTTTTTAGGCGTAAATATCCCTACCCAGTGTCCTTTCATATTTCCATTTTCCATATCAAATTCCCACCGTTCAAATGGTTTACACGCAGTTACCGTAAAGGTAGTAGTGAAACCCGTCTTAGAATATTCTATGAATTGATTTTCATTTATGACTTCTATTTTATCAATATCGCTGCGCCATGAATAATTAGTAAGGGAAGTTACTATTTCCCATATATTTTCAATAGTGTCGGAAAAGTAGCTTTGATGTTGGAAACTGCCATAATATCACTCCTTTTTTGCCTGTATTGATAACCAGTATTCATATTCCGCATTGTTTGGATTAGCTTGTATATAATGTTCTATATCCGGTGCATTTCCGTATTCAAAACCCGAAAAGGGAAGCCATTCCGTAATTATACGTCGTTCTAAGTCTTGCAAAGAAATATTTGTACCACGTCCTGTAAAGACTGCCCACTTTGAAGCAGGAATTGTGTATTCTTCAAATTTATCTTCTGTGTCCGTTAAAGATGAAACAGCAATATAGTATCTCCATTCGCTATTATCTCCACAAACACTTATTCCTAATAGATTATCAAATTCTGTCTTATCCAAATCCATTAGCTCAGTAAGAATACCTCTTTTAGCTGCTTTATCCCAAAACTGTGGGACTACAAGAAAATTTTTTTCTATAGATTTGTCTAATGGAATTGAAATACCTTTAATTTGAATAGGGGGTTTATCCTCAATGCGATAAGTTAATTCCTCTGTTCCTGTAATTGTAAGTTTAAAACTTATTGGTGGATATGTTTTTAATAACATACCCCTTTTCCTTGCCGCGGAAGGCGTAATACCATGCAGATTTTGAAATGCCCTACAAAATGCGGTTGGTGAGGTATATCCATACTTTAGGGCAATATCAATAATTTTATCGCCATTTTGTATGTCAGCTATTGCCAGTGATAATTTCCTTCTGCGGATATATTCAGACACGGAAACGCCATTCATAAAAGCAAACATTCTTTGAAAATGATACGTTGAGCAGCAAAGCAGTTTTGCAAGTTCATCATATTCAATCGTATCTGTTAAATGTTCCTCAATATATTTTATAGCCGCGTTTAGTCTTTCCACCCAATCCACGATAACCCTCCTTTATGGTAGCAAATGTACATGAATAAATCCTCTCATTGTATGCACAAAAATGATAGGTTCATTTTTTCCTTTTATCTTTTGGTTTTTCTGCGTCTTTTGGTATTAGCCACATATAGCCGATTTTTGAAACGCCGGGTATGCGTTTTTCTTCACATAGTTTTTGAACCCGTCTTTCTGAGATTCCCCACTTTTTCGCTGCTTCGGGGCATGACATATATTCCATACTCAAACCGTCCTTTCATCATAATCTATCAATCTATATTATATGCGGAGAGCCGAACAAAAGCAATAAACAAGCCATGAATAATAAGAAATATTTTGGTGCATAGTAGGAAATGTGTAGACATATCCAACAAAAAAGAGGAACAGTAAAATGTAACTGGGTGAATGAATATGGCAAAAAGACCAGTACCAAAATATGACTTCAAGGCTTTTGGAGCAGCGATAAAGGCAGCTCGAACGGACAGGAAAGAGAGCCGCAAGAAAGTATGCGACGAAATGTATATTTCTCCCCGCTACCTTGCGAATATAGAGAATAACGGGCAACACCCCAGTTTGCAAATTTTCTTTGAGCTTATGCTCCGTTACAACATATCCGTAGACCAGTTCCTTTTAGACAAGCCCGCTGAAAAGAACACGCAGCGGCGGCAGCTTGACGCGCTGCTCGACGGCATAAGCGATACGGGGCTTCGGATTGTAACAGCCACCGCAAAAGAGATAGCGGAAGTCGAAAAAGAGGACGAATGAGAACGTCCGGCAAAATTGAATATGGATTTTAGGAAGCGTTGTAATCTTTGTAGATTGCAGCGTTTTTCTTTTGCGTAAGTTTGGCAAAATCAAGGTTTCTTCCGTAGTAGGGATAAAGGGAGAAAGTTTCTTAGCAAGCATAGGAAAGGGGTACCCTTTCCGTATTTTCGCCCTCTGCGCCCTGCGGCGCGGCGGCTGAAAATTGCTTGTTGGGAAGTGTCCCAAACCCTATTTGCAGGGAGAAAGGAGCGCGGCATGAGCGGCAGGAAACGGACGGTGCAAATCAAATTCAGAGTAACCGAGGAAGAACGGGCGTTGATTGAGCAGAAAATGAAGCTCGTCCCCACCCGGAACACGGAAAGCTATCTGCGGAAAATGGCAATCGACGGGTACATCATTCAAATAGACCATAGCGACATAAAGGCTATGACAGCAGAGATACAGAAAATCGGGGTCAATGTTAATCAGATAGCGCGGCGCGTCAATGCGACGGGCAGCGTCTATAAAGAGGACATAGAGGAAATCAAGGGGGTGCTTGCGGAGATATGGCGGTTACAAAGATTAAACCTGTTAAAAGCACGTTGAGCAAAGCCCTTGACTATATCCAAAACCCGGATAAGACCGACGGAAAAATGCTTGTGTCCTCTTTCGGCTGCTCCTATGAAACGGCGGACATTGAGTTTGCCTTTACCCTGTCGCAAGCGTTGGATAAGGGAAACAACCTCGCCCACCACTTGATACAATCCTTTGAGCCGGGGGAAGTCGATTACGAAAAAGCCCATGAGATCGGGCGGCAGCTTGCCGACGCGGTAACAAAAGGGCAGCATGAATACGTCCTTACGACGCACATTGACAAGGGGCATATCCATAACCATATTATTTTTTGTGCGGTCAACTTTGTAGACCACCACAAGTACGTTTCCAATAAGCGCACCTATTACGGCATACGCAACATCAGCGACAGGCTGTGCCGGGAAAACGGCTTGTCGGTGGTCGTGCCGGAGAAAGGCAGCAAGGGAAAAAATTATGCTGCGTACCACAAGGAGAAATCCGCAAAGGCAAAATTGAAGATTGCCGTTGATACCCTAATCCCGCAAGTAAACAGCTTCGAGGAATTGCTATCCCGTCTGCAAGGATTGGGCTATGAGATAAAGCGCGGAAAATATGTGTCCTGCCTTGTGCCGGGGCAGGAACGGTTTACCCGCTTAAAGACTATCGGCGCAGATTACACCGAGGACGCAATCAAGGAACGGATAAAGGACAAGCGTACCCGCGCTGCAAAAGTCCCGCAAGCAGATCGGGGTGTGTCGCTGCTCATTGACATTGAAAACAGTATCAAAGCGGCGCAGAGCCGGGGCTATGAACAATGGGCGAAAATCCATAATCTGAAACAGGAAGCAAAGACGTATAACTTCCTCACAACACACGGGATTGAACAGTACGGGGATTTGACCGCCAAGATTGCAGAAGTCCAGGCGGCAAGCGGACAGGCGGCAGAAGCATTAAAGGACGTGGAAGCAAGGCTTTCCGATATGGCGGTGCTTATCAAGAATATTACCACCTACCAAAAGACAAAGCCCTCCTACGACGCTTACCGCAAAGCAAAGGATAAGGGCAGCTACCGGGCAGCCCATGAGCGCGATATAATCCTGCATGAAGCGGCAGTAAAGGCAATCAAGGGGGCGGACATTTCCAAACTTCCCGATATTGCCGCGCTGCAAACAGAGTACGCCAAGCTGCAAGAGCGTAAAGAAGCCCTATACGCCGACTATGGCAAGCTGAAAAAACAGGTTAAGGAATACGACGTTATCAAGCGGAATGTTGACAGCATTTTGCGACAGCCAAAAGAGCCGGAACAGGAGAAAGGAAAGGAACGGGAATAAAATGAAAATCGTTGATATTACGGCGTGTATCAGAGTAACAAAAGAAAATGATATGTACGGCATGGAAAGCTATATTGATATGGGGAGCAAAGTAAAAATCACATTTACGGACGGGAAAACCCTTGTAGGATATGTGCAGCGTATTGACTATGGACGCTACATCAGAGAAACTGACTTGCTTGTCTTAAAGACAGAGGACAATACTTTTATCGGCGCAATGCCATATTACATAGCGGATATAGAAGTTTTATAAAATAGAAAAAGCCGGGACGCGGCAGCCGATAGTGTGGCCACCGCGCCCCGGGTTTTCTATGGGTGCAGGAAAAGGCGTTACGCAGTAGAACGTCATTTTTGAGGGAAAAGGTATAAAGCCCTTGCCCTATGGAAAAGCGGCTGTCAGAGCCGCGCTATACAAGGCTTTTTGCGCCCCTATCGCGTAACAGGGAGCGCATTTTTCGCATACGCTCGGCGGCTTGTCTGCGGGTGATCCGCTTGCGGCACTCCGGGCAGTATTTGACGCTGTTTGAGCTGGACGCAAAGGACGCGCCGCACTCGATACAACGTCTTTTGTCCTCGGTGTTCATCAGCTCTGCATACAGGAGCTTGTCGGCGGGAAGTACGGCAACGCGAAACCATTTGCAAAGCAGCGAATAAGAAATGAGCTGTGGGCAAACACACTCGTCCCCGTCGTCCAGCAAAAGGCAGTTACCGTCTACGCAGTTGCAGCACTCCCGTTTAATAAGTGCATTGACTTTCCGGCTTTGCGGCGCTGTCAGCCGCTTTACCGCGTTCATGCTTCATCGGCGGCATAGACGGCAAGCCCCGCGTATTCTTCATCGGTCAAAGCGTCCACTTTGGAAAGGGTGCGCTCTGCAAGCTCCCGCATATCCGCGTCCATATCGGGCAGCGCGGCGGTCATGTTCTCCATAAGCTGCGCCTTGCCGCCCTCGTGGTAAATGCTCATAAGGTTTGTTTCTTCAACGGTAAACTGTACCATACTCATACCTCCAATTCGTGATTTTTCGCCTTTACGGTCTTTTTCTGCGCCGCTCGTTCCTTTTCGGCTCGAAGCTGCGCCCGGATAGAGGGCTTTTCCTGCTTTGCGCCGCCGCGCTCTTTCTCCGCTTTGATTGCGACGGCATAGTCCGCAAGGGAGATCGGCTCGCCCGCCTTTGCTTTTTGCTCCAGCTCTCCGGCGGTGGGCGTCTGCGGTGTGTTATTGATAAGCCCGTCAAAAGCGTTGTCGTTCTGCTCTACGGTGTCCTCGATGTGCTTTAAGAGGTTGACCTTTTCCGGCTGTTCGGCGGGAATAGCAAAAGCCCGCGTCCCATTCCCCATAATTAGATACTTGCCGTCCTCGGATTGATGATGAAGCCCGTACCCGGCAACTTCCATTTGCTCGCGGCTCATGGCGGTTACATAGAAAGTTCCCCTCGGCGTTTTCACGGTTTCGCCCGTTTCCAGCTCGTCGGGGGTAAGCTGCCGCCCCTGCTCCTTGAAAAACTCCGGCACTTCCCGATAGCCGATACTGTCTACATAATGGGCGGCGTCCCTGCCGTCCCGATGAAGCACCACAATATCGGAAACGGAAAGGCTATGTCCCTTGAAGTCGGCGGGGTGGTCGATATTAAAACGGGTGTAAATATCTTCAAGGGAAGTGTCCGGCGCAAGGGGCGCGGTATAGATCAGCTCATAATTTGCCCGGTCTACGGAGTGTCCTGTCGCTTGCAGACGGTCATAAGGCTCAAAGCGCAAGTCCCTTGTTTCGTCCCCGCGCATTAACTGATAAATGGAAAAGGTGTCTTTATCCTGTCCGGCTTCCTGCGCCTTTGCGTAAAGCTCTTTCACTTCGCCCTGCGTCAGCTCCCCGGCGTTGAGCTGCGCCATCAGCTCGCGGCACTTCTCCGGCGTACCGATATACAGTACGTCCCCGATCTGCGTTTTCCCGTCCTCCTGCGGGATATATGCCTGTAAAAAGCAAAGGTTTTCCCGGCTGTCGCTGCGCGGGTTTGTGTGTACCTTGTAAATCGGCTCCGGCGCGGGTGCTCCTGTGAAGCCGACTTTTGCTGCCGGATATGCGCCCGTAAAAGCTCCGAGGGTCTTTCCCCGGAAAGGGGCAAAATGGCTTTGATGTAGTCTGCGGAACGGTATGCGTTATCGGTAAGCTGCCGTTGCCATGCTTCGGCTTTGGGCGACCACCGAAAACCGTTTGACTTTAATTCTTCCCGCGTGGCGGCGTCCGGCTTTTCTTCAAAGAGGATTTGCAGACGGTTTGCTTCGGCGTTGGCTTCCACCTTGCCGCCCTCAAATTTCCAGCCGACATAGCCGATTTCCCGTTGCTGCGAAAGGGATTTGATACGCTCTTTCACACGCCGGATTTCTGCGCTGTTGTTGGATAACGCCCATGTCGGATAGGGCTTATCCTCGATATGCCACTGGCTTGCCATATCCGCTTTCATTTTCTCGATACTCTCCGCCGATAAATGGGGGCAGCCGTCAAGAGTTTTATGCTTGCGGTAATAAGCGTTTACCGCTTTCATGGTTTCCTGTGCTTTCTCCAAGCCCGCAAGTTTCTTTTCCAGCTTTTGAACCGCCTGCGGGTCGTCCGCGCTGATACCGCCCATGCCGGTACTGCGGATTTTATCGAGTAAGCCTTGAATGTCCTGCCACTCCCGGTAGTTGGTATCGCGGGCGGCGTTCTGCTTTTCCTTTTTACGGACGGGGAAATTAGAGCCGCCCGCAATCAGAATAGAGGGAACGCGGGCGTCGATCTCAAAGCCCTTGTTCATATTTGCCGCAAGTTTCCGGGCGTAGGTGTCAAGCAGACTGTCGATTTTCTCATGGTACATCGGGTCTACCCGCGCTTTCTGCCGCTCGGCAAGCTGTACGGCTTCCTCTACATAGCTGCGGTATTCTGCCGTTGCGCTACCGGCTTGTAGTCGGAATAGCTGTTCATTTCCTTTGCGCGACGGGCGGCAGCTTCGTTGATCGGGTAGTATTTCACGGCGGACGGCTCTGCTTCCTGCGGGGCGGCTTCCTGCGGCGTCGCCTGTTCCGGCTTCTCCTGTGCGGGCTGCGGCTCCGGCGTGATAGGCTGCGCTTCCTGTTCCTGTACGGCGGCTTTCTCCTGCTGGATTTCAGCAAAATGCCCGTCAATGGTTTCAATCAGCTTTGCGGCGGTGCTGCGAATTGTTTCAAGAGAGCCTTTCAGCTCCGAAAGTTCCTTGCCGCTGCTCCACCCGGCGACATATCCGAAAGAATAGTCGGACGTGTCAAGCCCGTAGTGCTGGCAGACGGCGTAAGCGACGCTTTCCGCCTGTACCTCGCGGGTACGGCGGTCGGGGCGCGTAGGGTCGTCCGGGGCGGTGTCGTGCATAGTCGCATGGGATATTTCGTGAATTGCCGTTTTAATGTTCTGTAATTCACTCATGCCCTCATGGATTGCAATACGGTTTTCTTCATAATAACAGCGTCCTTTTGCGCCGCCGTCCAGCGTTTCAAAGGCAATGGCAAAGGGGGAAGTCCGTTCAAGGGCTGCGAAAAAGTCCCGGTACTGCTCCACATCACCCGTCAGCTCGGAAACAGAGAGGTCGGGCAGCTCCCTCCCCTCGGTCTGCGATACGTCAAAGACAGATACCACCTTGTAGGCGGGTATGGTAATTTCCTGCGTTTCCATGACAGGCTTTCCGTCCGCGCCGATCACGGGCATTTTCGTGTCTGGGTCGATTTTCTCCCGTTCTTTTTTGACTTTGTACGGGGCGGGGGCAAGTATCTTGATTGCCTTTTCTCCGGGCTTCACATGGCGGTCAAATTCCTTTTCCCATTGACGGTAGCCTTTACCAAATTGCCGCCCTGCATGGCAATCAAGAGGGTGTTGTTCAAGCTGTAATTGTGAAACTTTGACATGGTACGCAAATACTCCGCGTACCGCTCGCTTTCAAACACGCCCATAATGCCCTGTTCCAGACGGTCGGTAATCTCTTTCATCTTGTCGGCGGGGTTGTCCGCCGTAAGGATAAGGGGGATAACCGGGCGCGGCTCGGCGGTGGGCGGCATGGTAGCCGCCGCGTCAAAGTCTGCCCGTTCTGCTTCGCCGCGCTCCGGCTGCGGGTAGCTCATAATGCGGTATTCTTTGGGTATGTCGCTTTCGCGTCCGTTGTACCATTCGGAAAAGGTGTTTTTGTTGTTATAGATATAACCCTGTTCGGTAAATCTGCCCCCGTCGTTGATAGCGGCGTCCCGCCCGTATTCCTCATACATGAAATACCGCTTTGCTTCTTCCGGCAGCTCCAATTCGTCCAGCTCGTCGATCAGATAGTAGCCGTAATCTTCTTCGCTTTGGACGGTGGGATAAATCCAATAGCAGTCAAGGTTTTGTGCAAGGTTGATAAGGTCTTTGAGATTTCCGGCATACTCGCCCAGCATAACCGCCGCCGCAAACTTCGCTTTATCCTCGTCGCGCTGCATTTCAAGCAGCTTTCCGAGATAATTTAATTCGTCTATGCTGCCGCTTTGGATGACGGAAAGCGGCACGTCAAAGGGGCATTGTTCGGTATTTGCAAAGCCGCCCACAAATAAATCCTGCGGGTTTTCTGCGGTAACGCCAATATTCCTCATAGCGTCGTGAAGCTGCTCCGTCGTGGCGGGCATAGACAGCCACGCACCGTCCGTCTGTCCGGCTTCAAGGCGGCTATGGTTTCCAAGTAAGATAGAAAATTGTTCGCTCATTCGGTCGCTCCTTTCGTTTCAGATTTTCAAGAGGGTTTGGGACACTTCCCAACAAGCAAAATCCCCGCAATCGTCGTCAGACGAAAACGGGGATTTTACGGAAAGGGTACCCCTTTCCTATGCTTGCTGCGTAACTTCTCTGTCCCTCTGGATTGCAATTCGGTAGTTGACGTACTTCCCGCCCGTATCGACTAACAGGATAGTGCCGTCGTAGGTTTTCCCCGTTTTCGGGGAGTACAGCTTTTTGACTTTCGCTTTCCCGTCTTTCAAGAGGGCGGCGGCAATCTTCGGGGAAAAGGTTACTTTCCGTTCCTCAAAAAATCGGTCATTCTTCCACATGGTAAAGGCGCAATCCTTGTTCGCGCAGTAGTAGTTTTTTCTGCCCTCGTAAATGTCCGCGCCGCAACGGGGGCATTTGCCGATCACCGGCTTTTCCTCTTTGAAACGCTCCTTTTCCTTGTCGGAAAGAAAAGGATAGGTGTTTACCAGCTCCCGCGTCATGGTTTCAATGCCCGTCATAAAGCTGTCCGGGTCGGCGTTGCCCTTTGCAATCTGCGTCAGATTGTTTTCCCAATCGGCGGTAAGCTGCGGGGAAGTAAGCACCTCCGGCAGGACGCAAACAAGCTCAATCCCGCTTTTGGTCGGAATGAGCTGCTTCCCTTTGCGCTCCACAAAGCCACTCTTTACCAGCTTTTCAATGATAGCGGCGCGGGTGGCGGGCGTCCCAAGCCCCCGGCGTTCCGCGTCCGGGTCGGTTTCCTCATTCCCGGCGCGTTCCATAGCAGAGAGCAGCGACGCTTCGTTATGGGGCTTCGGCGGTGTCGTGAGATGCTCCGTAACCGCCGCTTGCGGGTTGTCAAAGGTCTGCCCCTCAGCAAAAGGCGGCACGTCCAACGAAAGGGCGTTTTCCTCGTCGTCCTCGGTATCGGCTTTCTTTTTCAGCGTCGCCATAAAGCGGCGTTCAAAGCCTTTCCACCCCTCGGCAAGCACCGTCTTTCCCTTTGCGGTAAACTCCTGTCCCGCGCAGGAGAAAACCGCCGTAACCGCTTCAAAGATATGCGGCGCGGCGCAAGTCATTAAAAGACGCGCCCCTGCAAGGGTAAGGATATTGCGCTCGCTTTCCGGCAGCGCAGCAAGGTCGGCTTTCGCAAGCTCCATTGTAGGGATAATCGCGTGGTGGTCGGACACCTTCTTGCTATCCAGCAAACGGGAGATTTCCGGCGTGAAGTCTGCGCCCTGCATAAAGGGCAGCTTTCCGGTAAGCATGGCGGCGATCTGCGCCGCCGTACCGCCCATGTCGTCGGTAAGATAGCTGCTGTCCGTTCTCGGATAGGTAAGCAGCTTCTTTTCGTACAGGCTTGCGCCAAATCAAGGGTCTGCTTTGCAGTATAGCCGTAAATGCGGTTTGCTTCCCGCTGCAAGCTGGTAAGGTCAAAGAGTTTCGGCGGGGCAACGGTTTTCTTCTCGCGGGTAACGAAAGTACAAACCGCCTGTGCCGCTTCGCAAGCGGCTTTCAAATTCCCGGCTTCGTCTGCGGCGTGGATCTTCGCGCTTGCGGCTTCCACGCCGGAGAGGGACAGGCGCACATGGTAGTATTTTTCTTTCTTAAATGTGGTAATGGCGGCGTCCCGGTCTACAAGCATTTTGAGCGTCGGGGTCTGGACGCGCCCCACGTTCAGCGTCTTTCCATACAGGCAGGAAAACAGGCGGGTCATATTGATACCGATAATCCAATCGGCTTTTGCCCTGCAAAGGGCAGAGGAATAAAGGGGGTCGTACTCTTTCCCGTCTTTGAGGGACGCAAAGCCCGCCTTGATTGCGCTTTCTTCCATAGAGGAAATCCAAAGGCGGCGCATGGGCTTTTTACAGCCCGCCACATCATAGACAAAGCGGAAAATGAGTTCTCCCTCGCGCCCTGCGTCGCAAGCGTTGACGACTTCGGAAACGTCGGCGCGGTGCATGAGGTCTTTTAGGATTTTGAATTGCTTTCCCTTGTCGCTGGCAACGGCGTACTGCCATTCCTGCGGTAGAATGGGTAAGCTGTCATAACTCCATTTCCTGTACTGCTCGCCATAGGCGGCAGCTTCTGCAAGCCCGATAAGGTGTCCGACACACCATGAAACAAGGTAGCCGTTCCCCTCGATAAAGCCGTCCTTTTTCTCACTTGCGCCAAGGACAGCGGCGATAGACTGCGCCACACTGGGCTTTTCAGCGATTACTAAGATATGTGAAGTCAATAAAAAATCCTCCTTTCGGGTAAAAGAAAAGAGCAACCGATTTCTCGATTGCTCCTGTAAGTAATAGATACTAATATATGATTTAATTATCCCAAGCAAAACGCAGATACCTACTTGCAAGAATTTGCCCGCCTTCATCAAAGCATATCACTGCATTGGGATTATTTTGAGTAATAAGTATTGTATTTAACTCTGTACCATTAGCGTCATAGCAGATAATTTCCGCAGAAGTGACTTCACTTCCCATTTCAAAGGTTTGATAGTCAGTAACTTCCTCCGGGGTGTAATCTGTTTTTGAGATTTCTGAATGGTTTTCATCATAGCAAATCATGGAAAAAGATGTTGCCGGTTGTTGAATTTCAAATATAACCTGGCAGGAATAATCAATTCCTGTCATAGAGCATTGTTCAGTGATTTCCATGCGGTCAAAGTAAGTTTCTGTATCAAAATATACCCCTTCTTCGTCATGATAAAGATAGTAAGCTGTAACAGAATTTTCGGATTCCTCATGTGGAAGATATGCTATTGTACCCTCAGCGCCTACAGTATTATTGTCCAAATTTGCTCCAAACGTCATACTGGTAAAATTCTGGTCTCCGGCATACGCTACATCTGCACTGGCAGAGAAATAATATACGCAAGCCGCGTCCAAATCAAATGTATAGCTGTTATCTGCAAAATCCGCATAGACCTTTGTATTTTCCGGCAAGTCCTGCTCATCATTCACAAAAATTGCCCCTATCGCCGACTCATAATCTGGAGTAAAATCATTTTGTGTTGAACTGCAAGCTGTCATGCTTAACAATACTGTTGCCATTAAAGCGGCACTCAAAAATTTCTTCATCTGTTGCACCTCGTTTATAAAATTAAAATTAGGCACTTTTAATTCATGCTGTAGGAATAATTATAGCATATAAGGAAATAAAGTTTCAAGTTTTCAGCGTTCCGGCTGTCTGTCTTTTTCTAACTTTCTGATACAATACCCGATACAAGGGACTGCCCCCGATAGGGGCAGCCCGCGCAGCGCGGGGGAAAGGAAGCGGGCGGGGATTTGTCCCGCTTCCCGTCCTCCGGTTTCTGTATCATCATCTTTTCATAGGGCTGTCTGTGAACAGGGTCATACGTCCTTATCCTCCTGTCCCTCGTCAGCTTCCTCCCCGTCGTCTGGTTCCTCCGGCTGTTCTTCCTCGGTTTCTTCGTCCTCGTCGTAGTCGTCAAAATCGTATTCATCGAGATTGTCATTTCCCTTTGCCGCGTCCTTTTTCGGCTTTAAGACTTTGAAATAGTAGAACGCTGCGCCGCCACCTCCGGCAAGGATAAGGACGATCAGCAGAATACCGCCGATGTTACCCTGCGTTTCTTCTTCCGGCTGTTCGGGTTCCTCCGGCTCGGCTTCCTTGCCCGTACAGTCGCCCAGATTGACAGAGCAGACAGGGCAAGCGGTATTGACGGCTCCGGCTTCGCATTTATCCGTACAGTTGCAGACGGCGGGCGTTTCTTCCGTCTGCCCGTCCTCGTCCTCCATAAGAGCCATAAGGTCGGCTTCGTCTACTTGATTGAGGAAATGGACGGTGTTTTCGCCCTCGTCGTCCCGGTCGATGATGATATAGAAATAGTTGCCGCTTTTGGTGGTAACGGTAATGAGCTGCTTGTTGCCGCCGTAGTCGTCCACAAGGGTAGCGTTCCCGTCCGGGGTAAGGGGCGGCGTGTCCTCGGTTTCTTCCACGACAACGCCCGTATCGTTGGTGGCGTCGTTCTCCGGCGTCTGTGCAAAGGCGGTAACAGAAAAGCCGCCCATGAGCATAAGGGCGGCACAAAGCGCGGTCAAAGTTCTTTTGATTTTATTCTTCATTCGCTGCGTCCTCCTGTTCTTCGGTGTAGCTATCTTCGGGGAGAGCCACCATACCGGGAATTGCGTCGCCGGACAGCATGGCGGTAAGCTCCTGCGGGGTAAGGCGCATAGCCCGTACAAGCTGGACGATTTGCAGGTTTTCCGCTTCGGTTTTCTGCGCGGTAAGCTCTTTGAGCTTGTTCTGATACTCGGTGATCTTCTCGCGGGTCTTTTGGATTTCCCGGTCAAGACGTTCAATTTTGTTCATAGCCATAGATAAAATTCTCCTTTCTTCGGTGGGTCAGTCCCAATTCATCAGCCATACCCTTTGATACATTCATAGGTAAGGGCATAGCTCTTGATTTTACAGGCGTCGCCGGAATTACCCTCGACGGTATAAACGCGGCTGCCGTCTGTTCCGATCACAATGCCTACATGGTCTGCGCTGCCGTCTAAATCCCAATCGAAAAAGATAGCGTCGCCGGGGGCGATATTCTCATAATCCCTCGCGCCCCATTGTCCCCGCGATTGAAACCACGGGACGCCCTGCGATTGACAGCCGGAAAAGCGCGGCTCGCTTGCGCCCGCCTGATTGTAGCACCAGCTCACGAAACAGGCGCACCACTCCACACGGGAATTGAAGCCGTACCAGCTCCAATAGGGATAGCCGCCCACGTTGCCGACTTGCTGCTTTGCAAGGTCTACAAGGGCGGTATTGCCGGGGCGGGTACCGTTTATGAACTGTACCCCGCTTATGTCCTCGGACGGGCTTCCGTCGGGAGAGCCGCCGCCGAAAATAAGCGGCTTGTTGCCGCTCGTTTCCATATAGACGCGGAACATTTCAAGCTGCTCGTCGTTTAACAGCTCCGGCGCAAGGGACGTGATCGGGCGGGTTTCCAGCTTGACGTTGAGGATATAGTAGTTGTAGGGTACCTCTACGGTGTAGCTGTTGCCCTCGCTGTCCGTCCTTGTTTCGGTGCGGTAGCGTACCTCCACTTCCTCGGTCAGCGTGAGAGTGTATTGCATATCAAAGATACGCTCGATTTCTGCCTGTGCGCTCTGTGGGGTGTAGCTTTGCAAAAGCGCGGTCAGATAGGACGCTAATTCGTGCGGGTTATGCCCGATAGCGTCAAGGTCGTAGCGGTATTCATCGTAGCCGGGGTGGATGCTTTCGATGTTGTCAATCTCGGCTTGCAGCTCGTTTTCCATAGCGGCGTAGTTGTTTTCCACCGCCACAAGGTCGCTGTCCTCCGACGTGTAGGAAGTCCCCACAACGCCGTTGACCGCGCCGGAAAACATAGAGGAACAAGAGGACAGCCCCGCAAAAATGATGATGAACAAAAGCAGCGCGGCAATCGCAATCAGTACGCCTACCGGGTGCCTTGCCACAAAGAGCGCGGCTTTCCTTGTTTCCTCGGCGGTTTTCTTTGCCGCCTTGCGGGTGCTTTCCGCCGCTTTTTTCGCGGTGGCTGCGCCGCCTTTCCTTGCCGCTTTTGCATATTCCCGCTTGATTTTCTGCTTCTGCATGAAACGGGAAAGGGGGTTGCTGCGAAGCTGCGGGTTATCGTGCAGGGCTTTGTGATAGTAAAAGTTGGCGTTTGCCTTTGCCGCCGCTTTTTCCGCTTGCGCCGCCTTGCGGTAAGGTTTCAGCTTGTGGCTGCGGTAGCCCTCTTTGACCTTTCGGACACCGTATTTTCCCATGCGCTCGGCGGCTTCCTCGGATTTGTGCGCCCCCTCAACGCCGGAATTGTCTTTCTCCACGGAATGTATCTTGTTATGGACGAAAATCCCGGCTTCCTGCGCGGGGCGGGATAAGGGATTGTGCTTGTCCTCGAAGCTCGGCGGCGTTTCCTGCTTGTCAAATTGCAGCCGCGATTTCTTCTTTGGGGGAAGTGCCGCCCGCGCTGCGTCCAAACGGTCGGCGGCTTTGTCCGATTTCTTGATGTACTTTTCCAGCTCCGGCGTTGCCCGTTCCTCGTCGGTAAATTGCAGACGGGACGGCTGCGCCTTTGACGCTGCCGCTTCCTGCGCTCGCCGGACAGCTTTTTTCGAGGCTTTCCGGGTCTGTCCCGCGCCGATATGCTCCATGACGCGCTCGGCGGCTGCGTCCTGCGGCTTTGAAAAATGCTCCGGCGCATGGGGCAAAGGAGAGGACGTGGAAAGCGCCCCTTGAAGCTGCGCCGCGTCCTGTGCGGCTTGCTGCTCCGGCGTTTTCTGAAAATCCGCGTCCTGTATGCGCTTGCTGATAAGCTCGCTTTCGCCCGTGGTCTGGTTTTGCTCGGTCAGCCCGTCGCGGCTCATTTTCTGCGTGATTTTGTCGCGGGGCTTCATCGGGTCTTTCAAGTGCTTTCACCTCCAATCCGCGCCCTCGCAAGGGCGCAATATTCAATGTTAATCTCAATGCCGATATAATGACGGTCAAGGTCTTTCGCCGCTTTGCCCGTAGTACCGCTTCCAAAGAACGGGTCTATCACAATGCCGCCTTTCGGACAGCCCGCCAAAATACAGGTTTCCGCCAACTTCGGCGGGAACGCGGCAAAATGCCCGCCCTTGTATGGGACGGTGTTAATCAGCCATATATCCCGCTTGTTCCGCATGGTGGGGATCAGCGCGTCGTCGTAGTAGCCGCCTTTCCGCGCTTTGTTGATACCCTGCACTTTACCCTGTCCGGGTACTTCCTCGGCGTATTTGTGTCCGGCTGCGCGTCCCTGCCTGTACCGCGCCGCCGTCGTGGGGGCTATCGGCTCGGCTATGGCGGCAGCGTCATAGAAATACTGCTTTGACTTTGCAAGCAGGAAAATGTGTTCGTAGCAACGGCTCGGACGGTCTTTGCAGCTTTCGGGCATAGGGTTTTCTTTCTGCCAAATGATGTCGCTGCGTAAATACCACCCGTCCGCTCGCAGGGCAAACGCCAACAGCCACGGAATACCGATTAAGTCCTTTTGCTTGCAATTCGGAGCGCGGCGGTTAAGGGAAAGGCTCTGCCCGTTCCTGCCTTTTGGATTTTTCGGGTCGGTGTAGCCGCCTTTGCTGCCTGTACCGCAGTAGGTGTCCGCGATATTCAGCCAAAAGGTGCCGTCCGGGCGCAATACACGTTTCAGCTCATGGAATACGGCGACAAGCCGATCAATGTACTGCTCCGGCGTGTCCTCGCGCCCGATCTGTGCGTCAAGCCCGTAGTCCCGCAGGGCATAATAGGGCGGGCTGGTAACGCAACAATGGACGCTTTCATCGGGCAGCTCCCGCAGGGCGCAGAGGGCGTCCCTGTTGATGATTACGTCCGTTTTCATGCGTCGCCCACTTCCTCCGGCTTCGTCGTCATTACGCGGTAAAGCTCGGTATCTTTCGGGAAACGGTCGATAAAGGGCAGTACCACGTTGCCGTAGAAGATAAGACCCTCGCCCGCTTCGGTGTGAGTAACGTACTTCATCTGCTGCGGGGAAATGTTGAGCTGCTTTGCAAGGATAGCCCGGTCGCCCTGCGCCTGATTGAGCATGAGGACAAAATCGCTGTTCTCAAAGATGTTCTCCACCTCGCGGGAAGCAAGCAAATCCTTGACGTTCTGTGTGATTGCGGTCGGTATGCCGCCCCATTTCCTAAACCGTTTCCAAATCTCGACGGAATAGGTTGCCGTCTGTTCCTCTTTCAAGAGCAAGTGAAACTCGTCCATGTAGTAGCGCGTCGCCTTTTTCTCTGCGCGGTTGACCGTTACGCGGTTCCATACCTGGTCTTGCACAATGAGCATACCTAACTTTTTGAGCTGCTTCCCAAGCTGCTTAATATCAAAACAGACAAGGCGGTTTGAAAGCTCCACGTTGGTACGGTGGTTAAAGACGTTGAGTGAGCCGGAAACATACAGCTCCAACGCCGCCGCAATCCGCGCCGCTTCCGGCTCCGGCTGCTGCAAAAGCTCGTTGTAGAGGTCGCCCAAAACAGGCATTTTCGCCGGGTCGGGGTCGGCAAGGTACGGGCGGTACACGTTCCGTACAGCCCGGTCAATGACCGTCTTATCCACGGGCTGCAAGCCCTCCTTGCCGCCGATCACCAGCTCGCAGAGGGAAAGGATAAAGTCAGATTTCAGCGCAAGGGGCTGTCGTCCTCGCTGTAATTGAGGTTAATATCCATAGGGTTGACGTACTGCGGCTTCCCGTCAATGCCTTTGCCCGTCGGGGAAAGCCGGATTACCTGTCCGCCCAAACGCTGCACAAGGGAGAAATACTCCGCTTCCGGGTCGCAGATGATAATATCGTCGTCCGTAATGAGGAAAGCGTTTGTCATTTCCCGCTTTGCCGCAAAGGATTTCCCGCTTCCCGGCGTTCCCAAAATCAGCCCGTTCGGTTTTTAAGCTGCTTGCGGTCGCAAAGTATCATGTTGTTGCTTAAAGCGTTCAGCCCGTAATACAGGGCTTCCCCGGTCTGGAAAAGCTCCTGTGTGATAAAGGGATAAAAATAGCGGTGCTGCTTGTCGTCAAGCCCCTTTGAATGGGGACGAGGTTTTCCCCGATAGGGACACACGACAGCAAGCCCGCTTCCTGCTGGTAGTCAAGACGGGTCAAAGCGCAGTTGTATTTCTGCGCGATACCCGCCGCCGCGAACACGTCATTTTCCAACTTCCGCTTTGTGTCTGCCATGTTTACCACAAGGAACGTAAGGAGAAACATTCGCTCATTCCGGCTCTGTAAATCCTGCAAGAGATTTTTCGCTTCGCTGCCAAAGGTGGCAAGGTCGGACGGGATAATATCCATGTCATAGCCGGAACGGACGGCTTTCTTCTGTTCCTCAATCTTCATCTTGTCAAGGTCTGTGATTTTCCGCTTAATCGTCTTAATGGCTTCGCTCTGGTCGATACTGCGGATATGGAGATTGACAATCACGCCCGTTTCAAGGTCGAGAATGTCCGACAAGATGCGGTCGTTCAGCTCCGGCGCAAGTATCTGTAAGAACGACACCGCGCCGATCTTGCGCCCCATACGGAACGTGCGCCCCTCTCCGAAACGGAACGACGGCGGGGCAATAAAGTCTTTGGTAGAAAGCCCCGACGGGGCAAGCCAAGCCCAGTCAAAGGAAAACGGCTCGCCCTCCGGGTGGAACACCCCATGCAGCACTTTCAAGCGGTCATAGCCCGTCATGGGGCGGGCGGCTACGCCCAGCACCTTAAAATTGTTGAGTACGTCCGTTTCGATACGGGCAAGGCGGGCTTTTGCCGCCGCCAAGCTGTCCGCTTCAATGGAAAAGGTGATGTATTTGTGCTTCACAAGCCCGTTATTCCCTTTGGAAAGCTGGTTTTTGAGCATATCCGAATACTCGGCGCGAATGGAATTGAAAGCGTCGTCCTGCGCCGGAATGTCGATAGCTTTTTCCGCTTCGCCGCGCTGCGTCCCTTGATTGATGAAAGAGAGCTGCACCGAAACGGAAGCGTCAAAGTAATTCAGAAAGTCGCACCAATTTTCAAAGATAGCGGTCTTGTCGTCCGCCTGTGCAAGCTGATAGTTAATATCCTCAAACACAACGCTTTTGCTGTATTTCTTTTCCGTAATCCTGCAAATCCCGTCCGGTACATCTGCAAGTAGGGAATGGTCTGCTGCGCGGTATGCGCTTTCCCGTCGCCCTTTGCCTGTCTTATAAGGGCGGTAATCTGTTTCTGTTCGGCGCGGGATAATTTACGCTTTGTTCCTGCGGCGGTTTCCCGCGCCTTTTGCGCCTGTGCATTTGACAATAGCCGATACCTCCTTTTCAAGTTTTCGCTGCCGTTCCAAAACGGCATAGAAGTTTTCCGTCTGATAAGGGCGTTCCTTTGGACGGGTAAACTTTGTCTGAATGATGTTCTTTACCACGACTTCAAGGGGCTGCCCGTGTCGTTCATACATGGCAAAGAGGAAACAGGGCAGCATAACGACAATCATTGCCATAGCTGCAAGGGTCGTCCCCGCGCTGCCTTTGAGCAAAAAGAAAAGCGGCAATCCCACAAGGAGAGCCGCGCCCAGACAAACGATCTGCCGTTTCGTAAGGTTAAATGCTACTTTGGTTTTGATTTTGGATAGGTCTTTGGGTACGGTAACATACGCCAAGCGAATACCCCCTTTCTGCCTTAATGGGCGTTGAATATGGATTTTGCAAGTGCGCCGGATTTGAACAGGGAGAAACAAAGGATTACCGTATAGGCTGCAAGGGAGAATATCGCGCTGTGCAGATTATCGGCTACCACCATTTCATTGACAAGGACGGCGTAAATGCCGACGCATATCATAATGAGGAACCCTTGAAAACCGAGGGCAAACAGCCCTTTTAGGTAGTTGTTCCCGATCTGTCCCCATTCCCGGTTTGTCATAGTTGCGAATGGGATAGCGAAACAGAGCAATACAGGTATATTTCTATCATTCTGCCGTAGAGGATAACCGTTATCAGCACCGACATGATTTTCATACATAGGCTGACAAGGCTTGTTTCCATAACGAGCAGGAGCAATTCGGGGATTTCCATAGCTTCCAGCCCGTCCTGCATGGACGCGAGGGCTTCGGCGGCGTCAATGGAAGTTTCGCCGCCGATCACCCCTGCCGCGCCGGAAACAACGTGCTGCGCCACGTCGAACACCGCCATTGTTATATCAAAGGTGTGCGTTACGAGGAATACCGCCACAAACGCTTTGAAAAACCATTTGAAAAACATAAAGGTGTCAACGTCGTGCATATTGTTTTTTTCCACTACCATGCTGATTAGCTCATAGCATAGGACATAGGTAATGACAAGCCCCGCAATCGGTACGACGACGTTTTCCGATAGCGTCTGTATCATGGAAAAGATGTTCACGTTCCAGCCTTGCGGGGTTTGCCCTACCTGCGTTGCGATTGTGCCTACTTTCTCGTTTACGTCCCCGAACATAGTTGACAGATTACCGTTGATGGCTCCGATCAGAATACCTTTTATCCATTCGTTAATCGCGTCAAGTATGCTCTGCATAGGCTACCTCCGCGGCTTTATGAGAAAAGCCCGGAGAGAAGCGGCACCAACAGCATACCGACGAGGGCGACACCGCCGCCCGCCATAAGCTGTTTTATCCCCAATTAGGTGTAAAACTCTGCTCGATGGCGGGCGGCGGCGTACAAAAAATCTATATGGTGTTTTTAAGAGAACCGTCCCGGCGGGACAGGTCAGGCAGTGACCTGTTCCACCTCCGGGATGGGTTTGAGATTAAAATGAATTTCGATAGAAATGTGTCTTGTTTTATCTTCGTCAATGCGCTCATGC
>ENA-OQEB01000152-OQEB01000152.1-human-gut-metagenome-genome-assembly--contig:-NODE-152-length-28359-cov-2.071090_pt1 | contig 28359 bp, 31 predicted proteins | sample MGYA00242787_ERZ504619 | MGnify/ENA primary metagenome ERZ504619 (study PRJEB26092, sample SAMD00036317) | human gut metagenome | host: Homo sapiens | study: EMG produced TPA metagenomics assembly of... | reverse complement strand
AACAGGCATCTCTCTTTTTATTGTGTTGTCTCTTCAATATACTCATGGGGTCGATTGTGGATAGTATATCTGCCCGATATGTGCTTTAAAAAGCATGGAAATAAAAAAGAGTTCCGAATATTTACTCGAAACTCTTTTTCTTGGCGGTCTGGACGGGACTCGAACCCGCGACCCCATGCGTGACAGGCATGTATTCTAACCAGCTGAACTACCAGACCAAAATGTTATTCTTTATCGCTATTCCGTTGAATTGCGGTGCAAAGATAGGTGGATTTTTTGAATTAGCAATAGTTTAGGATGAAAAAATTAGAACAAATCGATAAATTTCATACTTTTGTCCCCATATATAATTAACACTAGCATGAAAAATACTCCTGTAGACTATCAGACAGCCAGACGGATTATCGATGGCTTTGGACTTCCCGATTTTGGGAAAGCGACTATCCGGGAGGTAGTTGCCATATCCACGCAATTGGAACAAGAAACGGGAACCGAGTTCATCCATATGGAAATGGGCGTACCGGGCTTGAAAGCCGCTCAAGTAGGCGTAGACGCTGAGATCGAAGCCCTTCGTAACGGTATAGCGTCTATCTACCGAACATCAACGGAACTCCCGAAGTGAAAAAGCAAGCTTCCCGCTTTATCAAGGCGTTTATAAATATAGATATAGACAGAGTGTTGCGTACCCGTAACCGGTTCCATGCAGGGCACATACGCCTCTTTCCTTACGGCCGGACAATGTACGCCGGGAAAAGACACCATCTTGTTTATCGACCCCGGATTCCCCGTGCAGAAACAGCAAATAGCCGTTATGGGCTATAAATATGAGTCGTTCGACGTATACGAATACCGTGGCGAGCGATTGCGTGAGGCCTTGGAAGCGCATCTTTCCAAAGGCAATATTGCGCGATGATCTATTCTAACCCGAACAATCCGGCTTGGTTCTGCCTCACCGACGAGGAGTTGAAAATCATCGGCGAGATGGCCAACAAATACGACGTGATTGTCATAGAGGACCTCGCCTATTTTGCCATGGATTTCCGCAAGGACCTCGGATGTCCTTTCGAGCCTCCTTACCAAGCGAGCGTAGCCCGTTATACCGATAATTATATCATGCAGATATCCGGTTCCAAAGCGTTCAGCTATGCCGGACAGCGTATCGGCGTGACAGCGATCTCCAATAAACTTTACCATCGCTCCTATCCGGGATTGACTCAGCGTTATGGAGGCGGTACGTTCGGTACGGTATATATCCACCGTGTCTTATACGCCCTATCTTCCGGAACCAGCCACTCCGCCCAATTCGCCTTAGCCGCCATGTTCAAGGCAGCCGCGGACAGTACGTTCGACTTTGTCTCGCAAGTGAAGGAATACGGACGTCGTGCGGAGAAACTAAAGAAGATTTTTACGGATCATGGTTTCACAATCGTTTATGATCACGATCTGGACCAACCGATAGCCGACGGCTTCTATTTCACGATCGGTTACCCGGGAATGACCGGCGGACAATTGATGGAAGAACTGGTTTATTACGGAGTAAGCGCATATCTTTAAGTACCACAGGCAGTAACCAACAAGGACTACGGGCTTGTACCTCTTTCATAAAAGATCACCAATATGATTTGCTGGACGAAAGACTGAGATTATTCGAGGAAAATCATCAAGCATAAATTAACAATAAGCCCGGTCGATTCACGTTTATTAACTTGAATCCCGGGCTTTTCATTTGCTTCTTATTAAAAAACGCCTTATATTGTCGGTGAATTAGTAACAACCTAACATTCACGATCATGGCATCTTATAAAAATATATTTAAAATAACACATAACGATGTCCTTCCTATTCAAGGAAGTATTCTGATTGCCGAGCCTTTTTTACAAGATGCCTATTTCCAACGTTCCGTCGTATTATTAATAGAGCATACGGAACACGGATCGATGGGATTTGTCTTGAATAAAAAAACGGATCTTATCGTAAACTCTTTTTTCAAGGAGTTTGCCGAATTTCCGGAGATACCGATTTATCTGGGGGGGCCGGTCAGCCCCAACCGTTTGTTCTTTATTCATTCCTTAGGGGATAATATCATTCCGGACGCATTAAAGATCAATGATTATTTATATTTCGACGGGGATTTCAACGCATTGAAACGATACATCCTCAACGGGCACCCAATCGATGGGAAAGTGAAGTTTTTCTTGGGATACTCCGGATGGACCGAAGGGCAATTAAACCATGAAATCAAACGGAACTCGTGGGCCGTAAGCCATATCACCACCGATAATATCCTGTCTGCCGATGGGGAGGGCTATTGGAAAGATTCCGTAGAATTATTAGGCAATGATTATAAAACTTGGACAAAATATCCGAAGGACCCGTATTTAAATTAACTGCATTATGCAGACATCGGAATAACCATCCGGTGTCCTGATCCAGTCCTTAAGCGTCCCCGCCTCGACAAATCCCAGACGGGTAAATAATTTCTTGCTAGGCTCGTTCGCCACGGGAATATGCACATAAAGTTGATGAAGCTTCAAAAACGTATAAGCGTATTCCATCAATAGTCTTAACGCTTCCGTAGCAAAGCCACGTCCTTGATACCTACGATCCAGCATAATACCGCAAGCCGCCCGATTCGGATGCGGCTCAAAATCGAATAAATCCACGATCCCCACGGAAGTCCCCGTATCGCATTCCTCGATCATGAAGCGAAGTTGGCGAGACTCATAGATACTCCGTCGCTACCCGCTATATATTCCTTCAATATATAACGGGAATAGGGCGCCAAGGTATTCCCTACTTCCCATAACTCCGGATCATTCTCCCAACGATACAACAACTCCAGATCCTCTGGTTCCAATGCCCTCAAACGGACTCTATCATTCGACAACAACATATTTACTCAAGGATTACTTAAACAAGCCGACCACTCTTCTTCGTATATATATGGAAAACCGCTTTCTTGTTCACGAGCTTGTCCATGAACAAGAGCATCTGCTCATAGCGGGCATCGGGGAAGCAGAAAGCGTAGTCCGTAAAGCCTTTCATCTGGTTCTTGCGACAGATAGCATCCATCACACGCTCCACGTCCAAATCCCAGAGATTCACGAATTCCAGATCCGGCATAGCTTTCAGGCAAACGGCCTTTACCTCCTCAAAATGATCCTCCCTGCACAAGATCAAAAGGCGGCGATGCTTAACCGCTTTAGCTTCTTGCGTAGAGGGGCTGAAATCATCGCCCAGCAAGCTTTCAGCAGGACAGCTAACCGGATCAGTATCCGCATCAACCAACCGGCTCCCGGATAATATTTCTTATAGAAAATCAACATGGCACCGTAAAAAGCCCTTATGTACCTCAAGTCACCATGCTTCGTACTCTCCCCCTTATAATGCAGGATCCGTTCCGGCACGTACAAGTTCTTATAGCCTCCCAACACGATCCGATAAGACAAATCGATATCCTCCCCATACATGAAGAACGACTCATCTAACAAGCCAACCTTATCCAACGCCTCATGGCGAAGCAACATGAACGCACCCGCCAGCACCTCCACCTTATGCGTCTGCTCTTTATCCAGATACGGCAGGCTATAACGTGCGAATGCCGGAGAGTTAGGAAACAGCTTTGAAAGGCCGAATATCTTGCAGAACGACACCCAAGGCGAAGGGAAAGCCCGTTTGCTCTCCGGCAAGAATACCCCGTGCCCATTCAGCATCTTCACGCCGATAGCTCCGATCTCCGGATCCTCATCCATTTGGAAGCACAGGCTGCGGAGGCTCTCCTCTCCCACCACGGTATCGGGATTCAGCAATAACACGTATTCCCCGGTGCACTGGCGAATCGCCTGATTATTGGCCTTGGCGAAACCGGGATTATCTTTATTCTCGATGAAAACCACTTCCGGGAACTTAGGCCGGAGATATTCGACAGATCCATCCGTCGAGTTATTATCCACCACGAACACCTCGGCGTCCATCCCCGTTACGGCGGCACGGACAGAATAGAGGCATTGCTCCAGAAAATACTTCACGTTATAGTTAACGATGATAACGGACAACTTGGTTTCTTCGTAGGTCATTCCGGATATTAATTATGAGTTATGATTATGAATTAGAAGAGGTGAGATTGAACTCAGTACGATTGATAATGGATCGTCCTAAGGTGATCTCGTCGGCATACTCGATCTCATCACCGATAGATACGCCACGTGCGATGACACTGATCCTCACATCGTAACCGGATAGCTTCCGGTAAATAAAAAAGTTAGTCGTATCGCCTTCCATGGTAGTGCTCAACGCCAAGATGATCTCTTTCACCTCACCTTCGGCCACACGTCGCACCAGACTGTCGATACGCAAGTCGCTCGGTCCGATACCATCCATCGGCGAGATGATCCCGCCCAACACATGGTATACGCCACGGAATTGCCCGGTATTCTCTATCGCCATCACCTCCTTGATATTCTCTACCACGCAAACCAAGGAATGGTCACGGCTGGGGTTGGCGCAAATAGAGCAAACCTCATCATCACATATATTATGGCAGACCTTGCAGTACTTCACGTCTCGACGGAGGGCAACCAAGGCCGCGGCGAAGTTTTCCGTATAGCCGACGTCCCGGCGCAACATATAAAGCGCTAGCCGGAGCGCTGTCTTCCTCCCCACCCCCGGCAAGGAAGCCAATTCATTCACGGCATTTTCCAACAAGGCTGAAGGATATCTTTGATTCATCTACTTTCTGTATTTGACTACAAAAATAGAAAGAATTTACGAATTAACGATAAACCTCAAATTATTTACTCGGCTTCTCCCCCATCCCATTCAAGTCGCACATCTCTTGCTTGATATGTACAACTATAACTGCTCTAGGTATAATTGTTCATGTCCTCAAGTAATAAACATTCTTTTTGCCATATACAAACATACTTGCTACTTGATCTATTTCCAAATGATCGCCGTGGGATGTACAGACCACGACGTGATTTGTATATTCCACGACTTGGTCTGTACAGATCACGCCGTGGTTTATAGAATTATACAGCATGCGAACAAGAATTCATACGCTACTGGGTAAGAATTCATATAGATAATTTGGGTACGGTTGCCCTAACTATTCTAAAGAATCCTTGCATGTCTCAGCCAGAAAACATAAATTTGTCACCCAACACCCGTTTGGTGGAGCTATTACGAACTAATAATCTAACATTTTAATATCGTGAAACCAGAAAATGAAGAAAAGGTAACCGGGCTGCTAGAAAACGCCTACCGAGAATTAAAAGAAGGGGAAAGCTACAAGCCTCTTATGTCTCCCAACAAACACTATCCGGAGGTTACGCTTTGGTCCGTCCTTTGGGGATTGGTCATGGCGGTGATATTCAGCGCGGCGGCCGCTTATCTGGGCCTGAAGGTCGGTCAGGTATTCGAGGCCGCCATCCCGATCGCTATCATCGCCGTAGGGTTGTCCAGCGGATTCAAGCGGAAGAACGCCTTGGGAGAGAACGTCATCATCCAGTCTATCGGGGCCAGTAGCGGCGTGATCGTGGCGGGGGCCATTTTCACCTTGCCCGCCCTTTATATCCTGCAAGACAAATATCCGGAGATCACGGTCAATTTCTTCGAGGTTTTCATGAGTTCCTTGTTAGGAGGTATCATCGGGATCTTGCTATTAATCCCGTTCCGTAAATATTTCGTATCCGATATGCACGGTAAGTATCCCTTCCCGGAGCTACGGCTACCACGCAAGTACTCGTCTCCGGCGAGAAAGGCGGAAGCCAAGCGAAGCCCTTGATCTTCGCCGGATTAATCGGAGGTTTGTACGACTTCATCATCGCCACCTTCGGTTGGTGGGGCGAGACGATCAGTACCCGTATCGTCGGAGCCGGTGAGATGCTGGCAGAGAAGGCCAAGATCGTATTGAAAGTCAATACGGGCGCTGCCGTACTAGGTCTGGGTTACATCATCGGATTAAAATACTCCTTGATCATCTGCGCCGGTTCATTCTTGGTATGGTTGGTAATCATCCCCGCCATGTCCGCCATTTTCAGCGCGACGTGCTTACGTTCGGAAATGACGCTATCACGCGACCGTCGGGAGCATGAGCGCCGAGCAAATCTTCACCACCTACGCCCGCCACATCGGTATCGGAGGTATCGCTACCGCCGGGGTGATCGGCATCATCAACTCTTGGGGAATCATCAAGGGAGCCGTAGGCTTGGCGGCGAACGAGTTGAAAGGAAAAGGAGACGCTGTGGAGAGTAATACCATACGTACGCAAAAGGATTTGTCGATGAAGGTGATAACGATCGGTATCATCGTATCGCTGATCGTCACCTTCCTGTTCTTCCAGTTCGGCGTACTTCATAATTGGTTCCATGCCGCCATCGGCTTATTGCTGGTCGGGGTGATCGCTTTCCTGTTTACGACCGTAGCGGCAAACGCTATCGCTATCGTAGGGACGAACCCGGTATCGGGCATGACGCTCATGACGTTGATCCTCGCCTCCATCATCTTGGTCGCCGTAGGGTTGAAAGGGCCGGCCGGCATGGTATCCGCCCTGATTATCGGAGGCGTGGTTTGTACAGCGCTTTCCATGGCGGGAGGTTTCATTACCGACTTAAAGATCGGCTATTGGCTGGGGAGCACACCCGCCAAGCAAGAGACTTGGAAATTCTTAGGCACACTAGTTTCCGCCGCTACGGTAGGAGGCGTGATCTTGATATTGAACCAGACGTACGGTTTCACGACCGGACAATTGGCCGCTCCGCAAGCGAACGCTATGGCCGCCGTTATCGAGCCATTGATGAGTGGTTCGGGGGCACCTTGGGCTTTATACGCAATTGGAGCCGTCCTCGCCGTCGTATTGAACTTCTGCAAGATACCGGCGTTGGCATTCGCCTTGGGTATGTTTATCCCTTTGGACCTGAATACGCCGCTTTTGATCGGTGGAGCGATCAGTTGGTACGTAGGAAGCCGTAGCAAAGACCAAAGCTTGAACTCAGCCCGCTTGGAGAAAGGTACGTTACTGGCTTCCGGCTTTATCGCCGGCGGCGCTTGATGGGCGTGGTCAGCGCAGCCTTACGTTTCGGCGGAATCAACTTGATGAACGAGGAATGGGCATCTAGCAATGCCGCGAGATACTGGCGGTTGTCATGTACCTTGTCATGATCGCTTACCTCACATTTAATTCCCTGAACGCAAAAAAAGAATAGAATAAAGGAATAAGGATATGGAAGCACCTGTAATCAATGTGGGAATCATGACCCACAAAGCAATCTCATTTGTTTTTAACGAGGAGTATGTACATACGGAAACCGGCACGTTCACCATAGGCGAGCAACGTGCCCTCTGGGTAAACGGCAAGATCGTGTACAATGGGAAGCTTTATCAGGAGCTATTCTTCGAGCCGACCAGCCCGCAATCCTCTTTCGACTTGAAGGCGGTCACGATCGGCGTGGATTTCACTGGCAACGACAGGAGGATCAACGCTTCAAGGGAGCGTTGATCCTCGTGGCGACCGATAAAGGTATCGTCACGATCAACCAAGTGGACGTGGAGGAATACCTTACCAGCGTAATCTCCTCGGAGATGAGCGCCAACGCTTCCAAAGAGTTGCTGAAAGCCCATGCCGTGATCTCGCGAAGCTGGCTCTTGGCACAGGTCGAGAAGAATTTCAACTTGAACGGATCGGTTACGCCCTATAAAAGTTGTTACCGCAACAACGAGACCTTGATCCGCTGGTACGACCGGGAGGACCATGATCTGTTCGATGTCTGTGCCGACGACCATTGCCAGCGTACCATATTACCCGGGCATCGAACCCGATAGTCAGGGAGGTGATCAAAGAGACACGTGGAGAGGTATTGATGGATAACGATACGATCTGCGACGCCCGCTTCTCGAAATGCTGCGGAGGCGTGACCGAGAAATTCGAGAATTGCTGGGAACCGGTTCCCCACTCCTATCTTACCGCCTTGAGGGATGACGAGGTTCCCTCCTATCCCGACTTGACGGACGAGCGGGAAGCGGAACAATGGATACGTACCTCACCCGAAGCCTTCTGTAATACAACGGACAAGGAGATCCTTAGCCAAGTGCTAAACAACTACGATCAAGAGACCTCGGATTTCTACCGTTGGAAAGTAGAATACACGCAAGAGGAACTATCGGGTTTGATCCACCGGAAAACGGGTATGGATTTCGGGCCGATCATCGATCTCATACCGTTGGAAAGAGGTTCGTCCGGACGTATCACGAAACTCAAGATCGTAGGGGTACGCCGTTCGTTCACCATCGGCAAAGAGCTTGAGATACGCCGGACATTATCCGAGACGCATCTATACAGCTCGGCCTTTGTTGTCGATAAGAAGGATATCCGCCTTGATATCCCCTCCCGCTTCATCTTGACAGGAGCCGGATGGGGACATGGCGTAGGCTTTGCCAGATCGGAGCCGCCGTGATGGGAGCCAAAGGATATTCGTACCGGAAAATCCTCACGCATTATTTCCCCGGAGCCTCTATTGAGAAAAGGTATTAAACAAGGGTGTCCAGATTTTGGACACCCTTGTCCAATTATTGGACACTCATAAACAATCGTACGCCACTCACCCCTCTGTTTTTCAACCACATAAACACAATGGCACGGTATTTGATTTTATCTTACCAGAAAATAATACAATAACAATATGAAAAACATCGATCGCAATTCGCTCCCTTTTTAAGAGAGGGCAACACAATGTAATGAAGATTATCTCCTTGGGTATAGGACTGACCATCGGCTTGGTGCTGATCGCTAAAGTCCACTTCGAGAACACCTACGATAACTTCTATCCGAACGGAGACCGGATCTATCGAGTATATGAGAAATTTTTCATGAACGGGGAAGTGGGCGACCACGGGCAAACGCCCGCCGGAGTAATCCCCCTCTTGAAACAAGAGACACCAGAGATCGAGGCCGCCACACGCTATACGTACTTCCGGGGAAACTCCCCTTTTACGATGTCCGACAACAAGCATCGGCTCAAAGCGACCTTCATCCTAGCGGACAGTTGTCTTTTCGACGTATTGCCCCGCCCCATGCTCATCGGAGACCCTAAGCAAGTTCTCTCCCAACCCATGTACGTGCTCGTATCCGACGAGATCGCCGAACGTATCGGCGGTAACGTGATGGGAAAACGCTTCGAGATTGACGACGCACCGGGACAAGCCCTCACGATAGGCGGCGTATTCAAGAAACTACCGGACAACACCGAACAGAGTTATGACATTATCGTATCCCTTTCCTCCATCAGCAAGTTCATGTGGGACGGAACCCATATGTTAACCGGAAACGACCGTTACCAAAGTTTCGTCAAGGTATCGCCGGGTACGACAGAGGCCCAATTGGAAGCGGGAATGAGACAGATGATCGACAAGCATTTCCCCGTAAACGACCTTAAGAAAGCCGGCGTGGAACTGACCTTCACCTTCCACAAACTACTCAACGTACATATGGAGGACGATATGGCCAAACGTATGGCCTTGATCCTCTCGTTCATCGCCTTCGTATTGATCTTCACCGCCGTAATGAACTATATATTGATCGTGATCTCCTCCATCGTGAACCGCACGAAAGAGATGGCCGTACGCAAATGTTACGGGGCGAGCGGTAAGGATATCCAAGGTATGGCGTTGTCCGAGGTAGGACCCACGTCACCGTCGCGCTAGCGCTGGTCGTACTTTTGATCCTAGGATTTCAAGGAATTATAAAGGAGCTGATCGGCACGGGAGTCCGATCGTTATTCCTATCCACGGGTATGTGGGCGATATGCCTCACGGTCATAGTCGTACTGATCTCTACGGGCATAGCTACCGGCTGGTTCTTAGGACGCATTCCTGTAGCGGCTGTTTTCCGGAGCATCCGTGAGGCACGCCGCCTTTGGAAATTGGGACTCTTGTTCTTCCAGTTCACGGCAATCAGCTTCCTCGCCTCCTTATTGCTAGTGGTAGGCAAGCAATACGACCATATGGTGAATGATCATCCGGGATACAATCCGAGAATCTTGCCTATGTGTATATCGGTGCCGTAGACTCCACGGGGCGTGCCAAACTGATCGAGGAAACCCAGAGATTGCCCGAGGTAGACGCCATCACGACTTGCTATAACCTTCCTTTCTGGGGAGCCTCGGGCAATAACGTCTATCTTCCGGGAGACGACCGGGAACTATTCAACATCGCCGACCTCTACGACGTAGGAAACGATTACCTGAACGTATTGGAAATCCCGATCGTAGAAGGACAGTACTTCACCGAGAATACCACCTCCTCGCAAGAGATACTGGTGAGCCGCAATTTCATTGAATACATGAAACCTTTCGCCGACTGGAAGGATGGAGCCGTGGGCAAGACGGTACAAATAACCGGACACGATACCAAGTCCGAGTCGATGCCTCTCTTCACGATCCGGGGCGTATTCGAGGATTTCCGCCTAGGTTCCATAGCGGGAGAAGATCCGCGAGCCAAGATCATGTTCTATACGAAAGGGGCGGCCCAACATATGGTCATTCGGTACCATAGCCTTTCTTCCGAGGCCCTACGCAAGACACAGGATCTAATGGGGCAACTCATCCCGGATAAAGAACTCAACGTGATCTCCTTCAAGAGCGAGATGCTGGAAGGATACACCTCCTCCCGGAAATTCCGTGATTCCGTCATGATCGGTGGCATCGTCACCTTGCTGATCGTCTTCATCGGATTGATCGGATACACGAACGACGAGGTGAACCGTCGCCGGAAAGAAATGGCGATCCGTAAGATTAACGGAGCCACGGTAAAAGACATACTCCATATTTTCTTGAAAGATATCATCACCATAGCATTGCCGGCCATCTTACTTGGTTGCGGTATCGCTTTCTATATCTCCCAAAAATGGCAAGAACAATTCTCGGAAAAGATCCAGCTATCCTGGTATCTATTCGTGGAGGAGGCGTATTGGTACTCACCGTCATACTGGCGGTTTCCGGATATAACGTATTCCGTACCACCCACGACAATCCCGTAAACAACCTCAAGTCCGAATAAATCAAAAGGGCCGCATCTTATCCGGACGGCGGCCCTTTGACTTAATGTTTACCTATTTCCCGGTTATGATGAACAACCGGTTCGCTTTCACTCTCACGAGCTATTACTATGACACAAAGGTAGGACGAAGGTTTAAAACGATCAAAAAGAATTCGACGAATCGGGCGTTTTCCTCGGTGAATCTCGTTATTTTTCCTACTTTTGTCCCTATTAATACATACAACCATGGGACTGAAAAAACAATTCGTATCAGCGATTTTGCTAGGCAGCGCACTAACCGCTCCCCTATTCGCACAAGATATCGCCACCCCGTCCAGCTCGATAGACACTTTAGCCATTTTCTCATTCAACGATTTTCATGGGGCTTTCGCCTCCGACGGGATCACGCCGGGAGCCGCCCGGTTGGTACAAATGACACAAAACGAGAAACAACGCTATCCGCATTCCATCGTTGTCTCAGGCGGAGATAATTTCAGCGGAAGCTATTTCTCCAAGATCACGAAAGGCGAGCCTATCAAAGAAATGTACGAGGCGATGGACGTGGAAATGTCCGCCATCGGTAACCACGAGTTCGACTGGGGACTTTCTTATCTAGTGGACACCGCCGCCTTGAATATCCCCCATGTGGCCGCCAATATCACCGAAGAGAGGAGATATACTCACCCCAACTGGTTGAGTCCCTACCGTATCGTAGAGCGTAAGTTGAAAGATGGCTCCTCCCTGCGCATAGCCTTCATCGGACTGACCACGACGGACACCTACGTCAAGACCAAGCCGGAGAACCTGAAAGGGCTTCAGTTCACGCATCCGCTGGGAGCGGTGTGCATACAAACCGTCTACCAGTTAAAGAAAGAGGACCAGATCGATATGATTATCCTCTTGATGCACATCGGCACGGATATGAAAATGCCTTACCGCATCACCGAGGAGAACGCCCAAGGACTGCCGTTCATCGATAAGGTAGACGCCATCATATCCGCCCACTCGCATGAGCTGGTGCTCGATAAGATCAATAACATTCCCATCATCCAAGCCGGCGTAAACGGTACCCATATCGGGAAACTGCTGTTCCAGATACAGGATTTCAACGGACACCGGGATATCTCTTTCATCCAAGGGGATACCGTGCGTGTAGCCTGCGAGGAGAACCCGGAGATGCGAGAGGCCGTGGAGAAGATCATGGATAAATATCGGCTGAACGAGAAACTTGCCACGGCAAAAGAGGCCTTGATCCACGACCGTACCATCAATAAGTTCGACTATACGCCTATCGGGGCGTTGGTCACGGCCGCTTACGCCCAGCGTTTCCAAAAAGAGATGCCCGCTTACAAGGATCAGCCGGTGATCGGCGTAAACCATTACGGAGGTATACGTGCGGCCCTCCCGAAAGGAGATATCACCCGACTGCGTGCCGGCAACATCTTGCCTTTCGGCTCCGCTATCGTTGCCTATCGTTTCGACGGCAAGCGGTTGAAGAAGCTATTGGAGGATGGACGGAAGAATCCGAACGGTTTCCTTCAATCCTCCGACCTCACGCTTACCCTAAGCGGAAATAAGATCGAGAAAATAGTCTATACGAGAGACGGGCAAAAGACCGAGATCGAGGACAATACCCCTTGCGTGGTGACCCTAGACGCTTTCATCACCGATGGCGGAGACGGGTACGACGCCTCTTTATTCAAGGGCTACGAGATCCCGGAATTCGATAATTTAGGTATCATATCGACCGACGCTTTCATGGACTACCTAAAGGGCATCAAGAAACCCATCACGGTAGAATCCACGCATATGCCCGTTATTTCAAAGTAAAGCCGTATCTTTGTGGAGAAAAAGAAAGAAGTTAGCAATACATGAACAGCTATATCATCCTTTTTATTATCGCTGCCTATTTCACCGTCTTGCTGCTGATAGCATGGATCACGGGGCGTAATAACAGCAACGAGGCATTCTTCCTCGGGGACAGGAAATCACCTTGGTATATCGTCTCTATCGGCATGGTAGGGACATCCTTATCGGGGGTGACGTTCGTATCGGTACCCGGCATGGTGCGGGCGATCGATATGACGTATATGCAGACTGTATTAGGCTTCTTCGTTGGGATATATCATTATAGCCAAGGTAATTGCTACCGCTATACTATAAGTTGCAGCTTACCTCCATCTACTCGTATCTGGATGACCGGATCGGGAGAAGGGGGTACAAGACAGGGGCCTCATTCTTCCTGCTCTCGAAGATCGTAGGGGCGGCCGCACGCTTATATCTAGTGGTCTTGATCTTGCAAACCTACGTGTTCAACGCTTGGAACATCCCCATTCGCCCGTGACCGCTATCCTCAGTATCCTGCTGGTATGGCTATATACGTTCCGGAGCGGTATCAAGACGATCATCTGGACAGATACGTTGCAGGCCCTTTGTCTCGTGGCAATGTTGATCGTGATCATCTGGCAGGTGAAGGACAAGATGGGACTGGATTTCGGGGATATGGCGCAGACCTTGGTGGAAAGCCCTCATTTCCGGATCTTTGAGTTCGGCGATTGGCATAGTACGCAGAACTTCTTCAAGCAGTTCTTCAGCGGTATCTTTATCACGATCGTCATGACCGGGCTGGATCAGGACATGATGCAAAAGAACCTCTCCTGCAAGAGCTTGAAGGATGCCCAGAAAAACATGTACACATATGCTTCGCCTTCACGCCGGTCAACTTCTTGTTTCTCGCACTGGGGGTACTGCTACTGACATTGGCGGCACAGCAGAACATCCAGTTGCCAACCCTCAACGACGATATCCTCCCGATGTTTTGTACCTCGGGGATCTTGGGCGGGAGTATCTTGATCTTCTTTACGATCGGTATCATAGCGGCGGCTTTCAGTAGCGCCGACTCGGCGTTGACAGCGCTCACCACCTCTTTTTGCGTGGATATCCTCGGCGTGCAGAGAGAGGAAGCGAAAAGGGCGAAACGTACCCGCCTAAAGGTACACGTGATGATATCCGTCTTGTTCGTCTTGATCATCTTGGCGTTCAAGGCCGTAAATAACCGAAGCGTTATCGACGCGATCTACATGATAGCGTCGTACACGTATGGTCCTCTATTGGGGCTGTTTGTTTTCGGGCTTTTCACGAAGCGGAAACCCCGTGACAAATACGTGCCTATATCTGTATAGCCTCCCCGTTGATTTGCCTTGCCACGGATTTCTTAGTGAAACAATACGTAGGCTATACGTTCGGCTACGAGATGCTTATGGTAAACGGAGGCATCACGTTCGCCGGGCTGTGGCTTTCGGCAATTGAAAATGGAAATTTGAAAATTGAGAATTAAACCTAGCATTATTCAATACTCATTATTCATTAATTTATATTTTATGGAAATTAAAAGCGCAGAATTTGTTATCAGCAACACAGACGTAAGGAAATGCCCCGAGGGTAATAAGCCGGAGTATGCCTTCATCGGACGAAGTAATGTAGGCAAATCCTCCTTGATCAATATGCTTACCAACAAGAAGGGCTTGGCGATGACTTCGCAAACACCGGGTAAGACTTTACTTATCAATCATTTTCTTATCAATAACGAGTGGTATCTGGTAGATCTTCCGGGGTATGGCTTCGCCCAACGAGGCAAGGAGAACCGGGAGCAATTGAAACGTATCATCGAGAACTATATCCTCGATCGAGAGCAACTGACCAACCTATTTGTCCTTTTGGACTGCCGTCACGAGGCGCAAAAGATCGATCTGGAGTTTATGGAATGGCTGGGTGAGAGCGGGGTTCCTTTCTCTATCATCTTCACGAAGATCGACAAGATCAGCAAGGGACGCTTGAAAGAGAACCTAAAAGTCTATACGGATAAATTACTGGAGACTTGGGAAGAGCTTCCTCCGATCTTCCTCTCTTCCTCGGAGAAGAAAGAGGGACGGGATGAGATTCTGGACTATATCGAGTCTATCAACAATAGCTTGAATAATTGAAAATTAGTTGAGTTGATATGGGATTAGCTTCGGTTCTTCTGGTTTTATCTCCGTTTACGCAGATCAATACGCCTTATCCTTCCACGGCTTACCTAAAAGGTTATCTGAAAGCAAAGGGTGTGCGAGCCGGGCAGGCGGATCTGGGTATCGAGACGATCTTGGCTTTGTTTTCCACGCAGGGTCTCGGGGAACTGTTCGCCGAGATCGAGCGGCGGAAAGGTAAATATCCGGCTAAAGTCCGGGGGTTGCTGGCTAATAAGCAACGGTATATCGACACGATAGCCGCCGTCGTCGCTTTCCTTCAGGGAAAGAACGATCCTCTCGCTTATCGCATCTGTAACCAAGATTACCTTCCCGAAAGCGACCGCGGGAGCCAAAACGAGGAGGAGCTGGAATGGGCGTTCGGCACTTCGGGATTACGGGATAAGGCCCGTTATCTGGCGACCTTGTATCTGGAGGATCTCTGCGACTTGATCCGGGAAACGATCGACCCGGATTTCGGTTTCAGCCGATATGCCGAGCATCTAGGCCGCTGCGCCTCCTCCTTCGACGAGATCGAGGAAGCCTCCAAAAGCCTTTCAGCTTTATCGATCGCATGACGCAGCCGCTATTAGAAAAGCACATAGCCGAGAGCAAGCCCAAGGCGATCGCTTTCAGCGTACCTTTCCCGGGGAATTTATTCAGTACCTCCGGCTCGCCCAATGGCTACGGCAGGCACATCCCGATATCCCGATCCTTATGGGAGGTGGTTTCGTGAATACGGAACTTCGCTCCATCACGGATACACGCTTCTTCAAATACATCGATTACCTCTTGCTAGATGATGGAGAGGACCCACTCTTCCAAGTGTTACGCTATCTGGACGGGGCGATCCAAAAAGAGGAACTGGTACGCACCTTCTCCTTGGACGAGAACGGTAGCCGGGTCGTTTATCAAGATAATCCCGCTTACCCCGCTTGCCGGCAAAGCGAGACCGGATTCCCGGATTACGAGGGCTTGCCGCTGGACAAATACATCTCCGTCATGGAAATGGCCAACCCGATGCACAAGCTTTGGAGCGATGGTCGCTGGAATAAACTGACCTTGGCGCACGGTTGCTACTGGGGGAAATGCGCCTTCTGTGACGGCTCATTGGATTACATCAAACGATATGAGCCGAATACAGCCAAGACTTTGGTAGACCGTATGGAGCGCTTGATCGAGCAAACCGGCGAGATCGGCTTCCATTTCGTGGACGAGGCCGCTCCACCCGCCTTGCTACGGGAAATGGCGCAGGAGATTATCCGCCGTGGGATAACCGTCGTGTGGTGGGGAAATATTCGTTTTGAGAAAGCTATACTGAGGAACTATGCGACCTTCTTCAACGAAGTGGCTGCATCGCCGTGTCGGGAGGTCTGGAAGTAGCCTCTCCCCGACTCCTCAAGCTGATAAATAAAGGGGTGACAGTGGCTCAAGTGGCACGGGTCGCCAACAACTTTACCGGGGCAGGCATCATGGTCCATGCCTATTTGATGTATGGTTTCCCGACCCAAACCGCTCAAGAAACCATAGATTCCTTAGAAACGGTCCGGCAAATGTTTGAGCTTGGGCTGATTCAATCCGGATTTTGGCATCGTTTCGCCATGACAGCGCATAGCCCTGTGGGGTTGCACCCCGCCGAGTACAGTTGCCGTGTCACGGAGCCTCCCTTTGGCGGATTCGCCCGTAATGACGTACAGTTCGAGGCGCTATCCGGCTACGATCCGGAGCTTTTCAGCGAGGGGCTTCGCGTTTCCCTCTACAATTACATGAATGGAACAGGCTTCGACTTGCCCTTGCATAAATGGTTCGGCGGCATGAAAGTACCACGCACCACCCTGCCGCCGAATTATATAGAGAGGATAGTGGAGGAATAGCCCCGTAGAGGCTCGCCGGAGGATTGGAAACGGGTTGGAACTCTGCGGCGATCTCCGCCGGGCATCTTGAGTTCCCTTCCGATCCTCCGGCGCCCCCGCCGGGCATCCCAAGAGTCTTCCACATCCCCCGGCGATAGCGCCGGATGCTTCAAAGTCCTTCCAACTCCCTCGGCAAGGCTCGCCGATATTTAATAACTGATCTTGCACCCCACGAAATAACTTCTAGGAATTCCCGGGCCATAGATATACCCGGCATCCCGATGCGCTCCCTTGTCGAAATCATCTTGATAGGAGTCGAAGATATTCTGTATTCCGGCGTTCACCTGCAAGGTTGCGGACTTGAAGATCGGGAAGTCGTAAGACAGCTTCAGGTTCAAGTCGAAGAAATCACGAGTCTTCTCCTCACGATCCTCGGGAATGTAACCCGCCAAGTGCTGCACCAACATGCTGCCCGTATAGGTTCCCGTCAATGAGGCGGAGAAACGTTTCACGGGCGTGAAGGTAGAGGTGAAATAGCCATATACGTCCGGAGAGCGGAACATCTTCTTCTGCGGGGTGATATTCGGGTTCTCGCTCCATTGCTCTGCCTCCTTGTAGCGGCTCCGTTGCAAAGTAGCGCCCGCCTGTATCTGCATCCAAGAATAGGCCATCTTACCCTCCAGATTGATACCCATCACACGGGCACCCTTTCCATTACGGCGTTCCATCAGCAGGTTATTGTCCTCGTCACGGCCGATCTCCTCCAAGATAAACACGTTCCGTAAATCCGTATAGAAACCTTCCACTAAGAAATTCACTTGAACCGGGCCGAAGCGATGATAAAAATCCACGGAAGCGCTCACGCTCTGCGAATTCTCCTCCTTCAAGTCCGGAGAGATCTGGATGATCGCCACGTCGCCCCCCACGGCGGTGATATGCAAATCCTCGTCGAACGCTTGAGGGGCCCGGAAACCGCTGGAGTACGACATACGCAGGTTGATATCCTTCGTCGGATTGAAGCGCACGTTCGCACGAGGCTAAAGATCACATGATCCATCATGTTATGCTTATCCAAACGGCCACCGATCAAGAAACTCCAACGGTCATTCTTCCACTCGTTCTGGGCGAAGGCGCTACCGATATGCACGGTCTGGGCGATCGTACGGTGATAGCCAAGCATCTCGTCTTGCAGATCATCGTAGCTATATTCGGCGCCTCCCGTAAAGGTAGCGGGCATAAAAAGGCATTTATCCCATTCGTAGGAATATTGGGCGCCACCGATAAAGGTCATGTCCGTCGTGTTACCATAGGCGTTCGGATCTTTTCCGGCACCGTAATAACTCTGGCGTTTCGTATGCTGGGCGGAGGTATACACATTCAGCCGATGATGGTAGTCGCGAGAGAAAAGATCGAATTTCAGGCCTCCCCCGTTGATCTGGTGGTCGGTCTGCTCGGTGATATCCGTCTCGTGAGGCGGAAGATCCAATAAATTACCACTCGCCGGAACTCGCTGATGTTATGGTACTCGAAAGTCAGCTTGGAATAATTGCTGGTCTTCAAGTAGGAACGGAATCCGAGGGTCTTCGCCTCCAGCTTACCCAGCTCCGAGTAGCCATCGCCATCATGGTCGTAAGAGGCACGGTGGCGGCCCTGCCCAAAGAGGTAGATACCCGCCTTATGATCGTCCGTCACCAACGAGGCGTTCATGGTCGTATTATTATCCGGACGGCTTCCCCCGATCATCGTCAACGAATGGGCAATCTGGCAGAGTTGCGCATCGGTTCCTTCGTGATGATATTGATCGTACCGGCGATAGCGGACGAGCCGAACAAGGCCGAGCCTCCTCCGCGCATCACCTCTACCCGCTCGATCATATTTGCCGGGATCTGCTCCAAGCCATATACGCCGGTCAGGGCGCTGAAGATCGGCCGGCTATCCACCAAGATCTGGGTATAAGGGCCTTCCAGACCATTGATACGTACTTGTTGGAAACCGCAATTCTGGCAGTTATTCTCCACACGCACGCCGGGCTGGAAGTTCAGACCGTCGGCCAAGGAAGTGGCGTGCGTAGTCTCGAACACCTTGGAGTCGAGTACATTTACCAAAGAAGGAGCCAGACGGCGGGTCGTCTCGTTACGGTTTGCCGATACGACGACACCGTCCAAGGAGACAGCGTCTTCCTCGGCATTGAAATTGATCTCCAATGTCTTCCCTTTCTTAAGGGTCACCGTCTTCTCCTCGGTTTTATATCCGATAGACTTCATGACCAAGGTGTATTTTCCCTCGGAAGATTCTTCATATAGTAATGACCGGTAGCGTCGGTGGTCGTACCGATCGTCGTACCGTGGAGGTAGACATTGATAAAAGAGAGATGCTCTCCTGTTTTCTTATCGAGGATATGGCCTACGATATTAGCGTCGGAAGGATTCAGGGAGGTATGATCGTCTCCCTCTGCCCACGCTGATGTAAAGACACAGCACAGGCATAGTATAAGTGTAATGAACTTATTCATTGCTTGATTAATAGTTGTTTGAATATTAATGATTACGAATTGCCGAGGAGACGGGCATGCCCCGTCTCTACAAACGGATATTGATTTCTGGATATGTAATCAAACAACTGGGGAGCCCGCAGGTATCGCAGTCCCTCAACGGAAGTGACATGATCCGGATAGACCGGAGACTCAGAGAGATTAGATATTTTTAAAGAATAGAATTGTAAACGTAACAGGTGAATCGCCCCGCCCATCACGTGAATAGATGAGAGCATATGAAACAACTGTATCTCCGCCAAAGAGGTATGATGATGGCAAGTACCGTCCGCCGTCTTCTTGAAAGGGTGCGCATGCACGATGGTCGTACCATGCTCCACATGGACGTGCGTAAAAAGCGAGACACTGCTATAATACGCAATAAAAAGTACCGGCAGCAACCACTTTATATATTTAACCATCGTTTCCCTCACCCTGTATCATCGTTATTTCGTGGGCAAAGATACTACAATTTTTTTAATTGCTTTGTTTTATATATTTTTGCGCTTCTAAAGCAAAAAAGAAACTCTTATGAATTGGTTACTTGAGACGCTTACAGAACCCTCGATGATACAGGCCGTGGCCGTCATTTCTATCGTGGCGGCGGTTGGTGTGTATTTAGGGCGGCTAAAGATATTCGGCATTTCATTAGGCATCACTTTTGTATTCTTCGCCGGTATTATGGCAGGGCATCTGGCATTACCGTAAATAAGGACATGCTGAACTTCGCTCAGAACTTCGGGCTTATCGTTTTCGTATATACCTTGGGATTGCAGGTAGGTCCCGGTTTCTTCTCTTCTAAAAAAGGCGGGTGGAAATGAATACGATGGATAGGGTGATCGCTTTAGGACTGATTTTGACGTTGGTGTTTCATTGGATAACAGGAATTTCCGTCCCCGTTATGGTAGGGTTGCTATCCGGTGCCGTAACGAATACCCCGGCCCTAGGTGCCGCCCAGCAAGCGCTCTTACAAATGGATCCGGAAAATACGAGGAACGTAACGGATATGGCTCTGGCCTGTGCCGTAGCTTATCCATTAGGTGTCGTAGGCGTAATTCTCGCTATTATCATCTTGAGGTCCTTATTCGCAAAAAAGACACAGAGCACGCATAAGGAGCAAGACACGACAACAAACGTAGCGGAATTTCAGGTATTAAACCCCTCTATTTACAATAAGAGCATCCAGCAAGTCATGAAATTGACAGAGAAACATTTCGTGATCTCCCGCCTCTGGAGGAACGGAAAGGTGACGATCCCTACCTCTGAAACCATCTTAAAGGAAAAAAGACCATTTGCTTATCATATCCGTAAAGGCGGATGTCGAATCCATCAAGGTACTTTTCGGAGAACAAGAGACTACGGACTGGAATAAGGAAGATATTGACTGGAACGCTATCGACAGCCAATTGATCTCCCGCCGTATCGTCGTAACCCGCAACCGGGTAAACGGGGTAAAGCTAGGCTCGCTCCGGCTCCGCAACCTATACGGGATCAACATCACCCGGGTAAACCGTGCGGGTATCGATCTGGTGGCCTCCCGTGACCTCCGTCTACAGATTGGGGATAAACTAACGATCGTAGCGAGGCCAATTCCGTGAATAACGTGGGTAAGATATTGGGAGACGAGCTGAAACGGCTGGATAACCCGAACCTGCTTGCCATATTCGTAGGACTTACGCTGGGCGTATTAATCGGGGCGATCCCAATCGCCATACCGGGAATGAGTACCCCCATCAAGCTGGGTATCGCCGGAGGACCGATCATCGTTGGAATCTTGATGGGTGCGTTCGGCCCCCGTTTCCACCTAACGACTTATACCACCCAGAGCGCAAACCTGATGATGCGGCAGTTCGGTATAGTGATCTATCTGGCGGGACTGGGAATCGACTCCGGAGCTCATTTCTTCGAGACCGTCTTCCGTGCCGAGGGATTGTTATGGATCGGTCTCGGTTTCCTATTGACGATCGTACCGGTCTTGATCGTCGGGTTCATCGCCTCGCAATTCTTCAAGTTAGATTACGCCCACAACATAGGTATGCTATGCGGAAGCATGGCCAATCCGATGGCCTTGAGTTATGCCAATACGACCGTCGAGGGTGACGAGCCTTCCGTATCTTACGCTACGGTTTACCCGTTATCCATGTTCATCCGGGTGATTTCTGCCCAATTATTGATCATGTTATTCACTTGACCGCTTAAAAAGTCTAACATTCGACCTGTTTTTTGTTTCACTTACCTTATCTTTGCAAGACATTTGAAACAATACTTTGATGAATGAATGAAACTATATCAATGGGCTACTAAACTTGTTCGCTATATTTGCGTCCTTGGCAAAAATAGAAAGTGATCAAGCACGTCAAGCTGTCAATTCTTACTTAACCAGTCACTTTGGTATCCGCTCCCATAAAGAATATATGGAGCTATTTGAAGAGATACAAAGTGTTTACGATGACCCGGAGTTCGACATCGATAGAGAAAGCGTTATTATTAACGTATGCAACCAGCTCAAGCCCAAATTGATCGCAGAAGACCAACTATTGCTTCTTCTCCGTTTCATGGAGTTCGCCCATGGCAACAATGAAGGATTGAACGAGAACTTAGCCATTTTCCATAAGATCGCTACGATATTCAATATCGATACGGATACCTTCGACAACCTATACGCCTTTGTAGTCGGTAAAAAATCCCCCTCCATACTTACGATCAACGCTGATGATAGCGATAAAGACGTCAACCATATCTACAGAAGGGGGTTGGAGGGCGAGATACGGGTGTTGAGACTGACCCGGTTCGACCGAATGGTCTTTATCTACCAAGCAGCGGACGGGTATTCATGAACGATATCCCGCTTACTTCCGGTATCTTCTATGGCTGGCAACGCAGCAGCGTAATCAAAAGCCCACTATTCTTGCCGGTTTATTATAGTGATGTCCTCGATGTATTCAATCAGAATGAGCATAAGGAACGTATTTTATTAACCGGGAGGGATATCGAGTTCAGCTTCAAGAATAGCGAGAACGGTATGCACAATTTCTCTTTCAACCTTGAATCTGGCCAGTTGGTAGCCATCATGGGAGGAAGCGGCGTTGGTAAGTCGACCTTGTTAAGCATCTTAAATGGGAATATTATCCCCGGAGAGGGAAATGTATGCCTGAACGGACATCCGCTGAGTGATCCGGAATGCAAGCAATTGATCGGTTTCGTGCCTCAGGATGACTTGCTGATCGAGGAGCTGACCGTATTCCAAAATCTATGGTATACCGCCCGCCTTTGTTTCGCCAACCTGACCAAAAAGGAGATCGAGGATCGTGTCAATACGATACTGGAGGATTTGGATCTGAGCAAGATCCGGGATTTGGCCGTCGGGTCTCCAATCCGGAAAACGATCAGCGGAGGGCAACGTAAACGTTTAAATATAGCACTGGAACTTATCCGTGAGCCGGCGATCCTTTATTTGGATGAGCCTACCTCCGGCCTCTCGTCCACCGATTCCGAAAAGGTCATCATGCTGTTAAAGGAACAAACACACCGGGGACGGCTCGTGGTTGTCAATATCCACCAACCTTCGTCCGAGATCTATAAACTGTTCGACCGCCTATGGTTATTAGATACCGGCGGTTACCCGATTTACGACGGTAACCCGATCGAGGCGATCACCTATTTCAAACGGATCGCCAATTATACAGATCAAGACATCAGTGTTTGCGGCACCTGCGGAAATATCAATCCGGAACTAATCCTAACCATTATCGACGCAAAAAAGATAGACGATAGCGGAAACCAGACAAACATCCGGAAGATAACTTCAAAAGAATGGCATGAGTTATATGTAGCTTCCCGCCCGAAGTTCCAAGAGGTTAAGCCTACCCCCCTGCCCCCGAATCATCAGCAGAAGCCCTCGATCTGGAAGCAATTCTGTATCTTCTTGGAAAGAAACATAAAGACCAAGCTGACCAATAAGCAGTACTTGTGCATCGCCTTACTGGAGACTCCTTTATTGGCGGTGATCGTGGCCCTGCTCACCCGCTTCGTACCCGATGACGGGTATTCTTTGCTGGCGAACAAAAATCTGGTATCCTACATTTTCATGGCGGTGATTGTCGCTACTTTCACGGGATTAAGTATCAGCGCCGAAGAGATCATCAAGGACCGGACGCTCCTAAAGCGAGAACGATTCTTGCGATTGAGCCGAGGCAGTTATCTCTCGTCAAAGATGTTCTACCTGCTTTGTATCTCAGCGATCCAAAGTTTGCTATTCATAGTGGTAGGAAATTTATTGATAGGCATTGGAAGCGAGATGTTCCTTACTTGGTGGATCACGCTATGGGCAACCTCATTCCTCGCCAACCTGACAGGTTGTACTATCGCAATCCCTAAACTCGATCGTAGCGATCTATATAACGATACCGCTGCTTTTAATCCCGCAGATCTTACTTTGCGGCTTAGTTGTCAAGTTCGACGATTTGAGCAGAAGCGCATCCAGCCGGAACATAGTGCCCCTTATCGGTGAGGTTATTCCCTCACGTTGGGCATTCGAGGCGTTGGTTACGGAACAATTCCGGAACAACAGCTACAACCGCCTATTTTTCACGGTCGAGAAAGAAAAGTTCCTAGCGCAATATTACCGGAATGTCCATGCTGACGAGGTGCGCAGCCTCATAAACAGCCTCAACCTGATCCCGGAGAAACGGGAAAAGAACACCCGGACGATCCACAACGAACTGGCCGTACTATCCCGTGCCGCCCGTATCGCCCCCTATACGTCCAAAGAGAGTTACGAGAGCTATATGGATAAAGTAGAAAAAGCCCTGCATACCCGTAGCGATAATTTCACGGCGTTATTAGAGAAAAAACGGAAAGAGGTCATTCAAGAACACGGCTCCGAATGGTTGAACACCTTGAAAAAGGAACATCATAACTCAGCCATCGAGGACTGGTACTCAACTCAACCAGTACCCAATTCTATAAGGAGGCCCACAACCGGATCTACCCTAAAATCGGGCAGATTTATCTGGAACCGGACAATAATTGGGGACGTGCGCCTTTCTATAGTCATGAGAAAAAATTCGCCGGTTATACATTTTCTACTTTTACATTTAATTTATTAATGTTAGGAATCTTTGCTTTATTGGTAATTATATCTATCTTCGCAGAGTTTCCCGGCAAGTATTTAAACAAAGGGAGCGATTAATGACAAAATATATAATCTAAAAATAAAGAATAACATGAAAAAGAGTTTTGTTAGCCTGCTAACCATAGCAGCGATTACATTTGGAATGGCATCTTGCAACAGCAGTAAAAAACAAGACGCCGCTGAGCAAAAAGTAGAGGAAGAAGCAGCTATCGCAGGAGAAGTATCTAAAGGTCTGCTTACTGCCGAGTTGAAAGACGAGGTTACTCGTTTCTTGAAAGATATGCCGGATTCGGAGTTGCCTTACAAAGTATCTACCGGCGAGGTTACGATCTCTGTCGCTAATACTGATTTTATGTTGCCGGTCAGCAAGGTTTCCGAATTGAACACACAAGCCCAGAAAGCACGTGCTTGCGGTATCTACTTCGCAGACTTGAACGTATTGAAGGCTATGAAAAAGCGACTACAGATATCGAGAACGTATTGGTTAAATTGACTACGGATCTGGACATTCCATTCGCTATCGACATCATGAAAGAGTCCGCTCCCGCTAACGCCAGCAAAGAGGAGTTAAGCAAATTCATGAAAAACCAAGAAAACAAATTGATCGACGCTATGATGGAAAATGATAAGGCTGACGTTGAGCTTGAGTTGTTAGGGGGCATGGCTGTAGAATATGCCATTGTATACGCAAATCCGGCTTGGTTGTTAAAGGCGACGCTATTTCCGCCGGTTTGAGCGAGAATATGGAAAAACGTATCGGTATCATCCAGCAGATCACAGCCGACTTAGCTAAATATTATCCTGACTTGGAGCAATTAGGAACTACAATCGCTCCGTTAAGCGGAATGGTAGCAACCATAAATACGGCTCGTGAGTCAAAAGCTAAGATTGAGGAAATGCGTGCGAATCTATTGAAGTAATATAAACCTCATATCATAAAAAGTGTATGGTGATAACATCATACACTTTTTATATCCCTTCGGATATCACTGCAACAGGCTTTGCAATAGTACTGCAACAAGCCTTACAGTAGTACTGCAACAGGCCTAGCAGTAGTACTGCAACCCTTATGCAGTAATGCTGCAGCACCTATGCAGTATCCTATATCTTATGAGTTTTGATAAGTACCTTATCCCCATTTTCCAGAGTAGTAGCGAAAAGATAGATAGTTCCTCCATCCGCAATTTTAGTTCGCTTACGTAACTCATCCACCGAGAGGGGGAAATTACGGACTGTGATATTCGCTTGGGGAATCTGCCTCGACAAGGTCTTACATTGTTTATTCGTAAAGGGGATCACTTCGTCTACCACAAAAGAACGTCCCGGAAAACTAGGGACAACCTCATCCGACGTATATAAATGACTGTTGACATGCAATTTATTCAATCCAAAGCGAGTGGCGACCGCTTTAAACGCACCCGCCTTCAAGATGGAAGCGTTCGGTTCGTATAAATAACGCTTGACTTCTCCACGGATGGAAGCGACAGCTTCCCGTTCTTCCACCAATGAGAACACAAACAATTCCGGCTCTTCCTCCGAAGTGAAATTCACGCAACAGATTTGAGGACTCCCGCCTTTCGAGCCTCGCTCCAACACAAACAAAAGCTCCTTACATTCATTTTTCACCGAAAGCACCTGTATGGCTGTCACATCCGGAAGCAAATCCAACGTCATATGAATATCCGCCATCGGAGATAATTTAGCGATCACCTTAGGGGCATGACCAAACAAGACAGGAACCAACTTTGTCAAATCCGGCTCGCAATCCTGCAGCGCAAAAATCCGCTTATTCCCCTCTCCCCTACGAGCCGGATCGATATAAAACACATCTATTCCATCGATCTTATCTATCAACTCCGTAGAATCGCCATTCAATACCGTTACGTTACCAACGTCTAGCACCTTGAAATTATGGATAGCCGCCTCGCAATAAGCGGGAAAGCGTTCGATATAAGTAACCTGCCGTACTTTCCGGGAGAAGAAATAGCTATCGATCCCCAATCCACCAGTCAAATCACATACATGTGCCTGTGGATCTACCAACTCTGTTTGTACAAGGCAGTCTGTTCCGAGGAACATTGCTCCGCCGCTATCTTCGCCGGAAAAACCAGTCGATCGTTTTGATACCATGAAGGTAGTTTATCCTTGATCTGCCGCCGAGATTTTAATTGATCCACCACGAAAGGGATATCGATCCCCGGATAACGAGAGGCGGAAAGCAACAGACGATTCAAATCATCCGACGCATGTTCCTTGATAAATTCGTGAAAGTTCCTCTATTTGTTCCATGCTTTGTCAACCTATACGTTCTTTAGGCAAAGTTAGCATAAAACGGCTACCTTTACCATATTCCGACTTCAATTGTATCTCACCGCCGAAACGCTGCGCTATCACTTGGCAAATCGCCAGTCCGAGTCCGGTGCCTTGCGCAAACTCATCCAATTTGCAAAAACGATCAAAAACTTGCTTCTGTTTCTCCTCAGGGATACCGATACCAGTGTCTTCTACATAGATATGAAGGCAGTCGCCTTTCGTACAGAAATAGTATCCCACTTCTATATAGCCCGAAGTCGTGAACTTGATGGCATTATTGATAAAATTAGACAATACTTGTTTCAGCCGATAAGGATCTACCGCCACAACCACCGGGATCTCGGGGACACGCATGCGTAGCTCTACCCCCTCGGGCATCATCAACTGGAAAGTACAATAGATTTCATTGATCAAGACATTCAAATCATGGCGATCGAAAACAAAACTCATCTTTCCAGATTCCATACGGGAAAGATCTAAAATATCATTGATCAGTTTCAATAGTAAGTCGGAGTTCGTATTAATCAACTTCACGAACTGCTCACGCTCTTCCGGCTCCAAGACCTCTTCCGAGTTCATTAAATTCGAGAAACCGACAATCGCATTCAGCGGCGTACGGATCTCATGCTCATATTCGCCAAGAAAGCCGACTTCATCCGATCCGACTCCTCGGCTTTTTCCCTCGCAGAGATCAAGACCTCCTCCGTATCCTTGATATTTTGGATATTCAAACATAAGCCATTGATTACATACCATCATTCGCATCCTCTAGCTTCCGTAACGAAATTCCCACCATTGGTAACCTTTCCCGTTAAAATCGCAACGATATTGAAGGATATGATGAGAGATCGTACCCGTACAAATGAAATCAATCAAGGAGCGCAAACTCTGCCTATCGTCCGGATGAGTCATCTCGTACAGCTCATCCAAAGGAATTTCCCGGGGAGAAATATTCACATAGCTAAAGAACTCGTTGTCAAACCGGAAGGTACCAGACTGTAATTTCCAAGCGAATATATTCCCCCCCTTCCAACGCTAAAGAAAGATGCTCCTTCTCTTGCTTTAAATTAGCGAGCACCGCTTTCCTTCGTCTTGCTTCCCGCCAATAGAGATAAAACAAATAACCGATCAATGCCAGCAATAAGATCACGCCCAAGGAAGAGGCGATAAAAACCCCAATCTTATACCGTTCAGAAATAGGCATATTGATGATGTGAACATTAGTAGGGACCTCCTCCTTTGAGATACCTAAACGTTGCATCTCCCCCCAATCATACAGATACTCTTTAGGACTCTCTACGATCGGAACGGAAGAGACAGGCGTACCGGAAAGAATTTTAGCCGCCAACCGAGCCTGTTCCGCCGCTTGTATGCGATTCGAGCAAAAATAGCCTCCCAGAACTTCCACGTTATATTAAAGATTTCCCGCACCGCCGTAAATGAAGGAGTCACGAACATCTTAGACAAACCTGCGGATGTATAGTCATAACGGAT
>ENA-OQEB01000151-OQEB01000151.1-human-gut-metagenome-genome-assembly--contig:-NODE-151-length-28439-cov-2.272464_pt1 | contig 28439 bp, 36 predicted proteins | sample MGYA00242787_ERZ504619 | MGnify/ENA primary metagenome ERZ504619 (study PRJEB26092, sample SAMD00036317) | human gut metagenome | host: Homo sapiens | study: EMG produced TPA metagenomics assembly of... | reverse complement strand
CGCCTGCTTCGTCGGCATCCTTCGGCTTACCCTGTGCGAATTTTCGTGCCATATAAGTATTGACGCCGACGCCCGTTCCGACAGCAAGTGCAATGATTATTAGCTGTATAGGATAGATTACCGACAGCGCAGTAAGAGCCTCGTCGGAATATCTGCCGACAAAGAAGCTGTCAACTATATTATAAAGTGCCTGAATAAGCTGTGCGAGCATAACGGGAGGCGCAGTTTTTAGCAGTATTTTTGAAATCTTTTGCGTTCCGAAAAAATCGGGATCGGACAACCCTTTTTTCGCCATAGAATACCCCTTCTTGAAAAATGCAATTAAGATTATAAGGCGAACCCCTACCTTTGTCAACAAGTGTTATATTTGTTCAAAAAATCATAAAATTATAATCATTGAATATCAATTTTATTTATGTTACAATAAATATATAATGTGCTAAGGCGCATAAAAGGAAAGGAAACGGCAAGATGGATATTCAAATTGTTAAAGATCAAATTTGCGACGTTTGCCATAAAATGTGGCAGCTCGGTTGGGTTGCGGCGAACGACGGAAATGTCAGCGCAAAGCTTGACGACGGCACGATTTTGGCAACTCCGACAGGAATGAGCAAATCGTTTATCACACCCGAAAAGCTTATCAGAATTGACTCAAAGGGTAATGTTCTTGAGGCGGCGGAGGGGCTTCGTCCGTCAAGTGAGATTAAGATGCATCTTCGTTGCTACGACAAGCGTGAGGATGTGTTCAGCGTTATCCACGCTCATCCTCCGGGAGCTACGGGCTTTGCGGTGGCGCATAAGGCGATGGATATGTACAATATGATTGAGGACGTAGCGGCTATCGGCGCAGTTCCGCTTACCCCTTACGGCACACCCTCTACAACGGAGGTTCCCGATGCTATCGAGCCGTACCTTGACGAGCATGATGTTATGCTTCTTGAAAATCACGGCGCGCTTGCGGTCGGAAGCGACGTTATAACCGCCTTTTACAGAATGGAAAGCCTTGAATTGTGGGCGAAAATCACAATCAATGCGGTTATCCTCGGCGGCAGCCACGACATAGACAGAGAGAATATTCAGAAGCTTATCGATTTGAGAAGCTATTATAAAATCACGGGCAGACACCCGGGCTATAAGGTCTATAATCCCGACGACAAAATACTTCACAAGCAGGAGGACTGATTATGCTTAAAGGTATCAATCCGATAATTTCCCCCGAGCTTCTCAAGGCTCTTTGCGAGATGGGACACGGCGACGAGCTCATAATTGCAGACGGAAATTTTCCGAGCGAGAGTATCGGTAAAAATTCTGTTGTGATAAGAGCAGACGGACATTCGGCAACGGATGTATTGGATGCGGTTTTGTCGCTTATTCCGCTTGATACATATACGGAAAAGCCTGTCGCTTTGATGGAGGTCGTCAAGGGCGATAATACCCCGACACCTGAAATTTGGAAGGAATACGACAAAATTCTTACGAAATATGAGCCAGAGCACCACGATATTGAGATGACGGAGCGTTTTGCATTTTATGAGAGGGCGAAAAAGGCTTATCTTATAATCGCCACGGGCGAAACGGCAATTTACGCAAATGTGCTTCTCAAAAAGGGAGTAGTAAAGGTATGAGCCGTGTATTAGCTTTTGATTTCGGCGCATCTACGGGCAGGGCAATTCTCGGCGAGTACGAAAACGGAAGGTTGAGCTATCGTGAAATTCATCGTTTCGATAACGAGCTTGTAACCGAAAACGGAAAGCTCTGTTGGAATTTCCCTTATCTTCTTTCGGAGGTAAAAAAGGCAATCGAAATGGCAAATGATGTTGAGTCGCTTGCTTTTGACACTTGGGAGTTGACTACGGCATAATCGGGGCAGACGGAGAGATAAAAGGTTTGCCTGTTTGCTATCGTGATACAAGAACGAAGAGTGCACCCGAAAAAATATTCAAAAAAATCTCTCCCGAGCGTTTATATGCACTTACGGGAAATCAGATAATGAACATAAACACGCTTTTTCAGCTGAGCGTTGAGGATAAAGACGGCGATATGTTCTTGTTTATGCCCGATTTGTTCGCTTACGCTCTTTGCTCTGTGAAATCAGCCGAGCAAACGATAGCGTCAACCTCGCAAATGCTTGATTTAGAAAAGGTTTGTTGGCAAAAAGAGGCTTTTGCACTTACGAATAAGAGTGAAAAAATGCTTCCGCCGATTGTTAAAAGTGCAAGCGTGGCAGGAGAATATAACGGTATAAAGGTTATCAAGGTTGCAGGGCACGATACACAATGTGCGGTATGCGCTATGCCCGAAGCAGACGGCGAAACGCCTGCATTTTTATCCTGCGGAACGTGGTCGCTTATTGGCTGCGAAAATGATTTGCCGATACTCACGAAAAAGAGTATGGAGGACGAGCTTTCAAACGAGCTCGGCGCAAACGGAAAGATAAATTATCTTAAAAACATAAGCGGTCTTTGGCTTATTCAAGAGATAAGGCGTAATTTCAGAAAAGAGGGCAAGGAGTATTCATACAACGATATGGAGCAGCTTGCAAGACGGGAAAAGGCGTTCCGATTCTTTATAAATCCCGACGACGAGGTCTTTGCAGCACCTGAAAATATGCCCGAAAAAATCCGTGATTTCTGCAAAAGGACAGGGCAGGGCATACCCGAAACCGACGGTGCGCTTGTCAGATGTATATATGAGAGCCTTGCTATGAAATACCGCTTTGCCATTGAACAGATCGAGGAAAACACGGGCAAAAAATTTGACGTGCTTCATCTGCTCGGCGGCGGAACAAAGGACAGCTTCTTATGTCAAATGACAGCGGACAGCCTTAATATTCCCGTTACGGCAGGCCCGACGGAGGCTACGGCACTCGGAAATATTATGCTTCAGCTGATAGCTCTCGGCGACCTTGAGAGCGTTGAGGACGGAAGAAGGCTCTTGGCTTCCTCTGAAAATGTTAAAATCTATAATCCCGAGAATGCAAGAGAGTTTTCTGAGGCATATGATAAATTCAAAACTGTTATTACTAAATAATAAAAGGAGAATGTACTATGAAATATCCTAAAATAGGTATTCGTCCCGTTATCGACGGAAGATGGGGCGGAGTTCGTGAGAGCCTTGAAAATCAGACAATGGGTATGGCGACAGCTGCCGCAAAGCTCATTGAGGAAAATCTTTGCTATCCCGACGGAACACCCGTACAGTGCGTTGTCAGCAACACGACAATCGGCGGCGGTGCCGAAGCGGCAGAGTGCGAGGAACAGTTTGCAGGCGAAAATGTTATCGCAACGCTTACGGTTACACCCTGTTGGTGCTACGGTATGGAAACATACGATATGAACCCGAAAACAATTAAGGCTGTTTGGGGCTTCAACGGCACTGAAAGACCAGGTGCAGTTTATCTTGCGGCTGTTATGGCGGCTTATGCGCAGAACGGTATGCCCGCATTCTCAATTTACGGTCATGACGTTCAGGATATGGACGACAGAACTATTCCCGAGGATGTTGCGGAGAAGATTTTGCGTTTTGCAAAATGTGCGGTATCGGTCGGCTGGATGAAAAACAAGTCCTATGTAAACCTCGGCGGCGTCGCAATGGGTATCGCAGGCTCATACTGTAACGCTTCTTTCTTCAGAGAATATCTCGGCATCCGTCCCGAATGGGTTGATATGACCGAAATCGTTCGCAGAATTACCCTTGAAATCTATGACCATGATGAATACGACAGAGCAATCAAGTGGGTTCGTGAAAACTGCAAAGAGGGATTTGACGTAAACGCAGGCAAGAATTTGCCCGAAATCATCAGAAAATCAAAGGTTGTTGCTCCCGATAAGGATTGGGAATTTATTACAAAGATGACGCTTGTTGTTCGTGATATTCTCTTTGGAAACAAGAAACTTGATGAGATGGGTTGGCACGAAGAGGCACTCGGCAAGAATGCTGTCGCAGGCGGCTTCCAGGGACAGAGAAACTGGACGGACTGGCTTCCGAACGCTGACTTTACCGAAGCTATAATGGCTTCGACCTTCAATTGGGACGGCAAAAAGATGCCGACACCATTTGCAACCGAGAACGACACACTTAACGGTGCGGCTATGATTTTGGGAACTCTTGTTTCCGATACAGCGCCCTGCTTCCATGATGTTCGTACATATTGGAGTCCCGATGCTTGCGAAAGAGTAACGGGCAAAAGACCCGACGGCGTTGCAAAGGACGGATTTATTCATCTTATCAACTCGGGTGCTACTGCTCTTGACGGCTGCGGCGCTTCAAAGAACGAGAACGGCGAAAATTGTATGAAACCGTTCTGGAAGATGAATGACAACGACATAAACGCTTGTATCGAGGCAACCGATTGGTGCAGAGCTAACTATGAATATTTCAGAGGCGGCGGATTTTCCTCACACTTCCGTTGCAGCGCACAGATGCCCGTTACAATGCTTCGTGTGAATATCGTTGACGGCATAGGTCCGGTGCTTCAGCTTGCAGAGGCTATACTGTTGACCTCCCCGACGAAATCCACAACACAATCGACCAAAGAACAGACAAGACTTGGCCGACAACCTGGTTTGCTCCCACTCTCACGGGCGAGGGCGCATTCAAGGACGTATATAGCGTAATGGCAAATTGGGGTGCTAACCACGGCGTAACCGTTTACGGACACGTCGGCGACAAGCTTATCACGCTCGCTTCTATGCTCAGAATTCCTGTTAATATGCACAATGTTGACGAGTCAAGAATTTTCCGTCCGCATTGCTGGGCTGCATTCGGTACGGACGACAGGCAGGCTGCCGACTACAATGCTTGCAAGACCTACGGCGCACTTTATAAATAACATTAAACGAAAGCCGCATTGAATTATGCGGCTTTCATTGTAAGTCAATTAACGTCAAATTGTGAATAAAGTGTTAAGTAAGCGAAAAAATTATAATATAATCAAACTAATTCGCTACAAATTTATGTAAACGAACTTTAGATAGTGTTAAAATAAATGCTAAGGAGGTAGATCAGCATGACACACGATCTTAAAGCAATTGGAAGAAGAATCGCAACAGTGCGCAGAGAAATGAATTTGTCTCAAAAGGACCTTGCAGCAAAAATCAATATTTCAAACAACCACTTGTCGAATATTGAGACAGGTAAGTCTGCACCGGGCTTTGCAACATTTCTTGACATATGCACCATCCTCAATGCCGATGTTACGTATATAATTGGCGGAGATATTTATCCTTCTCCCGACGATGCGACAATAAACAGATTTAAGAGAAAGAGTCCTGAGGACAAGATGACAATCGGCAGAATTATCGACATTTTCCCCGATATGCCCGTTCTTTAATTTTGAGATATTTGATTAAATCAAAAAGCGTGGAAGCACACGATTTACTTGACGGTAAATTATGTGCTTTTTATTTGCGAATAATGTTGAAAAACCGAATTTTCAGAGATGTTACGGCAGATTTAATATTTGCTGTATTTTTTATGTTGAAATATGTATAGATTTTTGGTATAATTATAATAATATCGTCAAAAATTTATTAGGAGAAAGAAAATGGAAAAGAAACAAACAAGAGGTGGATTTTCATCCTCGCTCGGATTTATACTTGCAGCCGCAGGCTCGGCAATAGGCCTCGGCAACCTGTGGCGCTTCCCGTACCTTGCGGCGAAGGACGGCGGCGGATTGTTTATAGTTATATATATAATCTTCTCGCTGACTTTCGGCTTTGCACTTATGACAACGGAAATCGCAATAGGAAGAAAAACAGGCTTGAGTCCGTTCCAAGCATATGGAAAGGTTGACAAGCGGTTCAAGTTTATCGGCGTTTTGGCAACGCTTGTACCGGTATTGATTTTCCCGATATTACTGCGTTATCGGCGGTTGGGTCACAAAGTATGCGTTCACATACGCAACAGGCGGAGCTTCTCAGATAAGAGAGGTAGGACCAATCAGTTCTTCGGCGATTTCATAACCGCACAGGCTTCCCCGATGATTTGGTTCCTTGTGTTTATGGCTCTTACAGCCGTTGTCGTAATTCTCGGCGTTGACAAGGGAATTGAAAAGGCGTCAAAGATAATGATGCCTATTCTTGCGGTGCTTATTATCGGAATTTCGGTTTATTCGCTCACACTCAAGCACACGGACGAAAACGGCGTTACCCGTACTGCTCTTGAGGGCTTGAAGATTTATCTTATTCCGAACCTCGACGGAATTACACCGTCAAAGTTTATAACGGTTGCGCTTGACGCAATGGGACAGATGTTCTACTCAATGAGCCTTGCTATGGGTATTATGATAACCTACGGCTCATATTGCAGAAAGGACAGCAATCTTATTTCATCCGTTAATCAGATTGAGATTTTTGACACGGCGGTTGCTCTTTTTGCAGGTCTTATTATGATTCCGACCGTTTATGCCTTCCAGGGCAGAGAGGGTCTTTCACAGGCAGGCCCCGGACTTATGTTCAAGGCTCTTCCTGCAATTTTTGAGCAGATGGGTAAGCTCGGCGAGGTAGTCGGCGCATGCTTCTTCCTGCTTGTGCTTTTCGCTGCGCTCACATCGTCAATTTCGCTTATGGAACTGTTGCTTCGGTATTTATCGACCGCTTCAAAATGTCAAGACCAAAGGCTACGGGCGTAACATTCATTTGTTCTGTGCTTATCGGCGTTATTGTTTGCCTCGGCTACAACGTTTGGTACTTTGAGGCGACTCTCCCAACGGTGCGACGGGTCAGCAGATACTCGACATTCTCGACTATATTTCCAACAGTATTCTGATGCCGATCGTTGCGATTTTCACATGCATTCTTATCGGCTGGGTAGTTAAGCCTGAATATGTTGTGGACGAGGTTAAGCAGGGTATCGGAAACAAAAAATTCCGCAGAGAAAAGCTTTATGTTGTTATGATGAAATTCGTAGCTCCCGTGCTTCTCTTCTTAATCTTCTTGCAGGCGTTTAACGTATTCTCATTCTTGAAGTAATAAAACAATTTGAAAAATCAGAGAATCCCGATTTGTCGGGATTCTTTTTTGTTGTTGAAAGAGTTATCTGTTTGTGGTAAAATGTTATTGTAGAAATTTGCGGTTTTTGGAGGATGTTAAAATGGAGACTAACGAATTTGAAAGACCTCAAAGTGAGACGGAGCTTGATGCACAGGCGTTGCTTGAGGAAAAACCGAAGGAAAATGTTTTTCTCGGTATTCTCGGTGCATTGCTCTTTTCGCTTGCAGGCACAGTAACGTATTTTGTGCTTTATCAGCTCGGTTATCTTGCGGCGTTAAGCGGTATCGTTGCGGTTATCTGCGCTATGTACGGCTACAAGCTTTTTGCAAAGGGCGAGAGTAAAAAGACGATTGTAATTGCGGTTGTTATGTCGTTTTTGGCGATTGTGTTTGCATGGTACGGATGCCTTGCAAAGGATATTTATGACGTATATGCCGAGTGGTATCAAAACGGCGAAATCGATTACGCAATAACCTTCGGCACGGCTTTTTCCAATGCGTATAAATTCCTTGATGATGCCGATGTGGCAAGGCCGTATTATACCGATTTGGTAATGAGCCTGTTCCTTTCGATTATCGGCTGCGTGGGAATGTTTGTAAGGAATAATTCCGCCAAAAAGACGAAATCAAAGGGCAAAACAGAATAATGCCTTTGCTATGCGGTTGACAAAAGCTTGATACCGTGATAAAATTTAGCGTGGTAAAGGTTTACGGTGCTTTCTTTTCAACAAGGCCGTAAGCCTTATTACATTTTAGGAGTAAGATTATGAAATACGATGTAGTAATTGTCGGAGCAGGCCCCGGAGGAATTTTCTCCGCTTATGAGCTTGTGAAAATGAACCCGTCGCTTAAAATAGTTGTGCTTGAGGCGGGAAATCCGCTTGATAAAAGAAAATGCCCGATTGACGGCAAGAAGATTAAATCCTGTATCGGCTGCAAGCCCTGTTCGATAATGAACGGCTTTGGCGGAGCAGGCGCATTTTCTGACGGCAAATATAATATTACAAACCAGTTCGGCGGAACTCTCTATGAGTACATAGGCAAGGAGGAAGCTCTTGAGCTTATGCACTATGTTGATGAAATCAACCTCAGATACGGCGGAGAGGGCACAAAGCTTTATTCGACCGCAAATTCGGAAATTAAGAAGCAGTGCTTACAGCACGGACTTACGCTTCTTGACGCTTCTGTTCGCCATCTCGGAACGGATATTAACTATGTTGTTCTTGAAAATCTTTACAACGACTTAAAGGACAAGGTTGACTTCAAGTTCAGAGCAGTTGCGAAAAAGGTTGAAAAGACCGATAACACTTATATAGTCAACACCGAGGACGGCGAGAGCTATGAGGCTGACACCTGCGTTATCTCTGTCGGTAGAAGCGGAAGCAAGTGGATGGAATCGGTTTGCGACGACCTTAAAATTCCGTCAAAGAGCAACCGTGTTGACATCGGCGTAAGAGTTGAATTGCCGTATGAGATTTTCTCACACCTTACAGACGAGCTTTATGAGAGCAAAATCGTTTACCGCACCACAAAGTATGAGGATCTTGTCAGAACATTTTGTATGAATCCTAAGGGTGCCGTTGTAAATGAAAATACAAACGGAATTGTAACTGTAAACGGACACAGCTACGAGGACCCCGCAAAGCAGACGAATAACACAAACTTCGCACTTTTGGTAGCTAAGCATTTTTCCGAACCGTTTAAGGACAGTAACGGCTACGGCGAGAGCATTGCGAAGCTTTCAAATATGCTTGGAGGCGGCGTTATCGTTCAGCGCTTCGGCGACCTTATAAACGGTAAGCGAAGCACTCCCGACAGAATAAGAGAGGCATTTATCACGCCCACACTCAATGCAACACCCGGCGACTTGAGCTTGGTTATCCCGAAACGAATTCTTGACGGCATTATCGAAATGATTTATGCCCTTGACAAGATTGCACCGGGTACTGCGAACACCGACACGCTTCTTTACGGTGTAGAGGTTAAATTCTACAATATGGAAGTTGCACTTGACGAGCATTTGCAGACCTGCTATGACGGACTTTATGTTATCGGAGATTGCAGCGGTATCACTCATTCTCTTTCACACGCTTCGTCAAGCGGTATTCACGTTGCAAGAGATATTGTGTCAAAGAAAAAATAATTTAATTTCAGTTGTAAAAAACGGGGGGAAACACCACCCGTTTTATGTTGCCTATAAGCCTTGCTTTATTGACACAAGCGCAATATTATGGTATATTTTAGTGTGTATATTAAGGCTTCAAAATAAGCTAAAAACATTAAAGGTAGTGAATGAATGTCAAAGAATAAAATTGTCACCGCCGTTTGCGCTGTGTTAGGACTTCTCGGACTCGGTTGCGGTCTTTACGATTTCCAAAACGGCGTATGGGTGCTTGATGTTGAAAGAATTATAATTTGTATGTTCGGACCGATGCTTGTCGTCGGCGGACTGCTGTTTATATTGCTTAACAGAAAGGAATTTGCTGCTACAGGTGTGGGCTTCGGCAAGTACCGCTACTTGGTCGGCAACCTCATTTCAAGAGATTTGAAGGTTAAATATCGCCGCAGCACGCTCGGCTTTTTGTGGAGCGTCCTCAACCCGCTTTTGATGGCTCTTGTTATCAATGCGGTATTCTCAAACCTGTTCAAATTCAAGATTGAATATTTCATAGTTTATTACCTTACGGGCTCGCTCATATTTAACTTTATGACCGAGGCTTACAAGTGCGTCGCTTACGTCTGTTTTGGGTGCGGCTTCACTTATCAAAAAGGTTTATATTCCTAAATACATATTCCCGCTTGAGAAGTGCCTGTTCGCATTTGTGAATATGCTTTTCTCGTCTGTTGCGGTAATTATCGTAATACTTATCAAGCGTATGCCGGTGCACTGGACTGCGCTGCTGTTCTTCTTCCCGATGATATGCGTTTTGATATTCAGCCTCGGAATGAGCCTGATACTTTCGTCCGTAAACGTCTTTTTCAGAGATGTCGGACACCTCTATTCGGTATTTACGGTTGCGTGGATGTATTTGACGCCCATCATTTATCCTAAGGATATACTTCCCGAGTTCATTTTGAATATAATGAACTTAAACCCGATGTTCTATTATGTTGAATATTTCAGAGAGGTGGTAATGTACGGCACCGTTCCTAACCTTGCCGCCCATCTGATGTGTATTATTTATGCGTTTTTGTTCCTTGCTCTCGGACTTATAATCTTTAAGAAGCAGCAGGATAGATTTATTCTTTATATTTAAGGGGGGAGCTTAAATGGACGGAAATAATGTAATTGAAGTAAAGGATGTCACAATGCGCTTTAATATGTCAAAGGAGCGTGTTGACAGCTTAAAAGAATATATTATTAAATTAGCAAAGCACCAGCTTAAATTTGAGGAGTTTATTGCTCTTAACGATGTCAGCCTTTCAATCAAAAAGGGCGAGGTTGTCGGAATTGTCGGACTTAACGGCTCGGGCAAAAGCACGCTGCTTAAAGTAATTTCCGGCATACTCAGACCGTCAAGCGGAACGGCTGCGATAAGCGGCTCGATTTCTCCGCTTATTGAGCTCGGCGCAGGCTTTGACTTTGACCTTACCGCAAGAGAAAACGTTTTTCTTAACGGCTCTGTTCTCGGCTTCTCAAAGGAGACTATGACCGAGAAAATGGACGAAATTATCGACTTCGCAGAGCTTCGTGACTTTATGGATGTTGCGATTAAGAACTTAGCTCAGGTATGGTTGCACGTCTCGGCTTCTCGATAGCTACCATTACACGCCCTGACATTCTTATTGTTGACGAAATTCTTGCGGTAGGCGACTTCTTATTCCAGCAGAAGTGTGAAAAGCGAATTTCAGAGATGATGAGCGGCGGCACAACCGTTATTATCGTATCTCACTCGATTGAGCAGATCGAACGTCTTTGCAGCCGTGTAATATGGCTTGAAAAAGGCAATATTATAATGGACGGACCCACGCAAGAGGTTTGCGATTTGTATAAAAAAGAAGCAGGATTAAGACAGGAAAAGCAAAATGAAGGCTAATACAAAACTTAATTCGCCTGACAATCCGTCAAAAAAAGCCGTATCTCCGTTAAGGCGTATTACGGCTTTAATTAAGCGGCTTGCAATCGGCAGGACGCTTGTATATTTGAAGAAAAACGGCTTGAGAGCAACTGTGTACAGAGTGCTCAAGGGCGCAGGTCCTATGCCTGTTGACAAAAGAAAGCTCAAAAAATCGCCGAAGATTATTATATATCGGCTCAAAGGCGAGAGCAGGAGGAAAACGCTCAATTTCCGAAGGACGTTAAATTCAGCGTTTTAGTCCCTCTCTACAATACGCCCGATAGCTTTCTCAAAGCGATGATAGAGTCGGTGCAGGCTCAAACCTATAAAAATTGGGAGCTTTGCCTTGCCGACGGAAGCGACAGTGAACATTCTTTTGTCGGCGAGATATGCAAAAAATATGCTGGCAAAGACGAGCGTATTAAATATGAAAAACTCGAGAAGAATTTGGGCATTTCCGAAAATACAAACGCTTGTATAAGAATGGCGACAGGCGAGTATATCGCACTTTTTGACCATGACGATTTGCTCCATCCGTCGGCACTTTATGAGGTAATGAGGGCAATTTGTGAGCACGGCGCAGATTTTATCTATACCGACGAAAACACGTTTTCCGAAGAGCCCCGTGATGCGTATAATCCGCATTTTAAGCCTGATTTTTCTCCCGACACGCTTCGAAGCTATAACTATATTTGCCATTTGTCGGCGTTCTCAAGGGAGCTGCTTGACAGCGTGGGATATTTCAGAAGCGAATACGACGGCAGTCAGGACTATGACCTTATTTTGCGCTTGACCGAAAAGGCAAAAAAGGTTTTCCATATCAGAAAAATTCTCTATTACTGGAGAGCACATAAAAATTCCGTTGCGCAGGACGTCGGTGCAAAGCCATATACGGTTACGGCGGCAAAAAAGGCGCTTGCGGCACATCTTGAAAGATGCGGCTTAAAGGGCGAGGTGCTTGACTCCTCTGTTCCGACGACCTATCATATCAAGTATGAAATTGACGGAAATCCGCTTATTTCGGTAATTATTCCGAATAAGGACCATACGGATGACCTCGATATTTGCCTGAAATCACTTTACGAAAAATCCTCATATAAGAATTTTGAAGTGATAATCGTTGAAAATAACAGCACTGAAAAAGAGACGTTTGAGTATTATGAAGCTATCGCTCAAAAGCACGGTAATATTAAAATTGTTAAATGGGAAGGCAATTTTAACTACTCGGCAATAAACAATTTCGGTGTAAATTACGCAAAGGGCGAGTTTATACTTCTTCTTAACAATGATGTCGAGATTATAAACGGCAGCTGCTTGAGGAAATGCTTATGTTTGCACAGCGAAAGGATGTCGGTGCAGTCGGTGCGAAGCTTTATTATTCGGACGACACCGTTCAGCACGCAGGCGTTATTTTAGGACTTGGCGGAACGGCAGGGCACGCTCACAAGCATTTTGGCAGAAGCCATCCGGGCTATATGGCAAGGGCGAGCATTGCTCAAAATCTTTCGGCTTGTACGGCGGCTTGCCTTATGATGAGGCGTGATGTCTTTGATGAGGTCGGCGGACTTGATGAGAGTTTTGAGGTTGCGTTTAACGACGTCGATTTATGTATGAAAATACGTAAAAAAAGGCTATCTTGTCGTATTCACACCTTATGCGGAGCTGTATCATTACGAGTCGAAATCGAGAGGAAACGACAGCACCCCCGAAAAGCTTGAACGCTTCCGTGGAGAGATTGACCGTTTCAAGGAGAAATGGAAAAAGCAGCTTGACGACGGCGACCCGTATTACAACCCCAATCTCACGCTTACAAGAGATGACTTTTCATTGAAATAATATTTAAGACGGACTTGTTCAAAGAGTCCGTCTTTTTTATGCTCGGAAATTTTTACAAAGCAGAAAATGCCGCAGAAAATGATTTTGTTTATAGTGACGAAATGAAAAAAATTTGTTGACAATTTCAATTTTTGGTGTATTATATATTTAGTTAGCAGGTGCTAACCGATAAAATTACCGTTTACACGGCATGAATGAGGGGTTAATTATGATGCCTTTATCATTCGCCACGGCAGGCGAGGAAAACATTATAAAGAAAATCGGCGGAAGCTGAGGTTAAAAAGCACCTTGAAAATCTCGGTTTTGTAGTCGGCGGCGCTGTTACGGTTATTACAACGCTCGGCGGTAACGTCATTGTCAACGTCAAGGAGGCAAGGGTTGCGATAAGCGAGGAAATGGCGCAAAAAATAATGATATAAAAGTTTATTTAAGGAGGCTGTTAAGATGGATACATTAAAGGACGTAAAGGTCGGCTCAACCGTTAAGGTTAAGAAGCTGCACGGCGAGGGTGCCGTAAAGCGCAGAATTATGGATATGGGGCTCACAAAGGGCGTTGAGGTCTATGTTCGCAAGGTCGCACCGCTTGGAGATCCAATCGAAGTTACCGTCAGAGGCTATGAGCTTTCATTGCGTAAGGCTGATGCGGAAATGATTGAAATTGAGGCATAACGCTTCGCTTATTTTTTAATCAAGAGTTAGCAATCGCTAACCGAAACTTTAGGAAAAGAGGAAAAATATGGACTTGAGAATTGCTCTTGCAGGTAACCCGAACAGCGGTAAAACCACGCTGTTTAACGCATTGACCGGTTCAAACCAATTTGTCGGAAACTGGCCCGGTGTTACCGTTGAAAAAAAGGAAGGCAAGCTGAAAAAGCATGACGGCGTTGTAATTACCGACTTGCCCGGCATCTATTCGCTTTCGCCGTACACTCTTGAAGAGGTTGTCGCAAGAAATTATCTTATCGGAGAGCGACCCGATGCAATACTTAACATTGTTGACGGCACAAACCTTGAAAGAAACCTCTATCTTACAACTCAGCTTACCGAGCTCGGAATTCCTGTTGTTGTTGCTATCAATATGATGGATGTTGTCAAGAAAAACGGCGACAAAATCAATATTCAGCAGCTTTCAAAGGAGCTTGGCTGTAAGGTCGTTGAAATTTCAGCTCTTAAAGGCAGCGGCACAATGGAAGCGGCAGAGGCTGCAATTGACGCTGCGAAGAACACAAAAACCGTTCCTCAGCACACTTTCTCGGGTGCGGTTGAACACGCTCTTGCGCATATCGAGGAGGCTTGCCTACACTCGCTTCCAGAGGAGCAGCAGCGTTGGTATGCAATCAAAATCTTTGAGAGAGACGAAAAAGTGCTTGAACGCATAAACATCGAAAAATCGGTGCATGACCATATCGAAGCCGATATTAAGGCGGCAGAGGATGAGCTTGACGACGACGCAGAGTCGATTATCACAAACGAAAGATATGTTTACATAGCGTCAATCATCAAGTCTTGCTATAAAAAGCACGGCGTAGGAAAGCTATCAACCTCCGATAAAATCGATAAAATCGTTACAAACCGTTGGCTCGGACTTCCGATATTTGCGGTTATAATGTTCCTTGTATATTATATTTCAATGGTTACCGTCGGTGCGGCGGCAACGGATTGGGCAAACGACGGACTTTTCGGAGACGGCTACCACCTTTTCTCGATAGGCACAAAGGCGTATAACGAGGTGGCAGACGAGCACACCTCGGCTATGCAAGCTCTGGAGGCTTACGGTGTTGAATTTGATACCGAGGCGGAGGACTTCAATAAGGAAGACGTTATTGCTAAAGCTGAGTCGGTTGTAGCTTCGGGAGACGCTAAAAAGTCGGCTAACGTTACTGTCGAGAACGAGGAAACCCTCGAAGAGGTTGAATATACCGCTTATTATGACACTATCCCTGCAACGCTCAGCAAGGAAGAGCAGGAAACAACCGTAGGTATGACTTTTGTTGATGCGGTTGATTATATTAAAAACAATGAGACGGCATTTGACGAGCCCGATCCTGCCGATTACGGCGTATGGGTACCCGGTATTCCGGTGCTTATCGGTAACGGACTTGAAAAGGTCGGTGCAGCTGATTGGCTTTCGGGACTTATTCTTGACGGTATCGTAGCCGGTGTAGGCGCAGTCCTCGGCTTCGTTCCTCAGATGCTTGTGTTGTTCCTCTTACTTGCATTCCTTGAGTCCTGCGGTTATATGGCAAGAATTGCATTTGTCCTTGACCGTATTTTCAGAAAGTTCGGACTTTCGGGTAAATCGTTTATTCCTATGCTTGTAGGCACAGGCTGCGGTGTTCCCGGAATTATGGCTTCCCGTACGATTGAAAACGAAAGAGATCGCCGTATGACGATTATGACAACGACATTTATCCCCTGCGGTGCTAAGGTTCCGTTTATCGCAATGATAGCAGGTGCACTCTTCCACGGCTCGGCTGCCGTTGCGACAGGCTCATACTTTATCGGTATGGCGGCGATTATCTGCTCGGGTATTATGCTTAAAAAGACAAAGATGTTCTCGGGCGATCCTGCTCCGTTCGTTATGGAGCTCCCCGCATACCATCTTCCGACAATTCCGAACCTTTTGCGTTCAATGTGGGAGCGTGGCTGGTCGTTCATTAAAAAGGCAGGCACAATAATTCTTCTTTCGACAATCGTTGTTTGGTTTACAACCTACTTCGGCTTTGTTGACGGCTCGTTCCGTATGCTTGAGGAGAGCGAAATCGACTATTCGATTCTTGCTAAGATCGGTAGTGCTATTGCTTGGATATTCGCACCTCTCGGCTGGGGCAACTGGCAGGCAGCGGTTGCGTCAATCACGGGACTTGTCGCAAAGGAAAACATTGTCGGAACAATGGGTATCCTTTACGGCGGCGGAGATATGTCGGTATGGCAGGCACTCGCTTCTCACTTCACAAAGATAACGGGTATGTCATTCCTTGTATTCAATCTTCTCTGTGCTCCTTGCTTTGCGGCAATCGGTGCTATCAAGCGTGAAATGAACAACGCAAAATGGACTTGGTTTGCTATTGCTTATCAGTGCGGATTTGCATATGTTATTGCGCTTTTGATAAATCAGGTTCGGCTCACTCTTTACGGGCAATGCAAATGTATTCGGTGTAATTGCGGCAGCGATAATTCTTATCGGTATGATTTATCTCCTTGTCCGCCCTTACAAAGAGGCTACGACTCTTTCTGAGAGAGCTGTAAAATAACAACTTGAAGCTACGAAAGGATGATAAGAATGCTTGCTTGGATTTCGGGAAATTTAGCGACGATAATAATTACACTTGTTCTCGTTGCAATAGTTACTGCCATTATTATTGCAATGAGGAAGGACAAAAAAGCAGGAAAATCATCCTGCGGAAGTAATTGTGCTCATTGTGCTATGGCAGGAAAATGTCATCAGCCGGATGAGAAAAAATAATCAGAGGGGGCGGTTGAAAGAACCGCCCCTTTTGCTTGAAGGGAGATAATATAATGGTAAAAACAGTTTTGAAAATAAACGGTATGGCTTGCTCAATGTGCGAGAGCCATATCAACAATGTGATAAGAAGCGAATTTGACGTAAAAAAGGTAAAGGCTTCTCACAAAGCGGGAACGGCTGAAATAATATCAGAAAACGCTCTTGATAGGGAAAAGCTTGAGAGGGCAATAGCTCAAACGGGTTATGAGGTTGAGGCGTACAGTAGCGAGCCCTATGAGAAAAAATCATTATTTCGTCGTTCGGAGCATTGATAAAATTTAATAAATGTATTAAAATACTCTTTGAGGTGAGTGAGAGTGGAGATAAAACCGATTGCGAGAATACAGACTGATTTTTCAGAAAATTCGGCGTTCCACGGCAAGCAGGTCTTGCTCCGTCGCTCACGGGAAAAATTGTTTTTGAGCCTGAATACAGAAATATCCGAGCAGTCAAAGAGCTTGACGGATTTTCTCATATTTGGCTTATTTGGGAATTCTCACAGTGCTCCGACTCGAAATTCAGTCCGACGGTACGTCCTCCGAGGCTTGGCGGCAACAGGAGAGTAGGCGTATTTGCCTCCCGTTCTCCGTTTAGACCGAACAGGCTCGGACTTTCCTGCGTTAAGATAGAAAAGATTGAGACGGACGGCGAAAATGCACCGATTATCACAGTTTCGGGTGTCGATATGACGGACGGCACACCGATATATGATATTAAGCCGTACATACCGATTGCGGATTGTATTCCCACGGCGAGTGAGGGCTATACGGCGCAGACTAAAAAGTATAAAATCAGCGTCAACTGTGATGAAAAATTGCTTTCGATAATTCCCGAAAATAAAAGGCAGGCTCTTTTAGAGCTTTTGTCAAATGACCCACGCCCTGCTTATAATGACGAAGAGGGAAAAGAGTACGGCGTGACTTTTGCAGGCTTCAATATCAGATTTAAGTATAAAAACAACGGTCTGACGGTAACACGAATCAAAGAGGTATAGTCAATGGCGAACGTTATAGGACATTTTAGGACAATTACAAAGCATCGGCATAAGGTCATAAAGCATTGCTTTAAGGCAGGCATAGGCTGGCAGGGACTCAGGCATGACCTGTCAAAATATTCGCCGACGGAATTTTTTAACGGCGTGAAATACTATGACGGCACACGCAGTCCCAACGAGCTTGAACGTCTTGACAGAGGGTATTCAAAGGCTTGGCTTCATCACAAGGGCAGAAATAAGCACCATTTTGAATATTGGAATGACTATAATCCGAAAATTCGCAAGTACGCACCCGTTAAAATGCCGCTTAATTATGTTATAGAGATGTTTTGCGACAGAGTTGCGGCAAGCAAGATTTATCAGGGCGATAAATATACCGACTCCCATCCGATTGAGTATTTTCGGCGTGGCAGGGATGCGAGAGTAATTCATCAGGAGACCTCGGATATGCTTGAAAGTTGCTTGTAATGCTCAAAGAAAAAGGCGAGGACGAAACCTTCAGGTACATCAGAGAGGAATTAAAAAACAAAAAAGACTATTAAGCTATATTTGATATTGAATTATTTTTGCAATCATGCTATTATATTTAGACATAAAGGAGGTAGTTATTATGGCAAATAAATACGAAGGAACACAGACCGAGAAAAATTTGCAGGTGGCTTTTGCAGGCGAGTCACAGGCAAGGAACAAATATACATACTTTGCTTCTGCTGCAAAGAAAGAGGGATATGAGCAGATAGCGGCTCTTTTCCTTAAAACCGCAGACAACGAAAAGGAACATGCTAAAATGTGGTTCAAGGAGCTCAACGGTATCGGCGACACAAGTGAAAATCTTGAATCTGCTGCTGAGGGCGAGAACTATGAGTGGACCGATATGTACGAGGGCTTCGCAAAGACAGCTGAGGAAGAGGGCTTTACCGCTCTTGCAAAGAAGTTCAGAGATGTCGCTGCTATCGAAAAGGCTCACGAGGAAAGGTATCGTGCACTTCTCAAGAACGTTGAGACCGCTCAGGTGTTTGAAAAAAGCGAGGTCAAGGTTTGGGAGTGCCGTAACTGCGGTCATATCGTAATCGGCACAAAGGCTCCCGTAGCTTGCCTCGTATGCGCTCATCCGCAGAGTTTCTTTGAAGTAAGAGAAGAAATTATTGATTATAAATTTTTACGGTGGCTGTTACGGTCGCCGTATTTTTTGTCTTGATCGAGCTGCAGTTGACAATAATAAAGTCGGGGCATAAGAAACACTGATTATCCGTGAACAGCGGATATTTTGTGCTCACGCTGTAAGGCATCGCAAAACCTCTTTCACAAATGGCGAAAATATTCACAAAATGTAATGAATGAGGCTAATATTATGTTTGAAAACAAATGTATTTTCTGCAAGGTAACGGAAAGCCGTTGCGACGAATAAACAATCAAAACAGGACCGCCTCCGACGGTCCTGTTGCTTTTACCGTTGCAAATTTACTCGAATAATGATACAATTAACTGAAATGTCAATAATATAAAAAACAATGATTTGCAAAAGAGGAAAATAATGTTCAAAAAAGCTCTTTCAATATTTTTAATATTTACGCTTGTTTTTTTGTTTGCATCCTGCGGTGCGGACAAAGACCCGTCGGAGTCAAACAACAGCAATGTTTTTAATCCCGACGCACCGACAATAACGCAGGCGGCGGACGATGCAGACGAGACGGCAGGCAACGGAAAATATGCTAAGGTTACCGTTCCCGAGGCTACACCTTGCTTAAAACCGCTTGGCTTTTGGAAGAAAACGGCGTTTGCTCGACGGACGACTTTATCAATGCGGTAAACAATTACGATACGTCAAAATATTCCGTTTTGTCCTCAATTCACGACAGAGATAAGATTTGTTTCTTGCTTGAGGGCTATCTTTTCCCTGCAACCTACACCTTTGAGAAAAATTCAGACCCGACAAAGGTAATCGACAAAATGGTTGCTACCGAGGAAAAGAAATTTACCGCTGAAATGAGGCAGAGGGCAACAGAGCTCGGCTATTCCGTACACGATATTTTGACTATCGCTTCGATTATCGAAAAAGAGGCGTTTACAGATGAACAGCGCACGCTTATTTCCTCTACAATTCACAACCGCCTAAAGCAGAATATGAAGCTTGAGTATGACGTTACGGTGAAATACTGTACGGGAGTAATTCAGCTTAAATATCCCGACAAGATAGATTATTATAAGTATTATTACAACGGAAACCGTTGCAAAGGCATGATTGCAGGGCCTATTTGCAACCCTGGAATTGCGTCAATAAAGGCGGCGTTGTATCCTGCCGATACCGATTACCTGTTTTTTGTAATTGACACAAATCCGCCGTATAATTCGGCATTTACAAATTCCTACGAAGAGCATTTGAAGAATGTTCAAAAATGGAAAAACGGAGAACTTTAACAGATTTGGAGAAAGCTATGACAATTTCAACAGCAGACAGACTTGTACAGCTTCGCAAGGAAAAAGGTCTTTCGCAAGAGGCTCTTGCCGCAAAGCTCGGTGTGAGCAGACAGGCAATTTCAAAATGGGAGAGAGCCGAGGCGTCGCCCGACACCGACAATTTGATTGCCCTTGCCGATATTTACGGTATAACTCTTGACGCACTTCTTGACAGCGAAAAGGAAATACCGAGTGCAGAGCCGAAAACAGAGCCCGAGGCGGAAAAAAAGGAAGAAAAGCCGATCAGATATTCCCTTTATCCCGAAACAGCAAGCAAAATGTTCCGCTTTCCGTATCCGCTTGTCGTTATAATCGCATATCTTGCCTTGAGCTTTGGGCTTAAAGGCGTAATGGGACGCTCGCCGTGGCTTGTCTTTTCGCTTTTGTTCTTGACAATTCCGATGTACTATATGCTTGCAAGTGCTTGCAGAATGACGAGCAAGAGGACGTTTTTATTTCTTATGCCCGTGCCGATTTTAATTATAACGGTATATCTTTTCTGTGGCTTCGTTTTCAGTATGTGGGTAAAAACGCTCACGCTTTTCCTTGTAATTCCGCTTTATTATTGGTGCGTAGCGGTTTACGCAAAGGGAAATAAGAAAAAGAAAAAATAACAGGCAAATAATAAAGCCGTGTGTGAAGCGATTTCACGCACGGCTTTTAGCTTATTCTACTGTAACTGATTTTGCGAGGTTTCGAGGCTTATCGACATCACAGCCTCTGCCGAGCGCCATATAATAGGCAAAAATTTGAAGCGGAACTACCGCAAGCGACGGCATAAGGAAGTCGCTGATTTCGGGAAGTCTGATTATATCGTCGGCAAATTCGTCGGCGGCGGAGTGATTTTCTCCGACAAGTGCAATGACTCTCGCACCTCTTGCCTTGACCTCTTTAATGTTTCCTAAGGTCTTTTCGTTGAGGTCGGACTGCGTGGCAACCGCAAACACGGGCGTTTTGTCTTCTATGAGAGAAATTGTGCCGTGTTTGAGCTCTCCTGCCGCATAGGCTTCGGAGTGAATATAGGAAATTTCCTTTAATTTCAATGAGCCTTCAAGCGATATTGCATAGTCAAGCCCTCTGCCGATAAAGAAAACGTTTTCCGAGTCTGCATAGCTTTTCGCAAGCTCTTTAAGTGCCGAATCGGTTTTCAAAATGCCCTCAATTAACTCCGGCAGGCGGAGAATTTCCGCACAGTATTTTTCTTCGTCGCTTTCGGAAAGCAAGCCCTTTGCCTTTGCAAATTTCAATGCCAAAAGATATGAAACGCAGAGCTGCGCCGAAAAAGCCTTCGTCGTGGCAACCGCAATTTCAGGACCCGCCATAGTATAAATAACGTCGTCGGATTCACGGGCAATGGTGCTTGCTATGACATTTACGATTGAAATTGTCCTCGCACCCTTACTCTTCGCCTCACGCAATGCGGCAAGGGTATCCGCCGTCTCGCCCGACTGTGAAATTACAAGGCAAATATCATTTTCTTTTATTATCGGGTCTCTGTAACGGAATTCGCTCGCAAGGTCAACCTCGCAGGGAATTCTCGCCAATTTTTCGATTATATATCTTGCCGCCGTTCCGACGTGCCAAGCACTTCCGCACGCAACTATGTGAATTGTGCCGATGTTTTTTATATCCTCGTCGGAAAGACCGAGCTCGTCAATAACCACCTTGCCGTCCTTAATTCTCGGCGTAACGGTATCATGCACGGTTTTTGGCTGCTCGGAAATTTCCTTTTTCATAAAGTGGTCAAAACCGCCCTTTTCAGCCGCTTCAACATCCCAAGTTACATGGTAAATATCCTTGTGCACCTCGTTGTCGTCAATATCATAGAGCTTAACCGAGGACTGCTTCAGCAATGCCATCTGATTGTCGTCAAGCAAATAGCAATCCCTTGTGTATTTAAGCACAGCAGGAATATCGGAGGCTAAGAAATTTTCATTTTCGCCCAAGCCGACTATAAGCGGACTGTCTTTTCGTGCCGCAATAATTTCGTCGGGCTTTCCGTCAATCAAAACCGCTACCGCATAAGAGCCACGCACCGTTTTCATAACGTTCGACATAGCCTTTAAGGAGTCGCCGTTATAAAAGAAATCGAACAAATGGGCAAGTACCTCCGTATCCGTCTGCGAGACGAATTTGTACCCCTTTTGTTCGAGCATAATTTTAAGCTCGATATAGTTCTCAATAATGCCGTTATGCACCAACGTAATTCGGCCGTTTCCTCCCTTATGAGGATGAGCGTTTACGTCGTCGGGTGCTCCGTGAGTTGCCCAACGGGTATGACCTATACCCACGCAACCTGACGAAATACCCTCCGCAGACAGCTTTTTTTCGAGGTCGGCAATTCTGCCTTAGTCTTTTTGACCTCGACAACATCGCCGTTAAACACAGCTACGCCTGCCGAGTCATAACCTCTGTACTCGAGCTTCTTCAGACCGTCAATCAACACGGGCGACGCACTGCGGCCTCCGATGTAACCAACAATTCCACACATATTAACTTGTTCCTTTGCAAAAATATTTGCACGGTACATTTACCTCTGTTTTGCCGTCGCCGACAGTTTTTAGTAAATGTTTGTGTCCCCGCACATACGGGACAAGAAGCATCCGCCGAATATTTCGATAACTTCTTCCTCGTCATCTGCCAATTACAGTGCAAGCAGACCCGGCGCTATTTTTAAGGGAAAATTTCAAACCCGAAGGAACTGCACAATTCCACTTACGATTATATCCTGTGCTTTTAATTTTGTCAAACTGCTTTAATTTTGTAATTAAATTTGCGTTTTTGGGAAAAATAAAGCAGGTGATATTTATGAAAACTTCTTGTGTAAAGCTTCTTGCGAGAAATATTAACGAGGCGTGCGGTAAAAAGCTATACTTTGCAAACATATTTTTTATGCTTTTGAGATTTTTATGCCTTGTGCTTTTCACATTCTTTTTATTTATGCTTTCCGTCCTTGATAAATTTATTCTTGATTTTCCGCAAGCGGCGTACTATGCTGTTTTTTCGCTCGGCGCATTTTTCACGCTGTGGTATTTCATTATATGCGGCCATTTACAAAAACGTACCTTTTATTTTTCGGGAAAGCAAAACAACAGGGTAAAGGTGCTTCACATTATAAAAGTCAGCGTTCAGTTAAAAATTATCTATCTCCATATTTTGCGTTCGATTATAAATTTCGGCACTTTTATTTTATACCTTTTGCCGTGCCTTGCAACGCTTGCCGTTTCGCTGTATTTTTTGCAAAGCGGTATGCCGAAAATGATATTTTATGCCTGCGTTGCGCTGTTTTCAATGCTGCTTTTAACAGGTGTGCTTTTCTTCCTTGTTTCAAAGCAAAGGCTTTCGTTTTTAGATGAAATCATATGCTCACAGCCGTCGCTTTCGGCGGTTGAGGTTATACATTACTTAAACGAACACACAAGCTCGGGCAAGCTTCGGCTTTTGAAATTCAAAATGAGCTTTGTTCTTTGGATATTGTCCGAAGTTTTCATTTTTCCCATTCCGTTTGTGTCGGCTTACTACAACAGAAGCCTTAATATATACGCAAAATCGGTCTTGAAGCTGTACACTCCAAAACCGATTGAAAAGCCTGTTATGTTTATGAAATTAAGAATAGTTGAAAATTAACTAAGGTCGCCGTTTCCATAATCCGTGTAGTCGTCAATGTACTCACTGATGTCGAAATCGTCCTTATCGGGGTCAAAGTCAAAGGTGTCCCACATTTCTCTTTCGGCATCAATCTGCTGGGGAATAGGCGGACATTCGGCAAAGGCTTCGAGCTTCTGACCCATTCTCCAAACAGACGGGTCAATTCTCAACGTGTAGCCGCAGCCGTTAGGCGTTAACCATTCGTGCATTGGCGCTTCGGGAATGGCAAAGGCAGCCATAAGCGACATTATAACGCCGCCGTGAGTGATGATAGCCGTGCTTCTTGTTCCGGATTTGATTATGCCCTCAATGATGCGTATAAAGCACTTACAAATTCTGTCGTTAAACTCTTTTTGGCTCTCGCCGAAAGGAACAGGCTCCTCGGGATGAGCACCGGAAATCCAATCCTTAAACGTGTCGAGGTCTTTGAGCTCGTCGGCTGTCATACCCTCGAAATCGCCGAAATCATACTCGATAAGTCCTGCATAATAACAGGCTCTTTTTCGGGGTATATGAGCTTTGCGGTTTCGGTGCAACGCTTTAACGGGCTTGAAATAACAACGTCGGCGTACGGATAGCCCTCGTTTTCGTCCATAAGATTTTTAATTTGAGCTAAGCCCTCTTTTGTAGCTCGACGTCGGTCTGACCTATGTACTTGCCCTCGGTGTTTTCCTTTGTCATTGCGTGTCTTATTAAATGAACAGTGTAGGTTTTCATAAAATTCTCCTATACAAAAAGTATTTTTTATGTTAAAATGATTTGTGGATTATACAAATAGTAATAAAGGGGCGTAAACAAATGAAAAACTCGTTTGCTGTAAGATTGAGCGAGCTGAGACGCCAAAGGGGCTTGAGCCAAAAGGAAACTGCCGATGCGCTCGGCGTGTCGCAGGCTTTACTGTCCCACTACGAAAAGGGAATTCGTGAATGCGGACTCGATTTTTTATGTAAGGCCGCAGCGTATTTTGACGTCAGCTGCGACTATATGCTCGGTATGAGCGACTCAAAGGATGATTTCGTCGCGAATTTCGATAAAGGCGAAAGCATACTTGACTCGGAATACAGAATGAATACTGTTTTGCGTGCGATTATGATGCTTTATTCACGCTATTCCGACGCGATATAGGAAAGGAAACGGCGGTAAAAAATTACTTTGCACTCACGGTGTATCGCCTTGCGATTATCGCTTCACAGGCAGAGTGTATTCCGAAAAGCTGGATAAGCCTGCCGTATGAGTCGGCTCTTGCGACCTGCAATGCACAGACTGAAATGATTTCCGATTTGCTTCAGTCCGAGGTTGCAAAAAGGCACGCCAAGAATATTTCAGAGCCTGAGTGTATTAAAACCGTAATTTCCTCTGCCGAAAAAGCTATTATCAAGGAATGTGAGCGAATACTCAACAATCAAAGCATTTAATTTGGAAATATGCCTGCGGCTTTTCGCAAACGGGACAGTAGGCAGGGGGAGTTTTGCCCTTGTGCATATGACCGCAGTTACGGCATATCCAAACGGTGTCCTCATCGCCGTCGAATACGGAATTTTCCCTTACCTTTTCGTGCATACAGGTATATATTTCTTCGTGGTGGCGTTCAACCTCGGCAACGCTCTCAAAGAGAAAGGCTATTTCGTTAAAGCCCTCCTCACGGGCCGTTTTCGCAAATTCAAAATACATTTCCGACCACTCGTAATGCTCGCCTGCGATGGCGTCGTTCATATTTTCAACGGTTGACGGCATACAGGAATTTAACTGCTTGAACCATATTTCAGCGTGCGCTTTTTCGTTGTGCGCCGTGTTGTCGATTATTGCGGCATATTTCTCATAGCGTCCTGCCTTGCCTTTTCGGCATAAAAGCTGTACTTTATACTCGCTTGCGATTCACCTGCGAATGCGGCAAGTAAATTCTTTTCTGTTTTTGAGCCTGTAAGCTCCATAAAAGCAACTCCTTTACTTAAATAGTATCGGAGTTATTTTTTGCAGAATTTTCTGAAATATACCTTTAGTTAAAAACTATCTATATTGTCTTTGATAAACATTTTTGCCGCTTCGAGAAACTTTTCTTTTGAATAGATTTTATCGAATTCAGCGTCGGTTTTGTCCTTTAGCTCTTTGTCAAAGGGTGCGCCGCAGTCGCTGTCAGAGTATAATCCGAATTCCGTGCTGATAAACGGATGATATTCCGGAACAAGAAATGCCGCAACAACAAGATGACCTGAAAAATCACTTGTGTAATCGGAGAAAAATGACGATAATTCAGAGTTGTATTCCGATATAAAGCAGTGCAAAACATACATGGTTTTTTGATCCTCATTAAACCTTGCAAATTCTGCGTCGGGGTCATCCGATTTGTCAATTTTCACTTGCAAAACGGTGCATACGCCTTCAAGCAATTCCTCGGGATCGGCGTTTTCGACCTTTTCAACGGTTAAGTCCGTATATTTATCCTTTAGCGCTTTAAGTCTGTCAAGCTGTGCCATTATTTCTTTTGTCTGTTCATTGCGTGCCGACACCGCTTTGCCTGCAAACACTATTACGACAGCGGTTATTATCACAAGAGCTGCAAATATGAGCCAAAGATACCAATACTCCATAATCACCATAGCCTTTCAGCCATCTCAAAATTATGCCAAAGGCAAATTTTGAGGGCATTATAATTATGTGAATAGTGTGATTTTCACACTATTCTCCTAATAAAGCTTTGTAAATATCGCCCTTTTTGAGCTTCGTTTCCTTTGCGATTTCCTTTGCGGCGTCGTTTATCGCCATTCCGTTTTCGACAAGTCCCTTTGCGAGCGCAACTGCTTCGTCAAGGCTTACTTCTTTTTGCTTAGGTTCTGCTGAGCCCTCGATAACAATTACAAATTCGCCCTTCGGTGTTTGAGCAGAATACTTTTCACACGCTTCGGAAAGCGTGGTGCGTTCAACGGTTTCGTGAATTTTTGTAAGCTCTTTAACAAGTGCAATTCGCCTGTCGCCGAGATATTTATATAAATCCTTGAGCGTTGCGGTAAGCTTGTGCGGTGCTTCATAAAAGACCATTGTGCGACGTTCCGACACAATTTCCTCAAGATGCTCTCTGCGGCTCGGCTTGTTCACACTCAAAAATCCCTCAAACGTAAAACGACCGCTCGGAAGTCCCGATATAGCGACTGCGGTAGCAAAAGCGGTAGGGCCGGGTACCGATTCGACGGTAATTCCGTTCGATAGACATAAATCAACTAAATCCTCTCCGGGGTCTGAAATGGCAGGCATTCCAGCATCCGTAACAATAGCACAGTTCTCACCTGATTTAATTCTTTCAAGTATGATTTCGCCACGCTCTCTGCGATTGTGCTCGAAGTAGCTTACCATAGGCTTTTTGATTTCAAAGTGATTGAGCAGCTTCAGCGTAATCCTTGTATCCTCCGCTGCGATGAAATCAACCGAGGCAAGAGTTTCAACGGCTCTCGGAGAAAAGTCGGATAAATTTCCAATCGGAGTTCCGACAACATAAAGCTTTCCCGACATATTTAATCCTCCCTGTAAAGAACCAGCAAGCTGTCCATTTCTTCTGTGTATTTATTGTCCTTGTCATATAAAACAAAGTTCTTTTCCACCGTCAAGCCGCTTTTTCCGCCGAGCCTTGATCGATAAGGCAAAGCCACGGCTTTTCTCCGTCTCTGCTTGTAACAAGGCGAAGTCTTTTCGGCTCAAGCTTATGCTCCGACATACTTTTCATAGTCTCAAATAATCGCTCGGGTCTAATGCAAAGGCAAAACCGTCCGCCGAATTTCAAAAGCGACGCCGCCGTCGTGCATATATCGTCAATCGTGCAAAGCGTTTCGTGCCTTGCGATTTTTTCGTTAATTTTTTCGCTTTTAATTCCTGCGTTTTCTTTTTTATAAGGCGGATTCATCGTTACAAGGTCAAATGTGCCCTGCGGCAATTTGCCTTTTAACTGCTTTAAGTCCGAATGTATCGGGAAAACGCTGTCCGAAGCATTATCCGCTTCAACGCTCCTTAAAAATTGCGAATAGCCCTTTTCCTGAATTTCAACGCCGTAAATTTTTCTGCAATTTCCGTCCCGTTTCCATAAGAGAGGGATTATTCCGCAGCCTGTTCCGAGGTCGCAGGCAAGGTCGTTTCGCCTTGCATTTGCAAAATAGGCGAGCAACATTGCATCGGTGCCGAAGGTATGCGCTTCGGATACAATAACACCAATGTCGTTGCCGAGTGTTTCAATATGTTCATTTTCAAAAAGTTCTGCATTTTTCATAACAATTTATTTTAACATAAATAAGATAAATTGTAAATTATAAAAAACTTGATAAAAGCACGCAACTGTGATAAAATACTTTGCGTAAATATATGTAGAGGGTGATTTTTTTGTCAGGACACTCAAAATGGAGTACCATTAAACGAAAAAAAGAAAAAACCGATAACGCAAGAGCGAAAGTATTTACCAAAATCGGCAGAGAAATTGCGGTTGCGGTTCGTGAGGGCGGCCCCGATCCTGCGGGCAACTCAAAATTAAAGGATATTATCGCAAAGGCTAAAGCGGCTAACGTACCCAACGACAATATCGACAGAATTATCAAAAAGGCTGCAGGCGACGGCAGTACAGACAATTTTGAGAGCATTACATACGAGGGTTACGGTCCGTCGGGTATTGCGGTTATTGTTGAGGCTCTTACCGACAACAGAAACCGTACGGCAGGCGACGTTCGTCATTATTTTGACAAGTTCGGCGGCAATATGGGTCAGTCGGGCTGCGTTTCGTTTATGTTCACACGTCAGGGCGTTATCATAATAGACAAAGAGGACGTTGACGAGGACAAGCTTATGGAGGACGCTCTTGAGGCAGGCGCTGTTGACTTTATAACGGACGGCGAAGTTTTCGATATTCGTACCGAGCCTAACGATATGGGCGCTATCAGAGACGACCTTGAGGCTAAGGCTATACGTTCCTTTCGG
>ENA-OQEB01000150-OQEB01000150.1-human-gut-metagenome-genome-assembly--contig:-NODE-150-length-28580-cov-5.351703_pt1 | contig 28580 bp, 28 predicted proteins | sample MGYA00242787_ERZ504619 | MGnify/ENA primary metagenome ERZ504619 (study PRJEB26092, sample SAMD00036317) | human gut metagenome | host: Homo sapiens | study: EMG produced TPA metagenomics assembly of... | reverse complement strand
TGCTATCGCAATTTTGTTATTGCTGAGTATGACTCGTCATCCGGCAAGCGTATTCACCGCAAGATTTCAAGATTGTGAATTTGTATACCATGTCCTTGCACAGGTGGTTACCATGTTGCACTTGACACAATGAACGCCCCTACAGAATTGTGCGAACGGTTGCAATGTTACGCTCGGACATAATATGTTTTTTGACATTACAAACTGTCTTCCCGACATTAATTTTCCATTTTCCATTTTCAATTTTACATTTAATTAAAGCTGTCTTCACGAACATAAAAAAAGTCGGCTCGCCGTTAATTTACTTTATTTGTCGGAGTTCCGTTCAGAAAATTTTTGATGTTGTCCGAAACTATGCCCATAAGGCGTTCTCTGGTTTCAACGGGCGCCCATGCGATATGGGGGGTGATGATGCAATTTTTTGCCCCCATAAGAATGCAGTCCTCAACCATAGGCTCAACCTTGAGGGTGTCGATTGCCGCACCGCCGAGGTGACCGCTTTCGAGTGCCTCAAGCAAATCTTCTTCAACCATAACACCGCCTCTTGCCGTGTTTACGAACAATGCACCCTGTTTCATTTTGGCAAAGGCATTTTTGTCAAACATATTTTCCGACTGTGGATTTAGCGGACAATGAACGCTTACAATGTCGCTTGTTTCAAGAAGTTCGTCAAATGAAACATCTTTGATTCCGTCAATATTTTTCGGAGTTCTGCTCGATGCGATTACATTCATATCAAAAGCGCTTGCAATTTTTGCAACAGCCTTTCCGATGTTTCCTAGTCCGACAATGCCGAGTGTTTTGCCTGCAATTTCATTCAGCGGATATACAAACGGTGAAAAAGTTTTGCTTCTTTTCCACTTGCCGTCCTGAACAAACCGATTATATTCCGCAGTGTGATTGAAATGTTCAAGAATGAGTGCAAATGTGTGCTGTGCAACCGCATTTGTTGAATATGAACCTGCGTTGCAGACGGTTATGCCGTTTTTGGTGCAGTAGTCAAGGTCAATGTTGTTGTAGCCTGTTGCAAAAAGTCCTATATATTTCAGATTTTTCGCAAATCGCATTGTATGCGAATCAAGCAGAGTTTTGTTGCACACAACGATATCTGCATCTGCAATTTTCTCCGCAACTTCTTCATATTTCAAAAGACCGAACGACTCAACCTTGCCGAACCGATTAAGCACATCGGCATTTACAATATCGTCAAGAACAGTCTGTGCGTCTGTTAAAACTATTTTCATCTTATCACCTCGTTTTTTACTGACTATAGTATATACCGAAAATTTTTTCCTTGCAATCCAAATCGAAATTTTGTATAATATTTGTGCATAAATTGAAAGGAACGGTATGTTAATGTATAAAAATTATCTTTTTGATTTGGACGGAACTTTGCTTCCCATGGACATGGAAAAATTCGTAAAGCTGTATTTTTCATCGCTCTGCAAGCGTTGCACTCCTGTTATAAAAATCGAACCCGACGCCCTTATAAAGGCGATGTGGGCAGGTACTGACGCTATGACAAATAACGATAACAGCCGTACAAACCGTGAAGTTTTCTGGGAAACAGCGGGCAAAGTCAGCGGTGCCGACCTTGAAAAGTTTGATGACCTTTTTACCGATTATTACGAAAACGAGTTTATCGTTCCGAAAGATGCTACAAGCTTTACTCCTTATGCAAAGAAAAGCATTGATTTCATAAAGAAAAACGGCGGCAGACTTATTGCCGCAACAAATCCGATTTTTCCGTTTGTTGCAACAAAACGCAGACTTGAATGGGCAGGAGTTTCTCCCGACGATTTTGAACTTGTTACAACATACGAAAACTTTGGTTGCTGCAAGCCGAATCTGAAATATTTTGAAGAAATCTGCAAAAAGCAGGATATCAAGCCCGAAGACAGCATTATGATCGGCAACGATGTTGACGAGGATTTGTGCAGCGCAAAACTCGGCTTTGATACATACCTTATTACCGACACAATTGTGAACAGAGATAATAAGGATTATTCAGACTACAAAAACGGCAGTTTTGAGGAATTTTACAAAGATTTTCTCAAAGGCGATTAAATATGATTATATTGTGCGGTCAGACGGCATTTTGCTTTGTCCGACCGCTTTTTCTGTGTGTATTTAATTTTACTTTTACAGAATACCTTTTAATGCCTTAAATGAAATAAAAAAATAGTCGAATGTGGTATTATGTGATGTGATACAGGTTATCAGACGGGATTTATTTTGTTTTATATCTTAATTAAGCAGGTGAATGAATTATGTCAGAAGTAATCAGAATTTTTGTTGAAAAAAAGGATGCTTCAATGTTCTTGCAAAGCAGACGCTTTGGGACATCCGCCACAACCTCGGTATGAAGTCTGTCGAAGATCTTCGCTATATTGTGCGTTACGATCTTGAGGGACTTACTAAGGAAGAATATGACAAGGCGAAAACCATTGTTTTGTCAGAGCCTAACGCCGATGTAATCTATGAAGAAACTCTCCCCGTTGAGGACGGCTGGAAGGTATTCGCAATGGAGTATCTCCCCGGTCAGTACGATCAGCGCGGCGACTCTGCAGAGCAGTGCGTTCAGCTTCTTACTCAGGGTGAGCGTTGCAAGGTTCTTACAGCAAGAGTAATTGCTCTCAAGGGCAATATTACAGACGAAGAGCTTGTAAAGGTTGAGGAGTACCTCATCAACCTGTTGAAAGCCGTCTTGCATCTCTTGAAAAGCCAAAGACTCTTGATATGGAAATTCCCGTTCCCGAAAATGTTAAGAGGGTAGAGGGCTTCAACGGCTGGAATGACGATGAGATGCAGAAGTATTACGATTCAATGGGCTTTGCAATGACACTTGCAGACCTCAAGTTCTGCCGTGATTACTTCAGAGATACAGAGCACCGTGATCCGTCGGTTACAGAACTTCGTGTAATTGACACATACTGGTCGGACCATTGCCGTCACACAACATTCCTCACAAGACTTGAAGAGATTGAGATTGAAAAGTCTGCTCTCGGCAAGGTTATCGAGGATGCACTCAGTGAGTATTATGCAACCCGTGACGAGGTTTACGGCAAGGATACAAAGAGAATTGTTTCACTTATGGATATGGCTCTCATCGGTATGAAGTCACTCAAGAAAAAGGGACTCATTCCCGACCTTGACGAAAGTGAAGAAATCAATGCCTGCTCAATTCAGGTTCCCGTTACTATAGATGGAAAAACAGAACAGTGGCTCGTTCAGTTCAAGAACGAAACTCACAACCACCCGACAGAAATCGAGCCTTTCGGCGGTGCCGCAACCTGTCTTGGCGGTGCAATCCGTGATCCGCTTTCAGGCCGTTCATATGTATATCAGGCTATGCGTGTTACAGGCTCGGGTGATCCGACAATTCCTTTCAAGGATACAATGCACGGCAAGCTCCCGTCACGCAAAATTACAACAGGTGCCGCTCAGGGTTACAGCTCATACGGTAACCAAATCGGTCTTGCAACAGGTCAGGTAACCGAGCTTTACGATCAGGGCTATGTTGCAAAGAGAATGGAAATCGGTGCTGTTATCGGTGCATCTCCAAAGGAAAATGTTATCCGTGAAACTCCTCTTCCCGATGATGTAATCGTACTTCTCGGCGGAAGAACAGGCCGTGACGGCTGCGGCGGTGCAACAGGTTCTTCAAAGGCTCACGATGAAAACTCAATCGAAACCTGCGGTGCAGAGGTTCAGAAGGGTAATCCTCCGACAGAAAGAAAAATCCAGCGTTTGTTCCGCAACCCCGAAACTGCAAAGCTCATCAAGAGATGTAACGACTTCGGCGCAGGCGGTGTTTGCGTTGCTATCGGTGAACTTGCCGACGGTCTTACGGTTGACCTCGACAAGGTAACAAAGAAATATGACGGCCTTGACGGTACGGAGCTTGCTATATCCGAAAGTCAGGAAAGAATGGCTGTTGTTCTCGATAAAAAAGATGTTGACAAGTTTATTTCACTTGCATCAAAAGAAAACCTTGAGGCTACAGCCGTTGCGGTTGTAACCGAAAGTCCTCGTCTTACAATGAACTGGAGAGGCGACACAATCGTTGACCTCAGCCGTGAGTTCCTCAACACAAACGGTGTTACTCAGGTTGCCAAGGCTTATATCGAGGCTCCGAAGTGGGAAGGCTGCTACCGTAAGGTTGCTCCCGCAAAGCTTAAAGATATGCCTGCTGACGAGGCATTCCTTGAAAATATGTCAAGACTTGAAGTTTGCTCACAGATTGGTCTTGCAGAAAGATTTGACGCATCAATCGGTGCGGCTACGGTAATTATGCCGTTCGGCGGTAAGAATCAGCTTACTCCTCAGGAGGCTATGGCTGCAAAGATTCCGCTTGAGAAGGGCGAAACAGACGATGCAACAGCAATGAGTTACGGCTATATCCCGGTGTTTCACGCTGGAGTCCGTTCCACGGCTCGGCTTATGCAGTTGTTGAGTCGCTTTCAAAGCTGCTTGCAATCGGCGCAAACCCGATGACAGCAAGACTTACATTCCAGGAATATTTTGAAAGACTTAAAGATGTTCCTTCCCGTTGGGGTAAACCTGCCGCAGCACTCCTCGGTGCTATGCAGCTCAACTCAAGCTTGGACTTCCGTCAATCGGTGGTAAGGACAGTATGTCGGGTACATTTGAGGATATTGATGTTCCGCCTACACTCGTAAGTTTCGCCGTTGCAATGACAAAGGCCTCAAAGACAATTTCAACAGAATTCAAGAACGCAGGTTCAAAGGTTATCTTTGTTCCCGTTCCCGAAAATAAAGAAACACTTATGCCTGTATGGGATAAGCTTATCGAAATGTACAACGCTGTTTATGCTCTCTGCGAGGACGGCAAGGTGCTTTCTGCATCGGTTGTTAAAGAGGGCGGTACTGCCGCAAGTGTATGTAAGGCTTGCTTCGGTAACGGCTTTGGCTTTAAGTTTGCAAACGAGCTCACAAATGACGAGCTTTTCGCTCCGCTTTCGGGTTCGCTTGTTATCGAACTTGCAGACGGTGCAGAGCTTTCAAACGATGTTCTTCACTATGACCTCGGTACTGTTACGAACGATGCAAAGATTACGGTAAACGGCAAGGAAATCGAACTTTCCGCACTCCTCGAAAAGTGGACTGCTCCGCTTGAAAAGGTATTCCCGACAAAGGCTGAAGTGCCTGAAATCGAAGTTGATGTTCCGCTTTACAGCGAGAGAAATACATCTTCACCTGCAATCAAAACTGCAAAGCCTACTGTATTTATCCCTGTATTCCCGGGTACAAACTGCGAGGTTGATACGGCAAGAGCATTTGAAAAAGCAGGTGCAAATGTTGAAATGCTCATCGTCAAGAACCTTTCTTCAAACGATATCGAGGAAACAATTGACGAAATGGAAAAGCTCATTGCAAAGTCACAGATGATTATGCTTCCGGGCGGTTTCTCAGGCGGTGACGAGCCTGACGGTTCAGGTAAGTTCATTGCAACAACATTCCGCAACCCGAGAATTGCAGAGCAGGTTAACAACCTTCTCAAGAATCGTGACGGTCTTATGCTCGGTATCTGTAACGGATTCCAGGCTCTTATCAAGCTCGGACTTGTTCCTTACGGCGAAATCAGAGAGCTTAAAGCAAATGACCCGACGCTCACATTCAACACAATCGGCAGACATATTTCACATATGGCTTATACAAGAGTTACTTCCGTTAAGTCACCGTGGTTTGCAAATGTCAACGCAGGCGATGTGTTTGCTGTTCCCGTGTCACACGGTGAGGGCAGATTTATGGCTGATGTTGAAACTGTTAAAGAACTTGCAAATAACGGTCAGATTGCAACACAGTATGTTGACCTTGCCGGCAACCCAAGCAGCGACATTGAGTTTAACCTCAACGGTTCTGTTTGTGCAATTGAGGGTATCACATCACCTGACGGCAGAGTTCTCGGTAAAATGGGACACAGCGAGAGAAAGGGCGAAAACCTTTACAAAAATGTTCCGTTCGCAAAAGACCAGCAGATTTTTGAAAGCGGTGTAAAATACTTCAAGTAATTTATAACCGAATATTTTATATAAAAACTAAGGACATCCGTTTTTCGGATGTCCTTGTTGTTTAGGCGGTGTCAAATTATATCGGTTATCGGTGACTGTTAAACTTGCATTTCTGCTGTTTTTAACATATAATAATGTAAACGGGTTATTATTTAAAGTAGAGTGAAAGGAGTTATTTATGAAAAAAGTAGATTATCTTGTAACGGCTAAATGTGAAGCTTTGTATGAATACGCAAATTCTGTTATGGCAAAGTATGAAGATTATCTTGATTCGGAATCGGCTTTGGATTGCATAAAAAATATTTATGACGATTTGTGTGATTATAACACTAAAATTTTACTCTGCGACAGTATTGAACGATATGAGTTATTACTAAAAAATATAAAGGAATTTGATTCAATAATTAAACACGTTTCAGATTCTGTAATGTCGGGTGTTTGATTATGAACTATTCGGAAGCTGAGTTCGACAAAGCTTATAAAAAAATAATTCGCAGAATTATTAAATTCAAATCACCTGTCAACAACCCTATGGCATATATTCTCGGTGGTCAGCCCGGAGCAGGAAAGACAGGCTTGCAGAGAAATTTGATGGTTGAAAATTCTAATATTATAATCATAAATGCAGATGCTTATCGTAATTCTCATCCACGATTTAATGAAATACAAGCTGAATTCGGAACTTTAGCTCAAAGACATACACAGCCGTTTATAAACGAAGTTGTGGAAAAGCTTATATCTCATTTAAGTGATATGAAGTACAGTCTGGTTATAGAGGGAACATTGAGAACTGCCGAAATTCCTTTAAATACTTGCCGAATGTTGAAAAATAAAGGATATAGCGTGGAGTTGCATATAATATCAGTAAAAAAAGAAATTTCATACGAAAGCACTATATACAGATATGAAAATAATTTGGAACTTGGAATGGTTCCCCGTGCAACAGCGAAAGAAGATCATGATAATGTTGTTGATGCTATTTGTGACAACCTTGATATAATTTATGAACAGAATGCTTTTGATGATATAAAGCTTTTTGACAGGGAAGGAAATAATTTGTATACCGCAAAGTGCGGTGTAGCCCCTTCTTTAGTTGAAAAAGACAAGTTATTTGGATATTGGTCTGATTCTGAAATTACTTCGTACAGAAAAATAATTGATGATATAATTGCTCTTAAACGGTCAAGAAATGCTCCTGATTTAGCCAAATACATATTGGAATCTTCAATTAAATTTGCTTATGCAAAATCAAGAATTGAGAAATTAAATAAATAACAAAAGCAGAGAATATCTATGTTGATGTTCTCTGCTTTGTTACATTATTTTTCATGTTGAAAATGATAGCATACTGCTGACCGTAATTTTACATTTTCAATTTTCAACTTTCAATTTAGTAAATGCCTTGTACGGTGACTTCGCCTGAATTGATAAGTTTGGTGGTTTTGTCGGGAAGCTCTGCAATAAGCTCGCCGTCAGGGTTTACTCCAACAGCTTTTGCGGTAACGGACTTTCCGTCTTTGGTGAATGTTATATCTCTGCCGACTGTTGCGCAAAGGCTTGTGTATTCCTTTAATGCGACAGGGGAAAGCTTTAAATCGTTTTTGATGAATTCCTCTTCAATGTGGTTAAGCACACAGGCAAAGAATTTGTTCTTGTCAAAATGACCGCCTGTTGCAAGATAAATTGAAGTTGCCTTTTCCTTTATGTCATCGGGGAAATCCTGAGTATCGGCATTGATTCCGATGCCTGTAATTACATATTCTACGGCGTCAAATTCGGCACTCATTTCGGTTAGAATACCGACAAGCTTTTTCTTGCCGATGATGATATCGTTCGGCCATTTTATACGGCAGTCAAGTCCCGTGAATTCTCTGATTGCCTTGCAGACTGCAAGACCTGCAAGAGGGTGATTGACGATACCTCTGACGGGGCAATCTTTGGTCTTAACAAAAACGAAAATGTTATGCTGTCATCCTTTTTTGCTTTCCAAACTCTGCCGAGTCTGCCCTTGCCCTGAGTTTGTTCTCTGGCAACGGCAACCGTGCCGTTTTCGCAACCGTCTGCACCCAGCTTTTTGAGGTAATCGTTTGTTGAACCAACCTCATCAAGGACGATGAGGTTTTTGCCGATTACGGAGGTTTTCAGGTATTTTTCGATTGCAGGCTCGTTGAGGTGTGGAGGATAGCAACAAGGCGGTATCCACGGTTTGTTACAGAGTCAATCTTGTAGCCCTGTTCCTTGAGACTGTTAATCGCTTTCCACACTGCCTGTCTTGACACACCAAGCTGTTCGGAAATTTCACTGCCCGAAACATAGCCGTCTGTTTTTGTTAAAAGTTCAATAATTTTCTTTTGCATAACATCACCGATTTTAAAATTTAATGTAAAAAATTACGGACGATTCTAAACAAAATCGCCCGTTTTTGAATGTTAATTATTTACTTTTGTTTGCCGCAACAATTTTCTTGACTGCAATGCTTACTGCCGAACCGACAACAAAGCAAGCAATGATTTCAAGAATGCAGTTGATTGAAAGAGCAGGGATAACCACGGCTGTGATTACATTAAGTCCCATAACTTCGATACTGCCGAAAAGGATTGCCATAAAGCCAAGGAAGAAGGCTGTGTTCATAACAGGGCAGAGTATAGTAGCGATAAGGTCGTTAAGATTGAACTTGCCTACAGTTTTACCTTCAAATACCTTGCCCAGACCTTTTGCGATAAGTCCTGTGAACCAACCCATAAGAGCTCGTGCAACAACACAAATTATAAAGGTGTAAAACCAGTTGATTGAAAGCATTGCCGTGCCGAATGTGTCCATACCAAAGCATTGTACAAAGCTTGTGATACCAAAGAGTGTGCCGAGAATCAATCCTGCTGTAGGACCGAGAACGGTTGCACCGATTGCAATCGGAATGCAAAGGAATGAAATGGAAAGCGCACCGATCTTCAGATATCCGAGCGGTGTGAGCGCCATTACAAGCGTCAATGCGATAAGCACTGCAAGAATAACCATTCTTTGCACCTTTGAAAAGTTTCCTGTCTTATTCATAAAAAATTCCTCCTGCTGTTTCCCTGCTCATTTTCCGCAGGTGAAACGCAAATAATATTTACAAGGGGAGAACCCCGTTGCATCAAATTAATAATTCAAAAACAAGTTGTATATTAAATTGTCTTTATTTTTTATTTCTCTCATAAATAATTTTGAGTCCGTCAAGAATAATATTCTCATCAAAGATAATATCGTGACGGCAGTTTTTGATTGCAAGCGGAGCAAGACCGCCTGTTGCAATAACCTTGCATTCTGTCTTGCATTCCTCGGTAAACATATCAACCATTCCGTCAAGCATACAGGCTGTTCCAAACATAATTCCCGAACGAATGCAGTCGGATGTGTTTGACGAAATTACCTTTTTTGGAGCTTTCATATCAACCGATGAAAGCAATGCGCCGTGATTTGTGAGTGCGTCAAGCGAAATTCCCATACCGGGGGCAATTGCACCGCCGTGATACGCGTTGCTTGCGTCAACATAGACAATTGCGGTTGCAGTTCCCATAAAAATCATAATGAGAGGACCGCCGTATTTTTCACACGCTCCCACACAGCCGGCAACGATATCTGCGCCCAAGGTTTCGGGATGCTCAATCTTGATGTCAAGACCTGTCTTGAGTCCCGGACCGATGAGCAGACTTTTTTTGCCTGTAACGGTCATAATCGCACTTCTGAGATTATATGTAAATTTCGGAACAACAGAGCTTATAATAGCGCCGTCAATGTTTGCATCGATGTTGTAAATCTGCAAAAATGTGAAAAGTTCAACGGCAAGCTCGTCGCTTGTTTTGTTTTCATCGGTTGAAAAACGGAGTTTGAATTTTAAATTATCTCCGTCAAAAATGCCGAGCTTGACATTGGTGTTTCCGACATCGGCTGCAAGCAGCATTGCTGTTCCCTCCAAACGGTTTTTATAAATATGCTTTTACAAAAGTTTAGATTTAATCGTATTTTACTTTGCTTATTATATCATAAAAAATTATTTCTTCAAGGGCGAATTTAAGGAATTTATCCGATTTTTGGAAAATCCGAAAAAATTGTTGAAATTTGCGTTGGATTGTGTATAATTAAAATAGGTGTGTATAACACGGTCATGTATTACGCAAAATTCTGAAAGGAATGGTTTATTAAATGGACAGTTCAGAAATCAAGCAGCTCCAAATTCTTGCCGCAAGGTCAAGAATGGGCGCAATTCTCGGCACTTACCACGCCAAATCAGGTCATCCCGGCGGATCGCTTTCGGCAGCAGATATTTTCACATATCTCTACTTTAAGGAAATGAATGTTGATCCTAAAAATCCCGATATGCAGGACAGAGATCGTTTTGTTCTTTCAAAAGGTCACTGCTGTCCGGCTCTTTATGCAACACTTGCACTCAAGGGCTTTTTTGAATGGGACGAGCTTACAAAGCTCCGTCATGTAGGCGCTATGCTTCAGGGACATCCCGATATGAAGGGTACTCCCGGTATTGATATGAGTACAGGCTCACTCGGTCAGGGTATTTCGGCTGCCTGCGGTATGGCACTTGCGGCTAAGCTTGATAACAAGAGCTATCGCACATATACAGTTCTCGGTGACGGTGAAGTTGAAGAAGGTCAGGTTTGGGAGGCTGCAATGTTTGCCGCTCACAACAAGCTTGACAATCTCGTTGTAATTGTTGACCAGAACGGACTTCAGATTGACGGTACTGTTGAAGAGGTTGCAGGCATTGAGCCTCTTGATAAAAAGTTTGAAAGCTTTGGCTTTGAAGTAATCAAAATTGACGGTCACGACTTCAATCAGATTGAATCGGCTCTCGAAAAGGCTAAGACAGTAAAGGGCAAGCCTACTGCAATTCTTGCCAAGACAATCAAGGGCAAGGGCGTTTCATTTATGGAAAATCAGGTTGGCTGGCACGGCACTGCTCCCAACAAGGAACAGTATGAACAGGCTACTGCCGAGCTTCAGGCTGAAATTGACAGATTGGAGGGCAACTGCTGATGGCACAGGTAATTAAAAAGGCTACAAGAGAAAGCTTTGGCATGGCTCTTTGTGAGCTTGCAAAGACAAATAAGGACATTATTGTTTTTGATGCAGACCTCGCAGCTGCTACAAAGACAGGAATTTTTAAAAAAGAGTTTCCCGAAAGATTTTTTGACTGCGGTATTGCCGAGGGCAATATGGTAGGCGTTGCGGCAGGTATGGCAGCGGCAGGCAAAATTCCGGTTGCCGCATCATTTGCAATGTTTGCAACAGGCAGAGCATTTGAGCAGATTCGTAACTCGGTTGCTTACCCTCATCTTAATGTTAAAATTGCCGGCAGCCACGCAGGTATTTCAACAGGTGAAGACGGTGCTACTCATCAGTGTCTTGAAGATATCGGTATTATGCGTACAATTCCGGGTATGGTTGTCCTTAACCCTGCCGATCACTACGAAATGATGGCCGCTACAAAGGCTGCAATTGAGTACAACGGTCCTGTTTATATCCGTCTCGGCAGACTTGCTGTTGACAGTTTTAATGATCCCGATACCTATACATTTGAGCTCGGCAAGGGTATTACTCTCCATGAGGGCAACGATGTGGCTGTTATTGCAACAGGACTTGTTGTAAACGAGGCTTTAAAGGCTGTTAAGGAACTTGAGGCTGAGGGCATCAACGCTCGTCTTATCAATATTCACACAATAAAGCCTATCGACAGAGATATCATCATTAAGGCTGCAAAGGAAACAGCAGAATCATCACCGTTGAGGAACACAATGTTATCGGCGGTCTCGGTGACGCTGTTTGTGATGTTGTAAGTGCAGAGTGTCCTGTTAAGGTTACAAAGATCGGTGTGAACGATCGTTTCGGTTACAGCGGTCCTGCTCTTGAACTTCTTGACAAGTTCGGTCTTACACAGCCTCACATTGCAAAGGTTGTTAGAGATGTTGTTAAAGAGGACAAATAATTTCTGAATTAATTTAATAATTGCAAAATATTAACGGTCGGTTTGTTCAAGCCGACCGTTTTTTGTATGTACCGTTCAAGAATAAAAAGCGAAGGGCGGATATCGCAAAAAACGACAGCCGCCCTTTTTATATTAAAACATCCTCAGCAATAAGCCGAATGGGGCTTTAGTCAGCGTGCTTTATCAGCAGCCGCAGCCACAGCTGTTGTTGTCACAACCACAGCCGCCGTTGTTTCCGCCGCAACAGCAGAGAACGATGATAAGAAGAATAATCCATGAGCAGCAACCGTTGCCGTTACCAAAGTTACACATACGCTTACCTCCTTTCGTTTACACTACATATTATTGCAAAAGGAGAAATGTGTGACATCAAAAAATGACGGCTGCGAAAATATTCGTAACCGTCATCAATTGTAATGATTTAATTAAACATTGAATCTGAAAAGAACGACATCGCCGTCTTTCATAACATAGTCCTTGCCTTCACTGCGGACAAGACCTTTTTCTTTTGCGGCTGTCATACTTCCGCAGGCGATAAGGTCGTCATATGCGATAACCTCGGCTCTGATAAATCCACGCTCAAAATCCGAGTGAATTTTGCCTGCTGCCTGAGGTGCTTTTGTTCCTTTTTTGATTGTCCATGCACGAACCTCCTGTTTGCCGGCTGTAAGGTAGGAGATAAGTCCGAGAAGTGCATAGCATTCCTTGATAAGTCTGTCAAGACCGCTTTCCTCAAGTCCCATATCGGCAAGGAACATTTCTTTTTCTTCCTTGTCCATCTCAACGATTTCTTCCTCAATCTGAGCACAGATCGGAAGAACACCGGCATGTTCCTCGGCGGCAATCTTCTGAACAGCCTTGTAGCCCTCGTTTGAGTCGATGCCGTTTGAGAAATCCTCGTCACTCATATTTGCGGCATAGATAACAGGCTTGTTTGTGAGAAGCGCAACCTCTGAAAGAATTGCCTTTTCGTCATCGTCACATTCAACACTTCTTGCAGGCTTGCCCTCGTTGAGTGCGGCAAGAACTCTTTCAAAAAGGTCGATGTCTTTCTGATACTTTTTATCGCCCTTGAGCATTTTCTTTGTCTTGTCAATTCTGCGTTCGAGCATTTCAACATCGGAGAGAATAAGCTCAAGATTAATTGTTTCAATGTCACGGGCAGGATTGATGTTGCCTTCAACATGGATAATGTCATCGTTTTCAAAGCAACGGACAACATGAACGATAGCGTCACATTCACGGATGTTTGAAAGGAACTTGTTGCCGAGTCCCTCGCCCTTTGACGCACCCTTTACAAGACCTGCAATATCTACAAATTCAATTGATGCAGGAGTATATTTGTCAGGATCATACATTTCCGCAAGTTTATCAAGTCTTTTGTCCGGAACTGCAACAACACCGATATTCGGTTCAATTGTGCAGAAAGGATAGTTTGCACTCTGAGCACCTGCATCTGTAATTGCGTTAAAAAGTGTACTTTTGCCGACATTTGGAAGTCCGACGATTCCGAGTTTCATTTATTTTCACCTCAAATAATATTCGGGCAATGCTTGCCTATTTTCACTGAATATTGTATTATTATATCGTATGGATACTTACTCTGTCAATTCACAGACGAGTAATGCACACTTTGTTAAGTATATCACATAAAATTGCTTTAAACAATAAGAAAGGAAATTTTTATGAGCGAAATAAATACATATTCTGTAACAATTAAGGTGGAAGAAGAAAATCTTGCCGTTTCAATGGGCAGTGGCAGTCTTTGTGTGCTTGCAACTCCGTGCGTTGTGGCTCTTATGGAAAATGCCGCCGCAGCTCTTGCAGACAAGGTTCTTGACAACGATGAGCTTACAACAGTAGGTACAATGATTTCAATTGAGCACACAAGTCCTACTCCTCTCGGTGCTGAGGTTACGGCAACAGCCGTTCTCAAAAGCGTTGACGGCAGAATGTTTAATTTTGAAGTTTTTGCCGAAGATAAAAAGGGTGAAATTGCAAGAGGCACTCACACAAGAGTAAGCGTAAAATCAGAAAAATTCCAGATGAAGGCGGACAGCAAGTTTGATGAATAAGTACAAATATTATCTGTTTGACCTTGACGGCACAATCAGCGAGAGCGCATTGGGCATAAGAGAGTCACTTGAAAACGCAATTAAAAGTATGGGCAAGCCGTTGCCGAATCTTGACGATTACACATTGTACATCGGACCGCCGTTGCTCGATACATTCCGCAATATCTGCCGTTTCAATGAGGAAGAATCGGCAAGAGGCGTTGAGATTTATCGTGAATACTACAACACCAAGGGCAAGCTTGTGAACAAGCTTTATGACGGCATTGACAGGGTTCTTGCAGAGCTTAAAAACAGCGGTGCAAAGCTTGCCGTGTGTTCGTCAAAGTATGAAAAGTTTGCCGAAGAAATTACAGAACTTCTCGGTGTGCATGATATGTTTGACGCAATCTGCGGTTCAACACTTGACGGCAGCAGAAAAGATAAAAAAGACCTCATTCCGTATGCTGTTGAAAGACTTGGCGGCAGTCTTGAAAATGACAGAGAGAATATCGTCATGATAGGTGATACTTGGTTTGACACAAAGGGAGCAAGACTTTGCGGTGTTGATTTTGTCGGTGTTGAATATGGCTACGGCGACCTTGAAAGCATGAAAAAAGAGGGCGGCAGGGTGTTTGTAAAAACAACGGCAGAACTCTTGGATGTTCTTACAAAGTAAATAATTTGAAATCGGACAAACGGAATTATCCGAAGATTTTTGCATACATTTTATCAGAGAATAAAATGTGCGGAGGATTTATAATGTTCGTTTTTAATTTAAAAATTAAGGCTAAGAAAACGGTAATTTTGGCGGCGGTGCTGTCCGTAACAGCGGCAATAATATGTACAGCCGTCACGGTTGCAATAAATTCACGGTTGCCCGATACAGCCGTAAGTGATAAAACAGGGGAGTATTCTCTTGTGCTTAATGACGGTGGGGAGAAAAAATTCCTTGAACAGTTCGGAATTGAAACCGCCGACGCAAAGCCTGAGAAAAGGTCGGTTGTAATTCCGTCGGATTTTAATAAATATTATGAGGAATACAACGAACTTCAGAAGAAAATCGGACTTGACCTCGCAAAATTTAAAGGCAAAGAGGTTACGGAGATTACAGTTCCCCTGGAAAAGCCAAAGGATAACAATGCCGTTTTGCTTGTTTACAAAAACAGGGTAATCGGCGGACACATTACAAACGGAGAATACGGCAGTAAAAATCTGCCGCTTGTTGATTAAGATGGAAAGACTCGATAAAATTATTTCGTCACAAAGAGCCGACGGCAGAAAAGAGGTTCAAAAGCTCATAAAAAGCGGTGCGGTTCTTGTGAACGGAAAAATCTGTAAAAAGCCTGATACTAAGGTTGACCCCGGCAAGGATGAAATTGTTGTGGACGGACAGGCTTTGAATTACAGCAAATACATATATATAATGATGAACAAGCCTGCGGGAGTTGTGTCGGCAACCGAGGACAGGCAGTTTAAGACTGTTATTGATATTATCCCCGAAGATATGAAACGAAAGGGACTTTTTCCCGTCGGCAGGCTTGACCGTGATACGGAGGGACTGCTTCTTATTACAGATGACGGTGACTTTGCGCACAGCATAACCTCGCCTAAAAAGCATGTGGACAAGAAGTATGTTGCAAAGCTTGACGGAGAAATCACAGAAGATACCGTAAAGGCTTTTTCTGACGGAATTGAGTTCTCTGACGGTACGAAGTGTCGCAGTGCCGTGCTTGAATGTGACAAAAATGATAAAAAAACAGGAATTGTCACAATTTGTGAGGGCAAATATCATCAGGTTAAAAAAATGTTTTTGTGTTGTGGATTAAAAGTTGTGCATCTTCAACGAATTTCAATAGGCGGTTTGTATCTTGATAGCAATTTGCACATAGGTGAGTGCAAATTGTTAACGGATTTGGATAAAAAGTCGGTTTTTATCGGCAATATACACTAAAAAATGCATCTGAATTTTATCCTGTGTCGGTTTTAAATAAAATAATGCATATATCTTTGGTCAATTTCGGTATGGTCAAATTGTGCGAAAAGTGGTATATTATTGTATGTAATAAAGCTAAGGACTTTATCGTTATCGACTAATTGGAGGTTTATACACAATGGCAAATGTTTCATTAAGACATGTTTACAAGATTTATGACGGCGGTGTAACTGCTGTTACAGACTTCAATCTTGAAATTGCCGACAAAGAATTCATCATTCTCGTTGGCCCTTCAGGTTGCGGTAAATCAACAACCCTCAGAATGATTGCAGGTCTTGAGGATATTTCAAAGGGTGAGCTTTACATCGGCGATACACTCGCAAACGATGTTGCTCCTAAGGACAGAGATATCGCAATGGTATTCCAGAACTATGCTCTTTATCCTCATATGACTGTATATGATAATATGGCATTCGGTCTTAAACTCCGTAAGTTCTCTAAGGAAGAGATTAAGAGAAGAGTTGAAGAGGCTGCAAGAATCCTTGGTATCGAGCAGTATCTTGACAGAAAGCCAAAGGCTCTTTCAGGCGGTCAGAGACAGCGTGTTGCTCTCGGTCGTGCTATCGTTCGTAACCCGAAGGTATTCCTTCTTGACGAACCGCTTTCAAACCTTGATGCTAAGCTCCGTGCTCAGATGAGAACAGAGATTTCAAAAATTTATCAGCGTCTCGGCACAACATTTATCTATGTAACCCATGACCAGACAGAGGCTATGACAATGGGTACAAGAATTGTTGTTATGAAAGACGGTTTCATTCAGCAGGTTGATACTCCTCAGCATCTTTATGATATGCCTTGCAATATGTTTGTTGCCGGATTTATCGGTTCACCTCAGATGAACTTCATCAAGCTGTTCTCTCTAAGAACGGCGGCAAGTATACTCTTGATTTTGACAAGTATCATGTTCCTGTTCCGGAGTCAAAGGTCAATGCTGATCTCGACAACTATGTTGGCAAGGAAGTTGTTTTGGGCATCCGTCCTGAGCATGTTCACGATGAGCCTGAAGAAATTGCTAAGGCTGAGTGTCTTCTCAAAGCCAATGTTGATGTTACCGAGCTTATGGGCGCTGAAATTTATCTCTATGTAAATATCAACGGTACACCTATCACAGCTCGTGTTGAACCTACTTCAACAGCTAATCCGGGCGACGACATTGAGATTGCTTTCGACCTCAGCAAGATTCACATCTTTGATAAGGATACTGAGAAAACAATCACAAACTGATTATAATTTAATTTGGTTTTTACGGCGGAGCGTTATGCTCCGCCGTCTTTGCGTTTGCAGAAGGAAAACGATTGTTGCCGTAAGCGCAATAACTTTCAAAACCCATTTGCGTTTAAATTTTATAATTGATTAACCGTGATGAATAGATATTTTTCGTATTTTGTCACAAAAACAACACAATGTTGTGATATATTAAAGAACAAATAAGATTTTGTAACAATTGTTTAATTTTGCTTTCAAAACTGTAACTTGTTGCTGATTATGCAAATTCTCTAAAAAAATTCAAGAAAAATTGTAAATAGAGGTTGATTTTTTTCTCGTTTTTGTGTAATATGTATATGAGACAGATTGTATTTTATTGAACTCTTTTACAATCACAATATATAACTGCGGAGAAAACGAGGTAAAAATTTATGGCAAACAGATTATTTCAAGGTATTGTACACCAGATGAAAGACGCAATCGACAGAACGATTGGCGTAATTGACGAGACTTCGGTTGTTATTGCCTGCTCCGAGCTTGGAAAAATCGGCGAGGTAAACGAGAGCGTTAATTCCGAAACACTCAGCTCGACAGCACCGTTTGTTGTGAACGGCTATACATACAGATCTTTCGGCAGCAATGCAAAGTATGATTATGCAGTATTTGTTCAGGGTACCGATGAGTATGCTCAGAAGTATGCTCAGCTTTTGTCGGTTTCTTTTGCAAGCATCAAGCAGTATTATGACGAAAAGTATGATCGTTCAAACTTTATTAAGAATGTTATTCTTGACAACATTCTTCCGGGTGACATTTACCTTAAAGCAAGAGAGCTTCACTTTAACAGCGAGGTTTCCCGTGTGTGTCTGCTTATTAAAATTGTTTCAAAAACAGATGTTTCCGCTTATGATATAGTTCAGAATCTTTTCCCGGACAAGTCAAAGGACTTTGTTATAAACATTAACGAGGTTGAAATTGCACTTGTTAAGGAAATTAAACCCGACACAGAGAGCCGTGACCTTGAAAAGCTTGCAAGCTCGATTTCAGACACACTTTCGAGCGAGTTCTACACACACTGTGTTGTCGGCATCGGCACAACGGTTACAGGCATCAAGGATCTTGCAAGAAGCTTTAAGGAGGCTCAGTCGGCTCTTGAGGTTGCAAAGGTATTTGACACAGACCGTACAATCGTAAGCTATGATAACCTCGGCATTGCCCGTCTTATCTATCAGCTTCCCACAACATTGTGTGAAATGTTCCTCAAAGAAGTTTTCAAGCGTGGTTCAATTGAGAGCCTTGATCAGGAAACTCTCTTTACAATCCAGCGTTTCTTTGAAAACAACCTCAATGTTTCCGAAACATCAAGAAAGCTTTTTGTACACAGAAACACTCTTGTGTACAGACTTGAAAAAATTAAAAAGCTCACAGGTCTTGACCTTCGTGAGTTTGAGGATGCAATCGTGTTCAAGGTAGCTCTTATGGTTAAGAAATACCTCAACGCAAGTCCTACAAAATACTGATTTGGTTAAAGTGTGCCCGAGCACAGTGTCTTGCTGTGCTTTGGGCGTTTTGACTTTTTTGTGAGTATTTGTATAATAACTACAAAACAAAGGTGACTTTATGATTGATTTTATAAATGTGTCTAAAACATACCCTAATGGCACTCATGCTCTCTACGGTATTACGCTGAGTATTGATAAGGGCGAGTTTGTATTTATTGTCGGTGGCATCGGGCGCAGGCAAGAGTACATTTCTTAAACTCATTATGCATGAGGAAACTCCGACATCGGGCAAAATCGTTATCAACGACACTGATGTTACAAAGCTGAGAAGGAGCAAGGTTCCTTATATGCGCCGTCATATGGGCATTGTTTTTCAGGATTTCAGACTTATTGACAAGATGAATGTTTTCGACAATGTTGCGTTTGCGATGCGTGCTGTCGGAAAACCTTCGGCAGTAATTAAAAAGCGTGTTCCGTATGTGCTTGAGCTTGTCGGTCTTAAAGATAAGATGAAAAACAGACCGAGTGAACTCTCGGGCGGTGAGCAACAGCGTGTAAGCCTTGCAAGAGCCTTGTGAATAACCCCGAAATTATTATTGCCGATGAGCCGACAGGTAATGTTGACCCCGAGATGTCACACGAAATCATTGAGCTTCTCAATGAAATTAACGCAACAGGCACAACCGTTATTGTTGTAACGCATGAACATGACCTTGTTCGTGAGTTTGACAGACGAGTTGTTGTTCTTGACCACGGAAAAATTAAGAGCGACACCAAGGATTTGTTTGTTAAAGATGACTATACTGACGATTACGGTGATGACAGCGGTGAAGAAAAAGATACACCGGATTATCCCGATAATGCAGTGGTTGTTCCGGAATAATGCGTTTGCGCAAATAGGATTTTGAAAGGATTTTTGATATGACCGGATTTGGTTATTTGGCAAAAGAAGGTTTCAAAATGTGTGGAACAACCGTATTATGAGTATCGCTTCTGTCTGCGTACTTATAAGCTGTCTTGTTCTCACAGGTGCGGCGGCACTTTTTTCATTGAATGTTGACAAGGTTGTTGAATCTGTCGGCAAGTCAAACGAAACCTCAGTTTATGTTAAAAACGGATATTCACAGCTTGAGGCTGTTTATGTAGGAAAAGCAATTGAAAAGCTTGACAATGTTGAGTCGGCAACCTTTCTTTCAAAGGAAGATGCGATAAAGCAGTATAAATCTACTCTCGGTGATGATCTTTTTGCCGAGATGCAGGGCAGAAACAAACTCCCCGATTCTTTCATTGTAGTTATGAAGGACTTGTCGAAGTATGACGATACTGTTGCTCAGATTAAAAAAATTGACGGTGTTGACAGCATAAGCAACCACCGTGAGCTTGCAAAGAAGCTTACGGACATCAGCAATCTTGTCAATATGATTTGTATTGCGGTTGTTTGTGCGCTGACAATAATTTCAATCTTCATCATTGCCAACACAATTCGTGCAACGATGTATTCACGAAGATTTGAAATCAGCATTATGAAATCGGTTGGTGCAACGAACTCGTTTGTACGATGGCCGTTTCTTATTGAAGGTATGATAATCGGACTTATTTCCGCAATTGTTTCAACAGGCGCAATTGCAATCCTCTATGAGACTGCACAGGCTCTTGTTTATCAGATTGTTCCGATTGATTTCATCCCGATTAATAATGTTATCTGGATTACAGGCGGCTTGTTTGCAATTGCAGGTATTGTTATCGGCTTTTTCGGCAGCTTTATTTCAATCAGAAAATACCTTAAAATGGAAGGTAACGAAATACTCGGTTGGTAATCCCGACAGAAATCTTAAAGGAGGAGATTACAATGAACAAATTAAAAAGAATTTTATGTGCAATGCTCTGCGTATGCATGATTTCAATTCCAATGGCAATACCGACTACTGTTTCTGCTGAGGACAGCATCTCAGACCTTGAACAACAGCTTCAGCAGCTTGAACAGGAAAATCAGAAGTATCAGAAGATTCTTGATGATACAAAGTCTGACATCGCAGAAAAGGAAGAATACAAGAGCGCCCTTGTAAGCAAGGTTCAGGTTCTTGATGAAAAAATTGCAGTAACCCGTGAGAAAATTTCAAGCCTTAACGATGATATTAAGGAAAAGCAGGACGCTTATGACAAGGGACTTTCGGAAGTTGAGGATCAGTTTGACGCACTTGCAAACAGACTCAGAATTCTCTATATGTCAGGCAATGCAACCGACCTTGAAATCATTTTCGGTGCAAAGGATTTTTCTGACCTTATTGATAAGATGGAGCTTGTAAAGAGCCTTGCAAACAGCGACAAGGAGCTTATCAGCGAAATCCAGACAAAGCTGGACGAGCTCAGCACCAAGAAGAAATCCCTTGAGGCCGACAAGAAAGACCTTGAAACTCAGCAGGCGTCATTGAAGTCGGATCAGGACGAGTTTAATAAACTCATTTCCGATAATGACGAGATTCTTAAAAATCTTTACGCATCAAATTCCGAGGCGCAGAATTCCTTGGAAAGTGCGGCTTTGCAGAGTGATGAGATTGAAGCTAAAATCAGCGAGTACTATGCCGCTCAAAAGGCTGCTGCGGAACACGCTGCTCAGGCTTCACAGAGTTCAAGCTCAAGCAGCTCTTCAAGCAGTTCATCAAGCGGCTCAAGCAGTTCGGGTTCATCAAGCTCAGGTTCATCATCTGTAATTGTTCCGTCGGGTTCGGGCTTTGCATGGCCGACACCGGGCTTTACATATCTTTCCTCGGAGTGGTATGAGGACAGAGAGGTTTATAACCACGGCGGAATTGATATTGCCGGCGCAGGCATTATGGGAACTCCCGTTGTTGCGGCTGCCGACGGTACTGTTATCGCAAGCAACAGCAGTTGTACACACAACTGGGGCAAGAGCTACAGCTGTGGCTGCGGCGGCGGTTACGGTAACTATGTAATGATCAGCCACGCAGGCGGTAAGATGACAGTTTACGGTCACCTTACAAGTCTTACAGTAAGTACAGGTCAGACCGTTTCAAGAGGACAGGTTATCGGCTATGTCGGTTCAACAGGTAACTCAACAGGACCTCACCTCCACTACGAATGCCGTCTTAACGGTGTAAGATACAACCCGATGTCAGAATATTAATCTGTACATACACAATTTGATAATTAATTTAAAAGCCTTCGCATATACTTAAATAAGTAAATATGCGGAGGTTTTTGTTTTGATTACTTCATTGAATGTTGTGTTTCCCGAAAAGTGCGGGAAAATAAGGGGATTTTTTAACAGGCTGAGAGGGGACAAGGTGTGCGTTGAAATCAAAAGGGCAAGGGGCGTAAGCGTAAAACAGCTTACATACATCTGTCGCAGACAAAAGGTCAATCTCAATAAAATTGACAGGGCAATCGGCAATCAGCGCACAAGACTTTTGTGTTGCGAAGAAATGATTTTTCCGAATGACAGCGGTTACAAGCGTTTTTACTCGCCGCTTTTTTCGGCAAGACTTTGTACAAATATGGCGCTTTATGCCCTCAGCAAATTTGATACTCCCGAAAGGCTGACGTCGGAATTTATGATCCCGACGCTCAATGCACCGACCTTGTTTCATTTGTGTTGAAATATACGGGCAATGTCTGTATTATCACAGACAACGAAGATGTGTTCTATGATGAACTGAATACCATTGCCGAAGAAACAGGTGCGTGTGCCGTTGTTACTCACCACCGTGAACAGCTTTCAAATTGTGACCTTGTCATTGCACCGTTTGAAATTGAAGAAAATCTGCCTGTAAGAAATGATGCGGTTATCCTCACAAACGGCAGACCTAAGGAAAATATAAAGGGCTTTGTGTATTTTCGCTATTGCTTTAAAATGCCGAACGGATTCGCACTTTTGCGGCCTGAGGGATTGTCGGAGGAATACTTCTGCTCAGCACTCTATACACTCGGTTCGCAGTACGAACTCGGTTCAATTGTTCCCGATTTGTGCCGTAATGATACAGAGGCGCAGACAGTGAAATCTCTTTGCAGTTATCTTGCCCGTTTTGCTTGACAATCGGTGTGAAAAAAATTATAATAAATCTATATGCAGTTTTTTGCTGATATGAAAGAATTTTATACCGTATGCACGCTTGTGCAGGTGCGGTATTAACTGAAAGGAACGATATAAAATGGCAGCTAAACCAACAATGCTTACTGCGGAAGGTCTTAAAAATCTTGAAGAGGAACTTGCAGAATTACAAAATGTCAAGCGTAAAGAAATTGCAGAGAAAATCAAGGTAGCCCGTTCCTACGGCGACTTGTCCGAGAACAGTGAATATGATGATGCAAAGAACGAGCAGGCTATTATGGAGGCAAGAATCGCTACTATCGAGTCTATCCTCAAAACTGCTCAGATTATTGATGAGTCCGAAACATCTAACGATAAGGTACACCTCACTTCTGTTGTTACAATCGAAATGGTTGGCACAGACAGACAGATGACATACAAAATCGTTGGTTCGGGTTCTAACGAAACAAATCCCGCACAGGGCAAAATTTCAGACGAATCACCTGTGGGCAAGGCTCTCATGGACAGATGTGTCGGTGATGTTGTTGAGGTTGAAACTCCCGGCGGCGTAAAGGCATTTAAGATTCTTGAAATCTCAAAGTAATTTGTTTATCTATTGAATTTTTGCTGACGGATTCTGCTTTTGCAATCCGTCAGATTTATTGATGTTGAAAAGAGAGGAATGATTGGAAATGAGTCAGAAGCCACAGCAGACCGGCACAAGCGATGTTATCAAGGTCAGATACGAAAAGCTTGACGCCCTCAAAAAAGCAGGCAGAGATCCGTTTGTAATTACAACAAGTGCCCGTGATGTTCTCACGGAAACAATTAAAAACAATTTTGAAGAGTACGAAAACAAAGACGTATGCGTTGCGGGCCGTTTGCTTTCAAAAAGAGGCAAGGGCAAGGTTTCGTTTATGGACCTTTGGGATCGTTCGGGCAAAATCCAGATTTTTGCAAAGTTTGACGATCTCGGTGAAGAAGAATACGGTTTCCTTAAAAAGTGGGATATCGGCGATATCGTTGAAGTAAAGGGCTTTGTTTTCAAAACGCAAATGGGCGAAATTTCTGTTCATGCAAAAGAGGTTAAGCTCCTTTCCAAATCACTCAAACCCCTCCCCGAAAAGTATCACGGTCTTACAAATACAGACCTTCGTTACCGTCAGCGTTATGTTGACCTTATTATGAATCCCGAGGTAAAGGATACCTTTGTAAAGCGTTCAAAAATTATCAGCAGTATCCGCCGTTACCTTGACAATCAGGCTTTATGGAGGTTGAAACTCCTATGCTCGTTGCCAATGCCGGCGGTGCGTCGGCTCGTCCGTTCCTTACTCACTTCAACGCTCTTGACGAGGATTTAAAGCTCAGAATTTCTCTTGAACTTTACCTCAAAAGACTTATCGTAGGCGGACTTGAAAAGGTTTACGAAATCGGCAGAGTATTCCGTAACGAGGGTGTTGACACCCGTCATAACCCTGAGTTTACTCTTATGGAGCTTTATCAGGCATATACCGACTACAACGGTATGATGGATCTTACCGAAAACCTCTATCGCCATGTTGCACAGGAGGTTCTCGGCACAACAACAATCACATACAACGGCATTGAAATGGATCTTGGCAAGCCGTTTGAGAGAATTACAATGCTTGACGCTGTTAAAAAGTATTCAGGTGTTGATTTTAACGAAATTCATTCTGACGAAGAGGCTAAGGCAATTGCTAAGGAAAAGGGTGTTGAGTTTGAAGAACGCCACAAGAAGGGCGACATCCTCAACCTTTTCTTTGAAGAATTTGCAGAAGAGCATATGATTCAGCCTACTTTCGTTATGGATCATCCGATTGAGATTTCTCCGCTTACAAAGAAGAAACCCGAAAATCCAGATTATGTTGAGAGGTTTGAGTTCTTTATGAACGGCTGGGAAATGGCTAATGCATATTCAGAGCTTAACGATCCGATTGACCAGAGAGAGCGTTTTAAGGCTCAGGAGGCGCTTCTCGCACAGGGCGATGATGAGGCTAACACAACCGATGAGGATTTCCTCAACGCGCTTGAAATCGGTATGCCTCCGACAGGCGGTATCGGCTTTGGTATCGACAGAATGTGTATGCTCCTCACAGATTCAGCCGCAATCCGTGATGTTCTCCTCTTCCCGACAATGAAGTCCTTACCGAACGACAAGTAAGAAAAAGCCAGTGTTTATGCGGGTTTCGGGACTTTCCAAACTGAATAAATTTACCTCTTTACACCAAATTTACACCAATCGGTGCTAAAAACGGTGCAGAGACTAAAAAATCGCATAATTTTGAGTTTCACACAGCTCCTGAGAAGCTACATCTTCTCAGGAGCTTCTTTCATTTCTCATAGTTTTCGGACTACATCGCAAACTACACCAATTCTGTTTTTCTCAATATAATGAGGATAATCAAAGAGGAAGGGGTGGTTATACTATGAGCAACAGTTTAGCAAGCGTTCACCCGGAGCTAATTCCTGAATGGTCAGAGAGGAATTTACCGCTGACGCCGGATAAGATAACCTCGGTTCAAATAAAAGAGTGTGGTGGAAAGGTGCTTGCGGACACGAATGGGAAACGAGCGTTAAAGCTCGTTCAAAGGGCGAGAAATGCCCGATATGCTCAGGAGCGAGAGTAATAGAGGGTATCAATGATTTAGCCACATTGAAGCCCCTGTTAGCTCAGGAGTGGTCTGAAAAGAACAAATTAAAGCCAACCGAGATATCTGTCGCTTCTCATAAGAAGATTATTTGGAAATGCAAACACGGACACGAATGGGAAGCAAGCGTTAAAAGCAGAACGATAAACGGCACAGGCTGTCCATACTGCTCACATAATAAAGTCCTTGCCGGATTCAATGACCTTGCTTCACAGTATCCCGATATTGCTGCTGAATGGTCTGACAGAAATCTTCCGTTGCTGCCTACAATGGTAACAGCCTTTGCAAACAGTAAGGCTTGGTGGAAATGCAAAGATTGCGGAAACGAGTGGTACACTCTTATTTCAACCCGTTCCGGTGGGAGCAGATGTCCGTATTGTAGCGGATATACATTGCTCAAAGGATTTAATGACTTGGCGACTACGCACCCTGACCTTGCGGCTGAGTGGTCAGAAAGAAATTATCCCCTAATGCCTGATGAGGTAAACGCAAAATCAAGACACAATGTTTGGTGGAAGTGTAAGACCTGTGGCAATGAGTGGAAGTCCGTTATCAATGCTCGTGTAAAAGGAACAGTATGCCCGGTTTGTGCGGACAGGGCGGTTCTTGCAGGATACAATGATTTAGCCACAACGGACAGGAAACTGCTTGCTGAATGGGATTACGAAAAAAACTCTCTGCTCCCGACACAAGTGTCAAGAAAGTCTATGAAAAGTGTGTGGTGGAAATGTTCACTTGGACACTCTTGGAAAGCAAAAATCAGCGACAGAACAATTATCGGAGAAAAATGCACCGTATGCGAAAGCGAATATCGATCCGTGTTCCCCGGCTTGGCTGTCGCCTATTACGCCAATCAAAAAGGACTAAAGGTACAGCTCGGTTCAGATAAACTATTGGGAATACCTCTTGAAACATACATTCCGTCAGAAAAGCTGGCGATAGAATTTACGAACGGCTCAGAACATATGGAGGTTCTCAAAAGCCACTTATGCAAGCAACGAAATATAAAACTCGTAAAACTCCCTTTTAAGACAACCGAAACGGAAGCGGAGTATGCCGACAGAGTAAAAGCAGTTTTCAAAAGCGTACATATCTTTATTTATTCTGATGTCGAAGCAGATGTTTCGGTAATCAGAGCAAAATTCAATGAATGGAGGAAGCGACTGTGAGAGAAGAAAAGTTCCATATCTATCTTAATGATGACGAATATAGCAGAGTAATACAAACACTTATCCGCTTAAAGAACAGTCTGATTTCACAAGGCAGATACACCGACGGAGTTGACGATGTTCTCTGCAAGGTGCTTTCAACCAAGAAAAGAAAGCTCAAAATCAAATATATCTGAATACGAAAAGAGACCGCCTACACGATGTAAGCGGTCTTTGCTAATTTAGAGTAAGTTCGACAAATTGGAATTTGTCAATACCTATTACCATAAAGATATTTATTTGAAATTCTCTTTTGTGTTTCCAAATATTTTGTAACGTTTTCATCATAATCAGGATAATTATAACCAAGTGAATCTGCCACTTTTTTAGATATTTTTTTGAACAAACATAGACACAAATCAAACGATTTCCACATTTCTTCATACGAACTCATTGAATATGTATTTAGTAAGTTATCCCACAATTCTTTTGAAATATGCTTATCTAAAAATTTATAGTTTTTACCCAAACTGAAATTAAATCCTTTTTCAGTACCGACATACCAACTAATCATCCTAAGAAGCTCATGACGTAATACTTCATTCATATGGTCTATTGCAAATAGTATTTCACCACGAAGTAAGCCCTTGGATACATATGTTGCAACATTCCAAAATTCGTTACAACAGTCATCAAACTTTCTTTCTGTTGGACACTTAATGTAATAATCTTCATCTGTGGGAACTATTTCTGTTTTAATCATATTATCTTTATCTAACATGATTTTTACAAGTTTATCGCGAGTAAGATACTCCTCAAGCATTGAAACAGGTAACAAAGTTAAATCAATCTTTACACCATCATCAAAAAGCATTATATAAGAAAATCCTTTTTCTTCTGGAGGAAATAATTCCATATCTTCAGGTTTTTGCATCATAATTCTGTTACCAAAAACACTAAGCCAGTCATCGCTTTTCAAAAATTCTCCCATATCTATAACAAAAAAAGTAATATCATAATCTTGAAGATTGTCTTTTGGTATATTAACATTAGTGCGAGACCCCTCAAGAGTTACAATTCTAATTCTCTCATCTTGAAAAGCAAAATTCAAAACTAAATCGTATATTTCTTTTTCAGTCCTCATTTCATTCACCTCAATAAAATTATATCACAAAAAAAAGATTGATTCTAACTGTTCTTATAATTTGATAACCGCATCAAGGCAGAGCGTAAGTGCATATTCGTATGCATTACCGCCCCAGTTTCTTTCGTCGTATTTGTCAACATCTGCAAGACTGTCTGCGGTATAAAGTATCATACCCCAGGTTGCCCCTCTGAAATCAGCACAGGCCGCCAGAGCAGAACATTCCATTTCTACAACTGCACAGCCTTCACTTTTGCGATAAGCCACCTTTTCTTTGGTTTCACGGAAAAATCCATCCGTTGACCAGGTTATAACCTCCTGATATTTCATACTATGCTCAAGAATGGTTTCTTCAATTGCTTTTCTTGCCTTCTCGCTGATTTCCACAAATCGAGAAGGGGGCGCATAGTGATAAGATGTTCCCTCATCACGCAGAGCCTTGTTTGGTACGAGGAATGTACTTTCGGGGAACTTTTCCAGAGCACCGCAACTACCTGCCGAGATTACCTCTCTTACACCATAACCAATCAGCCAATCAAGTATCTGTGTGGCTGCTGCCGCACCAACGGGTGCTTGACAAAGCACAATGTCCTCACCCTTGTATTTGGTGATGTAAATGGGATAATGCTTCGTTGCACTCTCAAAAGTGGATACCTGTTTGGTATCACTTTTACTGGCATATTCATCTATGTAAGCACCAAGAAATGCGAACACACATTTCTTGGGTAAGTTCAAACCAAGATTTTCATGAGTGGGATTAAGAACTGCTGTCTGCTCTGTATCAAACTCCAAAATCGGTATTTCG
>ENA-OQEB01000149-OQEB01000149.1-human-gut-metagenome-genome-assembly--contig:-NODE-149-length-28645-cov-4.151834_pt1 | contig 28645 bp, 39 predicted proteins | sample MGYA00242787_ERZ504619 | MGnify/ENA primary metagenome ERZ504619 (study PRJEB26092, sample SAMD00036317) | human gut metagenome | host: Homo sapiens | study: EMG produced TPA metagenomics assembly of... | reverse complement strand
CGTTCGTGCTCGACCATTGCCGGGATCCCATCATTGGAGGCAGTGCGTGGCCTGGATGGTGGCCGCGCCTTATTGCAGGGCAAACCGGCGGTACTGGTGTTGCCGACCATGCGTGAGATTGAGGACATGGCCGAAACGTTGCAGTCGATCGGCTTGCGCTGTTTCGCGCCAACCCAATCATCCAACGGTGCGTACGGCGGCGATTTCGCCATTCTGAACGCGCAGATGGCGCCTGCTGAACGGTATCGTGCGTATCTGGCCATCAGTGGAGGCAGGTGCGGTGCGTGATCGGCACACGGGCGGCGATGTATGCGCCGGTGGATGGCAATGCGTTGTTCCTCATTCTCGATGACGTGTGCTATCAGGATGCCGATGGCATGATGCCTTACGCCAACGCCCGCGGAGTGTTGCGGTTACGTGCAAAAGCGCATAATGGCGTGTTCGTCGCGATGGCCAATGCGCGCAGTGTGCAAAGCCAGTGGGAAACCGATGCGGCGCATGTTGGTGCCACCCAGGTCAGCGGTTTCAGTACGCCGATTCACGCATTCCCTGCCGTAACCAAGGAAGCGAGTCCTTGGATTCGTTGGCTGAACCGTGACGAATTGGCAAGACTTGCGGATTCGACCATCGGAGCGCGTGTGCCGCACACTGCGGTGCGAGTGCTGTCGAAGGCGTTGGAAAGCGGTCCGGTGCTGTTGAGCATTCCGCAGGATGGCATCGGTGAAGCATTGAGCTGCGCGAAATGCCACCGTCAGGCTCGCTGCTCGTACTGCACGGGTCCATTGGAACGGTTACGGGATGGGTCGGTGCGTTGTCGTTGGTGCGGTGTCGCCACTGTGCAATGGGCTTGTCCGGCATGCCATAACGAACGTATGCGCGTGGTTCGTGTGGGTGCCGCCGGAACTGCGCAGGAGCTGAGCCGACTGTTTCGTGGCGTGCCCATTGTGCTTTCAACGCCGAGCCAGCCACGCGGCATTGTTCCCGATATCGGGTTTGCGCCGCAGTTGGTCATCGCCACTCCCGGCGCAGAACCCCGTGTGCGTGGGAGGAACCCCTCGGAATGCGAATACCGGGCCGTGGCTATTCTCGACGCATGGACCAGCTTGTACGCCTTCGGCATTGACGCGGGCGTAGACACGTTGACGTCGTGGATGCGCGCGGTTTCGCTGTGCGCGCCGCGAATCAGGGGAGGTCAGGCCCTGTTGATCGGCGAAACCGATCCCACGCTCGCTCAATCGTTGATGCTTTGGAATTCAACGTTGCTGGCGCAAACCGAATTGCGGGAACGTGAACAAACCGCATTGCCGCCTGTGTTTGCCGCCGCATGCGTATGGGGACGTCGTGACGCGGTGAAGGTCACGCTGGAACGTATCGGCGCGTTGGGTGGGGGTGACCTGTCCGCCATCGAAACCACCGAAGGCATGCTGCCGTCCGTATTGGGGCCGGTACCTATTCCGCAGCCTCGGACCATTGATTCGCGCGAATTGGAAGGCACTGCGGATCGTGTCAAGGCGGTGGTGCGTGTGCCGCAAAGTCGCCGAGGTGAGTTGGCGTTGCGTTTGCGTTCCGCCAGTGCCCGCCATGTGGCCGCGCGTGAACCGGGAGAACTGCGTTTTCAGCTTGATCCGAAGGAGCGAATCTGACGCACGTCCCCTCGCCGTGAAAAACTAGACAGGTTGGCAGTTCGGCATGAGGCCGCACAGCAGTGAATGGAGGATCATATGAAGGGTTGGCCTGGAGAGCCTGATATGGAGTACGACGTGCTCATGGCTGACGGCGAAGCTGCGGTGAATGCGGGCAAGCCGATCACCGATGTGATTTTCGATTTCGGCAACGTGCTCGTCTACTGGGATCCGGTGGCCGTGATGACGCCCCGCTATAGCGACGAGCTTGTTGAACAGTTCCTTGACAACGATATTTCCGGCTTCTACGACATCAACGATGAACTGGACTGCGGCATGTCGAATGATGACGCGTCGCCCTGATGCGTGAACGTTATGGAGACAAATGGGCCGACATGTTGCAGTACTATCTCGACAATTTCGTCGACTCGTTGACCGGCGTGGTGCCGGGCGCCCGCGTGCTCATCAACGATTTGAAAGCGGCCGGCGTGCATGTGTGGGGATTGAGCAACTGGCAGAAGGATCTGTTCCCGATCGCGCTCGACAATTTCGATATTCTGCGCAGCCTCGACGATCGTGTGGTTTCCGGATATGTCTCCCTGCGTAAGCCGAATAAGGATATTTACGAGTTCGCGTTGCAACAGTTCGGCATTGACGCTTCCGGCGCGGTGTTCGTGGACGATAAGGCCATGAATATCGTAGGTGCGAACAATGCGGGCATTCGTGGCGTTCGATTCAAGGATTCACGTGCGTTGCGTGCGCTGCTGATTGATGCGGGTGTGAAGATTCCCGCGGTGCATCAGGCATAGTGTGTTGCGTTCCGCTGCCTTACATGCTGTTGATACGGCCGGAATGATTCCCACGATGATAACGATGTGATGAGGATTTGATAAGGAGGACTTTTCGTGCTGAAAGTGCTGTTTGCCGGTACTCCGGATGTTGCGGTGCCGTCGTTGAAAATGCTGGCTGAAGATACCGAGCGTTTCGAAGTGGTCGCAGTGCTCACCCGACCGGATGCTCCTACCGGGCGTGGACGCAAACTGGTACCGAATCCCGTGAAGCAGGCCGCTCTTGATCTTGGTTTGCCGGTGATTGAATCCGATCCGAGCGAGGAAACGTTCATTTCCGAACTTGCTGCGACCGGTGCCCAGGCCGCGGCAGTGGTGGCATATGGCAAAATCCTGAAGCAGGATGTGCTCGACGCGCTGCCGATGGATGGTACAACCTGCACTTCTCGCTGCTTCCGCAGTGGCGTGGCGCGGCTCCCGTGCAGCGTTCCATTTGGGCGGGCGAGAAGGTGACCGGAGCCACGGTGTTCCGCATCGTGCGAGCCATGGATGCCGGTCCGATTCTGGCGCAGTCCACTGTGGAAATCGGAGCGCATGAAACGGCGGGTGAGCTGCTGAACCGTCTTGCCGAGGATGGTTCCCGTTTGCTTGCCGCCTCGCTGCAGGCCATGGCCGACGATCAGATCGCGCCTGTGGAACAGCCTGCCGGCGCATATGAGGTGGCTCAGAAGATCACGGTTGAAGACGCGCATATTCGTTTCGACATTCCTGTATTCGCGGTGGATCGTCAGATTCGAGCCTGCACGCCCAATCCGGGCGCATGGTGCGAACTGCACGCCAATGCCGAAGCAGAACCGCCACGTTGCATGTGTTGCGTGCGCAGGGCGCCGATATGAGCAATCCCAACACACCCGTTTCGCTAGAACCAGGGCGGATCGTGGCCGGAAAAAAGAACGTGTGGGTGGGTACTTCCTCAGATCCTTTGGAATTGCTGGAAGTCAAAGCCCAAGCAAAAAAGCCATGCGTGCCGCCGATTGGGCGCGTGGCGCGCATCTCGACGGAGCCTACTGCAAGTAGTGTCGAATAAACGGATCATAACGATATTGCCGTGTGAACATCACCATTTCACACGGCAATATCGTTATCCTGCAATATCGGATTTTGCTATATCGCGACTCGGATCTATCGGGATTCGCATCATCGAAGAATGCGAATCAACGAAGAAAATCAAGAATCCGGGTCAAATCACGTTCGTTCACACGATGCGGAGCATCCGCCTGAACCGCAGGCTTGGCGCAGAACGCCACGCCAAGCCCGGCGGCATGAATCATCGGCAGATCATTGGCTCCATCGCCAACCGCAACAGTCTGACCCATGCTGATGCCCATGCGCGAAGCCCAATCACGCAGTGACTGCAATTTCACATCTTTCGTAACGATATCGCCAAGCACATGGCCGGTTAAACAACCATCAGCGGCTTCCAAACGATTCGCAATCCAAAAATCAAGATGCGCGTCGGCGGCAAGACGGTCCACGACTTCATGGAAACCGCCGGAAACCACGCCGACCTTCCAACCATGCGCATGCAAAGCGTCAATCAAATCAAGCGCCCCCTGTGTGAAATGCACGCGACGATACACATCATCGAACACCGAAGTCGGCAGATCCTTAAGCAGCGCAACACGAGCCTGCAACGCCTCGCGAAAATCAAGTTCGCCATTCATCGCACGTGCGGTAATCGACGCGATCTGCTCGCCAATTCCAGCGGCGGCGCCCAGCTCGTCGATGACTTCCTCATCGATCAGCGTGGAATCCACATCCATCACCAGCAGTCCAGGCTGGGAAAGGGTGGGAGTGGGCGCAATGTTTGGCGATTCTTGTTCAAGCATGGTTTTGATTGTCGGAAATCATGAGGACAATGGGTATTCTTAAGGGTTGAGCATGTTGAATGCGAATGCGCCATGACATGACGAAATGACGGAACGGCTCGAAACGCATTCGGTGGAAAGCGAGGCTGATGAAATGGATCAACGTGATGAGACGTTGGCGTCGTTGGGTGAGGCCAACGACCAGTTGATGGCCAAGAATCATGCGTTGGCCAAGGCGTTGAGCCGTGCCACCCAGGAGCTCACCAAGGCCAAGGCCCAGCTGAACCAGTTGGCGGGACCGCCCATGACCTTCGCCACCATGGTTCGCGTGCATTCCTCTCGCACGGACGAACAGGGGGTACAGCATGCCAGCGCCGAGGTGATTTCCGGAAGCCGTCGCATGATCGTGCCGGTTGCGGCGAATGTGCAGGCATCCAGGCTTGAGGCTGGGCGCACGGTGCTGCTCAACGAGAACATGGTGGTGGTTTCGCAAGCCGGCACCGATGCTGTGGGCGCAGTGCGCACGGTGAAGCAGGTCATTGATGATGGGCGATTGCTGGTCGCGGATGGCGGTGGAAACGTTGCGTTGGTCCGCCGTTCGGGAGCGCTGTCGAAAACTTCGATCAATGTGTCCGACCGTGTTACGGTCGATTCGTCCATGAGATTCGCGCTTGCGTTGGTTCCCGCGCAGGATGATGCCGACTTGGTGCTTGAGGAAGTGCCGGATGTCACGTTCGCTGATATCGGCGGTTTGGATGAGCAGATCGAACGTATTCGCGATGCCGTGCAAATGCCGTTCCTGCATCGCGAACTGTTCGAACGTTATGATTTGAAGCCGCCGAAAGGCGTGCTGCTGTATGGGCCTCCAGGCAATGGAAAGACGCTGATCGCCAAGGCTGTGGCCAATGCGCTCGCCGAAGGCGCTGCCGGCGGTCGTGGCGTGTTCCTGTCGGTGAAGGGGCCGGAACTGCTCAACAAGTTCGTGGGCGAGTCGGAACGCCTGATCCGCATGATTTTCAAGCGCGCGCGTGAGCGTGCGGCGGATGGCAAACCGGTGATCGTGTTCATTGACGAGATGGACTCGCTGCTGCGCACTCGTGATCCGGCGTGTCGTCGGATGTGGAAACCACTATTGTGCCGCAGTTTTTGGCTGAACTTGATGGCGTGGAAACGCTTGGCAATGTTATGGTCATCGGCGCTTCGAACCGTATCGACATGATTGATCCGGCGGTGTTGCGTCCTGGTCGTTTGGATGTGAAGATTCGTGTGGAGCGTCCGAAAGCGGCTCAGGCGGCGCAGATCATCCGCCATTATCTGACCGACGATTTGCCGTTGGTGCCAGGGTGGATGCGAAGGCTTTGATTGGGGTGCTGGTCAGCGATATCTATTCGACGGACGAGCACCGGTATCTGTGCGACGTGTGCGATGAGCATGGGCAGTGGCATCCGATCTATCTGGCGGATGTGGTGTCGGGTGCGGTGCTGAAAAACATTGTGGATCGTGCCAAAACCCGTGCTGTGAAAATCTCCATCGAAAGCGGACAGCCGGCGGCGATTGGCGTCGATCTGTTGGCGAAGGCCGTCGACGAGGAGTTTCTTGAAACCCGCGATGCGGTGTTGGACGCCAATCCGGAACAGTGGAGCCGTATCAATGGTTTGGAAGCAGGGCGCATCACCCGTATACGACCAGTCGAATAATGCTGGCAGGCAACGCGAAATCAGACGAAGGGAAGTCGTATCAATGAGCGTTCGTCGAATCATGGGCACGGAAACGGAATACGCGGTTTCCGCTCTCGGAATGGAGCATTACAATCCGGTGAAGCTATCGTTCGATGTGGTCGGTGCCGCGGCGAACGAACAAACCAAGCATATTCGCTGGGACTATCGGCAGGAGGATCCGGTCAACGACGCCCGCGGCACCAGGCTGGAACGTGCATCCGCGCATCCTGATCTGTTGACGGACGCGCCGCAGCTCAACATCACCAATGTGATTGCAGTCAATGGCGGCCGTGTGTATGTGGATCATGCGCATCCTGAATATTCCGCGCCCGAAACCGATGATCCCTTCGATGCCGTGCTCTACGACCATGCCGGCGATCTCATCATGCGTGAGTGCGCGCGCAAAGCCAGCGAACAGACCGGTATCGCAATCGCGCTGTACCGTAATAATGTCGACGGCAAAGGTGCAAGCTGGGGCACCCACGAAAATTATATGATGCTGCGTTCGGTGCCGTTTGACCAAGTTGCGAAACTCATGACGGCACATTTTGTAGCGAGACAGATTTTTACCGGATCAGGTCGCGTCGGTATCGGCGAACGAAGCGAAACCGCCGGATACCAGCTCAGCCAGCGCGCCGACTATTTTCATATGAAAGTCGGTTTGCAGACCACATTCGACAGGCCTATCATCAATACTCGAGACGAATCGCACAGCACGGATGCATACCGTCGATTGCATGTGATTGTCGGGGACGCCAATCGTATGGATGTGCCGCAGGCGCTGAAACTCGGCACCACCAGCATGCTGCTGTGGCTGCTTGAGCATGCCGAAGAGGCGGGATTGAACATAGACGAAGCGTTGGAGCCAATCATGCTCGCCGATCCGGTGAGCGCCATGCACGAGGTGTCTCATGATTTGACATTAGGTGCCATGTTGCCGCTGGAATATGGCGGCGAGACCTCGGCATGGCAGATTGAGGTCACCCTGCGTGGCCTGGTGTATGCTGCCGCTGCCGTGATCTATGGAACCGACACGTCCGGTGAACCGGCATGGTCTGACCGTTCGACCGTAACATCATGGCGATGTGGGGGCAGGCGCTCGCCGATGTGGCTGCCATCAGGCATGCCGATGATGATGCGCGTTTGACGATGCGCGAGCAAGCTGGCCGCATTGAATGGCTATTGAAATGGCAGTTGTTGGAGAAGCTGCGTCGTAAAATTGGCTCCGGTTGGGATGATGCGCGTATTGCGGCCGTCGATTTAAAGTGGGCTGCGATTGATCCCGCTGACTCGATTTTCGATCGGTTGCGTGCCCAAACGGAGCGGTTGTTTACGGACGGGCAGTTGGTGCAGGCTTCGGTGGAAGCGCCTTCCGATACCCGTGCTTGGTTGCGTGCCGAAATGATTCGTCGTTTTCCAGAACAGGTTGTGGCCGCATCGTGGTCGCATCTTACGGTGCGCCATCGAACGATTGGTGATAATACCGTGGAGAATCCGATGGTCTCATTGGATATGTCAGACCCTCTGAAATATAGCAAATCTCAATGTTCCCGCTATTGTGAGCGTGTCCAAGATGCGGCGTCGATTTTGGAAATGTTACGGTGAAATGCAATCTGTGCGGGTAACATTGCCATCAATTGGTCGCGAAGAACGACCATTGACAACAGGTAACATCATCCCGGTATTTTGAGGAGAGGACGTGCCGGGACTGTACAGAGGAAACGAAAAGGCATATCTATGGAACTGAGGCAAATCGCCCTCGAAGTCGCACGCATCCTGCAGGACGCAGGCAAGCATGCGTTGAACGACCAGATGAATCCGCACGACATGAGAAAACTGGAAGTGTCCGAAGACTGCTTCCACTTCACTTCAGACACCGACAAGCGCCTGCAGCAGTTCATCAGCAACCGCCTGACCTATGTCAACGTGTTCGACGGCTTCTGGCAGCTTCGCCCTGAACAGTGCTATCCGGCCAGCGATACTGGTGTGTGGGTGGCATCGACGGCGTGATCAATTTCGCGCGAAGCATGCCGGAATGGGCCATCACCGTGACATTGTTCGAATTCAACGACCAGTGCTCCGCACAGCCGATCCTTTCGATTGTGCACGCTCCGGCGCTGGGATTGACGTATCTTGCGGTGCGTGGATCCGGCGCGATTCGTATTCGCAAGACTCCGTTGGGAGACAAACGCGAGAAAATCATTCCTTCCACCACGTCGTCCCTCGATGGTTCGGTGGTGAGTTTCGGCATGTCTCCGGTATCGTCCGAATCGCAGCGTGCGCTCGATGTGGTGGCGAAGATTGCCGGACGTCCTGCCGATATTAAACGTGTCGGCCCGGCGTCCCTTGATTTGTGCAAGGTGGCCGACGGTACGTACGATGCGTATTTCGAACCGCACTTGCATGAGTGGGACGTACCTGCCGTGTCTGCTGGTGCTGTGGTGATTTGGGAGGCGCAAGGCCATCTGACCCAGTGGAACGGCGAAAGCGTTCACTGGCGCCAGGAGAACGATGTGATGGCCACCAATGGTCTGATCACCAATGATCTGAGCCAGTATTTGGCATAGTGTTGCATGCTGCGCCACACCTGATATAAGGTGTGGCGCAGCGTTTTTTTGCAGGTTTGCAACCGGAAGTTACAGGGAGGAATGTCATGCCTCAGGAATTTGAACAGGCTCAATCCGCATCCGCAGGCCAAGAGGTGGGTGACATTGTCGAATCCGCCGGCGTACAAGTCGACGGAACCGCTGATGCGTTGGATGCCGTGCTTGACGATATCGAATCGGTGCTCGAGTCCAATGCTGAGGAATATGTCGGTAGTTTCGTGCAAAAAGGCGGCGAGTGATGCCGCAGCTGCGAGACAGCGGCAATCATTCCTCGTCACCGCTTGATGAGGGAACGTTGCGTGAGGTTCATTCTTTCGCTCGTATTTTCGGCATTGAAACGGAATACGGCGTCAGTGTGACCGGTGCGGATGTGCCATGCGACGCCAGCCAGACGGCAATGATGATGTTCCAGCCGATCGTTGCCTCCGCGCGATCGACCAATACGTATATTGAAAACGGGTCGCGACTGTATCTTGATGTCGGATCGCATCCTGAATATGCCACGTCCGAGGCCTGCGATCCCATGGACGCCCTTGCCGTGGATGCGGCCGGCGAACTGGTGATGCGCGATCTTGCGTTGGACGCCCAGCAAAGGCTTCGAGCCACGCATGGGCCACGTGCCACAGTGCATGTGTTCAAAAACAATGTGGATTCCGCAGGGCATTCCTTCGGCTGCCATGAAACTATCTGGTACGTCGTTTTGTGCCGTTGGACGTCATCGAACACGAATTGCTGCCGTTCCTGATTACCAGGCAGCTGTTCACTGGCGCAGGCAGGGTGACGGAATCAGGTTTCCAGATCACGCAGCGTGCCGATTTTCTGGATGAGGCTGTTTCATCGGCGACCACAAGATCGCGTCCAATGGTCAACACGAGGGATGAGCCGCATGCCGATCCCGACGCCTTCCGAAGGCTGCATGTGATCATCGGCGATTCAAACCGTTCCCAATGGGCCACGATGATGAAGCTGGCCACCACGCATCTGGTGCTGTGCGTCATCGAACAGGCGGGGCGCGAAGGACGTGAGTCGGGATTCTCGCGGTTCGCGTTCGCGGACGCCGGTGCCGCAAACCGTGCGGTCAGCCGCGATATGAGCGGCGTGAATGCTTCGTTTGCCATGGCCGATGGATCGACGTTGCAGGGTGGTGCCGTAGCCATGCAGGAACGCTATCTGCAGGCTGTGGAACAGTTTGTGGGCGAGCATCCGGAAGTGGCTTCGTCGTTGCCTCGCACCGATGTGCACGATGTGCTTCGCCAGTGGCGCAATACGTTGGAAGCGTTCCGTTCCGGCAATGCAAATGCTTTGGGAGACAGAGTGGACTGGGTGTGCAAGTACCGCCTGTTTGAAGCGTTACGTGCCCGTTCCAGTGCGGATCTTCCGCTGAGCAAGCTGGAACAGTTGGATCTGGACTATCATGACGTGGCCAATGGCGCGTTGTATGCGTCGTTGCTTCGCGTGGTGCCTTGCGTTCGCTGATTGACGGTCGTGAGGCGCAAAAGGCGCGTACCATGCCGCCGGCGGATACTCGTGCCGCATTGCGCGGCAGATTCGTCAGTGCGGCCAAATCGCATGGCGCGCAGTATTCCTGCGATTGGACCAGACTATCGTTGCATGCGCCGCGGAAGATGGATATGGTGCTGCTGGATCCGTTCCAATGCAGGGAGAATGAGGATTTCCAAGCCATGATTGGCGCTTTGGAGTAAGCGATGGTGGCAATGGGAAACGTCGATGGGAGTGGGGTGTGGCCGACAAGCTTCGGTCACACCCCACTCCCATATCGGTATGTTCTCCTGAATTGTTTTGCGATTGCGCTGCGGTCGCTTTCGTTTTTGATTGGCTTGAATCAGGCTTCGCCGCGATATTTCGCCATCATCTGCGATTGCAGCTGTTGCGCGCTTGGCGGCGTCCATGTGATGGCATCCGCGCCCGCTTCGATGGTGGCGAGGATGCGATCTTCGGATCCGCCTCCCGATGCCAGGATCGGTATTTCCGGATGATGCGCACGTATGCTTGCCACGACTTGCGCGGTGCGTGCTCCGGCTGCGACGTTGATGATGGCCGCACCGGCGAGAATCTTGCATTCGGTGATTTCGTCGTCTTCCGTGACTGTTGCGATAACGGGAATGTCGACCATGGACATGGTGGTTTCGATGGTTTCCGCTGGTGCCGGCGCGTTGATGACGACGCCTGCCGCACCTTGCATTTCAGCCACCATGGCCAGCTCGGTCACACGCGGACCGGTGGTGGTGCCTCCTCCGACGCTACGAAAAGTGGCATTTGTGCCACAGTGAGCAACGCCTGTGTGATCACCGGTTCTCCAGTGAACGGGTAGACGGCGAGAATGGCGTTGGCATTGGTATTACGGATGATCGCAGCGTCGGTGGTATAGGCGAACGATTTGAGCGTATGGCCTTTGACTGTGATGCCGCCGCAATGTTGCGATATGACTGCGGGTACTCTCGCATTGGGGGAGGAGAGGCGACCTTCGATGCGTGCGGTTCCATAACGGGTTCGTGACACATGTGGTGTTGTGGAATGCTGTTCCACGGCCACGGCTTCACTGGGAGTGAACAGGGATCGTTTGTCGATGCGGATTGGTTTGGGGGCATTTGCTTCGGGAATGGTCTCCTGCTCGTCGCTCATTCCTGCACCTCCGTATCTGTGTGATTCAGCATAAGGAATTCATGGATGGCTTTGCGTCGCTCGACAACCTCTTCATCGAGAATCCTGGTGTCGGTGTTGTCGATGATGCGCTGCAGAAGTTCGCTGAGGGTGGAAAGATCCTCGGTGCTGAGGCAGTCAAGCATGTGCGTTGCCGTGTCATGGCTTTTGGGAAGTTGTTGCAGCGGTGGCACGCCACGACGTGCCGCTTCGACGTTGCATACTCGTGTGGCGGCTCGTAGCGCGGTCTGTGTGCGTGTGGCCTTCAGCTTGGTATGCAGCAGCAGAATGTTCAATTCATGCAGTTGATTGATGACTTCCTTGCGTTGATCGGTCATGTCTCTCTCCATCTATATGGACACGATGTCTAATATATATGCATAGTGTAGCGCAGGATGACGCTTGTACAAGTGTCATGAACGACGAAAGCCCCGACCGTCATGGTCGGGGCTTTCGTCGTGTAAGCAACATATCAGTACATGACTTACTTGGTGACAGCCTTCTTCAGCAGGGAGCCGGCGGAGATGCGAACGCCGTAGGTTGCCGGAATCTCGATGGTCTCGCCGGTGCGCGGGTTGCGTCCGGTGCGGGCGGCGCGCTTGACGCGCTCAGCGGAGAACAGGCCGGTCAGCTTCAGGCCTTCGCCGGACTGCATCGCCTCGACGAACACGTCCTGGAAAGCGTTCACAGCTGCCTCAGCCTGTGCCTTGGTCAGGTTGGACTTCTGAGCGATCTTCGAGACGAGATCAGACTTGTTGTATGCCATAAAGCATCCTTCTTGGGTCAGGGGACATTCTGATTACGAACATCCACGTTCTCTATGATATTAGCGCACTCTTATGAGGAAAATGGCATTTTACAAGGGTTTTGGTCGCTTTTTTGAAAATCAGGGGGAAAACAAAGTGTACGGGGGTGTTTGTCAGATCAAATTATGCATGTCAAGCCATTTCATGGCCAACGCACCGACCGGAATACGCAACCAGTAGAAGGCGATTCGGTAGACAAGAGTAGCGGAAACCGCGATGGAGGAGGGGATGCCCACGGCAGTGAACGCCACCGACAGCACGGCCTCCACGGCACCCAGACCGCCAGGAGTGGGAACCGCGGAGCCAAAGTGTTGGCAAGCAGGAAAATGAAGGTGGTTTCCGCAGGATTCGTGTGGTATCCAAACGCCATCAATGCTGCCCAGAATCCCAGTCCGGTCGCAAGGTTAAGCACCAGTGCGCCGGCAATGCCAAGGGCCAGTTCCTTTGGCCGTGCAAGCACATTGACCAGGTTGCGCGCGTATGCTTTGACCACTGGAAGGTATTTCTCGGTCACCAAATGACGCACTGGAGGAATCGCCATGGCGGCCGACACAACCAACGCGACGATGGCGATCACCATGATCAGCGTATTGGTCGGAATCATGCCGGACAATGTGTTGCGGCCGGTGAATAGGCCAATCGTCAGCAACAACACGATGGTAGTGCCTCCCTGTACGGCCCAGACCGCGCTCATAACCGCGGTCGCAGCCGTACTGCGATAGCCGCTTTTACGAAGGAACTGCAGGTTGACGAATGCTGGACCGACGCCGGCCGGCATGGACACCGCAGTGAAACCGGACGCCATCTGAGAGCAATACAAGCCGATCGTGTTGCGTTTATCGGAATCCATGAACACACCCAAGGTGATAGCGGAACCAAGCCACGCCACAAAGCCAAGCGCGACGCAAACCAACGCCATGGCGAGATTGGCGTCTCTGACGGCCTTGATCATTTCGGCCGGCTGAATCTGGGTGAACACCACATATACGGCGACCACCAGCAGCGCAATCGCAATGAACGAGCGAAGACTGAACCGGGAAAGCGTGACTTTTTCCATGGAATCCGCGACATCCTGCGGAGCGAGCGCCGAAATACGCGTACGTAAATCGGTAAGCACATGCTTGTCCCAGCCAGGCAATGCGCGCGTGGAAGCGGGAATGGCAGCCTTCTGTATGAAGGGTGCCAAATCGATCAGCTGCTCGTCTCCCCAAGTCCTGCGAGCGCAGGCGATCGCACGATCATTGCCATTGAGTGTGGCAAGAAGAACCAGCAACTGCACTTTGTCGAGTGCGAAGTTCGGAGCGGAACTGCCATAATCGCCATTATGCCAACCTGCGATTACCGGATGCCCGTTTTCCATGCGGGACAGGGTTTCCGGAGTGATGCGACGATGGGTGAAGCCATGATGGTGTGCTGTGGTGAGATATTCCATGAACGCTTCCATATCATGGTCGGACATGGTGTTTTGGTTGCATTCCAATGGCATGCGGTTGCGGTGGAACACCAGAATGGAGGATTCTCCATAATCGGCCACACCATACACGCGCGGAGTTTCCAAACCGGCATTGGACAGGCCGAGAATCATGGCGTAATGATGGTGCATGGCGTCAACCGAGGAACGGTCGCGACGCATGGAACACCGGTCAGGCGAAGCCACTGCCATACTTGGTTGAGATATCCGGCCGCATGCACTTGATTGTCGAGTACGGAAACGGTGTATTGCTTGCCGTCATAGTCGACAACATCGTAAATACGGGAATTTTCGGTCAGATCGTCATCCAGCGTGGCCTTCAATACTCCCGAATCGACGTAGGGGGCGACTTGGCGGGTGAGCAATGATGTGTCAATACCGATGGAACGCAATGATTGCGCGATTTGTGATCCCCACGCGCCATTGTTCTGCGTGCCTATGGCGAAACGGATCAGCATGCCGATAACACGGCCTATGGCGTAGGATGCGATGACGCCAGCCAGTGAATTCCATGAAAGCACGACCATCAGCACTGCCACTGCATACAGCACGTTCCAGCCCCATTTGGTGCATGAGCGGATACGCCGAGGGCCGGAGACGGTGAGGAACGATGCCATGGCGGCATAAAAATCGGGGAGCAGTCCAGTGCCTACGGATGTGCTGTTGGATTGCAGTGGAATGATCAGCATGGTATTGCCGGAGTTGCTGATCAGCGCGGATATGCCCCACACCGCAAAGAATCCGAATATGAGGGAAACCACGGAAATCACGCTTTGCAGCCACTCTTTGGAAGTAAGCAGCTGGATGAGCACGCTGACGGTGATGCATACGATGGCAAGCTGCTGCAATAATGCCGAGGGAACATCCATCAGCCAGCTGACCACGCGGCCGGCGGAATGAACGTCGGATTCCACGCCGGACGCGGTGCCATGCAAGTACACGGAGAACAGAATCACGCCTATGCCGAGCACCAAGGCGAAGAATGCGTGCGTCAGATCGGCAAAATCACGACTGCGCTTCGGCGGCACATCGTCGATATGCGGGGCGGGCTTATTGACTGCAGGGGAGTGAGACACTGTTGACTTGCTCCATACGTGAGATTGGCTTCAGGTGGGTCATATCGCCCCACTGCATTCGATAATACGCCCTGAGGGTGGCTACGAAATACGCGGTCACCCTCAGCGTATGGTTTGGTACTTATTTGACAGCTTCGGTTCAGCGGTCGAAATCTACCAGTTTGCTGCGACGCCGGTATATGTTGCCGGAGTCAGCGCCTTCAGACGAGCCGTGGTAGCGTCATCGAACGCCTGCTGATCGATGAACTGCTCGACGGCTTCCTTGGAGATCTCATGGCCGCGCATAAGCTCCTTGACCTTCTCGTACGGCTTGTCCATGCCCGGCAGGCCGGCAAGTTCGCAGGCGCGCATGGCGGTCTGGATCGGCTCGCCAAGCACCTCCCAGTTGGAGTCCAGCTCGGCTTCGATGGCGATGTCGTTCGGATGGATGGAGTTCAGACCGCCCATCAGATTGTTGAGCGCGAGCACGGAGTAGCCCAACGCGGAGCCGATGTTGCGTTGCGTGGTGGAATCGGTCAGATCGCGCTGCCAACGGGATTCGACCAGCGTTGCGGACAGCGTGTCGAGCAGCGAGCAGGAGATCTCCAGATTGGCTTCCGCGTTTTCGAAACGAATCGGATTGACCTTGTGCGGCATGGTGGAGGATCCGGTAGCACCCTTGACTGGAACCTGGGCGAACACGCCACGGGAGATGTACATCCACACATCCACGCACAGGTTGTGCAGAATGCGGTTGGTGTGGCTGATGGTGCCATACAGTTCGGCCTGCCAATCATGCGATTCGATCTGAGTGGTGAGCGGATTCCACGTCAGACCCATGCGTTGGTGACGAATTCGCGGGAGACGGCACCCAATCGACATCCGGGCATGCGGCCAAATGCGCGCCGAACGTGCCGGTAGCGCCATTGATCTTGCCGAGATATTCCTGAGCCCTGACCTTGTTCAGCTGGCGGTTCAGACGGTACACGTACACTGCGAGTTCCTTGCCAAGCGTGGTCGGTGTAGCAGGCTGGCCGTGCGTTAACGACAGCATGGCCTTGTCACGGTATTCCTCAGCCTTCTGAGCCAAATGGTCGACGATGGCCTGAGCGCCCGGCAGCCACACATTCTCGATGCCGTTTTTCACGCAGCGGGCGATGGACAGGTTGTTGATGTCTTCGGACGTGCATGCGAAATGTACCAAAGTCTTCAGGCCGGTCAGCTGGGTGTCGTGGCCAAGCACGTCGGCGGCCTTGTCGAGCTGGTCGTCGATGTAGTATTCCACGGCCTTCACATCATGATGGGTCTTTGCCTCATGGGCGGCGTGTTGCGCGATACCCTCGGCGCCGAACTCCTCAGGAATGGCGCGCAGGAACGCCTGTTCCTCATCGGTGAGCGGCTTGACGCCGGGAACGATGGTCTGGTTGCCGTTGCCCTCGAAACCGTTGGCCAGCAGAATCATCCATTCGACTTCGACGCGCATGCGCTCGCGGTTCAACGCAGGTTCGCTCAAATATTCGACAAGCGGAGCGGTCTGCTGATGGTAGCGGCCGTCAAGAGGGGTCAATGCGATTGCAGGGGAGATATCAGTAAGCTTCATAGACTACAGCATACGTTCAGCCGTAAACGAAAGTTGCGTATCTGTCCGCTCGGTGGATGGCTTTCATGATGTATGCCGTGATACCGTTCTTGTTGCGCCGTGGCTGCAGTGTTTTCTCATTTGCTCATGCGCCCTTCGAAATACATGACTTCCTGCAGATCGCCGTCGATGATCTCATCGAAATGCCGTTCGTGGGTGTTCACTGCGGTGGATCCCATGTCCGTTGCGTTCTGGTATGCGGCTTGGTGATATTTGAGCCAATGCGTGATTTCCTTGTTGTCTGGAGCGTCTGTGACGGGAGTGCCTGCGAACGTTGATTCCTGGTTGCTGCTGGATTTGCTTGCGGTGCCGCGTACGGTCAGCCAATGGTCGGAACTGGGGTTGGCGGCGCCATCGAGGGCCGCCACGAGCTCGTCGTCCATTTCCACGCTGGTCACCCATGTTTTTTCCGGAATCGGATGATTGGCGACGGGCGACCCGGCGGTAACCACATGTTCGATGTCATAATCGTCTTTCAGGTCCGAGGCGATGGTGGCGGCAACGATGCCACCTTGCGAATGTCCGATCAATGCGACGGGCTCATTGGATTTGATGCCGGCCTGTTTCATGGCTTCCTGCACCATTCGCGCACTGTCCGCTTCCATGCGTTGCTTGCTGTCCGAACTCATGAGTTCGACGTTTTGCGGCCACCCAAATGGAGAATCGTGCTTGCCGTCTGTGCCTGGAATGGTGACGAGCCATGAGTTGGTTCCGTCGGATTTACGGTATTTGGAGATGGCGATGGTGCCGTAGTCAAGTCCGCTGTCGAGATCGGTCTTGCCGAGACGTTCCTCGGCAAGACGTCGAAGATCCTCCATGGCCTCTCCGACATTATGCGATTCACGCACCACTTCGGTTTTCGGATGGACTTGGGTGACGGTGAGATTGTTGCCCTGGATCAGGTTGTAACCGCGCGACGATGCCTTGGAGATGGTGCCGGCTGCATGGTTGACCTCATCGGTACGCAGCAGGCCTTTGGCCTTGCCGTATCCGCTGACCGCGGCGCCGGCCGCGCTCATGATGCCTTCCTGCGCCCAATCCAACGAGTCCAGCAGATATATGGGATTGGATTTGCCCTCATTGGTGGATCCCATCACATATCCCAAGGCGGACATGGCTGCGCCGGCGAGTATCGATTCCTTCGGGAACGATGTGATCGCCACTTGCAGCAGTTCGTTCAGTGTTCTTCTGCCAGCGTCGTCGACCTGGGAATATAACGATTGCGCGCGAATGATCAGCGCCGATAGCTCAGACAATCTTGCCGCCATGGCTCCCAGCGCGCTTGCATGGGCGTCACATTGTTCGACGAGCTGGTCGTATGGCAGTTCGATGTGATCCGTGGCATTGCAATAGGGGCTTGATCCGGACAGCGAGGCGATGGCCGACGACGCATAGGGGTAGGAGGAAAGCTGAAGGCTCAATGCCCGGACTGAATCATGGGCGCGGTTCAGAGCGTCGGCTTGATGGCTGAGGGCTTTTGCCGCGCGCATATATGCCTCGGTTTCCTCCGTGGAGTATTTGCATCCGCCGCTGACTTTGGCGGTCACTTCCCAGCTCATGCCGCACCTACTGCCCATAGGAGACGCAAGGTGGCGTTGATCGAATCCCGTAGCGTCAGGGATTGCTTGCGTAACTCATCAAGCCGCGCGCGGTATGATTCGGCGGCGGTTCCTGTCCAATCGGGCAATGAACTGGATGCGAGCGTGGCGTCAAGATCGTCAAGATGTTTCGATATGGATGTGAGCTTGGCATTGACGAGCAGTTGGGTGGTTCGCACGCCAGCACGGCAATGGCATGGCATGCCTGGCGTTGAGGCCAAGGTGTTGATGAGGTTGAACCCCAGTCCGGGAATAAACGGATAGGTGATTGATGCGTTCATAGCTATATTGGAGCACATCGGGCGGTTGCCCAAGCCGGCGAACAAGGCTTGTGGTCGGAGGACGGGCGAAAAGCACGATGTCGCGTGTCATCGTTGAAAAATCAACAAAAACACGCCGACATGCCTGTGGATAACTTCCTGAAATAAGCCCCCTTACCAGGGTTTTGCGGGCGAAGACGTTTGGTTGGAATCCTGCTTGGCCGCCGAACCGGAATCATCGGAATCGGACTGGGCGGACTGTGCGTTCTGGGCCAGAAGCTCCTCCACCTTCTGACGCTGCTCGTCAGTCAAGGTTCCTCCGTTGCTTGGCCTCCATCGGTGACGGATTGCCCACTTCGATGGCTGTGTCGGCCTCGGTGCCGTCGGCATGCTGCATCTCTTCGATTTTCTTGCGTATGGATTCGGTCAGTTTTGCCGAAACTTCGGCATTATGCTCGATGGATGTGCGTACGTTTGGCAGCAGCAACATGCCGGCCGCGCCAGCTTCACGGAATTGCGTGTCGGTCTGCTGCTGTTGGGTCTGCAATTTGTCGAAATCGGCGTCTTGCTGTTGGCTGGCTTTGATATTCGCATTCAGACTGTCCGTGGCCTGGTTGTAGTTGCTGACGGATGCGAGATTCACTATGCCAAGCACGCCCACAATAACCGATATGGCTGCGATGACGGCGATGGCGATGCGAACGGGCAGCGATGCACGCGCTGTAACGGTTGTGCTCACAGCAGCTCCTTGATTGCGTGATCCATGCCCCGGCCTCGAACGTCAGCAGCAGCGCTAGGGCAATGGCGAACGGCCAGACCATGGCGACGGTTCTTGTGCGTTGCTTGGATGTCTGCGTGACACGCCATTTGCTGGATGCCTCTTTGGAATCCCCGCCACTCATGGTCGTCGTGGCATTGAGCTGGATGGCGGTTCCACTGAGCTCGTCGGCGATGGCGTTCATTTCGTCGGCATTCATACGGGACACGCCAGGCTCGCCGGTTTCCGGATCGGTGACCCATTGCGTGTCGCCTTCCTCCACGCCATCGCCGGTCACGGGGATATTGCCTCCCCCGCTCGCTGCCCACGGCGACGGTGAACGCATCGGAAAGGTAGCGTCGCAACGATGAGAACGTTCGGCGTGTTTTCGACGAGGTCTGCTCGCCATCCGAAATCAGGTACAGCACGATCGCATCATCGGGATGCTGATCGTGAATCGACTTGCATGTGAGCAACAACTGGTCAATCGGCACATCCAAGGTCGAACCGGCCGAAATGGAAGTCGATTCCGGTGCAAGCGTGTCCGCCCAATTATCGATCGCCTTCGAATCAGGCGTCAACGGAACATCCAACGTTCCCGAAGCGCCGAATCGCAATGCCGCGAAACTGGAATTCGGATACATGGCGGCAATATCCTTCACCGCCTGCTTGGCAACATCCAAGCGGCTGAGCTGTTCGTCGGAACCATACTGCGCGTCCGCGACCGCCATGGAACCGGTCACATCCACCGCCACCACCACATCGGTGGTGTTAATCGCATGGCTGTTCGTGGACGAGACGATGCTTGGCGTCAATGCATGATGGCCACCAGCGCACAAATCATCGATCGTCTTGCGCAAGCCCAGACGGTTTCATCGCTTTGGCTGCGTCTACGGATATGAAGCACAATCTGCGCGACTGCGCAAACCAGCATGATCACGCAGATCGCCGTGCCTAAAGGCCATCCCAAAGCAGGGGAGAGCGTCAGATTGGTCATCGCCTCAACCTCCAAGCCAAGAGCAGCCAAATCACTATCGCCACTGCCAATGCCAGCGTCCACCATCGGTGCGTCCGATATTGCGGCCTTGCTGCTTGCCGCGCTGTCATGGTTGCGCCGCGATTCGATTTGCTTGACCAGCTCAGCCACGGAAGCGCCGTTCGATTGCGTGAGAAACACGCCGCCATGCGATTCGATTTCGGATTCGAACTGTTTGGTCGTCTGTTCCGATTCGCTTTGCTGCGGTCCAGAGAACAGTCCGTCCACGGTGATTTCCGCCTGTTTGGTCAGGTCAAGAGCCTCCTGAAGCGTGTATGTCGGATCTCCGGAAACGACATTGTCGGTGGCGAGCACAATGGAAGCGGCACGTTGACGGGATGCGGTCTCGGCGTTGGAACTGCCGTAGGCGAAACCTGGCAGCATGGCTGCGCAACTCACCACGCCGTCGCCGATCAGGGAAGTGGCCTCTTTACGATTCTGCGTACCTTCCAGCCAGTCGGAAATCGCTTGGTAATCGCTGTCTTTCATCTTGTCGATATCATCCTGCGACTCGACGCCTTTCAGTATCGTGCTGGTCTTGTCGAGCTGTTCGGACACCAATTCGTAATCGTCGGTCAACGGAAACACGGTACGTGACGTGGAATTGAAAATGCTCAATCCGATGCGCTCGCCCTTGAAATTGTCCACCAATGTGCGGTAGGTATCGATCACTTCGCGGTCGTATGGCAACGCCGAACCAGATACGTCCAAGCACAGCACGATGTCGCGGCTGCTCGCACGCTCCTCTCCCTCATCCACGGTGCTGGGGCGTGCCACCAGCGCTATCGCCAGCACCAGTGCCATCACCAACAGAACGACGGCGGCACGTGACATGGTGCGCCACTGCCGAAATAATCTCGATGCGGTTTCGGTGTTGAGATCGTCATCCAAACTGACGTCCGCACGGATCCTGAGTCGTTATGCCTGCGTTTTGCGGACGCCAATACCATGATGGCGATGACGGCCAATGACGCAATCAGGCCTGCAAGGCTACCCACGGCCAGTGCCATGACAATTCCATTCATCGCCACCTTTCCACAAGATTGGCAACCCACTCTCCAGCCTGTTCAACCGTGGCCTCTCTGGCCGTGTGATTGCGTTCGGCATCCGCGAATTCCGGCGGATACAATGCTCGATGGTCTGCCTGAGCAGGGTGAGCCCATGCTGGTTGCCGGTCGTGCGAGGTGTCGCTTCAATATCGGTGAGCGTCTGATTGCGCACGTCGCTGCCGGTGGCCGTGGAGACGAAATCTCTGGCGATCGATGCGAGCAGGGCGAACGCTTCCTCTCTTCCGAGATCGCCGTTGGCATGACGGTCCACCACATCGTTGATGCGTTCATGCCATATCGACGTGCCCGTCGATGCGTCGTGACGTCCGCGATTGGTTTTCTTCGTTGGCTTGAGAGTTGGTTTCGACAGCCATACCACCAAGACGACAAGTGCCACGGCAAGGATGAGGCATACCGCGACAACGATGCCCAGCCCCGTTTCGATATGAATCGGGTCCAGTGTGTCGAAATCGTTGCGAGACAAGGCGATGTGATTCATGCTTTGCCTCCCAAGGTGAGTGAGGACGGTGCTTTGAGCTGATTGCGTGTGGAGCGAGATAGGGATGCGGATACCATCCGTACGAATTCCCGGAACATACGTTCGCTTGAATCGGCACGGATCACTGTGGAACCGCAACGATTCAGCTCATGTCTGATGGACGCGGACAGATATTCGCGATGCGTGCGAACCTCCTGCGCCGTTTTGCCGGTGCGCAGGAATGCCGGAATGCGGCGGTCGCTGCCCGCGTCGAATACGTCGCGCGCATGGCTATTGTCGAACGGATTAATGGTTGCGACATCGATGAGCACCATCGGATGGGTCCTTGCGATCCTGCGAATGGACTCCACATGACGTTCCTTAAGTGCGTGCTCATCGGTGGCGATCACCACCAACGCATCCCTGTCGCGAATGCGACGGGCGTACTCCAGCAAAGCGTCGATATTGCGAGGTTTGTTCCAATCACGCTGCAGCGCATTGTCCAACGTCTGTTCGAATTGCGTAAGTCCGCCATTGAATGGCACACGGGTGATCGAGCCTGAATCGCCGAATACTATGGACACTTCGTCACCACGACGCAGGCTGAGCGCCGCGAACATGCATAGGGCGTTGGCTGCGACCTGATGAACCTGTTCGCCGGAAACGCAGGTACCGGTCATTTCCTGTCCGACATCGAGCAAAAGCCAGGCGCGTGAAGTGGATGGGCGTTCGCGCTGCACCACCATGGGGCGGCCCACACGGGCGCTGGTCTTCCAATCAATCCGTTTTGCCTCGTCTCCAGGCTCATAGATGCGGATATCCATGACATCGTCGGCGCCGAAACGCTTGTCTGATGCGTGCGCACCCTCAAGAACACCGAGCGCCTTGCGAACAGTCGGCAGGCTCAACGTGGTTCCGAGGGCTTCGATCTTACTGCGGATCGGATCTTCGGAACGAATTGCGTCGATCATGGAACGGGAACCGCCTGAACGATCGAGTCCACGACCTGATCGCTGGTGACGCCGTCGGCAAGGGCCTCGAACGTGAGCAGGATGCGGTGGCGAAGCACTTCATGTGTGAAGGCTTTGACGTCTTCCGGAATCACATAGTCGCGGCCTTGCATCAACGCGTTGGCCTGTCCGATGCGAGTCAGCGCGATGGACGCGCGTGGCGAGGCTCCGAGACGCACTAGTGTGGACAATCCCTGCACCGGCTTGGTGCCGGCTCCTCGGGATGTGGCAGTGATATCGACCGCGTATTTCATGATTGCGTCGGACACATGCACGCGACGGGCCGCGGCGCGCAGGAATTCGACATCGCTGATGGACACGACGTCACCGGTGAGCGTTCGTGAATCAAAAGTGTCGGAGCCGCGATGGGTGAGCATGGTGAGCATGCGCTGTTCCTCCTGCGCGGTCGGATACGTCATGACGGCTTTCATCATGAAACGGTCCATTTGCGCCTCAGGAAGGTTGAACGTGCCTTCCTCCTCGATTGGATTCTGTGTAGCGATGACCATGAACGGTTTCGGCAGTGCGATGCACTGGCCGCCGATGGTGGTGGCTCCTTCGGCCATGGCTTCAAGCATGGCCGATTGGGTTTTTGCGTTTGAACGGTTGATTTCGTCGAGCAGCACGAAGTTGGCGTGGATCGGGCCGATCTGCGTGGAGAACTTCTGCGTCGCGAAATCGAAGACCTGGGTGCCCACCAGATCGGATGGCATCAGATCAGGCGTGCATTGCACTCGCTTGAACGATCCGGACACGGAAGTCGCCAGCGTCTGCGCGGCCGTGGTCTTGGCCAGACCCGGTACGGATTCGATGAGAATATGTCCGCCTGCCACCAGCGTGGTGATCAGCGATTCACGCAGGTTGTCCTGTCCAACTAGGGTCTGCGCGAAGCGTGCGCGGATGCACGTGCCGAGCTGTTTCGCCCGGTTGATGTCCTCTGGGGGCAACGTGCTCGGTTTGGTGACGGCCGGCATTGGAACGGGGGTTGGTGTCGGTACCGGATTCTTCGGAGGGAATAAAGCCATAGTTGCTACTGTAACGGGTCAAGCTGACGGGAGGGACCAGTCCACAGGCTTCTCGCCTGCGGCGATGAGCGCTTGGTTGGCGCGGGAGAACGGTTTTGAACCGAAGAATCCGTATCGCGCGGACATAGGACTCGGATGAGGTGAGGCGATAATATATGCGTTGGTGAGCAGCGGTCCCAGCGTCTGCGCCTTGCGCCCCCACAGGATGGCGACCAAGGGTTTGATGCTGCCATCGGGATTGCGGCGGTTGTTAAGCGCTTTGATCGCCGCGTCGGTAACGATCTCCCACCCCTTGTCCTGATGGCTGCCGGGCTTGCCCGCTTCGACGGTCAGGCATCTGTTGAGCAGCATAACGCCTTGATTCGTCCAAGGCGTCAGATCGCCGTTCGTGGGCATGGGTACGCCGAGGTCATCCGTCAGCTCCTTGTATATATTGGTCAGACTACGAGGAATGGCTGGACATCGGGCGCCACGCAGAAGCTCAGTCCCACCGGATGACCGGGGGTTGGGTAGGGGTCTTGGCCCACGATAAGCACCTTGATGCTGTCGAATGGGATGGTGAAGGCGCGCAGAATGTTCGCGCTGGCGGGAAGATACCGGCGTCCGGCTGCGATTTCGCCTCGAAGGAAATCGCCCATGCGGTGCACCTGTGGCTCGACCTCGGCGAGGGCATTCGCCCATCCGGGCTCCACGAGATCTTTCAACGGCTTGATGTTCGATTGTGTCATGCACCTTACTGTACGACGTGTTGCGGTCCTGATGACAGGGGTGGTTTGGTTTTCACGGGATGGTTTCACGAACGTTCGGAATAGGGGTGGGAATGCGGCTCGATTGTGTTCTGACTGAGGTGGTCGGTACACTTGGCAGATAAGTGTGTGAGAAACGAGGTTTGCAATATGGCTAAGCAGGACAAGGAGACCTACGATTCCTACGAGAAGGATGTGTACGACAATCCTCCGGCGGGACCTATGGGTGTTCACCGTGGCGCGCGTTCCGCGGCGTCCCGGGCCATGCCGTACGTCATTGTCATCATTGTGGCGCTGCTTGCTGGTTTGCTGTTCTGGAGCATTTATTCAGGTGAGATCAACAATCTGAAGATGCCGTGGTCGTCGCAGGAGAGTTCGACTACTTCAAGTGCCGAAAAGAGCAAGAGCGGCGAGAGCAAGTCCAAGTCCCAATCCGACTCCGCTTCCGGCAATAAGACGGACGCATCCAATGCCGATTCGCCGACCGACTCGCAGCAAAATGATCAGAACGCCGACCAGAATGCCGGCCAGAATGCCGAGCAGACGGATAACGCCACTGCGCAGCAGGCTGTGAACACGGGTACTGAGGTTCGCGTCGTGAACGCGACGAATATCACCGGTTATGCGCAAAGCAAGGCCGACGTGCTGACCCAAGCCGGGTATACCAGTGTTTCTGCCAGCAATCCGACGGGAAACGTTCCTTCGCAGACCGTGGTCTGGTATCAGAACGAGACCGATAAGGCGACCGCCGAAAACGTCGCACAGACGCTGGGAATTTCGAATGTGCAGCAAAGCGATGGACTCGTCACGCCAATCGTTGTGGTGTTGCTTGACTGAAAAACGCCGTGAGCGAAACAAAAAGCTTGTTCTTTTCCCAAAGAACAAGGCTTTTTTGTTTTCCTTGGAATTCCAACGTTGATGGCTTATTTAGACGAACAATTCTTCTTGCTTACAGCGCAACTGGCGACATGGAGTTTGGCACTCTCGGCCTGAGAGTGCTAATCTGCCAATTAGCACTCGAGGAGCGAGAGTGATAACTGGCAGCTGACGGCTGGTGCGTTCTTCGCTTCGAAGGTGGGAATAATACCGTGTAGCCATATGTGGAGGAACAATGGCAAAGATCATTGCATACGACGACGAAGCTCGTCAGGGAATGCTCGCGGGCCTCGACAAGCTCGCTGATACCGTCAAGGTCACCCTCGGTCCGAAGGGCCGCAACGTGGTCCTCGACAAGACCTACGGCGCTCCGACCATCACCAACGATGGTGTCTCCATCGCCAAGGAAATCGACCTGGACGACCCGTACGAGCGCATCGGCGCCGAACTGGTCAAGGAAGTCGCCAAGAAGACCGATGACGTCGCTGGCGACGGCACCACCACCGCAACCGTGCTCGCCCAGTCCCTGGTGCACGAAGGCCTGAAGAACGTCACCGCCGGCTCCAACCCGATCGCTTTGCGTCGTGGTATCGAGAAGGCTTCCGAAGCCATCGTCAAGGAGCTTATCGCAGCTGCCAAGGACGTTGAGACCAAGGATCAGATCGCTGCTACCGCAACGATTTCCGCCGCCGATCCGGAAGTCGGCGAGAAGATCGCCGAAGCTCTTGACAAGGTTGGCCAGGACGCGTCGTGACCGTTGAGGACAACAACCGCTTCGGCCTGGATCTGGACTTTACCGAAGGCATGCGTTTCGACAAGGGCTATATCGCTCCGTACTTCGTGACCAACGCCGAAGATCAGACCGCAGTGCTCGAAGAGCCGTACATCCTGCTGACCTCCGGCAAGGTGAGCTCTCAGCAGGACGTCGTGCACATCGCCGAGCTGGTCATGAAGACCGGCAAGCCGCTGCTGATCATCGCTGAAGACGTTGATGGCGAGGCTCTGCCGACCTTGATTCTGAACAACATCCGCGGCACCTTCAAGTCCTGCGCCGTCAAGGCTCCGGGCTTCGGCGATCGCCGTAAGGCCATGCTGCAGGATATGGCCATCCTGACCGGCGCCAGGTTGTGTCCGACGAACTCGGCCTCAAGCTCGACTCCGTCGACATGTCCGTGCTCGGCACCGCCAAGAAGGTCATCGTCTCCAAGGACGAGACTACCATCGTGGCCGGCGGCGGCTCCAAGGAAGACGTGGCTGCCCGCGTGGCTCAGATCCGTGCCGAAATCGCCAACACCGATTCAGACTACGATCGTGAGAAGCTGCAGGAGCGTCTGGCCAAGCTGGCTGGCGGCGTTGCCGTCATCAAGGTTGGCGCTGCCACCGAAGTCGAGGCCAAGGAACGCAAGCACCGCATCGAAGATGCCGTGCGCAACGCCAAGGCCGCCATCGAAGAAGGCCTGCTGCCGGGCGGCGGTGTCGCTCTGGTCCAGGCTGCAGCCAAGGCCGAGAGCGATGTCAAGCTCGAAGGCGACGAGGCAACCGGTGCCGCGATCGTGTTCCGCGCCATCGAAGCCCGATCAAGCAGATCGCCGAAAACGCTGGACTGTCCGGCGACGTGGTGATCGACAAGGTTCGTTCCCTGCCTGACGGCCAGGGCCTGAACGCAGCCACCAATGAGTATGAGGACCTGCTGGCCGCCGGCGTCACCGACCCGGTCAAGGTCACCCGTTCCGCACTGCAGAACGCAGCTTCCATCGCTGGTCTGTTCCTGACCACCGAGCTGTTGTGGCCAACAAGCCGGAACCGCCGGCAGCCGCTCCGGCCGCTGGCGCTGACATGGGCTACTGATCCAACGGTTTGGCAAAGCCTGACGGCATAAGCAAAAAGCTATAAGTGGAGTCCGTTTCCCATAGTGGACGCGGGCTCCACTTTTTGTTTGCGCCAGCTATTGCTTTGATTGCGTCGGAAGTACCTGCCGCTACTGCGCAAACAGACGCGATGCCTGCATTTCGGTTTCCGCATACAGTGCGGATGCCTGCGTCAGCGCATGCTGAATCGATTCGAGCGACTGCTCCATCTGCTGTTGGGCGGCACGCCATTGTTCCGCCACCGCATTGAACTGTGTGGCCGCTCCGCCCCTCCAGACGCTCTGCAGATTGTTGAGATTGGCGTACATGCCCTGCACCGACTGACGTATCGCTTGGATGGAGGCGTTTACCGCCGCGCTCGAGGATTGAATCTGCTCGCTGTCCACCTGAAACTGTGCCATGATGATCCTTTCGTTGCCAGGTACTTTTGTGTGCTCGGTTGGTACCGTTCGCTCGCACTTGACGTATCTGAACGGTAATGTGGACTGTATGGCAACAGTGAACGCGATGAATGAAAAAACCAGGGTTGTGGTCGGAGGATGTGCGAAAATGTGCCCAATCGGTGTGTCGCGACAACGGCAAAACTTCAGAAATCGTTGGAATGTAGCGGCTTGCATGCTTCTTTCTATGCTGTTGTGTTGTGCGATGATGTTGTGGATAACTCCCGTCGGCAGCGCGGAAGACAATACGGGCACCGGAATCACGGCCACGGAAAATATCACCGACACTGAGAATCTGCTCGGATCAAACGTCGCAGAGATCACGGATGCCATCAGCGCGACAAAGCAGGAAACGGGCGTCACCGTGCATTTGCTGTACCTGGCAAGTTTCAACACCGAAGAAAAACCTGCAAAATGGGCGAGCGCGCTGTTGGAATCGCTTGATCCGAAACCGAATACGGTTTTGCTGGCGGTCGCTTCGAACGATGGCAATCTCGTGGTTGCCGTTTCGTCGAATTCCGACGAATGGTTGAAGAAGAAGTCGACGGTCGATGCGCTTTCCGATGCTGCGCAGAAACCTTTGATGGAAAGCACTCCGGATTGGTCGAAATCCGCAACCGATATGATGGATCAGATTGCGGTGCAGAAGAAGACCTCGACGTCGTCGCAGACCGTGCTGTTGGGTGTTGGCGGCATGATAGCCGTGCTGGTGCTGCTGATTGTGATTATGGTGGTGTTCCATATTCTGCGCAAGCGTGGCATCATCAAGCGCAAGGTGCGCAAGCATGCGGGAAGCATGCCGCGATTACTGTGCGTTCCGAGCCGGTGAAGGCGTGGAGTGCCGATGGTGAGCTGTCCGTTGAAGCGCATGATGGAGGCAGACGTCAAAGGAAGACTCAGAATCCGTTCAGGAAACATCCAGTGAACAGAGTGATGCTTAAAGCATGAGCAAGCCTATTGAAGCATCCATTGTCGTTGTTGACGACGAACCGTCCATCCGTGAGCTGTTGGTGGCATCCTTGCATTTTGCGGGTTTTGAAGTGAATACCGCGGCTTCGGGATCTGAAGCCATCGAAGTCATCGAGAAAATACAGCCTGATTTGATTGTGCTTGATGTGATGCTTCCGGATATCGACGGTTTCACGGTGACCCGTCGTATCCGTCAGGAAGGCATCACTACGCCGGTGCTGTATTGACGGGCTCGCGATGATACTCAAGACAAGGTCATGGGTTTGACCGTGGGGGGTGACGACTATGTGACCAAGCCG
>ENA-OQEB01000148-OQEB01000148.1-human-gut-metagenome-genome-assembly--contig:-NODE-148-length-28680-cov-2.004133_pt1 | contig 28680 bp, 34 predicted proteins | sample MGYA00242787_ERZ504619 | MGnify/ENA primary metagenome ERZ504619 (study PRJEB26092, sample SAMD00036317) | human gut metagenome | host: Homo sapiens | study: EMG produced TPA metagenomics assembly of... | reverse complement strand
ATGAGGCGGATGTTTACCCAGAAACCCATACGGCTGTACTTGCGGCGCAGTGTCGGGTCCGTGTAGGCCTTCTTGTTGAAGTAGGTACCCATGGCGGTGGATACGGGTGACTCGCCATAAGGCTGGTTGGTATTCTCCGGTGTAATGGGCTCGTCCGTGCTGTGACGGAAGTAGAGCAATGTGGCGTTCCGGCGCGGGTCGCCCGGTTCAAAAGCTTCTCCCATCAGTTTGGTGGCCATGTGCCAGCCCCATCCCAGGTCCCACTCGCCGGCTCCGCGCACCCCTTGCACCTGGCAGAACTGGCTGCCGATGCTAGCATCCTCTTTCATGGCATCGGTGGCTTCGCATTGCAGTTCGAAGATGCTCTCACCGCAATTCTCCCCTTCTACGGTGAAGACTTTGTCGACCGGTGTATTCAGGTTGTAGATGCCCGACTTTATCACTTCGGTGGAGGCTGTGTACATATTGTCCCAATCGTTCCGCATCATATAGGTGCGTGCGTGCAGAGCGTGCGGCGCCCCAGGTCAGCCGTCCCGTATAGTCGCTGTCCCACCGCAGGGGCAGGCATTCTTCGGCTTCGGTCAGGTCTTTGTCAATCTGTTCGTATATCTTTTCCGCCGTGGTCTTGGGCACGTTGGCATCGGAGGCTTCCACTACCTTGATGGTGACCAGCGGCACTTCGCCAAAGGCGCGTACCAGGTTGAAGTAGCACCAGGCACGGAAGAAGAGCGCTTCGCCGCGGTTGCGGATGCTTCGGTGTCGTCCTTGTGTCCGCTCTTCTCAATGTCGTCCAGGATTTCGTTGCACTGGTAGATGATTTTGTAGTTCTGTCCCCAATAGGCGCTGAGCGGCCCGTTGGAGCAGTGTATTCGAAGTCGTCCCACATGGCGGCCTCGTTGCTGCCGTCGCCGGCATCACTGCCTTTCTCGGAGTCCTCGCTGCGCACCATGTGCACCATAAAAGCAGGAATACCGGCAGTGATGTCGTACGAGCGCATCAGGTAGTAGACGTTGAATATCTTCCCGCCTACAAGGGCGTTGGGAGAGTCATCTTCCGTGAACTGCCCCAGCGGATCGCGGTCCAGGAAGTCGTTGCAGGATGTCAGTGAGAGGGCTGTTGCACCCACCAGCAATGTAAATATGTATTTTATCAGTTTCATAAATTTATATTTTTCATTCCCCGTTCCCTTTGAAGGAGTCGGGGGAGGTTTGAAGTTACTCTTTTTTAGGGAGAGCTTTTAGAACGTCAGATTAAATCCGAACGTATAAATCGCCGGCATCGGATAACTGCCGTCGTCCACCCCGAAGGCGATGGCGCTTCCGCCCAGTTCCGGGTATATCCGGTGTTGTGTTCCACGTCTTCAGGTTCTGTATGTTCACGTAGAGTTTCAGCGCCTGCATGCCTATCTTCGAAATCAGCGCCTTGTCGAAGTTGTATGCCAGCGACACGTTACGGATGCGGAAGAACGAGCCGTCCTCTATGTAATACTCGGAGTTCAGATTGTTGATGGTATGCTTGGTGTTCAGCAGCGGCTGGGTGTTGCTGGTCCCTTCACCGTGCCAGCGGTCCATGCGTTGCTCCATAAAGTTGAACTGGCTCCAGTTGTAGTTGTCCCAGGTACGGTAAATCTGATTGCCGCCTTGTCCCATCATGTCAACGGCAAGCTCCCAGTTCTTGTAGCCCAGGCCGAGCGTGAAGCCGTAGGTGACATCGGGTGTAGGATTACCAATCATCGTACGGTCTGCGTGGTGATTTCACCGTCACCGTTCACGTCGCGGAATTTCAGGTCGCCCGGGGTGACGGTTGCCAGTGTGTTCTTGGGAGAGTGCTCAATCTCCTCCTGGGTCTGGTAGACGCCTTCCACCTTGTAGCCGTAGAAGTAGCCGATGGGGTATCCTGCCATTGTGTAGCTCTGCTGCTTGTCTCCGGCTATGATGGAGTAGCCTTCCTGCACGAGGCTCAGTACCTTGTTCTTGATGGTGGCAAGGTTCATTCCGATGTTGTAGTTCCAGTCGCCTATCCGGTCGCGCCAGCTCAAGGCAAGCTCTACGCCCGAATTCTCGATGGAGCCAAGTTTCCGATACCCGGTACGTGCCCGAGATGCCCGGCACTTCGGCCAGCAGGTCTTTGGTTTTCTTCTTGTAGTACACCCCTTCAAAGTGCAGGCGGTTGCGGAGGAAGTTGGCTTCTGCACCGGCTTCCCAGGCTTCCACCTTCTCCCAGCGCAGTTTGGGGTTGGGCAGGTAGGCAAGCTGGTAGCCCGGATAGATGGCAGACGGGGTGCCGAACACGGCGGAGTAGGCATTCGTCAGCAACGGTTCGGCGGGATAGGCGCGGTCCAGGTTCTGGTTGCCAGTGTGCCCCATGAGCCTTTCAGTTTCAGCATATCCAGCCAGGTGATGTCCTTCATCCATGCTTCCTCGCTCATCAGCCAGCCCAGGCCGACGGAGTAGAAGTTCTGCCACTGGTTGCCGGTGTAGGAGAAGGCGGAAGAACCGTCGCGGCGGTAGGAGCCGTTGAACAGGTACTTGCCCTTGTAGTTGTAGAGCACGCGTGCCAGCACGGACACGGTGGAGCGCTCCCACTGCGTACTGCCGTTGGTGGCGGTGGCTGCGTCGCCGATACTTACGTACCATTTGTCGGGATTGTCCGGAATGACCAGGCCTACCCCTTGGGTACGGGCGCCGTTCAGATTCTCGAGCTTGTTGTAGTAGGTGGTGAAACCGGCTGTGGCCGTCACGCTGTGGTCTCCCCAGGAGTTGGTGTAGGTCAGCAGATAGTCGCTCTGTACCTTCATTTCCGTTTCTTTGGCTTGGGACACTCCGGTCTTGCCGTTGCTCAGCGTGGCTATGTCTCCCTCGACGCTTGCGTCATATACCTGGATAACCGGGGTGTATGTCCGTGTGCTGTTCGAGGCATAGTCCAGGGAGAACATGGCCTTGAACTGGAAGTGTTTCAGGAAATCCCATTGCCCGTACACGTTGCCCGAGCCACGGTAGTTCTCGGCTTTCGTGGTATTCGCCTTCAGGTCTACGTCCACCATCGGGTTGTTCATCTGTGCCTTCTGGAATCCGGGCAGTGAGGTGTAGAGGCCGTACTCGGAGTTGAATACATGCGCCACCGGAGCTGCGCGCAGGGCTGTAGCCACACTCTTCGTGTCGGCGGGCAGCATGCGTGCCCCGTTGAATTGAAAACCTACCTTGAGGTTGTCCGTCACTTTATAGTCGTTGCTGATGTTCAGCGTAATCTTGCTGTACTTCTCGTGCTTGATGTTGCCTTGTTCGTAGGCATAGCCCGCACCGAGATAGAAGCTGTTCTTGTCCGAGGCACCCGTGATGCTGATGTTGTTGTTGGTGATGAACCCAGTCTGGAAGATTTCATCCTGCCAGTTGGTGTTTCCCGTCCAGTCCGAGAAGTTGTATTCCGGGTTCCTTCATTCCTCAACTGTTCGTTGTACAGCAGTTTGAAGCCTTCGGCATCCGTCAGTGCAATTTTGTCGGTGACGGACTTGAAACCGAACGAGCCGTTGATATTGACGCGTGTCTGTCCCTCTTTCGCCTTCTTGGTGGTGATGATAATCACGCCCGCGCACACCGAAGATGGCGAGCGACGACGGGTCTTTTAGTATCTCCATGGATTCGATGTCCTGCGGATTCAGGAAGTTGATGTTGTCGTTGAACAGTCCGTCCACCACATAGAGTGGCTTGTAGCCGTTGATGGAGTTTGTTCCGCGTACACGGATTTCCGGGTCGGAGCCTGCCTTGCCGGAGTTTATCACCTGCACGCCGGCAATCTTTCCTTGCAGTGCGGATACGGGGTTGACCACCGGCTTGTTGGCGATTTCGTCGCCTTTAATGTTGGTGATGGAGCCCGTAAGGTCTCGCTTCTTGGCGCTGCCATAACCGATGACAACGGTTTCGGCCAGCATCTGCGAGTCGTCTTTCATCTGGACGTTGATTACCGACTGGCTGCCTACCTTGACAGCTTGCTTCACCATGCCTACATAGGAAAAATCCAATGTGTTCTCCGGGGTGGCCTGGATGGAGTACCGGCCGTCTATGTCGGTAATCACGCCATTGGAGGTTCCCTGCACCAATACGGTGGCACCAATCAGCGGGTCACCCAGGGCATCGGTCACGGTACCGGTTACTGTTTTCTCCTGCGCCGATGCGGCGACACTTGCCAGCAGGCACACCGTCAGAAATAGGTTTCTCAGTCTTCCGGTTTTCTTCTTGGGAAGGTTTAGGTTCTTCTTCATTACATTGATTTTTTAGTGGATAAATCATTCAGTTTCTCCTCTGAACAATCAAAATGCAAAAAAGATTTGGTGACGGTGTTAAAAAAGGGCAGCCCGGTTTTCGCGGACTGCCCTCTTACCTAAAAGCAAAACTATACCTATTTCAACTCAAAACTCGTAGTCTTTACATCGCGGCTGTTGGGTCCAATCATTACATGGAACTCGCCGGGTTCGTATACATACTGTATGTCGTAGTTGTAGAACTTCAGCAATTCGGGGGTAATGGTGAAGGTCACCTGCTTGCTTTCGCCTTTTTTCAGGTGGATGCGCTCGAAGCCTTTCAGCTCTTTCACGGGGCGGGTAATGCTGCCCACCAAGTCGCGGATATAGAGCTGTACGATTTCATCTGCATCGTAGTTACCCGTATTGGTTACGGTTACGGAAGCGGTCAGCTTGCCGTCCGCATTCAGTTGCTTGGAGCTGAGCGTGATGTCACTGTACTGGAAGGTGGTGTAGCTCAAGCCATAGCCGAAAGGATACAGCGGGTCGTTGCTCACATCCAGGTAGTTGCTGCGGAACTTCTCGAACCATTTGCCTTCTTTCAGAGGACGGCCGGTATTCTTGTGGTTGTATGCCATAGGCAACTGGCCCACATTCTGCGGGAAAGTGGTGGTCAGCTTACCGCTGGGGCAAACGTCTCCGAACACTACGTCGGCAATGGCGTCTGCAGCTTCACTACCTCCGAACCATACATTCAGGATGGCAGGAACATTTTCATTCTCCCAAGTCAGCACTACGGGACGTCCGGAGAACAATACCAATACTACGGGTTTGCCCGTTTTCAGCAATGCTTCCAGCAGGTGGCGCTGTGCGTCCGGCATTTCCAGTTCGGAACGGCTGCTGCTCTCACCACTCATCTCGGAAGACTCGCCGAGGGCGGCTACGATGACATCGGCTTGTGCGGCTACTTTCAGGGCCTCGTCCAGCAGTTCTTGGTCATTGCCGCGGGGCAGTTCACGGCCGAACATCGTGGCGCGTGTCTGGTAGTCGGCATCGTACATCAAGTTGCTGCCTTGTGCATAGAGAATGTTGGCCTTGGAGCGACAGCATTCTTGAAACCTTCCAATAGGGTGCTGTATCTGTCTGCCGTGGCTGCCACACTCCAAGTACCCGGCATGTTGGCGCGGGTGTTGGCAAGCGGGCCAATCAAGGCGATGTTGCCTTTGCGCTGCAAGGGCAGCAGGTTGTCCTGGTTCTTCAGCAGCACGAATGTCTCTGTGGCAATCTGGCGGGCAATGGAGCGGTGCTCGGGAGTGAACACTTCTTTTTCGGCACGCTTCACGTCACAGTATTTGTACGGATTGGCAAACAATCCCAGCTTGTATTTGGCCTCCAGGATGCGTCGACAGGCTTTGTCAATGTCGCTTCGGTCACTTTGCCTTCTTTCAGAGACTTTTCCAGTGTGCCGATAAATCCGTCGGCTACCATGTCCATGTCTGTTCCGGCGGTCAGGGCACGTGCGGATACTTCCTGCAGGTCGCCGATTCCGTGGTCTATCATTTCGGAGATGGCTGTATAGTCTGTCACCACGAAGCCGTCGAAGCCCCATTGGTTGCGTAGTACGTCGGTCAGCAGCCAGTGGTTGGCAGTGGCGGGTACTCCGTCAATTTCATTGAAGGAGGTCATTGCGCTACCCACACCGGCTTCTACGGCAGCCTTGTAGGGAGGGAAGTATTCGTTGAACATACGGTTGCGGCTCATATCCACCGTGTTGTAGTCGCGGCCGGCTTCTCCGGCGCCATACAGTGCGAAGTGCTTTACGCAAGCCATTATCTCGTTGTTGGCACTCATATCCTTGCCCTGATAACCGCGAATCATGGCTTGTGCAATGGCTGAACCAGGAAGGGGTCTTCACCGTTGCCTTCTGATACACGTCCCCAACGGGCATCGCGGCAGATGTCCACCATCGGGCTGAACGTCCAGCAGATACCGTCTGCACTCGACTCAATGGCGGCGATACGGGCCGATTTCTCTATAGCCTCCATGTCCCAACTGCACGAGAGTGCCAAGGGGATGGGGAATACCGTTTCGTAACCGTGAATCACGTCCATACCGAACAGCAAGGGGATGCCCAGGCGGCTGTTCTCTACGGCAAGTTTCTGCACTTCGCGGATGTTCTTCACGCCTTTCAGGTTGAACAGACCTCCGACTTCACCGTTGCGGATTTTACCGGCAACGTCGCTGCTCTTGGCTTGTCCGGTGACGATGTTTCCCGTTACCGGCAGGTTGAGCTGACCGATTTTCTCGTGCAGCGTCATTTTGCCCATCAGCTCCGTAATGAATTTATCCATCTCCTGCGGATTGCCTTGGGATGTGTTTTCTTTGGGCGTTGCCGTCACGGTGAGGGCAGAGAAAGCAAGGCTGCTAATAATGTGTATTTCTTCATATGATATAATTTTGATTATCCCCTCCGGCCCCCTGAAGGGGGAGGGGAATAGTGATATAGAAATTCAACTTAAGCTTAGCTGCTCCATCATGTCGCATACTAACTTCAATCGTAAATCCCTAAGCCTTAAATCCCAGCTTCTGCAATCCTTCCTGAACCTCGGGACAGCTCATGAAGAGTTTCCACAACAAGCCGGAACGATAGTTCTCAATCATCGGGGCAATGGTGCATTGGTCGATGGCAAGATAGCGGGGCACCGTCCAGTCACTTCCCTCGGAGAAGGCATCGTAGAATCCGTACTTGCCCCAAATCCAGTCGCCTTTGGAATAGAAATACTTCAGTGCACGCATGGATTCCTCCGGTGTGTAGGGAAAACTGGACAAGGCTGCTGTCGGTGTGATGACACCATGGTCGTTGTCGCCCGGGCAGTGGGCTGCATAGCCTTTGGTAGAGTAGCTGGCGGTCAGTCCCCAGCAGTCCTCGCCGTAACCTTTGTATTGTTTGGGATTCTCCACGCAGTAGCGGTAGTTGGAGAGGGCATGGTTGCGCACCACGTTCCAGTAGTTGGCATAGCGGTCGCTCAGGTTGCGCGGGTCCAGACCGATGTGCGAGTATTGTGCCCAGAACAAGGGACCGCCCAGTTTCTCGGCTCCGTTGTGTTTCAATTCCAAAGGCAGGCCGTAGGGGCAGAGTCGGACTTGATGCCGCCGCCGCGTGCCCAGCCGTTGTGGTAGGCTGAAGCCGGAACGGGATAAGTGGGGGAGGAGGCTGCGAGCACATACACAATCAATGCTTCGTTGTAGCCTTCCAGCGGGAAGTTCATTTCCCAGTTGTATTCGGGAGACCAGTGCCAGTAGATGACATCCTTGCCATTCTGATACCAGCTGAACTCCATCTCTTTCCACAATTGGTCAATCTTCTCTACCAGCGCCTTTTCCTGCTCGTTGCCGTCGCGGAAGTATTGGCGTACGCAAAGCAAGCTTTGCATCAGGAAGCAGCTTTCCACCAAGTCTCCGCCGTTATCTTTTTGTCCGAAAGGTTTCACCTTGCCGGTAGGGCCGTACAACCAATGGGGCCATACGCCGTGGAAGCGGTCGGCGCGTTTCAGGTAATCGGCAATCTTGGTCAGGCGCTTCACGCCTTCTTCCCTGGGGATGAAGCCGCGTTCGATGCCTACCAGCAGTCCGGCTATACCAAATCCGCTGCCGCCGGTGGTGACAACATTCTGGTCCTTTTCGGGATAATCCCCATCCAGGTGGATGCGTTCGCGTGCCAGTCCGGAGGTCGGTTCCGCACCGTCCCACATGTAGTTCAAATGTACCTTCTGGATGTAATCAAGCATTTCGTCATCCGAAGCGAATGATTCGGGACGTACTTCCTCTGTGTCGGGCTTTTCCTCTTTTCCGTTCTCTTTCCCGTTTTCCTTCAAGTCGGAAGAGCAGGATGCACAGCCCGCCAATGTGGAAATCAGGAACAAAGCCAGCACATGTATCATTATTGGTTTTTTCATATCTTTATTTCTTGTGTTTAATTTTTTGTCATCTTGCACAATGGCGAGCGGCCGTTTTCGTTCAGCGCTCGATAGTGAAGTAATAGTCCGTGTCCGCATCCAGTCCGCGGAAGTCATATTCCGTCTGTCCCAGTACCGTGATGGCATTGTACATCTTGCCTTCGGCGGTGCCGTAGTAGATGTTGTAGCCATAGGCGCTTGCTTCGGGTTGCCAGGAGATAAGGCATTCCGGCGGTCTTTCCTGTCACGTTTCACAGTCAGTCCTTTCACGGCTTGCGGGACATCGCCGTCACCGTTCCCGAAGACGCGGAAGCCGGACAAGGCGACATTTCCCGTAGGCATGTGCACATTCTCGTATTTCAGATAACGGGCACGCAACGGCTCGTTGAGCTCGATGTAGTCGTGCGGACAATCCTTGTCACTGTCGCTCTTGTCTATGACCAATGTCCATTCTTTTCCGTCTTCGGAAGCAAAAATACGGTATTGGTGATAAATATCCATGGCACGGTTGTATTGAACCGCTTTATGGTCGTAGAAGTTCAACTGCACGGCACGTACATTCTTTGTACTGCCCAGGTCTATCCCGGCCCATTCGCCGGGGTTGCCGGAACGGGCTGCCCAGTAGGTGCGCATACTTTCGTCCGTCAGGTTGGAAGCTGCATGGATGCTATCCGTAGATGATACCTCCACCGGTTTGCCGTAGGACAGAAGCATCCATCCCGTGAAACGCTCTGCAGGGTTCTTTACGTCCATCGGTTCTGCAGTTGGGATAATCGCCGAAGGCAGTGGACGAATACATGACACCATCCTTGTCGAAAGCCACCGGATAAAGACCGATGCGGCGTTCGAACTTGTACTTTAGGGAGAGCATGCAGGTGGCCACGTGCCAGTAATTGCCTTTCACGTCGCAGAACGTGCCTCCATGACCGGCACCTTGCACATAACCGCCCGGCTTGTAGCACATCGGGTTATGCTTCTGGTAGACAAACGGGCCCAGCGGGGAATCCGAAACATATACGCCATCGGCATAGACTTTGAATTCAGTGCCCGGAGCACCATATTGGAAATAATATTTGCCATTGTGTTTGGTCATGTAAGCGCCCTCTGTGAATGGGCGGAGTGTCACTTCATCGTCATTGTTCATGCCGAAACGTTCCCAGCCGTGTTCTTCGGGGCGGAGCATCATGACATCGTGAATCTTGCTGATGGGGTAGAAATCATTCCGGTCCAGTTCTACCGCTTTCAAGGGATATTCATTGCTGGAGCCATAGTACAGATACAATCTGCCGTCGTCGTCCAGAAACAGACAAGGATCCCATGAAGGAAGTACGTTCTTTTCGATGGCACGTTTGAAACGTCCCGTTTTGGGATGCGTGCTGTACCACACGGCAAGGCTTCGTAGGTGGAGCCGGTATAGAACAGCGTGTCACCGCTTACATAGGCTGCCGGTGCGCACTGGTCGTCGTCCGTAGGCTTGCGTTGGAAGCCGGCAGGAACGAAATCCCAATCCACCAGGTTCTTGGAATAGTGAAAACCGCCCTGGTTGGTGGAGAACAGAAAGTATTCTCCCTTGTATTCCACCGCCATCGGGTCGGCAGAGGAACGGAACGAACCGTTGGGACGCACATTGTTGTTGAAAGGCTCGAAATTGTAACTGATGTTCATCGGATTGCAGAAGGTGCGCGACAGAGGCGCCTGTGGTCATACCACCGGGTCGCCTGGGCGGGACGGCGGATTGCGGTTGCCTTGTGTACCTCTTCTTCCATCACTACCTCAATATCGGTTTCATCCAGTGCCAGGATTCTGTTCACTATCTTTTTCCCGGGATAGTAGACATACAGGTGCACGTCGTTCTTCGCTCCTTTGATGGCAAAGCTGCCGTCGTGGGCAGTGGTATTGTGCATGGGACTTGCGAAGAACATGACTGTGGCGCCTGTGAGTGGCTGGCGGTTGGTGTCCAGTACGTGTCCTTTTACGATACGGTCTTGGGTTACAGTGATATAATAGTCACTGACTTGCCCCTTCACCACTTTGATGGAATCGTCAGGGGTTGCCTTTGCCGTCAGAGCGGCAAAGGCTATTCCACAACTGATTAGGAATCTTTTTACCATATTGGAGCGGATTTATTCGGCAATTCCGTCAATGGGTTCCAGCTTCAGGTCGGGAAGGTCGTCCAACTGGTTGCTGGTATGGGCCAATAAGTCTTTTCTGCTGTCCATCCTTTGGGACCGAGTACGGTGGCGGCATCGCCGGTACGCACCAAGTCCACATAACGGGCACACCATTCGCCGCAAAGCTCCATCCGGCGTTCGTCCATCACGTCTTTCAGGGTAACACCGGTTTTGGTGCTCATGCCTGCACGCCGGCGCACTTCGTTGTAGCCTGCGTCTCCATCTTGCCCAGTCTGACTTTGGCTTCGGAGTTCATCAGCAGCACTTCGGCATAGCGGATGATACGCACATTGTTGTTGGCTCCGTAGGTCGTACGTGGAAGAGTCATCTGATTGTAGGGAAGGTAACCTTTGCCGTTCCAACAGTCGGTCTTGGTGGCCGATGTGGGACCTACCTGCCAACTCGCGCGTCTTGCTCAGGGCTTTCAGGAAAGAAGTTTCGGCACGCACACCTTCGCCACGGGCTTCGGCCCATGCCACGAACTCGGTTCATAGCCTATGAAATTCCAGCCGCCTATGGACTTGGTGCCTTCGGCTTGCTTGTAGCTGATGGTACCGTCTGCGTTCACTACTTCATCATACCTCTCTGCCATGTTCGGACCCTGGAAATTGAACCATTGGTCTACGCCCAGGTAATCGCCGGAACCATTGCCGTAGTCTGTTACCTGGCATTCGAACAAAGATTCGTCACACAACTTTCCGGGAATTTTGAACAGCTGGTAGAAGTCGTCGTAGAGACGGAATCCACCGTTCTTGATGATGTCATCGGTCAGTGTCTCCACTTGTGCATAGTCTCCTTTCAGCAGATAGATGCGGGCGGCAATGCTTGGGCGGTGAAGGCTGTCACGGCTCCCTTGTGTTCCATCTGGTTGGGACGCATGCGGGGCAGTTTGTCGATGGCGTAGTTCAAATCTTCCAGCATATAATTATATACGGCCTCTACGGTAGAACGGCGAAAATCGGTCTGCAGGTTGTCACGGTAGATGACGGTGGGACCGAAATTGGTCACCAGACAATAGTAAGCCCATGCACGGATGGTACGTACTTCGCCGCAATAGGATTCGTAGGTTTTGTAATCTTCGCTTCCTGCAGCAAGATATTCGGCATAACCGTCGAGGCTTTGCAGGGCGGCATTGGTGATGCGGATGATGTCGTAGAAGTTCATCCATACCTGGTTCAGTGCCCAGAATGAGTTGTTGTAGTTGAACTTGCGTCCGAAGGCCACGGCATCGCCTGGTCATCGGTACGGCCCGACCACACGTCACCGTCGCGGGTGAACATCAATAGTGCGTTGCACCAGTGCATGCCCTGTGTGCGTACTTTGGAGTAGGCACCCACTACGGGTTGGTACATATTGTTCTTGTTGGTAAAGTCCACGCCTTGTTCGGGAACTTTGTTCTCCGGATCGATTTCTATGAAATCGGTGCAAGCGGTAGCTCCTCCCAGTACCATCATGGCCGGAAGTATATATGCGAATGTTTTCTTTAAGAATTTCATTGTTTTACGTTTTAGGGTTTAGAAATCTATTTGCACTCCGAAAGTATAGGTTGAAGTCAGAGGGTATACTTCGGTATCCCAACCTTCGGCATCCGACACTTCAGGTGTGAAGCTGTTGGCCTTGAAGGTAGTGAAGGGGCGGTCGGCCGTCAATGAGAGGCGGAGTCCCGGCATCACGTAGCTGCTATCTTCAAGTTCTTGAACGAGTAGCCCAGCGTGATGTTCTGGATGCGGAAGTAATTGGAGCTTTCTACGAAATAGGAAGCGTTGTTACTGTCTGATTTGTTCCAGGTTTTGAGAAGAGCCTTGGCCGACGGATGTTCGTTGGTAGAGCCTGCACCCGTCCAGCGGTTCTCATACTGTGCGCGGTCAAAGTTATAGTAGTCGGCTGCATAGCGCAGGGCACGCTTACGGTTCCACAGTTCGCCGCCTGCTTGTCCGTAGGTAGTGAGGCTGAAGTCGAAGTTCTTATAAGAGAATCCGGCATTGAAGCCATAAGTAAAGCTGGGCACGTATGAGCCAACACCTGCTTGTCGTTTCCGTCTATCACATGGTCGCCGTTCACGTCCTCGTAGATGAAGTCGCCGGGTTCCAGTCCGTTGGCCACGGCGATGGGGTCGGCAGCACATTGTTCAGGAGTCTGGTAGATGCCGATGACCTTGTAGCCATAGAATGAGTTCATCGTCTCGCCCACCATATTCACGGTCTTTCCGCCTTTGATGATTTTCATGTTTCCTTTTAGGCTTTTCACTTCGTTATGCAGATAAGAGAGATTGACGCCGATGTTGTAATTGAAGTCCTGGCCAATCTTGTCGTTCCAGTTCAAGGAGAGGTCGATACCGGTATTCAGAATCTGTCCGTTGTTGCCGGCCAGCAGCTCGCCACTCATCGGGAGCTTGGGTGAAATCACGGCGTTGTCAGTCAGACGGTAGTACCAGTCGATGTCGGCGTTCAAGCGGTTCTTCAGTGTACTGAAGTTGACGCCCACGTTGGTTTCGTTCACTACTTCCCAACCCAGCCAGCTGAAGTTGGTGGTGTTGATGAATCCGTCGATGGCGGTATTGGGACCGAATACGGACTGTACGTTCTGTATGCTTGCGAAGCCTGCACTGGCAGCAATCTTGTCGTTACCCAGCTTACCCCAGCTGGCACGCAGCTTCATGTAGTCGAAGATATTCTGGTTCTTCATAAACGGTTCTTGGGAGATGACCCATGCGGCACCGATGGAGGGGAAGTAGCCCCATTTGTCGTTGTACTTGGACGAGCCGTCGGCACGGAAGGTGAACATCAACATGTACTTGTCGTTGTAGTTGTAATTCAGTCGGGTGAAATAGGAGAGACCGCGGTATTTCCAGCCGTCGTCTTTCACCGTAGCGCCTTCCTTGTTGCCCAGTGCGATGTATTTCCACACGTCCTCACCTTCGGGCACGTTGGTGGCGGTACCTTCGAGCAGGCGGTATTGCTCTTGACGCATGGATGCACCCAGCATACCGGTAAAGGAGTGTTTGCCCCACTTGTCAGTATAAGTGGCCACGTTGTCCCATATATATTTGTAGTAGTTAGTGTTCTTTTTAGTGAGTTCGGTAACCTCTTTCTTCTGGTTGGTGCTACATAGTAGGTAGGAGTGAACTCAGAACCGCGAATCATTGAGTAGTCGTAGCTGTAGCTACTGCGTATATTCAGCTTGTCGGGGATGAGGTTGAGCTGTGCATAGAAGTTGGTCAGCACTTGGTAGGTCTCGTTCCGGTTGTCGTAATAGTTGGCAGTGGCTACCGGATTGTTGAAGTTGTTGGTCAGGCCCACCTGCTCGGGCGATGTGTACTTCTTAGGGAACACGGCATCGTCGCGGCGGTCATCATACACCGGGATGATAGACGGTGTGTTGTATGCCTGTTGCCATGCGGCATTCTTGGGAAGCTGCTGCTGCGAGTTGCTGAATACGCCGTTGAAGCCTACTTTCAGCCATTTGCGGGCTTCGTAGTCAAGGGCGGCACGGAAGTTCAAGCGGCGGTAGTAGTTTTCCACGTCCATGATACCGTCTTGTGCCAGATAGCTCATGCCGGCAGAGTAGGTCGCTTTTTCCGTACCACCGGAGATATTCAAGCTGTGATTGGTCATCATGGCTGTGCGCAACAGTTCGTCATACCAGTTGGTATCGGCATTGAATTGCAGGTTTTCCATATTGCCTCCGAATCGGCTGACTGACTTTCGAAATACGACGGTAAGCTTCCGGGTTGGCTTCCAACATCATGGTGGCATACTCGTGAGAGTTACACATCTCCAGCAGGTTGGTGGCTTTCTGAATACCTACATAACCGTTATAGGTAATCTTGGCATCCTGGTTGCGGCTTCCTTTCTTGGTGGTGATGATTACAACACCGTTGGCGGCGCGTACACCGTAGATGGCAGATGCGGATGCGTCTTTCAAGATGGTCATGTCCTGAATGTCGGAATTGTTCAGGAAGTTGATGTTGTCGTAGAACATTCCGTCCACTACATAGAGAGGAGAAGTGTCACCGAAGGAACCCATACCACGGATGGTCACTTTAGGACCTTCGCCCGGCGTTCCCGAATTGATGATGTTAACACCCGGTACCTTTCCCTGCAATGCTGCCATCGGGGAGGAGGTAGGAACATTGATAAGTTCTTTCTCTTTGACAACGTCAATCGGGGCCGTCAGGTCTTTCGCCTTGGCCGAACCGTAACCGATAACAACAACTTCTTCCAGTAGTTGTGCATCTTCACGTAGCTTTACATTAATGACGGATTGTCCCGCAGCGCTTATTTCCTGCGGCAACATGCCCAAATAGTTGAATACGAGAGTTGCGTCTTCGGGGACGCCGTTCAGTACATAGTTACCGTCGAGGTCGGTAGCTGCTCCAATAGTAGAGCCTTTTACTACAACCGTGGCTCCAATAATCGGTTCGTTGTTCTGATCAACAACAGTTCCTTTAACTGTCTTTGTTCCTTGTGCCAAAACTGTCAGTGGCAATGAGAACAAAATCATGAATAGAAGAAATAAAGTTTGCCTTCTCATAAACTAAATTTAAGAGTTAATAATTCTGCCGGCAAAGGAAGTAATTACGGTAAGTAAGGCAAAAAAAAACACTACCACGATAATACGTTTAGGGTAAAAATGGGTACCGTTTTACTACGTTTTCGTGTTACTTGTTTCTAATAATCAGTTTGTTATGATTGAATGATTTGTAGCCGCTTTATTTCAAGTCGATGAGAAAATCCACTAATCCCGTTCCGTCGGGGATATCCAGTTTCTTGCGCAAACGGTAGCGTGCTGCCTCTACTCCCCGGATAGTGAGGTTGGTCATTTGCGCAATGTCTTTCGTAGAAAGATTCAGGCGCAGCAGCGCACAAAACGGAGGTCGGTAGCGGTAAGACTGGGATAACGTTCGCGCAAATTACGGAAGAATTTCTCATGAATCAGGTCGAAATTGTTCTGGAATACATCCCAAATTCCTGTGTCTCGATGTTTTCGTTGATGAGCTTCAGCAGAGATTCGAGGTTCTTGCGTCCATATTGCCCTTTCACCAGGGACTCTTGTACGACAGTACGAAGTTTCTCCAGGACTCGTTCTTGGCAAATACACCAGTGCCATGCTGGCAAGGTCTTTACTCTTTGCCTGACAACTCGGCTTCCAGCAATTGCTGTTGCTGCAGAGTTATCAGATGCTCCTGCTCGCGCATCTTGATGTTCTGCTGCACCTGCTCTGCCTCATACTCCTTCCGTTTCTTTTCCATGGCACGGTTGGCGCGCCACTTGGAGAAAAAGTAGACAAGCGCTGTGAGAACTATGAGATAGAGCGCAAAGGCATAATAGGAGAGGTAGAAAAGGGGCGGGCTATGGCAAAATGATATTCCACCTCACCGATTTTCTGTCCCAAATCATTATAGGCTTCTGCCTGGAATGTGTATTCTCCGTAATCCAGGCTACCGTAGCGGATTTCGGGCTCTTTCAGGTCCGATGTCAGCGCCATGCCTTGTCCTCCTTGCAGGACATAATGGAAATGTACGGACAATTTATTGTAATGCGGCAGGCTTACTGAGAACAGCAAATCCCGGTAATTGCTTTCCAGTTCGACATTTCCAGACAGAGGCAGGCGTTTCTCCTTTTTATCGGAAGAGGAAGCAGTGACCGAGCTCAGTGAGAGGGCGGACTCCAGAGTAGGACTGAGCTGTCTGTGTTTTTGCTGTAACTGGCGATTCCGTTGTTCAGATTAAAATAGACAACGTCATTGTCGACGAACACATTGTTGTAGTTCTCTATGCATGGAGAATCAAACAGTTCGATGAGGATGCGCTGCTTCACGATGTACTCTCCTTCTGCGTACTCTACCAGTACGTACTCATGTGAACCGGACAGCCAGAAGCGGTCGTTCGTGACGGATACCACAGAATGAGCATTCCTGATATAGGGCAGAATGGCATTCAGCTTTTGGAAGGGGATAATCTGCCGGGTGATGTCGTCATAGGTATAGAAGCCGTTGGGACTGGAAAAGACGATACGTCCTCGCATTTTCATTACTTGGATAGGGCCGATGATATATTCCGAGCTAAATGGGAGATGTGCCGTACGCTTTTTACAGCCGACAAGTCATCGCTCAAGACTATTTTATAGACTCCCTGATACATGTGTGAAGCCCAGATGACACCGCTTTGGTCCACCTCCAAGTGCATGACCGGTGCAATGAAGCCGTCTATGACATGCGAAAAGGTCCATTGCCCGTTCTTCTTTTTATAGATACGCAAATTGGCGTAGGATGATTCCAACAGTATCTCTTCGCCATAGAGGGTGCACTTTATCAGACACGTACTGCTGTTGGTATTGCTTATGACGGAAACATTCCCTTTTTCGCCTATTAATAAGGTATGGGCATTGTTGCCTGCAAAGAGTTGCCCGTCAATGTCCTTCACATACCAGTTCTGTCCTTCAGTATGGGGAAGCAGGCGCAGATTCTCGGTAACCTGGTGGTATTCGTACAAGCCTGGTTGGTGGCCAGATAGAAACAGTCGCCCCGGTGGGCCTATGTCGTACACCATGCCCAGTTTGGTTTCATGGTTGGCAGGAGTCAGCAGCATGACGGGTGAGTTGTGGTGGATGTATGCGATGCCGTCGTCCAATGCTGCCCATACGTTGTTGTCTTTGTCACAGAACAAGCCCAGGACTGTGTTGTTGTCCAGACGGTTATCCAGATTGAAGTGCCAGAGGCAATGTCCTTTGCGGTCGATGGCGTATATGCCATTCAAGACTGTACCTATCATGAATATGGAATCATTGGTCATGACGGCGCGGTTCACCCGCTGTTTCTTCAGCTCTGCATCAATGTCTGTTTTCCAGGGGGTGATGTCACCGTTGTAGCGGAACAATCCGTTATTCTCTGTGACCATCAGGAAGCTGTCGTCCCCGTCGGGCAGTAATGCCACTACATTGTCATCGTTCACTTGGCTGCGGGGGAAGAGATGAAGGAAATCCTTGCCGTCGAATTCATAGAAGTCCTCATCAATCATCTGTGTGTAGATATGTCCGTTTTGGGTGTAGAAGTAGAGCGGCTGTTGCTGTCTGTTGCGGAAAGCGTGTACCATCTTCCGTCGTAGGAGAACCAGGCGCTGAACGACTGGAAGTAGATGCGACCGTCCAGCTCTACAATGTTCCATATCTCGTTGTTCTCCATGGGGAAATTTTTCAGGAATTTGCTCAAAGAATGGTACCGGAGAGTGCCTGCCTCCGAATACTTGAAATAGCCGAATTCCTCGAATGCCCCCACATAGATACGGTCTTCTTTCACATACACCGAACGGACAATATGGTTCCCCGGCACTTTGTGGAGAGTCCAGCGATAACCGTCATATACCAGGAGCCCCTGGCTGTTGCCGAAATACATTTCGCCGTTGCTGCCTTGCGCACATGCCCAGTTCTGATAACCGGCTTCATAGTCTTTGGCAAGATAGTTGGTGACGGCGGGCATGAAGGAAGAAGCCCTGGCTGGATGAAGAGGATGAACAATAGAAGGCACACTACCCAATACTTGAAAAGCATCGGTCTTATCGTATTTTGTTTCATTTTTTCAGGTTAATCGAAGTGTTTCTTGGAAGCAAAGATACAATAAGTATTCTAAATATTGTGTTTTGATGAGATAAAAAAGGTACTTGAGCGGTTAGGGAGGATGCTTCTTAATGAGTATCCTCCCCTCTTAGTTGTTTGTCTTTTGAAATTTATTATAGGGATTGTGCGGATGATAGGACTCGAACCTACACGCCTCACGGCACCAGATCCTAAGTCTGGCGCGGCTGCCAATTACGCCACATCCGCGGAATAATTCCGATTAGCGGGAGCAAAGATAGAAAGAATTTTCGTTTTGGCAAATTGTTTTGTAGATAAAGTCGTTTTAGAAAGTCACTTTCAGTATTTTTCTTGCTTCCTCAATGATGGTGTCCAAGTCATTGTTCTCATCTTCTTTGCTCATATCCACTTTCTTGTCCGGGTCGATGCCGAACTCGATATGCTGTTTTTGGGCATCGAGGTGCGGGCTGGCAGAAAAGCGTACCCCCCATCCGTTGGGCAGTTCCGAAGAGAATGGCAGGCCCGACCCGCCGCCGGTTTTGTCACCAACCAGGGTGACATTGGGAAAACAGCGCATGGAGTTGACAAAATCATTGGTTGCACTATAGGAATGACGGTTGGTCAGGACAATTACCTTTTTTTGCCAGCGGATACTGTTGGAAGGTTCCACATAAATGGGAGTCGGATCTGAAAAATCGCTATGGCCTTTGCCGGTCTTGTGCTGAATATATCCCGTCAGTACTTTTTCATTCGTGAAGCGTTGTGCCATTCGGGTGGCGTTTGTCAGGTTGCCGCCACCATTGTTGCGCACGTCGATAATCAGGCCGTTACAAGCGGAAAGGTATAACAGAATCTCATCCAGGTTGCCGTTTCCGATGCCGCTGGAGAAATCACCGTAATAGATATATCCTATGTTGTCCTCCAATATGGTATATTTGGCGCCTCCAGCAATGCGGTAGTCTCTTCCCAGGTACTTTTCAATGATACTTTCGTTGAAGTTACGAGGATAATCCAGATACCAGTCCCAGTAGCGCGCCATGTTGGAAGAAGAGTACAAGTTGACATGTCCGTCTTTTAACTCGGCAAGCATGTTACCTAATATTTCAAATAGACCGTCGTTGCTCATTCCCGGGGTAATGAGTGGCTGGTACTTGTCATGGATGGCATCCCAGTCTATTTGCTTGTAGTCCAGGAAGCAGTACTGTTCGTCTATTATTTCCCACAAGGCTTCGAAATTGCCTTGTGGGGTATTGTCGAACTCTTCCTCACGAATACATCCGTTCAATAGGGGCAATAACGTGAGTAGGATACTCCAAATTATTAAAATATATCTTCTTTTCATGCACATTATCCTTATCATCTTATCGTTTATCACCTTGTCACTTTTTACTTTCTCTTGTTAGGAAACAGATAGAGTTCCTTTACGAACCCCACCATGAATACATGCGAGTAAGTATGTGTCTTTATTTCATTTACTTTGGACTGTTGTGCGTCCCATATGTAAGCGAAACGCATCCGGGCACGTCCCACCGGAAAGTCTGCGGTCAGCATTTGTCTCAGAGAGGGCTGGTTGTGCAGGGAGGTGAAGTTCACTACTCCGTCCCAATGTCCTAACGTAAATATCTCGTAGTAGGACTGTCCATAGTTGGGCATGAACATGATACCTGCCAAGGGAAGATTTACCTGATAGCGTAGTGTGATGGGACGGTTCTTGATGCGCAAGTCCCAAATAGCCATTCCCGATGCGGCAAGGTTGATATAGGCACGTGCTTGGGCGGGGTTGTTTCCGTTGCGCAGATTATAGACAAAGCCACCGTTGAAGTCGCCGACTCCTCCGGCAAGCAGCTTGAAATTGCTCGTGATTGGGAAATTATAATGCAGGCCGTAGTTCCAATTTGCCAGTCCGGAGAATGTATTGTTGTTGTCCACTTTGTTGTGCGTATATCCCAAGTCTGCCTGGAAGAAAGTTTGCAGGGACACGTTGCCTCCCATCAGCCGTGTCATCCGCATGCTTTCACGGGAGATACGGAAATCGATACCCTTGTATTCCTGCGGTGACAGATAAGTGTCGAACACGTTGGTGAAGCCGACACCATACATGGTGGCACGGGTGATAATACGGTTACGGTTGGTGGAGTCAGCCCGTAGCTTCCGGTCGATGCTGCATTGTGCTTCTTGTGCTTTCAGTCCGACACTTCCCAAGAGCAGTCCGCATAGGATTATTATCTTGTATATGTACATATTAAATTATCAATTACAAATTAGTAATCGTTAGCCACTAATACTTCATTTCCGTCCTTCATCAAAAGAGTTTCATCTGTCCTGTCATCTCGTCCAGTATGTCCCTTCGCTTTTACCGTGGTCGGGGTCCAGAATTTCCGGTTCTTCATCCGTTTCCTGCTCTTCGGTTTTCTGCGAGGGTTCAGGTTGGCGGGTAGGCTCTAATTCGTTGATGGTTTCTATAGTATAGGTGGTCAGGCGCTTACCTTTTGCTTTGAAGCCTTTCACGGCGATGAATTCGTCGGCTTCCACCACCATCGGCTCTCGGAAATTGTCGTGGCCGCCAAACACCACCTCTAAACGCGGGTAGCACTCGTCTGTCAGCAGAATGAGGCTGCTGTTCTTGTTTTCTCCCAAGTAGTTTTGCTTGCGGGCGGTTGCCTCGAAGCAGAAACGCTTGATGTAAGGATAGTTCTGCTGGTCGGCATCGTAGAGTACGGCGGTCCATACTTTGTTCGGATCGTATTTCTCCAATACGCGTATGCCATCGTCATAGTGATTGTTCAAGTCGAAGTTGGTGGCATAGAACTCTCCGCTGTTCTGTACGACAAGGATGGTGTCTTCGCTCTGGAATTCTCCGAGATATTCTCCGCGCCCGTCGTAGTTGAGACGTAGCACATCACGGTCGAACCAGACTTTCCGTCCACCCAGCGTGGAGCCTCCACGTTGTTTCAAGGCTATCTTGTGTACGGGGAGTTTCGTGAGTATATTTCCCATGGCCTGCCGTCCCTTGATATTGATGTTGCTGAAATCCTCCTCGAAGATAATACGGCGTACACGGGGATTGGGTTTCAGGGTTACCTTGATGATTTCAGCTTCTCCATTGGGATTGGCGGTGAAGTAGGTGATACGGGAGTCGGGAGTACCTTGCGTCACATCGTATTCGCGGTCACGCACCACGGAAGTGACGGCAAAACGCTTGATATAGCTTGTCCCCTCCTTGCCGTCACGGTAGCAGACATTGTAGATGGTACGTTTGTCGTTCTTCTTAAAAATGTTGGCATAAAGTATATTCTTGCCCACGAACTTCTTGTCGGCCACCGGTGTGATGATATATTTTCCATCGCGGAAGAAGATAATCACGTCATCTATGGGCGAGCAGTTGCCTATGAATTCGTCTTTCTTCAATCCAGTTCCGATGAAACCCTCTTCGCGGTTGATGTACAGCTTTTCGTTGGCTTCGATGACTTTGGTTGCTTCGATGGTGTCGAAGTTACGCAGTTCCGTGCGGCGGGGGAAGGCTTTGCCGTACTTGTCCTTCAACATACGGAACCAGTCGACGGTATATTCCACGATGTTTGCCAGATGGCAGTCTATCTCCTCTATGTCCTTTCGCATGCGTGCTATCAGTTCCTCTGCCTTGTCGGAGTTGAATTTGAGGATACGTGCCATCTTTATCTCCATCAGCCGGAGGATGTCTTCCTTGGTCACTTCGCGGATAAAAGTCGGGTAGTAGGGAGTCAGGCGCTCATCGATATGTTCGCAGGCGGCATCCATGTTTTTGGCTTGTTCAAACTCCTTATCCTTGTAAATACGTTCTTCAATGAATATCTTTTCGAGTGAAGCGAAATGCAGGCTTTCCAGTATCTCTCCCTTACGGATTTCCAGTTCCTGGCGTAGCAGTGCCAATGTGTTGTCGACTGATTTGCGCAATACATCACTCACGGTGAGGAAGTGGGGCTTTTGGTCGTCGATGACACAGCAGTTGGGAGAGATGCTCACTTCACAGTCGGTGAAGGCATAGAGGGCATCGATGGTCTTGTCGGATGATACACCCGGGGCTAGATGCACTAATATTTCCACACTGCCGGATGTTAGGTCCTTCTACCTTACGTATCTTGATTTTTCCTTTTTCGCTGGCCTTTACGATGGAGTCGCATACACTGGCACCGTTTTCCCGTAAGGAATTTCCTTAATGGCAAGTGTCTTGTTGTCTATCTTTTCTATTTTGGAGCGCACGCGTATCGCACCGCCACGTTCACCGTCGTTGTATTTGGATACATCGATACTGCCTCCCGTCTGGAAGTCGGGGTACAGCTTGAATTCTTCGTTGTGCAGATAGCTGATGGAAGCATCGCACAGCTCATTGAAGTTATGTGGTAATATTTTGGATGACAGCCTACGGCAATACCTTCCACACCTTGTGCAAGCAGCAGTGGGAATTTTACCGGTAGTGTAACCGGTTCTTTGTTTCGCCCGTCATAAGAGAGTTTCCATTCGGTGGTCTTGGGGTTGAATACCACGTCCAGTGCGAACTTGGAGAGACGTGCTTCGATATAACGGGGGGCAGCGGCGCTGTCACCCGTCAGAATGTTACCCCAGTTTCCCTGGCAATCCACGAGCAAGTCCTTTTGTCCCAGTTGTACCAGAGCATCGCCGATAGAAGCATCACCGTGCGGATGGAACTGCATGGTATGTCCTACGATGTTCGCCACCTTGTTGTAGCGCCCGTCTTCCATGCGGCGCATGGAGTGGAGGATACGCCGCTGTACGGGTTTCAGACCATCCATGATATGGGGTACGGCACGTTCCAATATAACGTATGAGCGTAGTCCAGAAACCAATTCTGGTACATGCCGCTCAGTTGGTGCTTTATATTGGCATCCTTTGCGTCCGCAGGTTTGTAATCCGAGTGTTCTTCGCTCCCGGCCGGGAGTTCCTTGTCCAAATCATCTTTCGGTGCTTCAAAATCTTCGCTCATATTTGTTCGGGAATTGTCTATTCTATGATATTACTGATTTTTCAGTCGCAGGCAAAAATACAATTTTTGTTCGATAAATGAGAATTTGCGCGGAACTATTGTGCCAAATCCTTCCCATTTTTTAAAACTTCTGCCCGTTAATGGAACCAATCTGTCTCTTTCCCGTTAGCGGAATTATATTGAGGACGTGCTTCCGCCTCTTTGCGGACAGCGATGTTGCTTTTGTCTTTCTTGCCGACAAGTTGGCAAGGTTTTGCCACCACATTGGCAAAGCTTTGCCAAAGGCATGGCAAAAACTTTGCAATATGGTGGCAAACGCTGGCAAAGTAACTTGCTGGCTTGTTGTGTGTTGGCTCGAATTGTGCAGCGATATCATCACAAGGGTGAAGAGATACTGGGCAGATTCTGCCGACGGATTCATTATTTTGTGAATTTCCATTCGTCAAATAAGAACTTTCCGTTCCCGAATACGAAGTAAATGTCGTGTTTGCCTTTTATCCGTTTGTCCAACGGCTTTGTCAATGTTTGCCACGTATCGGTATCAAAGGTCAAGGTGGATAGGAGCGGACCGTCTGGACTGTCCATGTGTATTTCGATGGAGCCTTTCCCTTTTATCTTCATCTGTATGGCTTGAGGTGATTGCGGGAATCCGTACCGCGGACACAGATGGCCTGTCCGCTCTTGTTTCCTACGGCAGACATGTTGCCTGTCTGTCCGGTAGGTTCAAAGGCAACGCCGCGTGTGGCGGCTGTGGTCTCGGCCTGTTGCTGCGCAAACGGGTCGAGAGGCTTGATTTGTGAAACGCCCTTGGCTGTGGCTGTGCCCATGTGGATAGTGAGGTCCTTTTCGTCCACCTCTATTTCTTCCACGCAGATACTGCGGACACCCACTTTGAGGTCGCGGCTGTCCTGCAAGCCCAGTGAGTGGTAGAAGAGATAGTACTTCCCTTGAAATTTTACCAGATGTGTATGGTTGTTGCTGTCGGACATGCCATAGTCGCCGGGATTTTTGAAGTAGTTGTCCCGATAGGTCCAGCTGTCTGTCTCAAGTGGCGTGCGACTCGTCATGTAGCTCATGCAGCACCGGCTCGGCTTGTCTATATCCTTGTGGGGCCATGCATCCCGGTTCTTCCAGTTGGTGTTGTAGGTGTAAATCCAAGTGCCGTTCAGATAGTTCAGTTCGTTTGCTTCAAAGTGGTATGGCGCTTTTATTTCAACTATTTCGCTGTCCAGCGTCTTCATGTCATTTGCCAGCCGCACGATGCGTGCGTCTCCGGGAATGTACGTCGCTGTCGCCCCCGCCAAAGGAGAGCCAGCCGATGCCCTTGTCGTCGATGACTACTCCCGGATCGAAGGGAGCTTTACACTTGCCGAGTCCTGGAGTATTACCGTCTACCACACATTTGCCCAATGGGTCTGTCCAGGGCCCACGGGGGAAGTGGCAGTCAGCATACCTACACCGGAACCGCTGTTGGAGTAGTACAGATAGAAGTGGGTTTTGCCGTCGGCCTCCTTGCGCGAAGCGATGGAAGGTGCCCACGAAGCCATTCCCCAGGGAGCCAGAGCCTTTACATTGATTACTCCGTGATAAGTCCAGTTCACCATGTCGTCAGAAGAGACCATCGTCAGCGAATGGATGTGCTGATAGGTGTTTTTCCCGTTACGGCCCACTACATCATATTGCTGGTGGTCGTTAGTACCGTACACATAAATGCGGCCGTCGTGCACCACTGCTGTGGGGTCGGCCATGTATTGGAAGTCGAGAAGGGGATTGGCATTGCCGGTAGAGAACTTGGGCGAGAATTCAAAAGATTCTTCCAAAGCGCTGTCTGTAGAAACCGGAATGTTTTCAGAAGAGGCAATGCTGTCTGCCCGGAAGGGGGCTAAGGGGATGCCTTCCGTTGAAAAAAGGTTGCCTTGAGCAGCGTCACTGAAGCAGTAGCGAATGGAAACCGGGCTTTCGATTCCTTTTACCGGGACAATCAGCTTTCCCCCGTCTATCCTGGCCCGGGCCTCTTGCCATTCCTGGCCGGCTGCGGCCATCATCAGCCCCTCTATCCTTTTCCCGTGTACGGCCAGTCCGTTCTTTATGTCTTTGAAAGAGATTGTCACATGGTTGCCTTTGCGGCAGGCGCTTTCAAAGACCGGGCTTTTATAGGGGCCTGCATATATATGGTATGTATCGTCCAGTGCAAGATTGGCGAGACGTTTGCCTACGCTTCTTTTGTCACGTGGATGGATGTCCTGCACATTGTCCACCAAATCTGACACGGTAATCATCTTGACCTTGTCCAGCATTTCGGGCAACATGGCCTGCTGCTCGCGTAGCAGTGCCGGTCCGTTGTCTTTGGAGTGGTATTGGAAGGGGGCTATCTGGACCAGATAGAATGGGAATTCCTTGTTAAATCCGGTACGCCACGAGCCTATCAGCCGCTGCATCACCCGGGCGTAGGAGCTGGCACGGCCTTGGTTGGCTTCTCCCTGATACCAGATGCATCCGGCAATGCCGTAGGGCATCACGGGATAAATCATGCTGTTGTACAACGTGCCTGTTTCAGCCGGAAACCAAGGATTGGATTCATACGGATAGTCGCACAAGACCGGGTCGCTCATTACGCATTCGCGGGGCGTCCATGTCTCGGCGGTGGTTCCGCCCCATGCGGCTACGATGATTCCTACCGGCACGTCCAGCTCTTCCTGGATGTTGCGGCCGAAGAAGTAGGCCAGGGCACTCGTGCTGCGCATCGTTTCGGGCGTGCACTGTGTCCATTGCGAGAAACAGTTTTCTTGAGGGAACGGGGCGGCTATTCTGGCCACGTGAAAAATTCGGAGATTGGGACAATGGGCATTTGCCGTTTCCTCGTCTCCGTTCTTTATGCCGTGGTTGGCGCTCCATTCCATATTGGATTGTCCGCTGCACAGCCAAACTTCGCCTAGCATGACATCGGTCAAGGTTACTTCTGACGAGCCGCTGAAACGAATCTCATAAGGTCCGCCGGCTTCGCCGGAAGGTACACGGGCTGACCATTTCCCCGTATTATTGACTTGGGTTTTGATTATTTCTCCTTTCATCCATTCGGGGGCGATGGAAATTGTTTCTCCCGGAATACCCCATCCCCAGAAAGTAAGTTCTGAGTTACGTTGTAGCACCATATGGTTGGAAAATATGGCAGGGAGTTGTATCGCTGCTTGCAATTTCAGGATGCCGAGCAGCATAAATAAACTTAAAAGGGTAAGATAATGATGATATTTTTTCATACGAGTATTTATTTCCATAATGCAAATTAATAGCTGTTTTTAGAAACCATTACATTTTAACCGTTACTTTTTTCCCATTATAAGCCACTGCCTTTTTTGCGCCATCAGCAGTTACTATGTTGAATTTCCGTTCTTTCAACATACCGGAAAACTCTCCTTTCCGATTTTCAATAGTGAGCATGCGAGTACGGTCATTCCATTTCATCGTAATGGTGCTGTACATTCCTTTTTCATAATTGTAGTTGTCATTCTCGTCTTCGTAAAGTGTGAATTCGCCGTTACAACCGGGATACACTTTTATCTCCAAGTTGTCCCATGATTTTTCGGTGCTATACTGCACTTCGGGACCTATTGGCAGGATGGAACCTGCTTTCACATAAAGTGGTAAAATGTCAATAGGGGTATCTTTCACGATATATTGTCCGCCGGAGTGTTTCTGATTGGTCCAAAAATCATACCATTCCGTATTTTTAGGCAGATATATTCGCATAGACTTAACGGTACTGAAATCTTCTACACGGATGGTGTCCGAAACTGTTTGGGTATACATGGGTTGGGTTACAGGGCATACCAATAGGGATTTGCCAAACATATAACTGATTGTGGATGTTCCACACGTTGCGATCGTGGGCAAAATCCATTGCCAAGGCACGCATGAAGCTGGACTGATTGGCAGTTACCTCCCAGGCAGTTGTGTAGATGTATGGTAACAAACTGTAGCGTAACCGAATGTATTTCTCAATCGCATCGTATATTGGCTCGCCTTTTTTGCCGAATTGATAGATTTCTCTGGGAGCACCTTCCCCATGTGATCGCATCATGGGACAGAATGTACCGAACTGTATCCAACGGGCATAAAGCTCGCGATAATCCGGGTCATCCAGCATCAAGGGATATTGCCATAGGAAGAATCCGCCGATATCGCTGTTCCAATGGGGAATGCCGCATAGTGAGAAGTTTAATCCCGCAGGTATTTGCTTCTCCAAAACTTCCCATGATGCTGTGATATCTCCTGTCCATGTATTGGCACCATAACGTTGCTGGCCGGCAAAGGCTGAGCGGGTAAGGATAAATACGCGTTTATCCGAAGTTACGGCACGCTGGTGGTCGTACACTCCACCTACACTCATTAAAGGGTAGGCATTGCGTACTTTACGGAATGACCCCAAATAGGTGGGCGTGTCAAAATCTTCAGGAATGGGGTGAAAATGGTCGGGTTCGGTAGAGTCCATCCACCAGCCGTCTATACCCACAGAACGTAGGTTCTCGTTCAGGTACTTCCAATAGATGTCGCGTGCTTGCGGATGGTAGGCATCGTACACGCGGGCACCGGATGGATAGTCCATATTGGGAGGCCACTTCTCGGAACCGGATTCGGGCCATGTGCGGAAGTTGAAGAGCATGTTCTTTATCCAACTCGTGATAGGGTTTGGTATGTGGTCCGAAAGCTGACCAAATGGAGATGATAATGTGGGCATTCATTCCGTGTATGTCTTCCATCATTTTTTTTGGGTCGGAGAATTCTTCGTTCAAAAAATCCATTGCGTTCCACAGGTAGTTGCTTCCCCAGTATCTCCAATCCTGGATAATTCCATCGAGGGGCACACCCAGTTCGCGGTATTTTTGCACTACGCCAACAATCTCTTTTTGGCTTTTGTAGCGTTCACGCTTTGCCAGAATCCATATGTCCATAATGGAAACATGGGCACTTGTCCTGTGAGGTAGCGCATCTGGGCAACTACTCCATCGGCATTTTCGCCGTACATGAAATAGTAGTCAATGCAGTCGCCGACTTCAGAAAGGAAGGATGTCTCTTCTTGATTGTCTTTGAAGATGGTTGGCGAATAGTTGTCCCAAAAGAGACCGTAGCCTTTGACGGACTGGAAGAAGGGAATCACATCCTCAAGATTGTCTTGGATAAGGCGTTTGGTCTGGTTACGTTGCGACATTTTGCCGTTTTGCAATTGTCCCAATCCATAAATAGCTTCGTCTTTCTCTAAGGTGAACGATTGATAAACGCTGAAGGTTTTGTGCCGGCATCGTTGAAATCATCAAAACGTGCGCCTTTATTTTGTTCCTGCAACAGCGATTTTCCATCGGAAGAGGCAAAAGTTATTTGTCCGGTCTCTTCGTTGAGATGGACTGTAAGCTGATGGCTTTTGATAGTCAATATGCCCCCTTTCGAAGAGACGGATAGTTTTACTTTTTCCGGTTGCCCGATGACCGACAAACTTTCTTTGGTATACTTCCAGCCGTCAGGCGATTTTAAGATTCTCACTGTGACAGGAGAGAAGAAGCTAATATCTATATTTATACCTTGCACAGTGCTTTTTATGCCTTGTGAGGTGCGTTGGTAGGTTTGTGCTCTGCCTTGTTCTGCTATGAAAAAATGTCAGCATCAGCAGGACAAATAGTCTTAAAAAAAATCCCTTTTTCATACAATATCAGCAGTTTAACGGTTAGTGATTTTCAGTACCAAAGAAATAGGATTGGGTGTCTTGTCTTTG
>ENA-OQEB01000147-OQEB01000147.1-human-gut-metagenome-genome-assembly--contig:-NODE-147-length-28900-cov-2.283182_pt1 | contig 28900 bp, 35 predicted proteins | sample MGYA00242787_ERZ504619 | MGnify/ENA primary metagenome ERZ504619 (study PRJEB26092, sample SAMD00036317) | human gut metagenome | host: Homo sapiens | study: EMG produced TPA metagenomics assembly of... | reverse complement strand
TCTCAATTTCCATTTTCAATTCCCCGGTCTCTCCCCCGCCCCGGAGATCCCCATCGAGAATATCAAGGATGGTATCGTCCCCAAGCTGGACCTGCGGGTCACCGACGAGGATTTCCAAGCCGTACTCACGCTCATAGAGCCTCTTTACCGCCATTCGAGCTACGTGCTGGGCTTCCTGCTACCTCCGAGGCCATCCCTGTCCAGACCTCTCCTGAACAGGCTTTATTCAATGCCCTCCCAATGATGTTCTGCCGTCGGCAGGCCGTGGAGGAGGCAGCGAAGAACGGCATACCCGAGAAAACACTCGACTCCTCCCTCAAACGGATGCTGGAGAAGGGAACACTGATCAAGACCGCACGGGGCGAGTACGCTTTCTCCTCGCACGTGTGTGTGCGTGAGGGACGCCCGAAGGAATGAAGGAATGAAGGAAATGCCACTACTGTCATCGCCCGTAAGCACTACCGTCGCAGCCCTACGCCAGTACTGGCGTTGTCTGATGCCAGTACCGGCATCGCCGCTCGCCTATACCGACGGGTGGCGGTGTCTCCTCTCAAGGACGACCCAAGTAACGGAAGATCAGCTCCACTTGCAGGGAGGTGAAGACCCGTTGCCTCGGGCGGTAGCCGTATCACCAAGCTCCCGGGTCAGCCGATCGTTATACCGCATCCATTCCGCCAGCCGATTCAGGGCCGAGACGGGGCTGATCTCGGGGGCGTAGGCCATGGCCAGCTCCCGCTTGGAATAAGGCCGCACGGGCCACTCGTCGATTTGTGTGTATCCTGTTCGCATATCGTTCGCATTTTTAAGATTTATCTTATTGGTATAAAGATACTTAAAACATACGATACGAACAACTATACGGAGGTCTATTTTTCAGTATATCTCCTCTTTTATCTCCTTATTCATCCACTGTCAGCGGTATTCATTTCAGAGGAAACCGAATGTCGTACATTCGTTATCGAAAACAAATCGATTTCATTTTCAATTTTCAATTATCAATTTTTAATTATCAAATCTATGGCTTTAAATTACAGCGTGTCCCTTCGGACCAACCCTATCAAGAAAGACGAGCCGGCGAAAGCGTACGCCACGGCACAGATCAATGGTGAGCTATCGCTCAAGCAGCTGAGCCGCCGGGTATCCATGCAAACCACCGTCAGCCGGGCAGATGTGGTGGCGGTATTGATCTCCACTGTCGAGAACCTGCTCGATGCCCTCCAAGAGGGGAAACAGGTGGATTTCGGCGAACTGGGTAAATTCCGGCTCCATATCCTCAACGAGGGTGCGGAGAGTCTTGAGAAATTCACATCTACAAACATCACCGGGGTTAGTATCCAGTATATACCGGGCGAGGACTTGAAGAATGTCTTCGCCGGGCTGGAGTTCCAGCCCGTGGCTACCCGCAAGGCTCAGCAAGCGGTACTCCGTGCGGAGAAGGCTGGGGAGACTACCGTGGATATCTCGAAGAAGCCGGCTGCTGGGGGTGGGGATTCGGAGTCGCCTGATGAGATCTAACATGTCACTTTTGGCTTGACCCAAAAGTAACCAAAAGGTCAAGGCTGACGCTGACGGGCTACTTCGAGACCTACGCTCGCTGTCGCATCCCAACTCGCTTCGCTCAGACAGGGATGCTCCTCACGCTCGCTACGGTCTCTTCGCTTGACGCCCGTCCGCTGAGGCCGTCCGAAGGAAAGCGAAGCTTTCCTCTTATATCAGCCGGGATATCATTATTCAATTCATTATTCACTATTAATTATTAATTATCATGAAAAAGTCCGTATGGAGTACTATTATCAAAGTGATCATCGCCGTAGCTACCGCCATCGCAGGGGCACTTGGCATCCAATCCTGTATTCTCTAATTTTCAATTATCATGGGTAAGGCTTATTGTTTCTACCAGAATTACAGGGAGGTCAGACTCCTTGTAATTCATTGCTCGGCCACACGATATGACAGGGATTTTCCTGTGGAGGCGCTCCGTTCATCGCACAAGGCACGGGGATTCGCCGATATCGGCTATCATTTCTATATCACACGGGACGGGGAGCTACATCGTTGCCAACCGGTCAACCAGATCGGGGCGCACGCAGCCGGATGGAACGACAAAAGTATCGGTATATGTTACGAGGGAGGACTCGACGAACAAGCCGTCCAGCCGATACCCGGACCTACGCCCAGCGCTGTACCTTGATGGATCTGCTACGGCAATTACGAAGGGATTACCCGGAGGCACGCATCCTAGGAGATTACCAACTTAGCCCCTATATCCGTAAGGCTTGCCCCTGCTTTGACGCAAGGAGGAATACGGGGAGATCTAGCATTAGAATTTCTTACCAAAGGCTATATTCAAGAAGGTCTTCACCAATATCTTGAAATCGAACAGCCAAGAGCGATGCTCCAGATAGAACAGGTCGTAACGCAAGCGGCGGAGCATCTTATCGACCGTGTCCGTATACCCATTGTAGAGCGTGGCGTAAGAGGTCACGCCCGGACGGATCTGGTAGAGGTAACGGTAACGAGGATCACGCTCCATGATCTGGTCGATGTAGAACTTACGCTCGGGACGGGGACCGATAAAGGACATGTCGCCCACGAAGACATTCCATAACTGGGGCAGCTCGTCCAAGTGATGTACCCGGAGGAATTTTCCGACACGGGTCATCCGGGGATCTGCCCCACCCTTGTAAAGGGCCGGACCGAACTTCTCCGCGTCCAGACGCATACTACGGAACTTATAGATGTTGAACGGGCGACCGAAGCGACCGATACGCTCTTGCCTAAAGATCGCCGGGCTCCATCCTCCCGTTTTACGGCGATATAACAAAGTAAAAACAGCGGGGAGAATACGATCAAGGCCAAAAACGCCAGCGCACAATCCCCCATACGTTTTACATTACGTTGGAACATACCCATCCCATCCGATGAATCGCTCCGGTTCCGCTCCCTCACTTTTTCCTAATGGTGTAGTTTTCTCTTTTTCCATACTTACCATAATCCACTTTTCTTTCTGACATCAGGATCTTTTACACCTCCTGACCTTAAAAAAACTCATACGCTCTCACTCAATAAAGGCAATCCCTCCACCTCGCCGGCATGCCATTCCCTGTAGTCCACCAAGGAAAATCCGGGGACGGTCAATAGCTTGTAATCCGACTCGTCTCTTCTCAATATATGTTTACGGGCGTACGAGCGGAGCGAGCGATCCGTAACGGACACCATCACGATCGGGAACGGGTAGGCGAACAGGCGCAGCGGCGTGGTCTCGCTATCCGGGAACGCACGATGCAGTTGGTAGGCCGAACGCTCGAACGCTACCCAGTAGAGACCCGTGCAATACAGGTGTATTGAGTTTCGGTTCGCACGCTCACGATCCATGATCTCTGTCAAACGCTCACGCAACAGGTTCATCAGCCGGATGCCCGAAGGAACGCCGCATATGTCTCTCTTTTCTCTCATATCTTTTACTTATCGCCGTTCCCGTGCCCGAACCAACGGTCGTAATCACGTAAACGACGTATCAACACGGTCTTGCTCCTCTTGGGCGAGGCTCCTCCATCCAAGGGTCAACCAGCTCGTGCGCCATGCGCTGGTAGAGGCTGCTGTCCGTACAGCCGTACAGCGTGACCAGCAACAAGGCACGGGATTGCCCCGCTTTTATCACGGGGAGCATACTGCGCACCGTGGCATGCAAACGATCGAACTCATCCTCATCGCCCAAAAGTTTATAGGCAGGAAGGAGCAACGAGTAAAGCTTGCAACGGATCACGTCGGTCTCACCACGGAGAGAGGCGTAGCCACACAGGACCTCACGGGCCAGACGGGCATCCTCATCCACTACCACGCCGGAGGCATGGTAACGCCCCAAGGCATCGTGCAAGCCCTCCGACAGACGGTCGTTGTCCAAATGGGTATACACGTGCTTGCCCCCCGTGTTCAGCTCGATCAACTCATACTCCCCAGCTCTCACCTCGAACAAGGGGACCCACAGACAGTCGAGGATACGCACCATCACGTCCTTATGCCCACCGCCCGGCTGCACCACCACCTCCGCCTCCATATTGGTAAAAGGGCCGGAGGTGATACGCACACGGTCGCCTTTCAACAAGCGGCCGCTATCTGGCACGTATACGGGAAGCTCGTTGGAGTAAGAAGCCGCGACCCAACGCAAGGTATCCATCTCACGATCCGAGAGGTACGGGAAATAAGACCGCCCGCCGGAGGAAACCCGGGGGAGGAAATTATACAGGGGAAGCGTACGCTTCAGGCGGAAGATCTCGTCCTCCGAGGCGTGGACGAACACGTAGTTGTACAGCAGGGGCCGTTTCGTGTTGACCATCTTGCCGCCCACCTTCCTCGCCTCGACATACGAGGGGGAGAAATACTCGAACAAGGCCTCCCCACGACGCTCACGGCGGGAAAGCTCAGCGTCCAGCCCCTTCGAGGGGCTGATCCTGTCACGCCCGCCACCGGCGGTAGGGAGCGTGAGCACGTACCAGCGGACAGCCTCTTGATCACGTCGCTTACGAACATGCGCCATGAACCTATCCGAGCACTTGCTTGTCAATATATCCATCTCTATGATTATCTTTTCTAGTGGTTATCCCGTGGCCCGAAAACAGACCCCACGGCAATTCAGAGCCTTACCAAGATTCTTTTATATAACCTTGATAAACAGTACTTTATATTTTTAAATGTGGCATTACTGAAAATTACCATCTCTCGAAATCTTAGGCTACTTGGGGAGTAGCCTAAAAGGTGCGAGAACGGTTATCACCCGGTTGTAGAGACGGGGCACGCCCCGTCTCTACAGGAATGTATGTTCGATTTTTTAGAAGGGACGTGATGATGTAGGAAATACGAGATCATTCGTCTCTATTGCCATGTCTATACACTAGGAATAAGAACGAAGATTTAAGGAGAATCAAGGCCGGAGCACAAACTAAAACTAATGATTGCTTGTTATTTGCTATTTTTTGCTACATTTGCACCGTGAAATGAACGCTACTCCCAAGTAGCCTCATCCCACCTCTGGCATATAATTATATACATTCTCAAAGCAAGACTTATTTACCACCGTCATTTTCTCCAACGAGAAACTTCTTAGATAAATCTGGGTTGTCTTGATGGATTTATGCCCCAATAACTCGCTGATCATCTCTATGGGGACATTTTGTTCCTTCAATGACATGGCAAAGGAATGACGGATCGTGTAAGAAGTCACATCCGAGACTATTCCGGCAACCTCTTTCAACGTCTTCAAGTTCCGGTTAAACCGGGACAAGGCCGCATTGTACTCGAGATATTCCTCATGGCCGTTCTTCGTCCCACTTAAAAAGGGAAATAAATAGCCGGAGCCTCCCGCCCTCTCACCTGCCAGCTCCTTATACATAGCTTCCGCCGTATCCAAGACCTCCAACCGCATAGAGGTCCCGGTCTTCTGGCGATTGTAATCCAATATGCCGTTCTTGATATTACCCCTATTCAAATGGGCGAAATCAACGAACGACATTCCCCCATACTGAAACATCAAGCAAAGGGCCAGCTGTGTCTTCCTCAACCTCTCTCCCTTCACCGGGACAGTCATCAAGCGATTCAAATCCCCCGGAGGCAAGGATTTCTTGCGCTGGCTTTCCACACCCGTAAAAACCCCCTTGAATAATGAAGGGATAAACGCAGCCTCGCCTTTCTCCACCGCCTTGTTATAGATACAACGCAAACGGCGGATATACGTGGAGATCGTATTACGCAGGCAGCCTTTCTCCAACAAATAAGCCTCGTACCGGCGAAGAGTATCCTTAGTTATAGATGTATATGGGATACGATCCGTCCCGCTATACCGTATAAAAGAGTTCATCGCGTCTTGATAACTTTTCGCCGTGGAATACCGTCCTTCCATTTTTAACAGGCTTATATACTCTCGCATCCCTTCCACCAAATCTTTCTCATCCATATCTCTCTATTTTAAATGCCTACTGAAAACAAACACGCGAAATTAGACATCCTGACAAATTATATCTTTTGCGGCAAGTTGTTTTATTGACGAATAGCCACTATATTTGTACGTTGTTTTAAACAGAGTACAGACTAAATTAAAAAGTAAAGCATATGCACAATTGGTTTGAATGTAAGGTCTCTTACGAGAAAATGCTGGAAAATGGCATGCAGAAAAAAGTAACCGAGCCTTACTTGGTAGACGCCCTGTCTTTTACGGAAGCGGAAGCTCGCATCATCGAGGAGATCCGCCCCTTCATCACGGGTGAATTCACGGTAACAGACATCAAACGAGCTCGTTTATCCGAATTATTCTTCAACGAGAATGGTGATCGGTTCTATAAGATCAAGGTTTATTTTATCACGTTGGACGAGAAGAGCGGAGCGGAAAAGAAAACCGCCGCACAAATGCTTGCCCAAGCCACTACGCTGAAAGAGGCCATCGCCGTATTGGAAGATGGAATGAAGGGTACATTGGCGGATTATACCATCGCCTCGGTAACGGAAACCCAGTTGATGGATGTATTCCCATTCGACGCGAACAGTATTCCCGGCGAGAAGAAAAGTGGCGAGGAACTGATAGCGGAGCAAAAACAACAAGCTGAACAAAGAGGATAAAAACATGCGTATCGCTCAAAACATAGTACAACTGAAAACGTCGCTCCCGCAAGGGGTGACGTTGGTTGCCGTCTCTAAGTTTCACCCGGTGGAAGCTCTATGGGAGCTTACAACGCCGGACAGCGGGTGTTTGGCGAAAGCAGGGCACAGGAACTGAGCGCCAAGCAAAAAGTACTACCTGAGGATATCGAATGGCATTTTATCGGCCCGTTACAAAGCAATAAGGTAAAAGATATCGCTCCTTTTATTCATTTGATCCATAGCATAGACTCCTTGAAGCTTTTGGCTGAGGTGAATAAACAAGCGAAAAAACACGACCGCACGATCCGGGTATTATTGGAGATCCATGTGGCGCAAGAGGAATCCAAGCACGGACTCAGTCCTGAGGAATGCAAGGAGTTGTTGCGTGACGAGTCCTTGGCCGAATTCCAGCATATTCGTATTTGCGGATTGATGGGCATGGCTACCAATACCGATGATACGGGTTGATACGGGAAGAATTCCGCAATATCCATGATTTATTTATCGAACTGAAAGAGACGCTCTGTAAAGATAATGTCGATTTCAAGGAGATATCCATGGGGATGAGCCACGATTACCCGATCGCTATCCAAGAAGGAAGCTCCTTGATACGGGTGGGTACCAGTATCTTTGGCGAACGGGAATATTAAAGTAATTATTAAATCTAAATATAGGCAACATGATTGACATTAAAACCCAATACGCGGGGTTAACACTTCGCAATCCGATTATCGTAGGGAGCTCCGGACTCACCAATAAGGCGGAACGTAACAGGGATTTTGAGAAAGCAGGCGCTGGAGCTATCGTATTGAAATCTCTTTTCGAAGAGCAGATCGAGATGCAGAGCGAGGCTTTGATGCAAGACTCCGATTACCCCGAAGCGGCGGATTATATCCGTGGTTATGTAAAAGCGAATCAAGTAAATGATTATCTGGAACTGATCAAGAAGAGCAAGGAATTATGTACGATCCCCATTATCGCCAGCATCAATTGCTATAAGGCGGACGCTTGGATCGACTTTGCCCGCCAAATTGAGTTAGCGGGAGCGGACGCTTTGGAATTGAACGTGTTCTTCATGGAAACCGAACTGACCGAAGATTTCGAGAGTATCCGGGATACGTATGTCAGTATCATCCGCAAGGTAAAAGAAACCGTATCGATTCCGGTTATCATGAAGATCGGAAAGAATTACAGCAATATTCCTTCACTGGTTAATTTGTTGAAAGTAAACGGTGCTGATGGTGTCGTGCTATTCAATCGTTTCTACCAGCCGGATATCGACATTAATAATATGCAGATCGTTTCGGGTAATGTATTTAGCAATCATTCCGATTTGAGTGACACGATTCGCTGGACGGCTATCGTATCCGGAAAGATCCCGGGAATCAGTATCGCTTCCTCTACCGGTGTGCATGATTGGGAAGATGTCGTTAAATGTCTATTGGCCGGCGCTTCCGCCGTACAGATGTGTAGCGCTGTCTATACACATGGAGCGGAAATCATCTCCCAAGTATTGACTTGCGTGGAAGAGTGGATGCATCAGGCACATTACCAATCCCTTTCCCAATTCCAAGGCAAATTGAATTACGCCAATATCCCGAACCCGGCGATGTATGAGCGTTCACAATTCATGAAATATTTCTCCAACAGAGATTAAAAGAAATACCTAGTAGTAGAGACGGGGCACGCCCTGTCTCTACTATAGGGTAATATACAATAGTCTTAATTATTTTCCACTAGAAAGTATTTTTATTAGAAAATAGTTATATCTTTGCATCATCAAACAAGTTATAAAGAAATATGGAACCAATTTGCGCCATAAAGGATATCTATAAGATACTGTACCAGTTCGAGAAAAATTTCTCGGAAGTACATGCTATCACCATCAACGAGGCCATGTTGCTTTGTTGCTTAAAGGATAATGAGGCAAAGTCGGCAGGAATGATTTGCGATTATATCGGTCTTTCAAACTCCCGGGTCTCAAAGGTGATCACCTCTGTCGAGAACAAGGGGTTTATCCGCAGGAACATCAATAAAGAGGATAAGCGGCAAATGTTTTTCTCGCTCACCCCAAAAGGGAAAGAGAAAATACAACAGATGATGCAGGCCGAGCTAAATATGGATAGCCTGTTCAATCAACTCAAAGAATACATACAAAAGGGATGAATCCCTTTTTTTAACTAATTATTGTCTACTAACAAATATGTATAATACAAATTAAATAAAAATAGATATGAAGTACTTGATTATTGGAGGTGTAGCTGGTGGAGCTACCGTAGCAGCCCGGCTGCGTAGAATGGACGAGAAAGCGGAAATCATCCTTTTCGAACGTGGAAAATATGTTTCTTACGCAAACTGTGGATTACCTTATTATATAGGAGACACGATCAACGACCGGAATAAATTATTCGTACAAACCGTGAAAGGCTTCACGGATCGATTCCGCATCGATATCCGTACGGAGCAGGAAGTGACCCGAATCCTTCCCGAATCCAAGCAAGTGGAGGTAAAGAAACTCGGCACAGGAGAAACCTACACGGAGACTTACGATAAACTAGTGCTCTCTCCCGGTGCGGAGCCTTTGCGTCCACGCATCGAAGGAATCGAGAGTAAAAAGATATTCACGTTACGTAACGTGCCGGATACGGACACGATCAAGAATTACGTGAACACGGAAAAGCCCCGTACCGCCGTTGTTGTAGGGGGTGGTTTCATCGGCTTGGAGATGGCGGAGAATTTGCATGAGCTGGGTGTCCACGTCACCGTCGTGGAAATGGCTAACCAAGTGATGGCACCCCTCGACTATTCCATGGCCGCTATCGTACATCAGCAATTGATCGGCAAGCAGGTAGGCTTGATGCTGGAAGATGGCGTATCTCGTTTCGAGGAGACTTCCAGAGGCGTGACCGTTCATTTGAAAAGTGGGAAGCAGATCCCGGCGGATATGGTTTTATTGAGTATCGGTGTCCGTCCGGAAACCCGATTGGCCAAGGAAGCGGGACTTACGATCGGAGCACTCGGCGGTATCGCTGTCAATGAATATATGCAGACCTCGAACCCGGATATTTATGCGTTGGGAGATGCCGTGGAAGTACGCCACCTCGTGACAGGCAAACCAGCCTTGATCCCATTGGCGGGTCCAGCGAATAAGCAAGGACGTATCGTAGCCGATAATATCGTATCCGGCAATAAGGAAACTTATGACGGGACGATGGGAACCTCTATCGCCAAGGTATTCGACTTGACGGTCGCCACGGCGGGAGCTAACGCTAAGCTGTTGAAACGGGAAGGAATCGCTTATCAATCCTCCTATACGCATGGAGCCTCGCATGCGGGATATTACCCGGGAGCCGTGCCTTTTATCGATCAAGATATTGTTTGCGCCGGAAGTACGGACGACTGTTAGGGCGCAAGTCGGTAGGTTTCGGAGGCGTAGACAAACGGATCGAGATGTTAGCGCAAGTGATCCAGCGGAAAGGTACGGTCTATGACCTGACGGAGTTGGAACATGCGTATGCTCCTCCTTATTCAGCCGCTAAAGATCCCGTAAATATGGCCGGGTTCGTAGCGGAGAACCTGCTTACGAGAAAAGCGAAAGCGATCCAGTGGAGAGAGATCCAGAACTTATCGCCAGATACCGTACGTATCGATGTCCGTACCCGTGACGAGTACAGCTTAGGGACAATCCCCGGCTTCATCAATATCCCGGTTGATGAGTTAAGAGAACATTTGGCGGAACTACCCAAGGATAAACTGATCGTAGTGACTTGCGCCGTTGGATTAAGGGGCTATTTGGCTTATCGCATCCTGACTCAAAATGGCTTCACGAATGTCCGGAACCTATCCGGTGGTTACAAGACTTGGAGTGTAGCGACAGCAAAGATCAAGAATGAGCCGGCCTGCGCACCTTGTTCGTCCGAAGCTGTTTCTGATAAGGCATCTGGTAAAAGTAGCTCTTGCAAATCGACTCCGGCAGCTACGGCGATTAAGGTAGACGCTTGCGGATTAATGTGTCCGGGACCGATCATGCAGTTGAAAAAGAACTATGAGAACTTGCGGGAAGATGAGTCATTGGAAATCACCGCAACAGATCAGGCTTTCGGAAAAGATGTCTCTTCATGGTGCAAGATAACCGGGGCAGAGTTAGTCTCTCTGGAAAATAAGGGAGCACGATCGCCGCCACGGTACGAAAAAAAAAGCTGAATGCAAAATAGCGACAGGTGGTAATAGTGCCGACAACAAGACATTGATCGTTTTCAGCGATGACCTCGATAAGGCGTTGGCCTCATTCGTCATAGCGAACGGGGCTGCCTCCACCGGAAAGAAGGTGACTATGTTCTTTACTTTCTGGGGGCTCAACGTGATTAAGAAACGGGAAAAACCTGCCGTATCTAAAGATATCTTCGGCAAGATGTTTGGCTGGATGCTTCCGGCAAATAGCGAAAAGCTGAAACTATCTAAAATGAATATGGGTGGAGCCGGCAGTTGGATGATGCGCCTTATCATGAAGAAGAAACGGATCGACAGCTTGGAAAGCCTTATGCACAAGCCGTAGAGAATGGTATCGAGATGATCGCCTGCACGATGAGCATGGACGTAATGGGCGTCAAAAAAGAAGAACTGATGGATAACGTTGTCCTAGGAGCGTAGCCACCTATCTGGAACGTGCGGAAGACGCAAACGTAAACTTATTCATCTAATTCATTCAAAAAAAATATCCCAGCATATCCACAATAAGGACAATGCTGGGATATTTTATAAAAAAGAGATTATACGAAGTCCAATGTTGAACGTTTCATAATAAGAGGATAACGTTCTGGATGTTTCAAACTTTCGATCTCCAAATCAACATCTAACTCCGGCCATTCTATCGCATTACGCCCAGCCATCCGAACATTTAACACATTACTAATACGTGCTTCTTTCAACCATGGAACACGATTATAGGACAGAAAATAATCCCGTCCTAACACCGAAAGCATAATACCCTGCGCATTAATCATTAATACGTTTACCGATGTGTTCATCAAATGATTTGATGCTTATTTAATCATATCAAACCCAGTGTAAGGGATCAAGCTTTCGGGATGCGGATGCCTCGGGGGTTTGGTTGTTTTCCAATAAGGCGGCTACGATGCGGGGTAAAGCCAAGGCACTACCATTCAAGGTATGGCAAAGTTGCGTTTTCTTATTCTCGTCACGATAGCGGCATTTCAAGCGGTTGGCTTGATACGTATCGAAGTTGGACACGGAGCTAACTTCCAACCAGCGTTGTTGTGCCTCGGAATACACCTCGAAATCAAAGCAAAGGGCAGCCGTGAAACTCATATCACCCCCACAAAGACGAAGGATGCGATACGGCAACTCCAACTTCTGAAGTAATCCCTCCACATGATTCAACATCTCTTGGTGAGATTGCTTAGAGTGCTCCGGTTTATCGATCCGAACCAACTCCACCTTAGAAAATTCGTGCAAACGATTCAAACCGCGTACATCCTTGCCATAAGATCCGGCCTCACGACGGAAACATTGTGTATAAGCGCAATTCTTGATCGGTAACTGCTTCTCATCCAGAATGACATCCCGATAAATATTTGTCACGGGCACCTCCGCTGTCGGGATCAAATATAAATCGTCTACCTCGCAATGATACATCTGTCCCTCCTTATCCGGAAGCTGTCCCGTACCATAACCGGAAGCCGAGTTCACCACCGTAGGCGGCATGATCTCCAAGTAACCGGCATCACGAGCCTCATCCAAGAAGAAGTTGATCAACGCACGTTGCAAACGAGCGCCCTGTCCTTTATAGACCGGGAAACCTGCTCCCGTGATCTTAACACCCAGATCGAAATCAATCAAATCATATTTCTTCGCCAATTCCCAGTGCGGAAGAGCGTTCTTCGGAAGTTCCGTTTCCATACCTCCCATTTTCTCTACCACATTGTCCTCGGCGGAGGTACCCTCGGGCACCTCATCATAAGGTACGTTCGGGATCGTATAAAGTAAGTTCTGCAGCTCCTCGGCAGCCTGATCCATCTCTGTCTGCAAAGCCTTGCTCACCTCCTTGATCTCGGAAACATGTTTCTTAGCGGCTTCCGCCTCTTCCTTCTTGCCCTCTTTCATTAATTGTCCGATCGACTTCGAGGTTGCGTTTACCTCCGCTAGGTTCTTATCTAATTGATTTTGTGCGATACGTCTTTTATCATTCAATTCCAACACTTTATCGATGCTTTCTTTCGCACCCTTAAAATGTTTCTTTTCCAGTCCACGGATTACGGCATCCGTGTTTTCAGTGATTAATTTGATTGTCAACATATTCTATTTATGTTTAATAGTTTTTCTAAGACGCGAATTTAGTAATTTTATTTTACCCTACCACCCGTTAACCAAGTTCTTGTATAATAAGGCTCGCTAAGGCTACTTACCACCACGCCGCTAGAAGTACTGGTATGGATGAAGCGTCCATTTTTCAAGTAAATCCCCACGTGATTCGGAACGCCACGTTTCCCGCCACGACCCGTCTTGAAAAATACCAGATCTCCTTCCTGCAATTTGGCACGACTCACTTTCTTGCAATTATACTTCAGCATATCCGCCGAGGAACGAGCCAGCTGTTTTCCGTATACCTCCCGATAAACGATCGATACGAAACCGGAGCAATCCACGCCCCGTTTCGTGCTCCCTCCCAATTTATGACGTACACCCAACCAACGGGCCCCCTCGTTGTACAAGAATATATTATCTTCCGGTGTGATACGTACCCCATATAAGCGAGCCAACTCCTTCGGTCCCTTGAAATCGGCGGGCAAAGCTACTTTTTGTTGTTTTTTGCTACCGCACGAGGTCAGACATATAAGCAGGATAAAGATCCGGATAAACCCTAAAGGAATGCTATTCTTCATATCGTTTTCTCTTAATTAAGGCACGAATATACACATAAAGTTTAGAATGCCCATTATAAGGTTCCTACAATGGGCATTGTAAGGTCGTTAGAATGCCCATCGTAAGGAGCTTTGAATGGGCATCCAAGTTCAAGAAGGTTGAGCAGCTTTCAGATAAGCGTTGAACGCCTCTTTGTAGGCATCCGTCACGTGGATGATCTCCTTCCCGATATAAACGCAATTATTCCGGTCGACGGAGCGGATCTTATCCAACGCCACGATATAAGAACGATGTACCCGCATAAAGCGACCGGTAGACAGCATCTCTTCCATGGCCTTCATCGTCACGTGGGTGATAAGCGGACGAGCCTCCCCTTCCAGATAGATCATCACGTAATCCTTCAAGCCCGTCACGTATAATATCCGGGAGATTTCCACCTGCCGCAACTGGCTATCCACCCGCACGAAAAGGCTGCCTCTCTCCTCCTTCACGCTATTCATCTCAAACCATTGGCGGGCCTTCTCCGCAGCTCCGAGAAACTTATGGTATCGGATGGGCTTCAGCAGGAAATCGAGGGCATTCACCTCATAGCTATCAAAGGCATACTCCTTAAAGGCGGTCGTGAAGATCACCCTCGTACTGGGCGGTACCATCCGGGAGAGGTTCAGCCCGTCCAGATCCGGCATCTGGATATCCAAGAAAAGCACGTCCACCGGAGACTCGCGCAACGTGGAGAGCGCCAGTACCGGATCATTGAAGGAAGCCGCCAGCCTCAGATAAGGCGTACGGCTTACGAAGTCCTCCAGCATCTTCACCGCCAAGCTCATCGTCTACGATCATGCAAGTCAGTGTTTTCATAAGCAGTCTCGAAGTGTTATTTGAACAAAGTAACTATTTTCCCGAAGCGCTTGATCATATCGGTAACGACCGGGATAAGCCAGATCCAGCCTACGCCTCAGATTCTCCAGCCCGATCCCCGATCCGCTACGGTTCACGTCCGGTTTCGGATGGTCGCTATTCTCGCAGGTAAAGACGAGGTCATCTCCTTCCGCCTTGAAGCGAATACGTACGAACGACGACTTACGGCTATTCACGCCATGCTTGAATGCGTTCTCTATTAAAGAGATGAACAAAAGCGGCACGATCCTCATCGGTTTAGGCGGGACTTGCAAATCCACTTCCACGGTAGCCAGTTCATTGCAGCGCAACCTCATCAACTCGATGTAATTATTCATGAACTCGATCTCGCCTTCCACCGGTACCAGCTCATGGTTCGACTCATAGAGCGTATACCGCAGCAAATCGCTCAATTGCCCGATACGTTCTTGCGCCGTATCTTGGTTTATCTGGACCAAGCTGGATATATTATTCAAGGTATTAAAGAGAAAATGCGGATTCAACTGGTTCTTCAGCCAAGCCAGTTCCGCCTCGGCGTTTTTCTGCCGTTCCTCTTTCAAACGCATCTGCATATCGCCCCAGCGTACGATATAACGGAATCCCACGGCACATCCAACCACTAGCAAATGTAAGAAGAACGCTCCGAAAGCGACCATATACATTCCCGAACGCCATTCGTCCGGGAAATCCGCCTTAGGAGAAAATATCCATAGGTTAGCCCCCGTGATCAATAGCAAATTCATCAAACCAAAGAGCATCTTCCGATCCCGATAAAGCAAATAGGGAACCAATACATAGAAATTAGCGGTGAAAACAATAGCCAACGGAGTAATGAACCCCGTATTAATCTTCCACACCTCGAAAGCGAGCTCGGATTAAAGCGTATGAAAAAATCGATCGCAGGAGGAATCAGCCATAAGGTGATCCACAATAAAGCCTGTCCTCCCGCCAATATATAATCTTGCCTCGTGAGTTTCATAATACCGTTTTTTATAAAAGTAAACGAATCTAACGCCTGCGCCTATGAACGCAAGCGTTTATTCGACGAAAGGCAGGGTCGCTTTAGACGAAAAAAGAATTATCGTTTCTGGATACGAGCCGCATAGCCTCCACCGGGAGCCATATGGATCTTTAATTTGCGATCTGTCGGGACTGGGATTACCTCTTTCTTATAATCACGGGCGGCACGATCGGCATTTATGCCATCCTTGAATAATTCCAAAGTATAATCACCTTCGCCCAAGAAAGACAGGTCTAAATCCAGCTCCCTCGGCGTCCAGTTGGTCAACGCCCCGATATACCAATCATTACCATGACGGCGGGCGATCGCTACATACTCGGAGACCTTTCCAGCCAATGAGACCGTCTCATCCCAGATGGTCGGAATGTTAGAGATAAACTCCGTACATTCCTTTTCCCTCCTATAATTAGACGGGGCATCGCACAGCATATTGAAAGGAGACTCGAAGATCACGTAAGTAGCCAACTGGCGGCAACGGGTTCCTTGGCTCATCGGCTCCGAGTTTACCGACCGATGATTACCTCTGGCGGCGTTACGCATAGCACCTTGCGTATAATCCATCGGGCCGGCGATCATACGGATAAATGGGATCGTGACATCATACGTCACCATATCGAACTCCTTCTCGGAAGACCACTTCATTTGCTCCAAACCATTCACACCCTCATAGTTCAACACGTTCGGATAGGTCCGTTGAAGACCTGTCGCTTGAATACGCCATGGAAATCCACTAGCATCTTATATTTAGCGCATACCTCGGAGGCTTTATAAACAAAGTTCACCATTTCCTGATCGTCACGATCCAAGAAATCCACCTTGAAGCCTTTCACGCCCATATCCGAATAATGCTTCACGACATTCTCCATATCACGGGCGAAAGCCCAATAACCCGCCCAAAGGATAATTCCGACATTCTTGGACTTACCGTAATCCACCAATTCTTGAAGATCGATCTCCGGTATTACTTGCATCATGTCCGCTTGCAGGTTCACGGCCCAGCCCTCATCCAAGATTACGTACTCGATGCCATGCTCGGCGGCGAAGTCGATATAATATTTATAGGTGGGATTATTGATTCCGGCACGGAAATCCACACCGTATAGATTCCAGTCGTTCCACCAATCCCAAGCCACCTTACCCGGCTTGATCCAAGAGATATCGTTTACCCGGGAGGGAGAAGCCAGACGGTAGACCATATCGCAATCGGCCAACTCCTTATCATTCCGGGAGATTATAAACGCACGCCAAGGGAAAGAACGGGTTCCGGATGTTTTGGCGATATAGTTCTCACGCTCTTTCACCAACATCTGTAACTGATTATGGCCACCTTGCTCCTTCACTTTCGGATAAGGCGCATGAACCGCTTTCAAGGAAGGTTTTCCCGTCTCGTTATTCAAGAACATCCCGGGGAAATCCTCCAGATCGGCTTCCGTGATACAGATCTTGCGACCATCTCCCAGATCCACCAAAAGAGGCAGGATCTTCAGGCGTTTATCATTCAGGCCAGTGATCGTCTCGTTTGCGTAGGGCTGCTCGAAGGAATTGAAAAATTGCTCCTCGAACGTCGGCTTCGTACTATTCACGTAAGCGGTGAATGTCTTATAATCCGAGGGAAAATTATAGACGGCCTCCTCATCGGCAATAACGATCGGTTCCTTTCTTTTCGTCGTGAAACGGTAAGCGACTCCATCGTTATACACCCTAAAAACCAGCCCGTAGTTTCCCCGGAACGAGATTTGCATCTCATTATAGATATCCTTTACTACGTCCTTCTTATAGAACGGAGAGGGTATCTCCTTGTCTACCGAGGTCTTCGTCACTTTCAAGACTTTCGGGTTAGCGCCAAGTACCTCACCTCCTTGTAAAGTCATAGATACGGCAGAATTCATCACCTCCGAATGATCCTGTACGATAGCCGAAAGTGACTTTATCGGCTACCGTAACCTCCACCTTTATATCCCGGTTTGGAGACTGGACTTGGTAATTCTTCTGGCGATCGACGGGATAGCGCCCATTAAAAAGAGAAAAGCAAATAGAATGTTTTTACTCATGGTTTATTGATTTAAGTTTGTTTATGAATACAAATATATATTATCTTTGTCATATTCATAACAAAAAACAAATAATACCGGAATGATGAGACTTCACAAAATCTTCTTAACGCTCGTATGCCTCACGGCTCTATCCGCCCACGCACAATGGAAATGGCTCAACCCGCTCGAATATGGATTCCCTGTCATACAAAACCAAGGATGGACCGAAGAGATCGGAGACAGCTACGTCCGGCTTCCCCAAAGAGCCGAAGGCAAGGTACGTAAACCCGTCTGGGATTTATCGCGCAACTCCGCCGGGTTGGCGATTCATTTTTCAGCAACGCCCCTGAACTAAAAGTACGCTATCAAGTAAGCGGACCGCTGAATATGCCACATATGCCCACGACAGGCGTATCCGGCGTAGATCTATATAGTATCGATAGCGATGGCCAATGGAGATTTTATTTCGGCGGTTATCCTTCCGGAGATACGCTTCAATATCATTATACGAACATAGGCAAAGATCTGTATCATGACAGGGGCTATGAGTTCCGCCTCTACCTGCCTCCTTATAATACGATAAAGTGGTTGGAAATCGGCGTGCCCGAAAACGATGAGCTTACGTTTATCCCCGTATCGCCCGAGAAACCGATTCTTTTATACGGAACCTCGATCGCCCAAGGCGCATGCGCCTCCCGTCCGGGCATGACTTGGGGCACGATCTTGCAGCGTTCACTGGGATATCCGCTTATCAACCTAGGCTTCTCCGGTAACGGACGTTTAGAGAAAGAGGTATTGGATTTTATTTGTGAGATAGACGCACGCCTTTATATCCTTGACTGCTGCCCAACCTCACGCCAAAGAGCAAAGATGAGATCACGCAACTCGTATCGGACGCAGTCAAGCAAATACGTGCCACCCACTCCTCTCCGATCTTATTGGTGGAGCATGCCGGATATAGCAACGCACTCGCCGACGATACGAAGCTACAAGATTATGTGCGCATGAACGAAGGAGCTAAAAAAGCATTCGAGGAATTGCAGGCACAAGGGATAAAAGATATCTACTACCTTACACGAGAAGAGCTGGGACTGCACCGGATGCTTGGGTAGATTACGTCCATCCTTCCGACTGGGGCATGGAAACACAAGCGAACGCCGTAGAGCGGAAAGTACGGGAGATATTACGCATCCCCAAAGGAGACCTCTCTACCACAATGCCTGTCACCCAGCGCCGGGAACCCAATAATTACGAATGGCAAAAACGTCACCGGGATATTCTCTCGCTGAATCAAAGCAACCCGCCTCGACGGGTGATCCTAGGTAATTCCATCACGCATTTCTGGGGAGGAGAGCCCAAAGGACCGTCCGTGCGAGGTATGGAAACATGGGAGAAAATCATGCGTCCGGCTGGATTCCACAATCTCGGATATGGTTTCGACCGTATCGAGAACGTACTTTGGAGAGTCTATCATGGTGAATTGGATGGATACAAGGCTGAGGAAGTAGTATTGATGATCGGCACGAATAACATCGGAATCAACAATGACAACGAGATCGTGGAAGGCATTCGTTTCTTGCTTTCCGCCATCAGGCAACGGCAGCCGGAGGCCAAGATCAAGGTAATCGGCATCTTGCCCCGCCGTAACCAAGAAGAACGGGTAAGGAATCTCAATCTCCGCATCCGTCAAATAGCCGAGACCGGATGGTACACGTTCAAGAACCCGGGTACGAAGTTGCTTCAGGAAGACGGCAAGATAAACGAATCCTTATTCTCAGACGGATTACACCCGAACGAGGAAGGCTATAAACGAATCGTGGACGAGATCGCCCATTAAGCGATAGTCCCTTTACTCACGAATCAATCCGAGCAACATACGCAACGCTGCCTCTGCCGACAAGCGAATGTTCTCCATACGAGGATTCTCCCCGAAATGATAGCACTCGGAGAGAATCCTCTCCTTATAAGCGGCGGCAATCCATACCGTTCCCACCGGTTTCGAGGGAGTCCCGCCTCCCGGCCCGGCGATCCCGGAGGTAGCGACGGCACAATCACATCCCAATACCCGCATAGTCCCACGGGCCATCTGCTCCACGACCGGCTGGCTTACGGCCCCGAAAGTGTTCAAGTCCGCCTCGGAGACACCGAGCACATGATGCTTCACCTCGTTGCAATAGCTACCACGCCCCCGGTGAAGTATTCCGAGCTGCCCGCCATGGAGGTTATCATGCTGGCAATCTTTCCGCCTGTACAACTCTCTGCCGTACCCATCATCAGGTGTCCTGATTTGAGTGCGTCCGCTACTTCTAACTCTATTGGTAAATCATCTACTTCCATTGTTATAATGATACTAGGAGTTTCATTATGGGAAAACAATAGTTTCATTAGGAAGAAACTTTTGTTTTCCCTAGAAGAAACTTTTGTTTCTCTATAGTAAAACTATTTTCCTATAAGACAACCCTAGAAAAAGGAGCGGCATCCATCGGACAGAACTCCTTATCCATATACTTATAATATCCCGTGATAGCTACCATAGCGGCGTTATCCGTGGTGAACGAGAACTTCGGGATATGCACTTTCCAGCCATAACGTTTTGCGTGATCCAAGAATGCCTCACGCAAACCGGAATTGGCCGATACACCTCCGGCGACAGCTACTTCCTTTATATACAAATCCTTCGCCGCCTTACGCAATTTACTCATCAAAATATCGATTACCGTAGCTTGCAAGGAAGCGCATAGGTCTCGCTTGTTCTTCTCAATAAAATCCGGATCATCTTTCAAATGATCACGCAAGGTATATAAGAAGGAGGTCTTCAGGCCACTGAAGCTATAATCATATCCGGGGATATGCGGCTTGCTGAACGTAAAGGCATTCGGATTACCCTCGTTCGCCAAACGATTCACGACTGGGCCACCGGGATAACCCAGTCCCATCACCTTGGCGCATTTGTCGAAAGCCTCTCCTGCGGCGTCGTCGATCGTCTGGCCGATCACCTCCATATCATTATAAGCGTTCACCTTTATGATTTGCGAGTTACCGCCCGAAACCAACAAGCAAAGGAAAGGAAACGAGGGAGCATGGTCATCGTCCGGAGTCTCCTTGATAAAATGAGCCAACACGTGAGCCTGTAAGTGATTGACCTCGATCATCGGGATATCCAAGGAAGCGGCCAAACCCTTGGTGAACGAGGTCCCGACCAATAAAGAACCCATCAAACCCGGTCCACGAGTAAACGCCACGGCACTCAACTCGGACTTATCAATGCCGGCACGCTTGATGGCCTCGGCTACTACCGGAATAATATTCTGCTGATGGGCACGGGAAGCCAACTCGGGGACAACCCCGCCATACGGCCTCATGAACGGCTTGACTGGCTATTACGTTGGACAGCATCACGCCGTCACGGATCACCGAAGAGGAAGTGTCATCGCAAGAAGACTCGATTCCTAATATCGTTATACTCATATCTTCATTCTTTTTTCCGCGAATTAACGAAATCTATCGCGATATTGTTGTAGATTTGCGCTAAATAAATAGAAAAGATATCAGAGGACTTAAATACATAATCATTACCCTGCTTACATTATTCTGGATATTCTATGCGTTGCCGGGCATCTTACTGAGAATTCCTTATATTCAAAACAAAGTATCAGAAGTAGCCACGACCCAGTTATCCGGCCACCTCGGTGTGCCCGTAAAGATCGGTAACGTGGATATCGAATGGTTCAATCGCCTAGTACTGGAAGGGCTTTATCTGGAAGACCAAGACGGGAAAGTCATGTTCGAGGCGAACCATGTGGCGGCGGGATTCGAGATCATGCCGTTACTGGAAGGGAAGTTCGTCTTCACGACGGTACGTTTGTTCGGTTTCTCCTTCAACCTACGAAAACATACGCCCGAAAGCCCCTTGAACCTGCAATTCGTCATCGACGCTTTCGCCAGCAAGGATTCGATAAAGAAAGAGAAGAATATCGATCTCCGTTTCAACTCCATCATGATCCGAAGAGGTAATTTCAGCTATAACGTGGATAGCGAGAAAGAGACCCCGGGAAAGTTCAACGCCAAGCATATCGATATCAAGAACCTGAGTGCCAAGATATCCCTCAAGGCTTTTAACAAGGACAGCGTGAACGCCCATATCAAGAAGATGAGTTTCGATGAGGCATCCGGTTTCTCCTTGAATAAGTTATCGCTGAACGTGGTCGGGAACCGGGATAGCGCTTTCGTGCAGGACTCGAGTACGCTTGCCGCAGACAAACTTGAAGATCGGGCGTGCCCGGATCGATTTAAGCGAGATCGATAGCTTCCCGCTCTCTTGAACAACGCTCCGATCGATTTGAATATAACACCTTCGCAAATCTGCCTGAAAGACTTATCCCCTTTCGTCCCGGCGTTCAAGAACTTCGCCGACACGATTGAGTTATCGGCCGAGGCAAACGGCTACATCAATAATTTTAACTTGAAGCGCCTCACCTTGAAGTATAGCGATAAGATGCTGTTTATCGGCCAGATGGAACTGAAAAACATCACCCATCCTGAGGAAACGTATCTTTTAGGGAAGGTGAATAAGATGTATATCACGACAGACGGCATCTCCAGTCTGGCCAATAACTTCAATGAGCGTCCGAAGAGTCTCCCGGCCCCGGTCGTCAAATTGGGGACGATCAATTTCACGGGCGAGATATCAGGCTTTTTTGATAACCTAGTCGCTTTCGGAAAATTATCGTCTTCCATCGGCTCCATACAGACAGACTTGATATTCGGTAGCAACAAGGATAAGAATATAGCCGCTTACCTACGGGGACGCATCGCCTCCAGCAACTTGCGGCTCCATGAGTTATTTGGTGAGAATAATCCTTTCGGGGAGGCTCGCTTCGACATCAATATCGATACCCGTAGACCTGTTGGCGGAAATTTCTCCGGAAATATCCAAGCACAAGTCAAGGAGTTCGATTATAAAGCTTATAAATACAAGGATATAAATCTTTCCGGTAATTTCAGGAAGAGTAGTTTCGATGGGACTATCCATGTAAACGATCCCAATGGCGAGTTACACGCCCAAGGCATCTTCCAGCACCAAGGGCAAAACTCCTTGTTTAATTTCACCGCCCGCCTCGATCATTTCCGGCCGGACCGATTGAACCTGACAGACAAATATGAGGCGCCGAATATCTCCTTGGCTTTAAATGCGGATTTCACCGGAGATAATATCGATAATCTGGAAGGTAGCATCACGTTGGACAGTCTTTCTTTCGAGACCACTCCCAGCAGCTTCTTCCTTAAGAAATTCGAAGTAGTTGCCTCGGGGCATAGTCTCGACCGGCAATTAACCATAACGTCCGATATCTTGAATGGAGAGGTCACCGGGTCTTACTCATTCAACACGCTAATCCCCAGCCTTATGAATACGTTCAAGGGATATGTGCCAGCCTTGATCAACACGACCCAGAAAAAACAAATCGTGAAAGAGAATAACTTCGCCCTCCTATTAACGATCGAGAATACGGAAGCGCTTTCTACGACATTAAAACTACCGTTCACGATGGTGCAACCCGGACGGATCACGGGACATTATAATAATATTTATAATAAGTTCCGTATCGAGGCGTGGCTTCCGAAGTTCAATCTCGGGAAATCCATGTTCGAATCCGGTTACTTGGTCTGCGACAATCCGAACGATAAGGTAAACCTCCAATTAAAAACGATTAATTATAACGACAAGGGACTGCGTAACTACCTTGATATCAAAGCAGACGCTAAAGATAATCTGGTGAACACCCTGATTGGCTGGGCGAATAATAAAGAGCGGTTATTTAAGGCCGACATCTCCGCCTCTACCCTTTTTGTCGAAGAGGAAAGCGAGAAAGGGCCGGCCAAGTTACGTACGGAAGTCACGTTGAATAAAAGCCCCCTCATTATTAAAGACACGCTCTGGACCATCAATCCGGCGAATATAACGATTCGTGAGGGCAAGATCGGTATTGAGCATTTCCGGGTAGATCATGAGACCCAGTATTTATCTATGGAAGGACGATCTCAAAAGATCCGGCAGATACTTTATTGGTAGACTTGAAGCAAATAGAGCTGAGTTATGTCTTCGACGTATTGAATATCCCAGTCTTGCAATTCGGAGGTGAGGCTACCGGTAAGTTCTACGTGAATGATTTATTCAATAGCCGTATGCTAAACACGGATCTGGAAGTAAAGAATTTCTCATTCAACCAAACCCCCTTGGGTCGCCTCAATCTCTTCAGCGAATGGGACAACGCACAGAAAGGTATCCTTATGCTGGGAAGCATCTACAAGAACGACAGCACTTGGACGGATGTAAACGGCTATGTATTCCCGGTCGGACCCAATGCGGGCTATCCTTATATTTCGATGCCAATGATATCAATCTAGCTTTCTTGCAGCCCTTTGTCGATACGGTCGTAAAGAACTTGCAAGGCCGGGGATTCGGAAGTATACATTTGCACGGCCCCTTTAAGGAGCTGAATGTCGAGGGAGATGCCTATGTCATGGATGGAGGGGTAGGCGTTGATTTCTTGGATACGTATTATACCTTCTCCGATTCCGTCCACCTTGACTCTACATCCGTCAATTTACGGAATATCACGGTCAAGGATCAATTCGGCAACCTAGGGAAAGTCAGCCTCAAGTTCAACCATTTGCATTTCCGGGATTATAGCTTCCTCGTAAACGTGCAAGTCAATAATATGTTGATGTATAACGACCAACCAGAAAAGAATCCGACTGATTTACGGAACTGTATTCGCCAGTGGAACGGCGCAGATCAAGGGTAACGGTAAGTTGATCGACTTTGATATTAATATGAAAAGCGAACCTAAGACCGCTATTTATCTGGACTTCATGAATAAGAACTCGGCTACGGACTATGATTTTATCACGTTCGTCGATAAAAGCAAGTTGGCCGCTAACGTAGATTCCACGTCCACACACCCATTGAATATCGTACACGAGACAGACGAGGGAGCCGAGCTACGAATGAACTTCCTCCTTGATATCACACCCGATGCGATATAGAGCTAATCATGGACCCGATAGCGGGAGACCGTATCAAAGGAAACGCCAGTGGAAGTTTACAAATACAATATGGAACAAGAAGTGATCTTCGTATGTATGGCGACGTGAATATCGTACAAGGAAACTATAATTTCAGCTTACAGCAAATCATCCATAAAGACTTTAAGATCAGAGACGGTAGCACGATCAATTTCCGTGGCGATCCCTTTAATGCCCATATGGATATCAATGCGATCTACAATCTGACCGCAAATATCGGAGACTTGGATCAGAGTCTCTTACAAGAAAGTTCTCGAACAAACATACCCGTCAATTGCGTCTTAAACCTTAAAGGCGCATTGCGCAGCCCGTCTATTTCCTTCGACTTAGAATTTCCCGAATCTAACGAGGAATTAGAGCGTCAAGTTCAAAGCGTTTATAGACACAGAGGATATGATGACTCGGCAAATTGTTTATTTGCTGGTGTTAAATAAATTCTACACACCAGAATCATGCCCAAACGAGTTATAAGTCTAGCGAGTTAAACGCCGTGGTTCATCCGCTATCTCAGCGCAATTATCCAATCTATTAGGTAGTTTCACGGATAAAGTACAAATAGGGACAAACATACGAGCGGGACAGGACGGTTTCAAGGAAGACACGGAATATGAGATGATATTATCCAGCCAGTTGCTAAACAACCGCTTATTGATCAATGGTAATTTCGGTATGAGAAATACGGTCACTACAGGCAAAAATAACACTTTTATCGGAGAGTTCGACCTAGAATATAAGTTGACCCCCTCCGGTGAGATCCGGCTAAAGGCTTATAACCATGCCAGAGATATGTATTTCGGCCTGAAGCAAGCATTAACCATACAAGGTGTAGGTATCATGTACCGGAAAGACTTCACGAACTTCTCTGAGATTTTCAGGAGAAGAAAGAGGCCTCTTTTACCCTTGATCCCCAAAGACTCTACGAATGTCCCTCCCGTAGTCAAAGACTCAACAAATCTTTCACTGCCGACTGATAAGAAGTAAGGGAAGTACTTTTCAATACTTTCTTGCGAAGCCTTTTATCGGCCTCCGGCAAAAGATAATCCCAGATTGTCTTCATTTTAGATAATACCTGATGCTCGCCACCTTCCAACCGGGCAGCATATTCATCCATCAACGACTCATGGAACATGACTAGTTTATCCCGCCTCTCATTCACGGTCAAGACCTGTCCGGACACAAACTCAGTGGCCAGCCAAGGAGAGGCCAATAACCCTCGTCCCAGCATGATCCCGGCAAGCCCCGGAAAACGCTCCTTTATTCCTCGGATATCTTCCAGCCCCACTAAATCTCCATTATAATATAAGGGAAGTTCACATTCATCATAAAAACGAGAGAATCCATCCCAATCGATAGCTCCTTTATATTGCTGTATCCCTAACCGGGGATGCAAGGTTATATGCTTCAAAGGTAACTTATTTAATAAGGAAAGAAGCACGAATGACTCGTCGGTACACTCCCACCCCAAACGCATTTTCATAGAAAAAGAAATATCCGGGAACTCCTCAATCGTACGTAATAAAGACTCGGCCTCTTCCTTGTACCGCAAAAGTCCCGAGCCTCTATGCGCACGGACCTGCATAGGGAAAGGGCATCCTAAATTAATATCCGCTTCCTTGTATCCATTCTCTTGGAATAAACGCACGATCGGCCGAAACTCGTCTGGTGTGGAAGCGATCAATTGCGGTACGACATGTACCTGCCTATTTCTATCGCAAGCGATATCCTTCAAGTCCTTATTCCGGAAACCACCTTTCTCTATCCTTACGAAAGGAGTATAATAGGTATCTACGCCCCCGAATACTCGGTATGCGCCTCTCTATAAACCGAATCCGTATATCCTTGCAAAGGAGCGAAATGAATGACTGCCATATCAAGCGAAGATTTCCATGAAAATCGATCTCAATTGACTTTTTGCCAACTCAAAGTCTTGGGGTACCCCCAACTCCATAGCCAAGGAGGTAACGCCTTTATCCGTAAAACCACAAGGGTTGATCAATGAAAAGTAACTCAGATCCGTATTTATATTCAAAGCAAAGCCATGCATCGTAACGAACCGGCTGCTTTTCACGCCAATCGCACAGATCTTACGGGCACGCCCCGGTACTTCAGGGTCTAGCCATACACCTGTCGCCCCTTCCAAACGTTCCCCTTTCAAGTCGTAAAGCGATAGGAAACGGATGATCGTCTCTTCCAGCATATGGATGTATTGTTTCAATCCCAGATTCCAATATTCCAGATCAAATACCGGATAACCGGTAATCTGTCCCGGCCCGTGATACGTTATATCCCCCCCTCTGTTTATATGGTAAAACGAGACCCCTCGTTCCCGTAAAGTTTCCTCGGGAATAAGCAAATTAGAGTCCTTGCCACTTTTACCGATCGTCAAGACCGGTAAATGCTCACAAAAGAATAATTGATTATCCTCTTTCTTTCCCGTTGCCTTCGCATCCAATAAGACCTCGAAAGCAGCTGTCTGATATTCTAACGCATCGGCATAAGCGATTCGTCCCAAGTCATGATAACGGAAGCTCTCCATTTCTTTCTTTTTTAACCTTTCCGGTACCGGGATCAACTTGCCCGGCACCATATCCCATTTCTACTTTATCAGTTTTCCCATTAAGGAATTATTTCGCTTGTCGTTTCAGCATATAAGGTGACGGTTTAGCAGAATTAAACTTCCGGGGATTTGGAAGTGTGGCCGCTATCAAGGCTGCCTCGCTTTTGGTCAATTGGTAGGCATGCTTACCGAAATGAGCCTCCGCTACCGCCTCCGCACCATAGATACCCTCCCCCATCTCTATCGAGTTCAGATAGACTTCCATAATACGTTCCTTTCCCCATATCCATTCGATCAAGAAGGTAAAATAGACCTCGATACCTTTCCGTAAATAACTTTTCCCCGGCCAAAGAAATACATTCTTAGCGGTCTGCTGGGAAATCGTGCTGGCACCTCTTACCCTTTTACCTTTCTCGGCCTCGGCCCGTGCCTTCTGGATTTGTTCCACATCAAAGCCATTATGCTCCATGAACAGGTTATCCTCCGACGCTATGACCGCTTGAACCAAAGGCTGGGCGATCTTGGATATAGGAACCCACGTATGACCGAGTTTCATTTTCTTCCCATCCTGATGCTGCTCATACATACGAATAAACATCAATGGCGTATAATATACGGGTACAAATTTATATACCACTACCGCCAATATACTGGATACAAACAGGAAGATCAACAGATTCCTGCACCAGATCCATATCCGTTTTACCAGAGGTGCTACCATATTCTTCTATTTGGAGAGACAAAGGTAAAGAATATTTCAGTTTCCGGCAGACTGAAACTCATAATTTACAGAAAAGGCACTATCTTTGGCTTTTGACAACTTTCCACCCTGTCATATGGTTATTTGATAAATAAATTAGTATGGAGAATCGTTTTTTAGGACTCATAGAGAATAGCATCAAGGAGCATTGGGATCTCCCGGCGTTCTCCGATTATAATGGACATACCTTCCATTATAAAGATGTAGCTCGTCGAATCGAGAAATTTCATATTATCCTAGAGCATGCCGGCATTAAAAGGGGGATAAGGTGGCTTTAGTTGGACGGAACTCCTCCAACTGGGCGATCTGTTTCTTCGGGATCTTGGCTTATGGAGCCGTAGCCGTGCCTATTCTACATGAATTCAAACCGGATAATATACATCATATCGTAAATCATTCCGAGGCAAAGGCAGTCCTTGCCGCTTCCAGCAACTGGGAGAATATGAATGAACGCATGATGCCCGACGTGAAACTGTTCATGATGCTGGATAACTTCTCGATCATTCACAGTAAAAGCAAAGAAGTCCGGGTAGTAAGAGATCGGATTAATGAATATTTCGGTAAAAAGTACCCTACGTTCATTCACGTCGAACGATGTTCGGTATCACGTGGAAAAGCCGGAAGAATTAGCGGTACTTAATTATACTTCCGGAACCACCAGTTTCTCGAAAGGGTTATGATCCCCTATCGGAGCTTATGGAGTAATACGCAATTCGCTTACGACAATTTACCGTTCATCCATCCGGGTGATAATATCGTATGTATGCTTCCGATGGCCCATATGTACGGATTGGCATTCGAGGTATTGAATTCCGTGAATAAAGGCTGCCATGTACACTTCCTCACACGTACCCCCAGCCCGAAAATCATAGCGGAAGCTTTCACGACGATCAAGCCGGCGCTGATCCTAGCCGTACCTCTGATTATCGAGAAAATCATCAAAAACAAGGTATTCCCCGAACTGGAGAAGCCTTTGATTAAATTGCTCTTGAAAGTCCCCTATATAGACAAGAAAGTGCTGGATACCATTTCCG
>ENA-OQEB01000146-OQEB01000146.1-human-gut-metagenome-genome-assembly--contig:-NODE-146-length-28900-cov-3.603448_pt1 | contig 28900 bp, 31 predicted proteins | sample MGYA00242787_ERZ504619 | MGnify/ENA primary metagenome ERZ504619 (study PRJEB26092, sample SAMD00036317) | human gut metagenome | host: Homo sapiens | study: EMG produced TPA metagenomics assembly of... | reverse complement strand
ATGGCGATTGGTCCCAAGCCTTTTACGAAAAACCAATAGAGCATTCTTCACGATCCTCCCGGCGGATTGGCCTCCGCCCGATTAGAGTATAAGTATGACTGACCTCAACAATAGCAATGCCGATGAAGAACGCCCAAATGACGCGTCGTATGGTGGCGGCTCTCCAATGGACGACTTGGATGCGGCTTGGGCCGAGTTTGCGGATTCGCATGCTGACGATTTGAAGGCCGTGGAACGTTCGCGTAGTGCGAAACGTTTCGAGAAGCATGCGCAACGTCGGGAAAAAGAGGCTTTGCTGTCCATCGATGACTTGGATCAGGCACGTTCACCAATGATGACGCCGGCGAAGTGGTCGTGGGCCGCGCGATTTCACTGGTTCGAGCTGGCTTGACACGGATCGGGTCATGGACCGTTACGGTGACGACTTCGTGCCGCCGAATCCTGAAATCGGCCATGTGAAACTGTCAAAACTGGTGTTCTGGATATTGCTGGTGGCCGGCGTCATCGGCATTATCGCTTCCGTGTTCGTTCCGGCGTTGGCTTCGATTCTTGGTTCGATTTTCGGTTTGTGTGCGCTGGTCGGCGCCGCTGGCCTCATCGTGCAGCATAAAGGGCATCGTGAAACGCGTACCGACGAATTCGATGATGGAGCACGCGTCTGACGATTCTTTGGCGACAAACTGAATACATCCATCTATGTGAAGGCCCCGGCGGTTATTGAACTGCGCCCCGTTTGTTGGACGTTGTTAATTGGGATACAGGGTCAGACCGCGAGGGACATGCTCCGGAACTCCTCCGGGGTGCGTCCCTCGAGTCGTATCTGGCGCCGTCTGGTGTTCCAGTGCACGATGTACGCGTCCAGCTCGTGCTTGAACCGCTCGTACGAGTCGAACTCGCGGCCGCGGTAGAACTCGTCCTTCAGGTGGCCGAACACCTGCTCGGTCGCCGCGTTGTCCAGGCAGTTGCCCTTGCGGCTCATGGACTGGCGGATGCCGAGCGTCCGAGCTCGTCCCTCCACCATTGGTGCTGGTACTGCCATCCCATATCTCCCGTACCATCGGCTCCACGTCCGGCCTGGACACGTGCGCCGGGCGCGACAGGTGGTGGTAGTACGTGGATTTCGGCAGCCCGGCTATCCTCAGGAGATGGTCGAGCCGGTGTCCCTGCCCTGCGAGCAGTCGGACGACGGCGCTTCGCTCGCGTCTCGTGACTTGTTCGCCCGCAGGCCCGGAGTTTTTCCAGGTACGCGACCTTCGCCTTCAGATAGGCGACCTGTTCGGCGAGCTCCTGCTCGCGCGTCGGTTTGGGTTTCGGCTTGGACCTCGCGCCCTTCGGCCTGCCCTTGGGCCTCGGCCCGAGCGCCTCCGGACCTCCGGCCCGGTACTCGCGGCACCAGCGTTCCAGGGGTGTGACGCTCGCGATCCCGTGCATGGCCATGACCTCCGCCTTGGTCAGACCGTTCTCGACGTGGTCGCGCGCCGCGGCGACCTTCGTCTCCCCCACGTATACCGTATAGTCAGGAACGCTTTTATACCTGTTCTTATCTTCCGCATGAACCACATACACCGTTGGATAATGAAGACGCGTTCTCTCGGACATCGATACCCCCTTTTATCCCTATCTCGCTTATGTATGGCAGATACACCTCGGAAAAGCGTACTTAGGGGGTATGAGAACAGCTGTCATGACAACCTGACCTGCCATATATAAGCGAGATGTCTCAGGATAAAGCACGGAATCTACCATACGTAAGCGGGATAACCAAGCTTAAGCGCTCGTACGACACATTTTTGTGCACAAGACATCCCTCCGCAAGCGTCATCCGACCGCCTGGTGGCACGTTTCATATGCACAGAGAAAACACAGCCCGCAAACACCACACTCGAAGCATGACGCCAGTGGCTTTAAGGTAGAACCACGCCGATTCTGCTTGCTGATTAAGGTAGGCGATACGGGCTTTCTCTGGCATTCGTTGTCGACGGAAGCCCATTTGGCGGATCGCATGTTCCTCCTTTTCGGGTATGGAGGGAGTGTTCGGGCACTGGAGTGAGCATAACGTAATCATGAGAGAGCAGACAAAATAACTACGGCAGCTTCGATCTTGCGCGTTCCGCCCCTCTCGGTCTTCCCTCGGCGCATCTCTACGAAGTGCTTGACGGTAATTTCTTCCAAGGTGAAATCAGCTAGTGGGGCAAGTGTTTCTGTATCTGTGCATTCTTGGACCATCCGTGTTCATGATCAGTCTCGGGTCGAATCTGGTCTTCTCCGACGCCAACCCTCGCAAGATTGTAAAACGAGGCTGCACCACGCTCATCGCTTTTCTTCTGTTGAATATCGTGCGCGATGGGATTCCCGATGTAGTCGTTGCATTGACTGGCCACCCCAGTACTCTCGACACGTTTGGATACGATATTTTTGCGTCCGATATTCTGGGATTTGCGGGTTTCGTATTCCTGTTTTTTCGCACTTGTCAAACATTTTCACATTGTTTCATTGGCTACGCCGCTGATTTCGTTATGCATGTTGACGGTTAACGATCTGATTCCGCCATTGCACAATGTCCATTGGACTTTACGTGCAGAAGCGGCTTGTCGCACGCGCTTCTAAAGCCTGATTTCGCATGCGCACATCCGCAAAGTCACGCAAATACTAGTTAGCGCAACACTACTTGGTGAGATTTGTTCCCGATGTTTTCCGTATAGTACCTTAGGTCACCCCTTTTTGGTATTTCCTTCTGTTAGATATGCCACACGAGGAATATCTTTTCGGAGTATACGAGATTAGGGAAAATATGGTCAACCACCATAAAATGATTAATGCTGCAATCGCAACGCTTGCGACTTGCGCCATGTTGCTGCCGGTAGTAGGCAGCGCCAATGCTAATGAATCCTCGAATACCGCCGTACTTGGTGCCGGCTATACGGCCACCAAGATTTCGCACCCCAATGCAGGCTGGGCGAAGATGACGGTATCGTAAACGTTTTGAACGGTGAATCCATTGATGATCTCACGCAGGGTTTGCCCGAGCGTGGTCAGAACTATTCATGGGCTTCGGCCGGCTACGGCGACTGGATGTATGTGGGCACCTGCTATTCCGCAATGGGTTCCACGCTGAAATACATGGCTAACACCATGGGCGCCAAGTATGCCAGCATCAAGGCCGCTTTGGATGTTGCGTTCAACGGCGAGCTGTTCCTCGACAATGGCGAGAACCACAGCTTGCTGCTCAAGATCAACGTCAAGACCGGTGAAGTGAAGATCATCGTCAATGCGATTGGCGGAGAGCATGCGGTCAACGGCTATCGTGCAGCCGTTGAATTCCATGACAAGCTGTACTTTGCTGCCGCCGCAAAGGGTCAGCCGTACCTGCTGGAAGTTGATCCGAGCAGTGGTGATGCCACTGAAATCGTGTATCGTTCCGCTGCCATGACCACTGGTCTGAAGAAGGGCTACACTGCTGGTATCCGTGGTTTGACCGTGGTCAACAATCAGCTTATCGCCAGCATGATCACCGACAACGGTGCCACTATTGTGGCTTCTTCCAACCCGTCAGCAGGCCAGGATTCTTTCGCCACCATCGCCACTCAGGATAAGGGCTTGTACAACTATCCGGCATGTGCTGTGACCGACAACGTGTTCGGTGGCTGCGTATGGGATATGGTCGGATTCAAGGGCAACTTGTATGTCACCGTGGTGACCGGCAAGGGCAAAAACACCAAGCAGTCCTTCGCTTTGCTCCGTGGCACGCAGGATGAGAGCACCGGCAAGTGGACCTTCAAGCCGCTGGTCGGCGATCCGGCAGACGGCGCCAAGTACGAGTGGGGTTTCGGAGCGAGTCGTTCGGCGCAGCAACATGGTGGTATACAAGGGCCACCTGTACATCGGCGGCTACAACGATCCGATGAACGCTTTGGAGAAGGCCATGCAGATGGATTTCTCCGATCTGTACAAGGATCTGGAGAGCCCGGTCAACCTGTGGCGTATGGACGTTGACGAAGACGGCAACGAAAACTTCGAAATGCTCGCCGGCGAAGCCAACAACAAGTACTTCGGCGATTCCAAAGGCACCATCGATGGCAATACCATGCTGTCCGGCTTGGGCGACAGCGACGAGCAGAGCCGTCACCTGAACCAGTATGTGTGGCGTATGCAGTCCTACAACGGCAAGCTGTACGTCGGCACCTTCGACATCAGTGATCTTGCATACCCGGCAACCCAGTTCGCCAACGGCGACATTCTGAAGCGTACTCCGGAAGAGTGGAAGAAGCAGATCGAATACATCAAGATCTTCTTCGACTCTCTGAAGAAGAATGACCAGAACGGCACTTCCGGTACTATCGGCACGGACTCTCAGGAAGCCTCCAAGCCTTCCGAGTCCGAATCTCAGGAAACCACCAAGCCGAGCGATGATGACATCATGCCGTTGAACGAAGGCGAAGCATCTGAGAGCGATCAAGCTGCACAGGCAGTTGAAGAAGCCGGCAAGACCGACGAAGTGGCCGCTGACGTGGCTACCATGCAGCAGCTGCTGGAGGACATGGGCGCTGATCTCAACTCCAAGCAGACCGACGTGGTCTCCCCTGACGGTGTCGCTCCGCAGGCCGCTGAAACCTACACGCTCGACGATCGTTACCAGTTCCTCGCATCCCTGCAGCGGCTGCTCGACCTGTACAACAAGAACAAGCAGTATCTGCCGGAATTCATTACCAACGAGCTCGACAAGTGGCTTACCGAAGAGAATCTGGAGAACTTCATCGACTTCGTGGGCGTGCTCAGCTACCTGCATTACTCCAACGATGAGACTCGTGGCTTTGACCTGATCGTCTCCTCCGATGGCACGAACTTCCAGACCATCAGCCGTAACGGTTTCGGAGATAACAACAACCACGGTCTACGCGTGTTCGCCGTCACCGATTCCGGTCTGGCAATTGGCACCGCAAACCCGTACCATGGCACTCAGGTGTGGCTGCTGAATGATGGTGAAATCAAGAATGCTGAGCTGACGAATGGCGATGCATTCGACTACGACAAGTATGATAGCGATAAGAAGAGCGCCAACGCCAACGGTCTGACCGTTGGCATCAACCCCAATGGCAATACCGTGGAAGACGTGCAGTACGACTACCAGTCGCTGACCGCCGGCACGGATTACACCGTGGCCGATGACGGTTCCATCGTGTTGAGCAGCGCATTCCTCAATGGTCGCGAAACCGGCAGCACCGGTTCTGTGGTGGTGTTCTACAACCAGGGTGCACGCGTGCGTTTCACTGTGACTATCAAGGACAGCACTCCGAACGCACCGAAGAAGGATGATGACAAGCAGAATACGAAGCCTGCCGCACACAAGAAGGCAAACACTGCCAACACCGGTTCCAACGTAATCGGCGTTGTTGTGGTGGTCGCTGTTCTGGTTGTCGCAGCAGAGGCATTGTTCGTGTTCAAGCGCAAGCGTTCCTGAATTGCCAGAGCCTGTTCTTAGGACTCATTCCTAAGTTCGTCCGCATATAACAATCCCGTATGATCCGGTTCGCCGGAATCATGCGGGATTTTTTATTTTGCAGAGATCGCCTATCTCACGTCATGTCAAACTGCTATCACAAGCTGATTTCAATGTGCGATATGCAACCATGTGGAAGTTCCGATACGGGACCCATTGAAAATGGCACGCAATCCTACAAATAACAGATTCACGGCAAGCCACAGCAATGCCATACGCAGCGCGGAAGACGCCTGCATCGCATCGCATATCCAACCAATCGCAGCAAGACAGGTACATATATTGCAGCTGTCGCCGTACACGTCAATGCAAGATACCGGTAATCCCCTGCCCCAATCAGAATGCCATCAACAGCCCACATCCAACCAGCCAACGGCAATGTCACGCCAACAACCACCATACCGACAGTGAGCAAATGCTGGATCTCAATCGACTGAGAAAACAGCGGGGACGCACACCATCCGGCAATCATCAAACCAATACCGATTACCGTTCCTCCGCATAATCCTGCCCTGCCAGCGATTCTCGTCAAACGCATGGCTTCATCCTCTTGACGGGCACCAATCTGCGCGGCAACCAACGTCTGACCGGCAATACCAATGGCATCAAGCATGTTCAACACGAAATTCCAACTGGAATTCACCACCTGATACGCAGCCAACACTTCCACGCCCATATGCGTAGCCAGCACCACATTCGCCACCAGGCATGCACGCAACGCAAGCGTGCGCAAGAACAACACCGCACCATCGCCAGCACTGTTCAACACTCCTGACAAACGCGGCCGTAAACGGGCACCTTCCGCACGAGTCCACAACACAGCAGGAACAATAAGCACTACCGCCATAAACCATTGCGAAATCAGGGTGGCCACTCCGGAACCAAACACACCCCAACCGAATCCGAGAATAAACAGCAGATCCAGCAACGTATTGAGTATCGCACCCAGCGTAGCAGCTACCAACGTGATGCGAACCTTCTGCAGTCCGCGGAAAATACCGTTGGCCGCATACACCAGCAACATGCCGGGAATACCGAACACCACTGCGCGAACATAGTCAACCGCGTTATGCAGCACACTCCCTTGGGCTCCCATGGCCATGCACAACGGGCGTGCAATAACGAACAGCGCCACAGACACCACCACGCCAATGATTCCAGCCAACCACAGGCCATCAATGCCTGCTTCCAAGCCTTCTCTCCGCTTGCCGGCGCCCAAAAGACGTCCCACCTGCGATGTGGTGCTATACGCAAGGAACACACATAGCCCCACAACAGTGAGCACAATGGTTGACCCGACCGACAGACCTGCGAGCGCCCGCCCGCCAATATGTCCGACGATGGCGGTGTCGATGAGCACGAATGCTGGTTCGGCGATAAGTTGCCCGAATGTTGGTATGGCAGTGTGAGAATGGTGCTGATGGTGGTGCATGATGCGTTGTTTGCGGTATCTGTTTCGTGAGTATTCTGCGAAGTTGATGTGGTCATAATCGTAAGCGTCTGGCGTGTTGGGGACTACATGTGCAGTGTAAGGTCACGTGTTTCACCATTGCCGTTGATTGCTCAGATTTTGACTATGTCTGTTTTGCGCTGTTGAGAATGCCGTTGAAGGTTTTCGCTGATTGTCTGCATGAAGGTAGAGGGGCATATAATTCCCGAACCGCTCGTGACGCATAGTCCAAGCTCCTGCGAGACCCATTCGATCCCATCCAAACCCTAGTGGATTCCCCAATCCGCCTTCGCAGTAATACTTCATGTGACCGTCGAACTTATCCCCGAACGCGTCAATGGGCTACCGCCTGGTCTCAAGCCCATGAGACACTAGGAACCATGACTACAGTTATCATGCGCACCACTGAAGGCGACATCAAGATCAACCTGTTCGATGACAAGACCCCGGAAACCGTGGCCAACTTCCTGGGCCTCGCCACCGGCGAAAAGGAATGGGCCGACCCGTTCACCGGTCAGCCGAGCCACAAGCCGTTCTACGATGGTCTGACCTTCCACCGCATCATCAAGGATTTCATGATCCAGGGCGGCTGCCCGCTGGGCACCGGCACTGGCGGCCCGGGCTACAACTTCGATGATGAAATCGTTCCAGGACTGACCTTCGATCGCCCATACCTGCTGGCCATGGCAAACGCCGGCCTGCGCCGCGGCATGGACGGCAAGATCCACGGCACCAACGGCTCCCAGTTCTTCATCACCACCGTGCCAACCGAATGGCTCAACGGCCATCACACCATTTTCGGCGAAGTCGCGGATGACGAGTCCAAGGCCGTCGTCGACAAGCTCGACTCCGTGGCAACTGACCGTTCCGATGCTCCGCTCGAACCGGTCGGCATCACTTCCATCGAAGTGCTGAAGTAAGTTTCGCATCAACAAGACTTACGGCAAAACAATGAAAAGCCCCTCGCGTGAGGGGCTTTTCATTATCTCCGAGAGAATCTACAGCAGTTCAGATGAGTCTCACGACCGCACTGATCGTGTCAGATTTTGCGTAAGCGAGGTTCGGCGGAGTCCTTGGCACCGGTGATACGGTACACATCGAATACACCTTCAATCTTGCGCACTGCGGCAAGCAAAGTATTCAAATGCTGGGGGTCGGCCATTTCGAAGCTGAATTGGCTAGTGGCCACACGATCGGTTCCCGTGGAAATGGAGCCGGAAATAATGTTCACGCCGTGATCGGAAAGCACGCGCGTCACGTCGCTCAGCAGATGCGGGCGATCGAGCGCCTCCACCTGAATCTTGACCATGAACACGCCCTTGGTACTCGTCCACTGCACGTCAACCACACGTTCCGGCTGACGCTTCTGCAAGTCCAGCATGTTCTGGCAGTCCACACGATGCACGGACACGCCTGATTGCGGGTGATGAAGCCGATGATGTTGTCTCCCGGCACCGGCATGCAACATCGGGCGAGCTTGACCCAAATGTCTCCCACGCCCTTGACGGAAATGCCCAGCGAGCTGGTGGTCTTCTTGGTGCGTTCCACCTGCTTGAGCGGCAGAGCCTCCTGCTCCACCTCCTCATTCACCTCGTCGCTGCCCGCATCACGGACCAGATGCGAGATGACATTCTGCGTGGAAATCTGCCCTTCGCCAATCGCCACGAACACGGCTTCGGCATTGGCGAGATTCAGCTCATCAGCAACACCGACCAACGCCTCGGGAGTCAGCAGAGTCGCAATCGGAAGATTGCGCTTGCGCATGGCTCGTGTCAGCTCGTCACGACCTTCTTCGATGGCCTCGGTACGACGCTCCTTGCTGAACCATTGGCGAATTTTGTTGCGTGCCTTCGGGCTCTTGGTAAAGCTCAACCAGTCACGAGACGGACCAGCCGATTCGGACTTCGACGTAAGCACCTCGACGGTGTCGCCGTTTTCAAGCTTGGTGTCGAGCGGTACCAGACGTCCGTTCACGCGGGCGCCATGGTACGGTGGCCGACTTCGGTATGCACCGCGTAAGCGAAATCGATCGGTGTCGCCTCGGCAGGCAACGATACGATCTTACCTTTTGGAGTGAACACGTAGACTTCGGCAGCACCCAGATCTTCCTTCAGGGAGCCAAGGAATTCATTGGAATCCGGGGTCTCACTCGTCCAGTCGGCGAGCTGCTGAATCCACTTGAAATTGTCAGCCTCGCTCAGCTCCTGGTTCTCGCCACGTTTACGATCGGACTTATCGGGCGAGCTCAGCGCACGGCCAGCTTGACCGTTCTCCTTGTACTTCCAATGCGCGGCGATACCGAATTCCGCACGGCGATGCATGTCCCACGTACGAATTTGAATCTCGACAGGCTTGCCGCCAGGACCCACCACCGTGGTATGCAGGCTCTGGTACATGTTGAGCTTTGGCATGGCGATGTAATCCTTGAAACGGCCCGGAACGGGGTTCCAACGCGCATGCACCGCACCCAACGCGGCATAGCAATCCTGAATCGTGTCGACGATGATGCGCACACCCACCAAATCGTAGATATTCGCAAAATCATGACCACGTACGATCATCTTCTGATAAATCGAGAAATAGTCCTTCGGACGTCCCGTTACGTACGCCGTAATGTTCTGTTCGTCAAGATCTTCGTTGATCTCCGCGAGAATCTGCTTCAAATACACGTCTCGCTGGCCTGCGCGACGGGCCACCAGCACCACGATCTCGTTGTAGATCTTCGGATAGAGCACTTTGAAGCTGAGCTCTTCCAATTCGGTTTTGATCGCGTTCATGCCGAGACGATTGGCAAGTGGCGCGTACACGTCAAGCGTTTCATGCGCTTTCTTCTGCGCGCTCGGAGTTTTGACGTAACGCCAAGTACGCGCATTGTGCACACGGTCGGCGAGTTTGACGACCAGCACACGCACGTCGCGGCTCATCGCGACCACCATCTTGCGAATGGTTTCGGCTTGCGCGGAATCGCCGTATTCCATCTTGGAAAGCTTGGTGACGCCATCGACCAAACCGGTCACGGTATCGCCGAACTCGGCGCGGCACTCATCGAGCGTATAGTCGGTGTCCTCAACCGTGTCGTGCAACAGGCCGGCGGCCACAACCAACGGTCCCATGCCGAGATCGGCAAGAATCTGCGCCACGGCCAACGGGTGGATGATGTACGGCTCGCCCGATTTGCGCCGTTGCGAAGAATGCTGCTTGACCGCACGCTCATAAGCGCGCTCAAGAATGCTTATGTCCTCATCGGGATGATGGTATTCGCACATCTTCAGGATCGGCTCAAGCGGATCAAGCGGATTCGTGCTGATCTCGCAGCCCAACATTCGGGCAGAATGAACCTCACGCTCAACGTCACCCATCGTCCACCTCCTCGCTCGCAATGCTCCCTATACTACCCGCGCCTCACCGTGCATCCGAGGCATCCGACCGCGTGTTGCACGGCCAAATACCCCCGAAACCATTGAGACGTCAGCGTTTGCCGATTCCTCTGCGACTAAGCCAGTGCGTTCAGCTCAGGAAGCCACGCCTGTGGAACCAAACCCACGCTCAGCGCGATCCGACCCAGGCAGCGTTTCCGCCTCGATGAACTTCGCTTCGACGTAACGCTGAATAACCAGCTGCGCGATACGGTCTCCCGGATGGAACGTCACGGTGTGTTCCGGATCAAGATTGATCAGCGGCACCTTGATCTCACCACGGTACCCCGCGTCGATGGTTCCCGGCGCATTGAGCACAGTCACACCCTGCTTGACGGCAAGACCGGACCGTGGATGCACCAGAGCCACGTAACCCGCTGGAAGGGCGATCGCCACTCCTGTAGGCACCAGTGCCCGCTGGAACGGCTTCAGCGTGACTTCCTCCGTAGTGCGCAGATCAGCGCCAGCGTCACCGGCATGGGCATAATACAATTCCACCGGATGGTCAGGATCCAGCGACTTTACCAGAACCTCGACGTTTTCCGGTTCGTTATATGCTTCGTCGAACGCCATCAGGCAGCGCACTCCTGACACACCGGCTGACCGTCGTCAGTGGTGTAGGCAAGCTGGCTACGGTGCTTCACCAGGAAGCATTCGGAGCAGATGAACTCGTCACCCTGCATAGGAATGACGGTCACCGAGGCGTCCTCATTGCTGAGGTCCGCACCGGGCAGCTCGTAATCTTCGGCGATGGCGTTCTCGTCATCGTCCATATCGTTGGAAGTGTTCTGGGAGCTCTTGCCCAAAGCCTGGAGCGACTCCTCGTCCTCGTCTTTGTTGCGCGGGGAATCATAATCCTGTGCCATCGAGATTCCTTTCGTCATCTATGGTGCTTATGCGCCATAGGATACATGACTTTTACCCCGCATAGGATACACGAATCGAAATACTCGTAAAATCCGACACGTGGGGCACAATGGAACAAACAGAAATTCTTGAAGGAAAGTGGTGTGTTGTGCCTGGGAATTCACTCGAGGAAGCGCGGTTCGATCATGTCAGCGACACCGGTGAACTCGTCTTTGTTTCAGGTGCCGGAAAGTTCGCTGTAAAGATCGACGAAGCGCTTGAAAGAGCCATTTTGGAGGCCAAGCAGATTCGTTCCGAAGTACAGGAGGAACAGAAGACACGCATCCCACCCACCCTGCCGATTTCGCAAATTCAATCGTTGATTCGCGCTGGCGCCGATCCCGCGCGTGTCGCGGAAAGATATTCGTTAAGCGAAGCGCTTGTTCGGCGTTTCTCGGCTTCGGTCGAAACGGAAAAGCAATATGCGATCGAGCAGTTTCTCGCCGTTCCAGCGCCGAAGGAAAGCCGCGTACGCACGCTTTCCGAACTGATCGAACGCACTTTTGCGGCAGCGCGGGTGCGCTTGGAAGATGTGACTTGGAAGGCCACCAGACTTGGCTTGGAGCTTGGAAAATCAGCGCTCAGTTCGTCTCCTCCGGTCACAATGTCTGCGCAGAATGGTCGTGGAACATGCACGACAATGCCGTAAGCTGCCTGAATTCCGCAGCACGAAAACTCATTGGAGAACAGGACACGTCGAAAGAAGGACACGCCGAGAAACACGCCGATGAAAATTTTCTCGTGTCACTGAATCTTCCCGGAAATTCCGCACGGTCGGCGCGTATCGAGCAAACGGTGTCCGCATGGAACACGCCCGAGCCGTCCATGCCTGCGGCCCGTCCCGCGGCAGCGCCTTCCGTTCCGATCGCGCCAATCGGCGGCGTGTCTAATGAATCCGACACGCCTGACACGCCGAACGCGCCAGCCATCGCATCCGACTTGCCTCTGCCGAGCCGACCGGAGAACCCTGCTGCAGGAGCCAATACAGCCAGCGCAACAAACACCGACACACGCAATACCGTTCCATCCACGCCGGAGCCTGCTTCGAACATGGCGAACGAGAACCAGACACTTGACCCGCATAGCCAGAACACCACCAAATCGAAGCGGCGTGCCGGACGTTCCGCCGTGCCAAGCTGGGACGAAATCCTGTTTGGCGACTGAAGTTAGGCCACGTCGATCAAGCAGGGAATGTCGGATTCGAGCATGGTGAGCGACCCGTGCACGCTTGGCAGGTGCATCGCCTTTTCTGCTTGCGTACGTGAGTCCACAATAGTGACGGCTTTGGCGGCCGATACGATCACATCGCCGATCATCGGTTCGACGCGAGCTTCCACCGGCCATACACGCCTTCATCCATTGCCTGCGAGCGCGTGCGCACCTGCGCACGGTCCTCCAGCACGCTGCGCCATCGTGTGGCGATGTCTTCTGGATTCTCGCCTTGTTCCGCGTAGAGCATGACGCAACGCGGTTCACCGCCGACATGGGCGACGCCCTGCATGAGCGCTGATCCTGTGCAATGTCAATCACGGATTCGGGATCAGTGGTGATCATACCGTGGTCCGCCACAATCACAATCAATGTGCCTTTGGGCACGCTACGGCGAAGAAGGCCGAGTTGCCCGTCGACACGCTCGTACGTGCCGATCCATTTGTCGGAATCCCAACCGTAATTGTGCCCGATCTTATCGGTGTCCCTCAGATACAAATATGTCAGACCGGGCGTTTTTGCCGCTTGCGCCGCGGCTGCAATCCGTTTTCGCGGATCATCGTTGGAAATGTAGTCGCTGCCCCGTAGCGCCGCCTGCGTCAACGCGGAAAAGGCGAATTTCGGCAGTCCAGAACTGGTCACTCGAACATCCTGCGCGCTCAGCCGTTCGAAAATGGTCGGTTGTTGCTGCAATTCAAGCGGAGGAATTGCGTTTTTGAAGGAAATCAGCTGGCATATTTCATCGGTTTTCGGATTGAGCTGCGTGTAGCCGGTCATACCGGTCATACCGGGGCATGTTCCCGTACCGAAGGTAGACATGGCTGCGACGGTGGTGCTTGGCATGCATGTTGCGATGGGACGTTGATTGGCGGTGTCGTTCATCAGCGCACGCAAGTAGGGGCATGTCCCAGCCTCATGTTGAGATTCCAGTAGCCGAGACCGTCCACGAGCGCCACAACCACGGAAGTCGCATCGGGAATGCCGAGCGCTCCCTGCAAACGCTTCGGATCAGGATGGACTGCCGTTGGCATGGGGTATCCGATGGCGTTGGAAACAGCAGGAAGTACCGATGACAGGTGCAACGCTCCCCCACGGGTTCCTTCAGATGACACGTCATCGCCGTAGCATGCCGGTTCGGTCATGGTGAGCAGCTCTTCGACGCTTGGCACTTCAACACTCATAATTCCCATTCAAGCACCGCGGCGGTACCGGCTGGTAGCATTGCTAGGTTGATTACCATTACTTTTCCGTGAGGAGATTCACCGCATGGTGTCGCACCGCAAACCGGCAAAACCAGCCTTTGACCCGCGTACGGTCAAAGAGAACATCGTCGAAACACCGCTGAATGAGGAGATGAGCAAGTCGTTCCTCGAATACGCGTATTCGGTGATCTATGCCCGCGCGTTGCCTGATGCCAGAGATGGTCTGAAGCCGGTGCAACGCCGCATCATCTATCAGATGGGCCAGATGAATCTCAATCCTGATCGTCCGTATATGAAATCGGCCCGTGTGGTCGGCGAGGTTATGGGCAAGTTGCACCCGCATGGCGACTCCGCCATCTATGAGGCGATGGTTCGTCTTGCGCAGCCGTTTGCGATGCGATTGCCGTTGGTGGATGGCCATGGTAACTTCGGTTCCCTTGACGACGGCCCTGCGGCCTCCCGTTACACTGAGGCGCGTATGGCCCAGGCAGCGCTTGGCATGAATGCCAATATCGGTGAGAATACCGTTGATTTCACGCCGAATTACGATAACAAGCTGCAGGAGCCGACTGTTTTGCCCGCTGCGATTCCGAATCTGCTGGTCAATGGCGGTTCCGGTATTGCCGTCGGCATGGCCACGAATATGGCGACGCATAATCTGGGCGAGGTGGTTGCCGCGGCCAAGCATCTGATGCATCATCCTGATGCCACGTTGGAAGAGCTTATGCGCTATGTTCCAGGTCCGGACTGGCCAAGTGGCGGCGTGATCGTTGGGCGTAACGGCATTCGTGAGGCGTATGAGACCGGACGTGGCGCGTTGACCACGCGTTCAGTGACGCATATCGAAAATGTGACGGCCCGTAAGAAAGCCATCGTCGTGACGGAACTGCCGTTCATGGTGGGGCCCGAACGAGTGCTGGAACGTATTTCCGAGGGTGTGAAGAATCGCAAGCTGGAAGGTATTTCCGGGGCGATCGACTTGACGGATCGTCATAACGGCACTCGTCTTGTCATTGAAATCAAAACCGGTTTCGATCCGAACGCCGTGCTTGCGCAACTGCTCAAGCACACGCCGTTGCAAGACAATTTCACTATCAACAATGTGGCGTTGGTCAACGGCCGCCCGCACACCATGGGTTTGAAGGAAATGCTTCAGGTGTGGGTGGACCATCGTCGTGTGGTGATTCGCCGTCGTAGCGAATTCCGTAAGAAGAAGGCGTTGGAGCGTCTGCATTTGGTCGAAGGCTTCTGCTTGCGATGGTCGACATTGACGAAGTGATTCAGGTGATTCGTTCGTCTGACGATGCTGATGCCGCGAAGACGAAGCTGATTGCCGTATTCGATTTGGATGAGATTCAGGCACAGTACATTCTTGACTTGCGTCTGCGTCGTCTGACGAAAATGAGCCGCATCGAGCTTGAGTCGGAACGTGACGATTTGAAGCAACGTATCGAAGAGTTGGATCGTATTCTCGCTTCCGCCGAAGCGCTCGACAATGTGGTGATCTCCGAAATGGATGAGGCCGTCGCCACGTATGGCACGCCTCGTCGAACCGTATTGCTGGATGAGGATGCCGATGGTAAGCTTGTGCCTGTTGTGGCGCATGGTGATGATGGCGTGTCCGCTTCGGCTATGGCCGCAGCCCGTGCCGCCGCAACGGTCTCTTCCGCAGCAGCTGATGTTGCCGCAGCCGCTAAGGCAGCGACGAAGGCCGGTGAAGACAATGTGGCCGCTGTGGCATTGCAGATTGACGACGAACCATGTGCGGTGATGCTGTCAGCCACGGGTTTGATCGCGCGAACCTCCGAAGATGCGTTGGAACGTTGGGAGAATCGTTCTTCTGCCGACAAACGTGTGAAGGACGATCAGATTATTTCGATTTTCCCTACCACCACACGTTCCTCATATGGTTTGATCACATCTGCCGGCCGTCTGATTGTGGCGCATGTCGTGGAGTTGCCGGTTGTGTCTGCGGATGGTCCGCTCCATGTGACTGGCGGCGTCCATGCCGAAGAGTTGATCGGTATGACGGAAAATACCGATCCGATTCGCGGCGAACGCGTGATTGCTGCGATTGCCATGCCAACTGCCGATGATTCCGGTGATCATGCCGCAGAACCTGCTCCTCTTGCATTGGGCACGCGTAATGGCGTGATCAAGCGTTGGAATCGTGAGTCGCCCACCACGATGGATTCATGGAGCATCATCGATTTGAAGGATGACGATGAAGTGCTGGCTGCCGCTGAAGCGCGCGATGAGGATCGACTGGTGTTTGTTTCTACCGACTCGTCTTTGCTGACGTTTGATGCGAAGAACGTACGCCCTCAGGGCCGTACCGCGGGCGGCATGGCAGGTATCCGCTTGGCTGAAGGCTGCTCGGTTGCCGCGTTTGCGGTGATTCCCGCCAACAAGGTGGCTTGGAATTACGAGGAGGGAGACAATGGCCTGTTCTCCGCGTCTGGAGCCGTGGTGTTGACGGTTGCCGGCGATTCCGAAGCACTGCCGGGCACGGAGAATGGTTCAGCGAAGGTAACCCCGTTGGAGATGTACCCGACAAAGGGTCGCGGTACCGGTGGCGTGCGTTCGCAGCGTTTCCTTAAGGGGCAGGATACGTTGATCCTCGCCTTCGTGGGCACATATCCGGTACATGCTTCCACGGAGGCGGTGCCGGTGTGGAATTGCCGAAGCCGGATATGCGTCGTGACGGTTCTGGTACGGAACTTTCCGCGCCAATCGCCATCGTCGGCTGACCCATTGCAATGTGACGTGCCCGCGTTTTACGAAGTTTGGAATCGTTTAGGATTCCGTTCGTAGGACGCGGGCATTGTTGTTCCTGCGTTTTCGTCCGCGCTGTCACTATGCATTAGCGATGATGATCTTTTTCAACAGTAAAGTTTCATGCCTTGCGGACTATCGACGAAACCTGCGGCGTAAAGGATTTGCCGGTATTCATTGCGTGCTTTCAATGATGTTCCGTTCATTTCGCTGAAGCTGATGCTGCCGCTGGGTTGGCGCTGCAATACGTAGGCAAGTTCGGCGCATGACGGTCTTAATATTGTTTCGTCTGCGGTGAAGCTGACAATTTTATGGCTTTTTGGTACGGAGAACAGTACCGGTTCGCCTTGTTTGAGCACAATGATGGAACCGGATCTGCGTGCTGGTTTGAGGTAATCCTGTTCTGGCCAGGCGATTGCGGAACCAGTGAGATTGGCGGGATCGATCACGTCGAGCGCAACGCAGGATTGACTGTGCCATTGCGTGTCGCTGCGCAGCGCGTCGACGGTGTCTCGTTCCGCGAATTGTGCCGCGCCAAAACCTTTCACGAACATGCCTCGGACCAGTGTGCCATGTTCTTCCATTCGTTTGAGTACCGGATAGAGCGCTGAAAATCCTCCGGCAATCCGTTCCTTGTCAACCAAAGGAGCGGCAATCACGCCGTATCGGTCCAGTAATGAGTCGATGAGCGCCAGCTCACGCTCCTCTACACTTGCCGTATGCGCCATGCCAATGCCGGTATCGCTGTTTTCGAGCATGCCCGGCTCGATAACACCGTCTAGTGGTTTGTTTGGCATAACGGTTCGCCCGTCGCCACAAGATACTGCGGACCATAATCCACTCAGCGCCAACGGTGTTGGAGGACGCATGGTGACGCGTCTACGCGCGGCACGACGGGGTGCGCGAACGGTTTTGCCTCCGTGCAGAAGCGCTCGTACTGGTGCGAACGAACTGTTCGTCATTTTCCCCTGCCATACCAGTGACCATAAGGCTTCTTCGAACTGCCGCTCGCCCCATGCCGGAAAGATGATTTCACCCGTTTCGGGGTTCACCTGCGCTTCGGCATGCTCAAGCCAGATGGTTTTTGTCACGGCTGAAAGCAGTTGAATAGGAAATGCTCCGCCACCGCTTAACGCCGTTAACACGGCATCCGGCATGGTCAACGTTTCATTATCGTTCAGCTTATCCACCGCCGATTCAGGCTGGTTGAGCAGCAAGGAACCTGCTGGATAGAAGGCGATCTCACCAGCTTCTTTGGCGTTGGATCCACTTGCTTTCGAACCGACCCACACCACATCCGACGATGAGATGAGTTCGTCGAGCATACTAGCTGATAGTCACGCACACGTGCCGGGAATACCATGGACTCCCATACCGAAGCGTTCAGGAACACGCCTTCCAACTGCTCGATGACACGCATCAGACCATCAACGCCTTCGTAGCGTTCACCTCCAACAGGGCCAACGCCCTGACGATTAAGCAGAAACGCCTGATAGACGCTCGGATCGACCGGTTTGACGGCCTTTCTGGCCTTGGCAAGAGACAATGCTCGAATACGCCGGAAAACATCCTTGTGGAGCCATTGCTGAATATCGTTCTTTTCGGAAGTCTCACCTGAATCAGTGAATCTTCCCTTGATGAGTTCTCCTCGGGCATCCAGTTCATCAAGCGCATGCACCGCCTGAGCCGCGTCAATGCCCAGTTCGGCAATCATCTTGTCAGCGGTGAATGTCCATGCGTTTTGGCGTATCTTGTTACGCGCCCGCTGATATCTTCTTCGGCGAGATCATTCCAGAATGTTCGCCCAGCAAGCTCGCCCTCCACTTGTGTAATAGCTTCGGCGTCCAACAACGATGCCATATCCGTGCTTCCTAGAAGCCGTTCGAGCACTTCCAGATCCATGGACAGCAACTGCGTGCTTCGTTCGGCTTGGGGCACGTCATACTGGTACATCACCGATCCAACGAAGCCGAACAGCATGTTCTGCGCAAACGGAGAAGGTGTTTCAGTAGTTGCCTCCGATAAAAGTATTGTTCCCGCATGCAGGCCTGTCATAATCGTGCGTAATGCCGGCAAATCATATACGTCCTGCAGGCATTCGCGCGCAGTTTCCAACAAGAGGGGGAAGTTCTTGCAAGTACGAGCCGCATTCAACAGTTGCGCGGCCTTCAACCGCTGCTGCCAGAGAGGCACACGCTTACCGGGACGTGTGCGCGGCAGAAACAGTGATCTGGCCGCACATTCGCGGAATCGAGCCATGTAAAGCACGCTTTCGCCAACTTGCGTCTCAACAGTGCGTTGCAATTCGTCCACGTCGAATAGCAACAGCTCACGTGTAGGCAAATCGCCATAACCGTCCGGCAATCGTAAAACAATGCCATCGTCGACCGCGTACACTTGACCGTCGAAACCAAACCGCTGTTTGATTCGAGTGGTGATGGCTAACGCCCAAGGCTCATGCACGCGCCTACCATATGGTGAATGGATGATGATGCGCCAATCTCCGCCTTCATCCCGGCAACGCTCCACCACGAGATCACGATCCGAAGGAATCGTACCGGTCGCTTCACATTGCTCGTCAAGCAGTTTGGCAAGATTGCTTATGGCATTATGGTCGAGACCATCTCGCTCCAAACGTTGCGCGGTCTCACGGTTGAACTGTGCTTCCAATACAGTCTGAGCCGTATTCTGATCACCATTCTTTGCTGGTTCACGCCTATGCAATCCTTGGCTGAGCTCACGCGTCAAACGCCCTTGCGCCAATCCGAAACCATAATCACGCCCATCCTGATCCCCATGCCAAAATGGCAAGCGCGCGGTGCGCCCGGGAGCAGGAACCACCACTACCCTATCTCGTGTGATCTCCTGAATCTGCAGGTGGAAGTCCCCAAAGTGATGACATCTCCACGCGGGATTCGTATACCATTTCCTCATCAAGCTCGCCCACTCGCCGAGGACCTGGACCAGAGCCCTCTTCTGGAAGCACCACCGCGTACATGCCACGGTCGGGTATGGTGCCGCCACTGGTCACCGCCAAGCGTTGCGCTCCTGGACGTGCGGAAATCAGCTTTGCCTCTTCGTTGTATTGCAGCGGTGGACGGAATGCGGAAAAGCTCTCACTGTTGTAGGCGCCCGTCATCATGCCGATGACAGCGTCGAACATAGACCGGTCGAGATTTTGGAAAGGTGCGGAACGACGCACAAGCTCGTACCAATCGTTCGTGGAAAGATCTTCCATGGCCGCGGCTGCGACGGTCTGCTGTGCGAGCACGTCCAGAGGGTTGCGGGCATATGCAATGGTTCTATAACCCCTTCCCTCATGCATTCCATGCTGGTTGTTACGCCAATAATCTGTTGGCGGGTTATGGGGAAGAACAACGCGTGCGAGACTCCGCCGACATTGTGGTCGGCACGGCCCACTCGCTGCAATCCCGATGCGATCGACAATGGGGCGGCCACCTGAACCACGAGATCCACCGAACCCATATCGATGCCGAGTTCCAGGCTGGAAGTGGCCACCACGCAACGTAATTCGCCGCGTTTTAACTGTTCTTCGATCTGTTTACGTCTATCTTTTGACACGGACCCGTGATGAGCCATGGCAATCGCATCAATGTCTTCATGCGATTCAACCAGCATGGTGGTGGATCCCACCACCGAGTCATAGTGCCCGGCAAATTGCTCGCGGCCCTCCGGTGAGCCCAAGTCACGGTGCTCACTCAGATCAGTTGCCACCGTGCCCTGTTTCGACTCCGCATACATGTCGTTGAGCCGTGCGGTGAGCTTCTCCGCCAGTCCACGCGAGTTGACAAATATCAATGTGGTTCGGTGCCGCAACACCTCGTCGAGAATGGACCGTTCAATGACCGGCCATACCGAACCGCCTGTAGCGCTGGTGTCGAGCATATTGCGCAATGGTTCCACGGCTTTTAAATCCATGGCCGGAACAGCGCCGGGGTTCACCACCGTTACCGGTTGCGAACCACCGAGAAACCGTGCTACTTCCTCAACGGGATTAACGGTTGCCGAAAGCCCTATGCGTTGCACTGGATGCCCAATCAACTTATCAAGGCGTTCGAGCTGACAGCGAGGTGCGCGCCGCGTTTTGTACCTGCGACCGCATGAATCTCGTCGACGATCACCGTCTCCACGCTCGTCAATATGCTGTTCGCCTTGGAGGTGAGCAGCAGGAATAGTGATTCCGGCGTGGTGACGAGAATATCCGGCGGATGGCTGACGATTCTTCGACGTTGTTCAGGTGTGGAGTCGCCGCTGCGCATGGCCACTTCGACATCGGGGATGGGCAGCTCCATCGCCTCATACTGCTGGGAAATTCCCTGCAATGGCAGTTCAAGGTTCTTCGCCACATCAGCGCCAAGCGCCTTCAGAGGCGAAATGTATAGCACTTTGACGCCACGCTTCGTTTTCTTGCGGGAGCTTTCCCTGCAGCTTTTTGTTCCGCATGGCTCTTGGCTGCCGCGATTTCGCCATGAACATCCACTCCTGCGGAACGCGTCCCGCCCGCCATAAGCCGGTCAAGAGCCGAAAGGAACGCACAAAGGGTTTTACCCGACCCTGTGGGCGCCACAACGAGCACGTTCTCGCCGGAATGGATGGCCGGCCACACCTGCTGCTGGACTTCAGTGGGCCGACTGAACGCATGTTTGAACCATGCCTTGGTCGGCTCTGAAAACAGGTTCAAACATTCGTACATACGTTCGATGATCGCATTACCGCAAGACGTTATTCATCTTCGTCGGCAACCCATTCGAGCACATCTCCCGGTTGACAACATAACGTCTCGCATATGGTATCAAGCGTGGAAAACCGTATCGCCTTGGCCCGCCCGTTCTTCAACACCGAAACATTGACCGGCGTTATGCCTATAGCCTCCGCCAGCTCATTGACACTCATCTTCCTTTTGGCGAGCATCACATCAAGGTTCACACGAATGGCCATATCAGATCACCGCCGCCAGTTCATCACGCTGTTCGATGGCCTGCATCAACAGCGAGCGCATCACCACCATCAACAGTTCGAACGCCGCGATCAGTAGAAGCGCCGCCACTCCGACCGCCAGCACGACGTATGGAAACATTTGCCCGTCAACCCCCATCGCAGCCATCAGAAAGCGTGAAGGCGACAACCAGATTTGACCGACCATCACGGCGAGCACCAGCATGCCTTCAATCCCGCATATACGAGAATGTGATTCACCCAACGCATGGCCTTGCCGGAAAAGACATCACGTTTTTCGACCAAGGTCAGCAATCTCCACAGCGGCACCAACGCGAACTCGAAGCAAGCGACAATCAGCACTGCGGCAACCGCATACAGCCAATGCATCGAGTCGGCGTCGGCATACTTGGAAGCAACGCCAGCGGATGCCGCAATCGCACTGAACTGCAGTCCGAGGCAGCATATTGCAATTATCACAATCAGCACACGCAATACGCCAATCACCATGGAACGTTTCGCTGCGGAATTCGGCATGATATCCGTCTCCTTCAATCCAATAAACCTGAATATCGATAATAATCTATCGATATTCGATATGCAAATCTTGTGAAAGTATGTTAGTCGATATTTTTCTATCGTTTTTCGATATGTACGATGACGTCCAACATATCTCAGAAAGGAATCATTATCATGCCGGAACCAGCCAATACTTCCCCATCGCAGACTTCGCAATCCCAACAATCATCGCCATTACCAGAAGCACAAGAAACCCAAGAAACACCAAAAACACAAGGGAGCCAGCCAACACATGAACCATCCGCGCATCAGGAGGAACAACCTTTGGCGAAACCCAAAATCACGCGGGAAGAAATAGCGCAACGCCCCCTCAACAAACGCGCGGTCATCACCATTGGCGCTGCATTTCTCATCACTTTCGCATTCGACCGTCTGATCTGCAGCATACCTCCGACATGGCTTATCGGATATGAACTGCCGGTTTTCTGGATCATCTGTGCTCTTACCGTAACCGCGCTGCACTGGAAAACCGCACGAAAACAAGTTCTTGTTTGGCTTGTTTTGGGAAGCATCGTCGCCATTGGCGTGTGGAATACACTCGCTCAGTCGACCTGGTGCTATTCGAGAAATGACGAGTACGCGCTCACTACGCAATTCGTTCAACCGGCGTTGCTTATGCTGCACTGTCAGCTGGTCAACGGACGTTACGATGTTCGCCGTCCACTTCAGGTTGCCTGGAATTGGCTTACCGGCTGGTTGCAGCAGCCGTTTATTCACATTCGCGATTTTGCGGAACCGTTTTCCGTCATATTCGCAAGATTTGCAGTCGCGTCGAAGCAACGTTCGAAAGTGCGCGAAATCGGCATTGCGCTACTGATTTCCACTCCATTGCTGCTGACGATCGTACCATTGCTCATCGGAGCCGATCAAATAGTTCAATATGAAGTGCTGAACGTTTTCAGTGATTTCAACCCGATGACGATCACTCTGCACATCATGTTCATCGTGTTGCCGTGGCCTTTGCTGTTCTCACTGCTTATTGGACTCGACGATGAACCCACTTCCACGCCTCCGGAGCAACGATTCTCCCTCAGCTCGGTAACTGCGTTCGTGGTATTGGCCGTGACTTTGACTGTGTACATGCTGTTTTGCATCGTACAGATCCGGTTCCTGTTCGCAGGATTGTTCACCGATGGTTCGATCGCACTGCCAGACGGATTGACCTATAGCGAATACGCACGCGGCGGATTCTTTCAACTGCTGGCAGTCACGGCCATTAATGTGACGCTATTTGGTTTGGCGATCGCACTCGCGCCACGTACGCGCATGCTCAACGCGGCACTGGTAGCATTGCTGGCGTTAACCGCCGTCATTCTAGCTTCGGCGGCGCTTCGGTTAGGACTGTACATCAACGCATACGGTTTGACTTGGCTGCGGTACCTTTCGGCGTCATTTATCGCCCTGCTTGCGATCGCGATTCTGCTATGCCTTATTCGCCTGAAAATACGACAACTGCCATTGGCTGCAACCATGACCGCACTGCTTATCGTATGGTACGTGGCGCTCGGCTTCAGCAACCCGAACCATATATGCGAAATCTACAATGCGGCTCATGGTATCGCAATGGCAATGGCGACAACACCGTATCAGTCGATGGTCTGACCAGCGCACTTTTTACGCAGCTCTCGTGCATGATCACCATCAGCACCAGGAAAGCCAACATGTACAGAGGGAACCACAGCACACTGATATGCTGTGCGATCAAGCCGAATACCGGCGGCATGCACATCGAGCCGACGTATGCGCATGCCATTTGCATGCCGACGATCGCCTGCGATTTGTCTTCGCCGAAATATGCCGGCGTGGAATGAATGACGCACGGGTAGATCGGTGCGCAGCCAAGACCGACAATCATCAGTCCCATAATGGTGCCGATATTGCGAGGCAGCGGCAGCAACATGATGACGATACCGGTCAGCACCAGCGACTGCCCCAGGCGGATCATGGCCGGATCATTGAACTTCATGGTCAGAAAACCACTCGCCAAGCGACCCACGGTGATGCCGATGCAGAACAGGCTGGCCCACATAGCCGCCGTGGTCTTATCGATGCCCTTGCCAAGCGCCATGTAGCTACTAGCCCACAGCATGGCCGTCTGCTCCAATGCGCAATAGCAGAAGAACATCACCAGGATTTCTTTGGCGCCACGAATGGCGAGCACACCTCGCACACCAAGCGGTTTGCGAGTTTCATCATTGGCCGTTCCGTCGGATTCGCCGGAAACTTCGCCCGTCTTTACCTCGGAACGCTTCTTCCACAGTGGCAGACTGAAAATAAGAATGGCGGTGAGCACAACCTGCAGTATGGAGATATAACGGTAGCCCCACGACCATCCTTGGCCGGCGCCAAGCGAATCCCATGATGTATGGGCCAGTCAACGCGCCAATGCCCCACATGGCGTGAAGCAGCTCATGTGACGGCTCTCGTAGTGGATCGCCACATAGTTGTTGAGGGCCGCGTCAACGCCGCCCGCACCCAAGCCGTACGGAATGGCAAGCAGAATCAGCACCCAATAGTTAGGAGCAACGGAAAAGCCGAACAATGCCAACGCCGTCAACGCCACAGAAACCGCAGTGACCTTGCCCGCACCAAAACGCAAGGTCATACGATCGGAAAGCAACGCGGAAACAATGGTGCCAGCTGAAATCGTCATGGAAATGCCGCCAGCCCACGAAATGGGAGCACCCAAATCGACACTCATCGTCGGCCATGCGGCACCCAGTACCGCATCCGGCAGGCCAAGGCTGATGAATGCCACATAAATCACCGCAAGCAAAAGATTAACCACGCCCTACTCCCTCTTGATCGGTAGCCGCAGAAGACAATATCCGCCATTATTGTAAGCACATATAGCTACCAATCGGTAACTACTTGATTGCACTATCTACCGTAGAATCTTCAATCTTTACCACACGGGATCGCATACCATCTTCACTAAAAATACCCTCCGAAACGTCTTGACGTAGCGGAGGGCGAGCTGACGACAACCTCGATCAGGTATCGATCTTCGAACGGTCGAAATCGTCGGCATTCTCAACGATGAACGCTTTACGCGGCGGCACGTCATCGCCCATCAGCAGACTGAAAATCTGACTGGCCTGTTCGGCGTCTTCCATACGGATACGACGCAGCATACGTGTGCGTGGATCCATAGTGGTGTCGGCCAGCTGGTCGGCGTCCATTTCACCCAGACCCTTATAGCGCTGAATGTCCTCGTTATAGCTGATGTGCTTCTTATCAAGATCAGCCAATTTGCCGGCCAGCTCATCGTCGGAATACGTGTAGATATACTCCCCCTTGTGAGCTCCGGTCAAGGCGATGCGGTGCAGCGGAGGCACGGCCGCATACACGTGACCGTACTCGATGAGCGGCCGCATATAACGGTAGAACAAGGTGAGCAGCAGAATGCGGATGTGCGCGCCATCGACATCTGCATCGGTCATCATAATGACCTTGTTGTAACGTGCTTGCTCGATGTCGAAGCTCGCTCCGGAGCCAGCGCCGACCACCTGAATGATCGCCGCGCATTCCTTGTTCGACAGCATCTGCGACAACGACGCCTTCTGCACGTTGAGAATTTTACCTCGAATCGGCAGCAACGCCTGGAAACCGGAATTACGCGCGGCTTTGGCGGTGCCAAGTGCGGAATCGCCCTCCACGATGAACAGTTCGGCCACATCGTCATTGCCTGGCTGGCAATCAGACAGTTTCGGTGGCATGGATGCCGATTCGAGCGCGTTCTTGCGTCGCGTCACCTCTTTGGTCTTACGTGCTTGGATGCGGGCGTGCATTTCGCCGACGATCTTTTCAAGCACGCGGCCGGACTGTTCCTTATAGCCACGTTTGGAGCCGGTGATCATCTCGCCGAACTGCCTGTCGGTCATTTTGCTGACGATCGGCTTGACCTGCGCGGTGCCGAGCACATCCTTGGTCTGACCTTGGAACTGTGGTTCGGCGATACGCACAGTGACGACGGCAACCAGACCTGCCAGAATATCGTCACGTTCGACTTTCATGTTGGAATCTTTGAGATTCACTTTGAGCTTACGTGCATTGTCTTCGATGGCTTTGCGAATCTGCTTGGTCAGGCCCAACAGATAGCCATCCACATGGGTTCCACCGCCCGGGGTTTCCACCACATTGACGAAGCTGCGCATGGTGGTGTCGTATCCGTTGGTCCACCGCATGGCGATATCGACGGCACAATTTCTCGTAACCTTCTGCGCGTGCAGTTCACCGCCATCGCCAACGGCTTGGGTTTCCTCAACATAGGTGTCTTCGCCAGTGATACGCCAAATAGCGGAAACCGCTTCGCCTTTGGACAGGTAATCCACGAAATCCTTCACACCGCCGGTATGGCAGAATTCCTCGATACGGGAGTGGGTATACTTCGATCCCTGAGGTTGTGCCGCAACATCGGCTTCCTCGATCTGCTCCGCAGCTTCCTCGTGCCCGGCAGCGTCATGTTCAGATTCATCGCTTTCGGCAATTTCCTGCGGTTCATCACCTGCAGCATTTGCAATATCGTCGACTTCCAGCATTTCGTCGACTGATTCATCGCCGGTTTCCGGAATATTCTCATCGATAACAGTGATTTTCAAACCCGGCACCAGGAAGCTGGTCTGCCTGACGCGATCAATCAGCTGCTCGTAGCTGAATTCCGCGGTGTCGTTGAAAATCTCCGGATCAGCCCAATAACGAATGCGAGTTCCCGTGGTCTTCGGACTGACCTTGCCAATGATTTCAAGCTCAGTCGGACGGTTTTTACGCGTGCGTTTGAATGGCGCATCCGGAGATGGGTGCTCCGGATCAGCATCGGTATACACACCAGGATGACCCTGATGGAATGACATATGATGCGTCTTGCCGTCACGATCCACTTCCACGTCAAGACGGGAGCTCAACGCGTTCACCACTGACGAGCCCACGCCATGCAAACCGCCCGAGGCTCCGTACGAAGAGTTACCGAATTTCGCGCGGCATGCAATTTGGTCAACACCACTTCCACACCGGTAAGTTTGGTTTTCGGCTCGATGTCAACAGGGATACCGCGGCCGTTATCGGCCACTTCCACGGAACCGTCGCTGTGCAACGTCACAACGATATGATTGCAGACTCCCGCAAGAGCCTCATCGACGGAATTATCGATGATCTCCCACAGGCAGTGCATCAGACCTTGGCTATCGGTGGTGCCGATATACATGCCCGGGCGCTTGCGCACCGCGTCAAGACCTTCAAGCACGGTAAGACTACCTGCGCCGTAATTGTCCTTGTCTTTCGCCATTTTCCTCATTCTGACTTGCAGTTTTGCTTCGGTTTTCATCCATAAGAACGTCTTGTAGACGTAAGAATCAGAAATTCGATATTCTTACCGAATTTCTCGACTTCATTCACCTCTTGTTTCAATCACTGATCAAGGAAGTCACGCAGCGTCTGCGAGCGAGACGGGTGACGCAACTTCGACATGGTCTTCGACTCGATCTGGCGAATACGCTCACGGGTAACGCCATACACGCGGCCAATGTCGTCGAGCGTCTTGGGCTGGCCATCTTCCAAGCCATAACGCATCTTGATCACGCCAGCCTCACGCGGAGACAACGTTTCAAGCACCTGCCTGAACTGCTCCTGCAACAGCGAGAAGGCAACCGCGTCGGACGGCGCGATGCGTCGGTGTCTTCGATCAGATCGCCGAACTCGGAATCGCCATCCTCACCCAACGGCGTATGCAAGGAAATCGGCTCACGGCCGTACTTCTGCACTTCCTGCACCTTCTCGACAGGCATGTCGAGCTCGCGTGCAAGCTCATCCGGCGTGGGTTCGCGGCCAAGATCCTGCAGCATCTGACGCTGCACACGAGACAGCTTGTTGATCACTTCGACCATGTGCACCGGCACGCGAATGGTACGCGCCTGGTCAGCCATGCTCGGGTGATGGCCTGACGAATCCACCACGTGGCATAGGTGGAGAACTTAAAGCCCTTCTTCCAGTCGAACTTCTCGACGGCGCGAATCAAACCGAGGTTGCCTTCCTGAATCAAATCCAAGAACAGCATGCCACGGCCGGTGTAACGCTTAGCCAACGAAACCACAAGTCGCAGATTGGCTTCCAGCAGGTGGTCCTTGGCACGCCTGCCATCGTTCGCAGCCCACTTGAGCTCACGCTTGCGTTTGAAGTCCATCTGGTCGGATTCGGTGTCCAGCAGGTGCTGGGCATACAGACCGGCTTCGATACGCTCGGACAGATCGACTTCCTGTTCCGCATTCAGCAGGCTCACACGACCGATCTGCTTCAGGTAATCCTTGACCGGATCAGCAGTCGCACCCGCCGCAATCACACGACGCTTCGGATTGCCGGATGGGGTCAGATTCTCATCATCATCGTCATCACGCACCACGAAAGCGCCCTTTTCCTTAGGCTCTTCCGGCTTTTTGCGTTCTTCCTCATCCTCGTCGTCATCATCTTCAGGTTCGGATTCCTCGTCGTCGTCGAGGTCATCCTCGTCATCCGAATCGACGTCATCGAGATCGGCGTCGAAATCGTCAAGATCGGCGTCGTCTACCTGAGCGTCCTCATCGTCAAGTGCATCATCCTCGAGCGGCTCCTCCTTCTTGGCAGGGGCGCTCTTCTTCGCGGTAGTCTTGCGAGGGGTCTTCGTTGCGGTGGTTTTCTTCGCCGCACTCTTCTTCGTGGAGCCTTGCGCGTGGCGGCTTTCTTCGTGGAGGTGGTCTTTTCGGTCAGATCAGCCTGTTCCATGCTTGCCGTCGTTTCCTTGGTGGCCAAACTTATCCTCCTATTGATCCTCCTCGAAGCGTATACCACATGGACCACTTCTGGCAAGGGCAAATCGTCAACTATGTGAGTAAACCATCTTGCAAGGACGATTATTCCCGCATAATGAGGCCTTCACGCG
>ENA-OQEB01000144-OQEB01000144.1-human-gut-metagenome-genome-assembly--contig:-NODE-144-length-29046-cov-2.526989_pt1 | contig 29046 bp, 32 predicted proteins | sample MGYA00242787_ERZ504619 | MGnify/ENA primary metagenome ERZ504619 (study PRJEB26092, sample SAMD00036317) | human gut metagenome | host: Homo sapiens | study: EMG produced TPA metagenomics assembly of... | reverse complement strand
CATCTTATATGAGCTTTCTGTCGAGGAGAACTACAAAGTATTGGCCAGCTCCTCATTCGCTAAAATAACAGATATCCATTCCGAGAGCCGTCGTATCCAGAAAGTACAAAATTACATTAACGAACGATACCAACAGGATATCCGCCTAAACCAACTGGCGGAACTCGTAGGTATGGCCCCTTCCGCTTTCAGCCGTTTCTTCAAGTTGAGGACCGGGAAGACCCTCTCCGACTATATCACCGATATCCGTATCGGTTACGCCGCCCGCATGCTGGTGGACACGCAACGATCCATCGCGGAGATTTGTTATGACTGCGGCTTCAATAACCTCTCGAACTTCAACCGTATCTTTAAGAAAAAGAAAAACTGCTCTCCCAAAGAGTTCCGGGATAACTACAAAAAGACAAAAATCATTGTATAAGAGACCTTTTTAACAGGGATAAATACATATCCCCCCCTATTTCTATACAAAATCCCCCCTTCTCTTTTCCTTCACACATCTATCTTTGCGACCAGTCACAAAGGCTTTCATGCCTACGGCTACCCCATCGATGTGTTAAAAATACACTCCGGCAAAAAAGTATTATTCTTGGATAAAATAGTATTTGAACGCACTTGGGATCCGACGTAATTTTGCGACAGAAATTAACAATACATATTAACAACAAAAAACAATTGCCTATGAGGAAGGACCGAAAATCTAATGTTTTTAGCAGTTAACCGCTAATGACCCTATTGAGTAAATGAATTTTAGTTTAGCCTTATATGATTTAATGTAAAAAATAATGAATTCAACAATTAAGAAAACGACGCTGTTTTTAGGCGCATGTATGGCCTTCCAGCTAGGTGGCATACCACAAATGTTAGCCGCCCCTAGTACTTCGATGGAAGTCATGCAACAAACAAAAAGAATCACTGGTACCGTGAAAGACGCAACAGGAATGGAAGTCATCGGTGCCAATGTTATCGTAAAGGGAACGACAAACGGAGTGATAACCGATTTGGATGGTAAGTTCAGCTTAGAGGCCGCCCCCGGCTCTATCATAGAGATCTCCTACATCGGTTATATGACCCAAGAGATTCCCGTAACCGCCCAAACATCCGACTTACAGATCACCTTGAAAGAGGACTCACAGAGCTTGGACGAGGTAGTGGTAGTAGGTTATGGTGTACAAAAGAAAAAGTTGGTGACAGGTGCTACCCTTCAAGTAAAGGGAGAGAATATCCAAAAATTAAACACGACAAACCCGCTAGGTGCCTTGCAGAGCCAAAGCCCGGGCGTCAATATCGTAGCGAACTCCGGCCAGCCGGGTAAGAGTTTCGATATCAACATTCGTGGTGCCGGAACAAACGGCAGCACGACTCCGCTATACATTATTGATGGCGTCGAAGGCGACATCAATTCCTTAAGTCCCGCCGATATCGAGAGCTTGGACGTATTGAAAGATGCCGCTTCCGCCGCGATCTACGGTTCACGTGCGGCCAACGGTGTTGTATTGATCACGACAAAGCAGGGCAAACAGGGTAAATTACAGGTTAGTTACGACGGCTATGTAGGTTTCCAGAACGTATATAAGATGCCGGACTTGCTGAATGCAAAGGAATACATGGCAGTCATGGACCAACTGAACTTCAACACGGGTAACCAACCTTACACGTGGACGAATTACATGTCACAAGAACAGTACAACCGTTACATGAGCGGCGAGGATGAGGGTACCAACTGGCTTGACGCAATCCGCAACAAGAACGCCATCACTACCAGCCACTCCCTGAACTTGGCCGGTGGTACGGAACGCTCCAAATTCTCCACGGGTGTATCCTACACGAAACAGGAAGGTACGCTAGGCAAGCCGGTCGCTTCCGACTACCAACGTTTCACGGTTCGCATGAACTCTGAACATATTTTGTGGAAAGAGGGTGACTTGGATATCATCACATTCGGCGAGAACCTGTACTATAATCATAATGAATCTTCCGGTATCTCCGAGGGTAATCAATACGGTAACGACATCTCTTGGATGTTACGTGCCAACCCGCTGGTTCCTATCTATAACGAGAACGGGGATTACTATATGTATGACGACTTGAACAAGGCCGGTTGGTTCAACTACAACTCTTATACGAGTAACCCGATCGCCGCAATGGTCAACTCCTCCCGTGGAAACAACAAGAGCAAAAACTACGGATTAACTATGGTTGGCTACTTGAAGGTACAACCAATCAAGGGACTCGTCTATAAAGGACAGGTCAGCTACAAACAGAACTCCAGTTCTTACCGTGGCTACAGTCCGGCTTATAAACTAACCTCTACCGATCAAAAACTAACCAATGAGGTACCCAGAACATGACGACTGGTTGGGACTGGCAGATCGAGAATACGCTTAGCTACACCTTCAACATCGAGAAACACAACTTCGATGTATTAGTCGGTCAATCCTTCAAGAAGAGCGGTTTCGGTATGGGCGAGTATCTGGAGGCAACGGCGAACGACCTTCTGTTCTCCGACTGGGACCGGGCTTATATCAGCAATAGCATGGCTTCGCAACCGACCTCAGCCAAAGGATATCCGACAGGGGATAACGCCTTAGCGTCATTCTTCGGACGTATCAACTATAACTTCAACGAGAAATACATGGCTAGCGTGATCTTACGTACGGATGGTTCCTCGAACTTCGCCCGTGGTAAACGCTGGGGTACGTTCCCTTCCGTATCGGCTGGTTGGGTCGTGAGCAATGAAGATTTCATGGAAAACACGCACGACTGGATGGACTTCTTGAAGATCCGTGCCAGCTGGGGTCAGAACGGTAACTGTAATATCGATAACTTCCAATATTTCTCGACCGTAGCGTTCGACCACCTCGGACAATATTCCTTCGGCAACAACAAGGTACGGCCACGCAAGGCGGTTATGCCAGCATCATGCCGAACGAGGACGTGACATGGGAGACTTCCGAGCAGCTAGATCTTGGTCTAGATGCCCGTTTCCTAAGCGGCCGATTGAGTTTGAACTTCGATTGGTACAACAAGAAAACCAAGGACCTGTTGATCGTTGCCCCGATCCTAGACTCTTACGGAACGAACGCTCCCTATATCAACGGCGGTACCGTGGAAAATAAAGGTGTCGAGATCGGCTTAGGCTGGAACGACCAGAAGGGCGACTGGACGTATGGCGTGAACCTAAACCTTGCCCATAACAAGAACGAGGTTACGCAGATCAACAACAAAGACGGTTACATCCTAGGTCCGGACAAGGTACTGGCCGAGAACACACGTCCTGTATCCCGTATGGAAGTAGGACACCCGATCGGTTATTTCTGGGCCTATAAAACGGAAGGTGTCATGCAAAACGCCGCCGACGTGCAGGCTTATCTGGATAAGAACTGTAAAGGCAACGCAGCCAACTCCCTGCAAGGTAGCTCCATCCAACCGGGCGACTTGAAATTCGTAGACGTGAATGGCGACGGCGTGATCAACGAGGACGACAAGACCGAAGTCGGCAACCCGCACCCGGATATCACGATGGGTCTAAGCTTCAACGTTGGTTACAAAGGATTCGATTTAGCGGTAACCACCTATGGGCCTCGGACAACAAAATATGCGCTCTTATCGTAAGTTTACCGACGGCAACGTGGAGAATTACACCTCCGAGGTATTTGAGTACTGGCACGGTGAGGGAACCTCCAATCGTTATCCTCGTCTGGTTCCGGGTAACACAGGTGTCAACTTCCAACAGATATCCGATATCTTCGTGGAAGACGCCAGCTATTTCCGCATCCAGAACGTTACTTTGGGCTACGACTTCAAGAACCTATGGAAGAACTGCCCACTGCCGCAATTACGTCTGTACGTAAGCGCCCAGAACCTCTTCACCTTCACGGGATACAAGGGTATGGACCCCGAAATCGGTACGAACGATAGTTATCGCGAGGACAATCCTTGGGCAAGAGGTATCGACTTAGGTTCTTATCCTTCACCCAGAACTTATATGGTAGGTGTTAACATTAAATTTTAAGAGAAAAGCAACATGAAAAAGTTAATATATGCAATATGTATGGGCGCTGCCGTAGCCTTCTCCAGTTGTGAGGACATGCTCGACACGACCAATTACACAGAGAAGACAACCGCTACATTCCCGGATCGTACGACGATGCCCAGCAAATGATAGCAGCGTTTACGCCAGCATGGCATCCGTTTGCGCCAACCCCGAGAGATCGTTCCTTTATTACGCCCAACTAGCCAGCGATGACGCGCTAGGCGGGGGCGGCTCGAACGACAAGCTGATGCAGGCCATGGACCTGCTCTGCAACTATCAGTCCGACATGACCCGCCAGTTCTGGAAAGACCGTTATGCCGGCGTATTCCGTGCCAACAGCGCCATAGAGACCTTGGATAACTGTCCGGACTTTCCTTCCACGGAAGCACGTAACCAATTGATGGGCGAGGCTCTCTTCATGCGTGCCTATTTCTACTACGAGCTAGCCTCGATGTACAATCGTGTACCCCTAATCACTACATCCCAGACAAGCGATGTGCCACAGGCAAGCCCCGCCGAGATCTGGGGACAGATCTTGCTAGACCTTAAGACAGCCGCCGACATCATGCCCGCATGGCGTGGAGGTACGTCATCCCTTGAGGCAGGACACGTCGACAAGTACACCGCCGAGGCCATGTTAGGCCGTGCTTGGTTGTTCTACACCGGCATGTACGGGAATGGCGAAGATATAGCCGCCTTGACCAGCGCCACTTACAACCCGCTGACCTCCGTCACCTTGGCCGACGGCTCTACCCTAACGAAGGATCAAGTGATCTCTTATATCGATGATTGCGTGAACAATTCCGGATATTCCTTAGCATCCGACTTCCGTAGCCTTTGGGCTTACACGAACCGTTGCACGGTGAACGATTTCGAATACACCGCCGGAAAAGGATTGAAATGGGTAGAGGATGATAACGCCGTCAACCCGGAATCTATGTTCGCCATCAAGTTCAATAAGCTGGCCAGTTGGAATACTACCATCGCTTTCGCCAATGGTTACGCGCTTCATTTCGGTCTTCGCGGAGATCAAGACGTAGCAAATACCTTCCCCTTCGGACAAGGTTGGGGAGCCGGGCCTGTAGCACCGAATTTCGTGAACGATTGGGCAAGCGCAGAACCAAATGACATGCGTCGCGACGCTTCCGTATATCGTACGGACAAATTACCCGCTTATAACAAAGGCGGTTGGGCGGACTTCGTACAGGAAACGGACTACTATGCCATGAAATGGTCTCCTGTCGCATGCAAGACATCCAATGACGAGAGTGGCTACTTCAAGACCTTCGAGAACGAGATGTACGGAATCGATGGCTGGACGCAAGGCGCGAATAACCAAGCCTTGGACAACATCCACGACTTGGTATTGATCCGCTTCGCTGACGTTCTCTTGATGCAATCCGAGCTCAAGGGAGATGCCACCGGTATGAATAAGGTGCGGGAGCGTGCCGGCCTTCCGGCTATCGGCTACTCGCTCCAAGCTCTGCAAAACGAGCGCCGTTGGGAATTAGCTTTGGAGGGTACCCGTTGGAACGACATCCGCCGCTGGCACATTGCCGCCGCTGCCTTGCAGAAACAGATAGGTACGCCTATCTACATCGCTGGTAATCCTGCCACGAACAAGGCGCAAAATGGTGGTTACGCCTCCCGCTACAACACCTCCGCCGGTTTCATGAAGATACCTGAGAGCCAGATCTCACTCTCCAGTGAACTCCAGCAGAACGAAGGTTGGGGAGCGGACGCCGAGTACAATGGCTGGGCTAATTAATAACTTTTTAATTCAGAATATACAATCATGATAAAGAATATATATTATATAGTAATGGCATTGATCGCAGGAATGATGGTTTCCTGCGACCCAATCACAGAAAGTGATCCGGGCATATCCGCCAACTTAACCGAGGCGGATCTGCAAGCCCGTGTAGCGCTTACGCAAACGACGGCCGGACAAAACAAGTTCACCTTCTCCACCAATCCCACACTGACGGTACAGGTATTGGATCAAGACGGGGCCATCCTAGCCACCGGAACCGAGGGTTCCATCATTGGCACTCCTCCCCTCACGAGCTTGACCGTCCGGGCTATGAACCAAGACGCTCCATCACCTCTTTCTCTAACGATGTGACGATCTCCGAGTATGTGGATGTGCCTTCTATTTATGAAGGATTATTCGGACCGGAGTATAATTCTGTAACTTGGGTTTGGGATACAGATGCCAGCAACGGCCTTTGGGGAAATGGTGCTTATATGGAAAGCACAGGTCCGGAATGGTGGCAAGTTCAAGCCACAGACATCGACCAACAATGTACTGAGAAAGGATATGCCAAAGATGGGTTAGAAGGTTGGATGACTTTTACCTTGGCTGGCAAGAAAGTAGAAACCAGCCGCGGTCAATCCGGAACAATCGCATGGGACTTATCCGCTGTAGCCAAAGAAGGTTGGGATCAAGGTACATTAACGTTCACCGGAACCATTCCTTTATTAGGACTGGTGAAAATGGGAGACACTGATGATACCTTCGCTCCTCAATATGAATATCACATCTTGGAAGCGGATGGTGAGCATCTTAAACTAGCGGCTCCGAAACCCGGCGCAGGTGATTGGGGAGAGGCTTGGTTCTGGAATTTTAAAACAAGAAAATAAAGAAAATATATCATGAAGAAAGTATTATTCATTCTATATTGCACTATTAACAACAACTGTTATTAATATCAATGCTGACGTAAATGGTCCATCACCTTCCTATGCCGCAGAAAGAGAAGGGTATTCAAAAATGTACGTTACAGCTCAAAATCAGGACGCCATATATCAATGGTTATTGAAGATCAAAATTTCATGGAATATACTATCACCAGTGGTTTTTATAGTGGAGGTCCATGGGTTTACTTTGTTGAACATGGAAAGTATAAAGTTGTTTCCATAGATAAGGGATATAGAGTCTCTTGTAATGGATCTACAGTTCAAGTAGGATCTGTCATAACTTTTAGCGGCGCAACTGGGCATATTGGATTTTACGTAAATAATTGATCTAAAAATGAATATCACGATACTCAATGTTCTCCGTGACATTGAGTATCTCTGATCGGATAAATGAAGAAGATGTATCTCACTAGCAATATTTTATGATGAGATTATCCCAATAATTCATTCATTCTTGTTATATAAGAGGGGCGGAGCGTTTATCGTTCCGTCTCCTCTCTTTTATCTTACACGGTACTCGCCCTGCAAATATCCTTCCGTCAACCAAACCGCTCTCCGGCCATCTTTTTGATTTCCATAGAGCATTTACCTTGACACACCTATTTTCCAAACCTAGCGAAATAGCGAGAAAGCAGTAGCAATAAGCACCCCTTTTTGTTAAAATACAGCGTTTTCCACACACAATAGGTGCCGGAAGCCTGCGTAACTAGTCGTATTAGGCAACGCCGATACTGCCGTTGGGCATCGTAAGTAGTCAAGAATAGGGTTATGAGTAGTCGCGAATGGGCATTCTTACCCTGTTATAACCCTATTGTAGCACCGTTTTTCTTCCCTTCCTGCCCCCAAAACATGAAATACGATGAATAAATTCCGCTAGAATAAAAGGCCGTTATTCAACATTAGCCTATCAACAATCGATTGTCGTTTTTTTCTTTCGTTTTCGGGAGCATACCTTACCTTTACCCGAAAGAATCGATTCTCCATGACTTAAATTTACAAACTGTCACTTTGCTAAAAGACGCAAGACAAGGAGATGTCAAGTATCCGTGAAAGATGATACATCTTACAACGGTAATATCATACATCCTACAACAGTAAGATCATACATCTTACGGCGATAAGATGCTACAACTGTACCTTACTGAAAATAAGTTCGTGCATTAAACTCCATAATCGGACGTTTTAAACTGAATAACGTCGCAAATATCGCAGCGTTTCTCCTGTTCTAATGTCGCATCAAGTACTTAAAATATGTATATACGCGAAAGAGATAATTGGACATCATTCAGATAGGACGTTTCCGAGCTTACCGCACTCCTTGAAGAGGTGGGGCGTAAACGAGGAATGCTGTATGGCAGACTTGCCTCACACCATCCCCAACGTCTCAAACATCCCCCGGTAAACGGCGGCCTTCTCCTCCAACGGCCTCGGATAAGCTCTAGAGGATGAGGGCATGCGGAACAGCCTCATCGTCCTTCCCATACAAGAAAATTCCGACGAGAAGCCCACTTTCGGCTCCTCCGTGCCGGGCAATACGGAGAGGAGGGTATCCATCGCTTTCTGTCCGGTTACCACGATCGCCACGCATTCCGGTATCTGGGACAAGACCTTCTCCGGATCGATCGGCCGTACCACCTCAAGGAACTTATCGGAGGCGTTCGCTTTCAAGCGGATCACCTCCATGGCGGTATCACCGATCCCGATCCCCTTTTCCCGGCAGAAAGCCTTCGCCTTCTCCTCGCTGAACGCTTCTTGTCTCGCAGGAACGCATCCTTGTTCCCATAGAAAATCAAGCCAAGGATGCGCCACATATCATTCTGGATATTCGGGTAATAAAAATCCATGCTCCAACGAGCTTTTGGAGGCGGGAAACTTCCCAGCATCAGCAATCTCGTATTCTCCGGGAGGAAGAAACCTAGCGGATGCAGCTCGGTGGTCATGCTTCCTTGTTCTTTTTGAGTTCCTTCTTCTGGTCCTCTTTCGCCAGAAGCACGACGTTATACACGAAGTCCGTGATCCATTGCTCGGAGTAGCCTAGTTTCTCGGCATACTTACGCACGCTCCACGCGGCCTTCTGCACGCTGATATCCTTCCACTCGGACTTGGTCAAGATATCGTGAACCGTCTTCGTCGTCATATTATACAGCAACTTCTTCACCAGCATGGAGAAGCGGAACTTCCACTGCATCAGATTACCAAGCAAGTTGAACAAGTCATTGCAGAAACCTTGGAACATGAAGAAATACGTCTTGATATCGTTCTGGTTCTTGCAGTTCTTCTTCACCGAGCTATCGATCTCCTTGAAGAAAGCCTCGCTTAGGCCGTAATCCTCCATCAACACCTTGCGCACACGGGATTTCTCGGCGACACCCAATTTGTTATTCTGGGTCGGTATCTTCAACATGCGTTTGAACAAAGCCATATCGGCGAGCATGTTCAAGTTGGTGATACCTAAGTTCACGGCCATAACGGTTGATAATATACACGGATTAAAGATACGAACTCCTCCACGGAACCTTTGCCGGCCTCTTCCGCCTCAGATACGTTCTTCTTGAATAGCTTAGAAATAAAATTCATCGTACGATTATTAAATAGTTTCGAGCCGCGAATATACGAAAACTTACCGCCAATACAGAATAACTATTCAATTCTCTCCACCGTAACCTCCGGAAATTGCTCCATCAATAGCAACAGTGGACTTTCCTCCGTGTTTTTACGGGCTTTCAACACGATGCTGACGACGTACTCGTCCTTCTCCTGATGCCCCAGTCTTTTCATGTCATAGCTTACCAACAGGAAACCTTTCTCGTAGATAACACGGGCGATCCGGTTGATCGCCTCCTTGTCGGAGGTAGAGAATACCACCAAGGAACTTCGCATCCCGATGCTTTTAAAAATAACGCTCAACAGCTCCAGCCCGGCGAGCGTCAACAAAGTGGCGGCGATACCGAGCCCGTACATGCCTGAGCCGACGGCCAGACCGATACCGGCGGTCGCCAGATACCGGCGGCGGTAGTCAATCCCCGCACGAATTGTTTCTGGATGATGATCGTACCCGCCCCGATGAAACCGATGCCACTCACCACTTGGGCGGCCACACGGCTCGGATCGAGACTTACGCTATTCTCTAGGATGACATCTTGGAAGCCATATTGGGAGACAACCATGATCAACGCGCTACCCAACGAAACAAGGAAGTGAGTCCGGTAACCCGCCTCCTTCGCACGGTACTCACGGTCTAGTCCGACAACGGCGCCCAGAATACCTGCCACGAAAAGTCTTAGTATGAAATCCCACATCATAATCAACGATCTTTTAGGTTTTACCCCGAAAGATAGGAATTATTTATTGATTCAGCCGCCATTCACGGTGATAAGAATCGATCGCCTCCCGGACGGAGCCATGTAGGAGCAGGAGGTTCTTGCTCTGCTCGTAATCCAGACGAAGCTCTTCCATGATCATACGGGTGCCACGGTCCACCAATTTTTGGTTGGTCAGTTGCATGTTCACCATCCGGTTCCCCTTCACCCGGCCAAGCTTGATCATCGTGGAGGTCGTGATCATATTCAGCACCATCTTCTGGGCCGTACCGCTCTTCATCCGCGTACTTCCGGTGACGAACTCCGGACCTACTACCGGCTCGATGGCGATCTCCGCCTCCGCCGCCATCGGAGAGTCCGGGTTGCAGGAGATAGAGGCCGTCAGGATTCCCTCGGAGCGTGCCTTACGCAGGGCGCCGATCACGTAGGAGTCGTACCCGAGGCGGCTATCCCACCAAAGTATCGTTCGTATTGATATGATATTGTTGAAGTTCCTCCAAGCCTTATCCAGATCGTCTTCCGCCGACTCCACTGGATTCCGGAGCGCCCGGTCGCCGCCGGCGATCAAACCGATCACCAAGGTATTCGGCATACCATACGTGGGAGGGATCTCGGAGGCGTCCAAGACGCCCAAGCGACCACTCGTACCCGCCCCGATATAGAAGAGCCTACCGCCTCTCCGCATTCGCTCTACGATACGGGTTACCAGCTTCTCGATCTTCGGGATCTCCCGGCCAACGGCGATCGCCACTTTCCGGTCCTCGTTATTGATGCCTTCCAGCAACTCCCGGACAGACATCTGATCCAGATTATCGTACAACGATTCCGACTCGGTTATCTTTTGAAATGCCATAACTCATTCATTTTTTTCTTCGTTCGTAAAATGATACCGGATCAATCCGTTCATGGGAGCCTGTACGACCGTACCGACTTCAAGCCTAAGGATAAGGCCGCCGCTCTCAATACCTCCTGATAATAATAGGCGATAGAGCTACGAAATGAATCGGGTACGTATCAGCTCCCGGATATAACGCCACGTTACGGAGGAAAAAGCTACGGAAACTCGTATAGACCAAATTATAAATCGGTTGCTCGGTGATATTCTCCAACAAGAAACGGGACAAGGTAGCCAAGAAACGATTCGGGAAAGGTTGTTTATATACCCGCTCCAACAATAAGGCGGGCGTCAACTCATATTGATCCATAAACTTCCGAACCAAAGGCGCCGGCAACTGACGCTTCAAGCAATCCCCTACCAATAACTTCCCGAGCACGGCGCCACTACCCTCATCCCCCAGAATGAATCCCAAGGGAGAGATATGCTCCGTTATCTCCGTCCCGTCATACAGACAAGAATTCGATCCCGTCCCCAATATACAGGCGATTCCCGGACGCTCCCGCATAAAGGCACGAGCAGCCGCCATCAAGTCACTATACACCTCTATGGGAGCCGGGATATAAGGCGTAATCGCCTCTTCCACGATCCGGTTCTTCTCCGGGAAGGCGCAACCGGCGCCATAGAAGTAAATGGCATCGATCCGCTCACCCTTCAAGGCGGGCAATAAGGCATCCCGGATTTCTCCGGCGATCTCCTCCCGTGTCTGGAAGAAGGGATTGATACCCGCCGTCACGACCGTACGCACCGGTCTGCCTTGATCCGCCAGGCACCACTCCGTCTTTGTAGATCCGCTATCCGCAATTAATATCATACACTTATTATAATATCAAATTCTGGAGAATATATACCACCGCACCAGACAAATATCCCGCCAAGGCCAGCAGCGAGATATTCTTCAAGTACCAAATGAAATTGATCCGCTCCAGGCCCATCACGACGACTCCGGCGGCGGAACCGATGATCAACATACTTCCACCTACTCCTGCGCAATAAGCCAAGAACTGCCAGAACACGCCGTCTTGCATGAAGTTCGCCAGATAAGCCGGATCAGTCGCCGCAGCCACCATAGCGTCCGTAGCCACCGGGTACATACCGATAGCACCCGCTACCAACGGAACATTATCCACGATAGACGATAAGGCGCCGATAATCAGGTTCACCGCATACACATTGCCTACCGTATCGTCCAGCCAGAAAGCGAAATCCGACAATACGCCGCTGCAACGCAAGGCATCCACCGCCAAAAGGATTCCGAGGAAGAATAACAAGGTCGCCCCGTCTATACGGTGAACCACCTTGGACAAGCGCAATTTCAAGTCCTCGTCGATCGGTTTACGGGCGTATAGCATCTCCGTATAGAACCAAAGAATACCCACTCCCATCAAGATACCCATAAACGGGGGAAGATGAGTAACCGTCTTGAATACAGGCACGAACAATAAACACAACACACCGATGATCAAGATCGATAACTTCTCCTTATCCTTCAATTTCTTCAGCAACTCATTGTCCGCCTCCATTTGCGAGAATGCGTTAGGGGGCGTCACGTTGCCATGCAAGAAACGCATGGCGATCAAGACCGGGATCAACGCCGATACGATACTCGGCAGGATCAAATGGGGGATCGTGGATGAGGTGGAGATATTTCCCCTTACCCAAAGCATGATCGTAGTCACGTCGCCGATCGGTGACCAAGCGCCACCGCTATTCGCCGCTATAATAATGATACTGCCGAACACCCACCGCTCTTTATAATTCCCGAGCAACTTACGGATCAACATGATCATGACGATCGAGGTGGTAAGGTTGTCCAACACGGCCGACATAAAGAACGTGATCACGGCGATCAACGCCAGCAGTTTCTTCTTTTTCTTCGTGGTAATATGATTCGTGATAAACATGAAACCGCCATGGGCATCGATCAGCTCCACGGTTATCATCGCCCCGATCAGGAATATAAGTGTCTCGGCGATCTCTCCGATACTATCCAGAACCTGATGCTCCACGACGAACCGGGTACATTGTTCCTTAAACGTTAAAGAACCCAAAGAGGGGAACGATTCCAAGAACAAGCTGAATTCCTCTGCCGAGGCCCTCGATGAAAAACGGGGCCGCGTACGTGTACATAACCCATAAGACCGTACCGATAAGCAAAGCCGTTCCCGCCTTGTTTATCTTTAGAGGATGTTCCAATGCGATCATCAAATAACCGACAAGGAACACAATGACCATTGCTGTCAACATAACTTCATGATTTAGGTTTAAACGCTACAAATGTAGAAATAATAACTCTGTAACACGATAGAAAGACGGAATGTTTTTTAAGATAATTTTACCAAACATGCGAAAGGAACCGGACTGCTCCGATTCCTTTCCTATTCTCTCGAGGGAAAACTATAACCCCGAGACAACTCACTCTACAACCAACATCTTATCACCCACGGAGACCTTGTCCGTCTCATTGACATACACCTCTTTCACCACCCCATCGATCGGCGTACGAATCTCGTTCTCCATCTTCATGGCAACCAATACGCAAAGCGGGTCTCCCGCCTTGACCTCATCGCCTACCTTGACATATACCTTCTGGATCACGCCCGGCATCTGGGCCTGTATGACCTGACGGCCGACCGTCTTGGAACTGGTTCTCGACAGGCGTAATTTCTTCAACTCGTCAATCACCTGTACTTGGAAATAATCACCTTTATTCTTTACCTCATAGGTGGAATCTCCAACACTGGATATTTGTACGCCATGAGATTTATGGTTCATGATGATCGAGTGGATCGTATCTCCGCCCAGATTGTAATCTACATCATAAACGGTACCGTTTACGGATACTTTCTTGATAGGCCCGTCTTCCAGAATCTCTACCTTGAACTCTGTGTCGGGAATATCGTTAACCGTGGCAAAATAAGTCGCTAAAGCCTTTGACATAATCATTCCTCCTCTCATTAAAAGTTATTGGCCAACATTTGTAACTTCCCGTAGTGTTTCCACAGGGACTCCCCTACCAGCGGAACGGTCGTCGCACGGGCGGCCGCCTCTTTCTCCTCCTCGTAATGCTTCAAGGCGGCGGCGATCACGGCTACGGTCGGGTCGCTGTTCTGGCGACGTTTCAAGTCTTCCTTATCGAACTTGGTGTCAATGAAGGTTGTATCGTAATTCCCCTTCAAGAAGGTCTCGTTATGCAACACACGCAGGTGGAATGGAATCGTTGTCTTGATTCCCAAGATCTTGTATTCCCGCAAGGCACGTATCATGTTCGAGATGGCGGACTCACGAGTCCGGCCCCACGTGCAAAGCTTGGCGATCATCGGGTCGTAATGCAAGGAGACCTCGAAACCGGCGTAAGCGGCGCTATCCAGACGTACGTTACGTCCCTCGGGAGCCTCACGCACCTTGATCACACCCGGAGAGGGCATAAAGTTATTTTCCGGGTCCTCCGCGTAGATACGACATTCCAAGGCATGCCCCCGGCAAGCCACATCTTCCTGCTTATAAGGCAGACGATTTCCTGCGGCCACCAAGATCATATCGCGAACCAAGTCCACGCCCGTTGTCTCCTCCGTCACCAGATGCTCCACTTGAAGGCGGGTATTCATCTCGAGGAAATAGAAGTTCTGGTCCTTATCCATCATGAACTCCAACGTCCCGGCACTGTAGTAACCGATTTTCTTGCAAGCCTCCACCGCTACGGCCAACATCTTCTGGCGAGCGGCCTCCTTCACGAATGGAGAGGGCGCTTCCTCGATCACCTTCTGGTTACGGCGCTGGATAGAGCACTCACGCTCATACAGATGGATCACGTTCCCATATTTATCCCCGAGTACCTGCACCTCGATATGATGGGGGTTCTCGATATACTTCTCGATATAGATGGCATCGTTTCCGAACGAGTTGGCCGCCTCGGAACGAGACATACGGAAAGCCGCTTCCATCTCATCCTCGCTATGTACCAAACGCATACCCTTTCCACCGCCTCCGGCAAGCGCCTTTAGCATAATCGGATAACCCACCTCGGCGGCTACCTTCTTGGCATCCTCTATGTCCGTCACCGGCTTTTCCGTTCCGGGAACAACCGGCACACCGGCTTCTTTCATGATCTTACGGGCCTCGGTCTTTATACCCATCTTCGCGATCACGTCGGCGCTCGGGCCGATAAAGATCACGCCCTCCTCCTCGCAACGGCGGGCGAAGTCGGCGTTCTCCGACAAAAAGCCGTAACCCGGATGAATAGCGGCTCCTGTCTTCTTGGCGATCTCAAGGATCAAGTCCGGCTTCAAGTAAGAGGTATCCGCTTCATCTTCCGAGATGCAGTAGCTTCCTCCGCATAACGTACATGTAATGCTCCGCGATCCACATGCGTATAGATCGCTACGGTCGGGATGTTCATCACCCGGCAGGTGCGGAATATCCGCATCGCTATCTCGCCACGATTGGCAACTAATACTTTCTTTATCATAAGGATTCGTTTTTAAAGAGGAATATTGGAATGCTTCTTCGGAGGATTGGATTGCCGTTTGTTGGCCAGCAACTCAAAACTACGGATCAAGCGGCTGCGTGTGATAGACGGCTCGATGATCTCGTCTACATACCTAACTCAGCGGCCCGGTACGGGTTAGCGAACTTCTCCCGGTAATCGGCTTGCAATTCCTTCCGTTTGCCTTCGGGATCTTCCGCGGTCTTCAAATCCTTACGGAACAAGATATTCACGGCACCATCCGGTCCCATGACAGCGATCTCGGCGGTTGGATAAGCGAAGTTGATATCGCCCCGGATATGCTTGGAGCTCATCACGTCGTAAGCGCCACCGTAAGCCTTTCGGGTAATGACGGTCACTTTCGGCACGGTAGCCTCGCAATACGCATACAATAACTTAGCGCCATGACGGATAATTCCCTCGTACTCTTGGTTCACGCCCGGCAAGAAACCCGGTACATCCACCAGCGTCAACAACGGTATATTAAACGCATCGCAGAAACGGACGAAACGGGCGGCCTTTACGGACGCGTTGATATCCAGCGTACCGGCCAACGCAGCAGTTGATTCGCCACGACACCGATCGTCTTTCCATTCAAACGGATATAACCGATAATGATATTCTTGGCATATTCCTCTTGTATCTCGAAGAAGTTTTGATCATCAGCCACGGAAAGGATCAACTCTTTCATGTCGTACGGCTGGTTGGGATTGGTAGGAACCAGCAGATCCAATTGCGGATCGATGCGGTTCGGGCTATCGGTGGTAGGGACGAATGGCGGCTCTTCCATATTATTATTCGGCAAGAACGACATCAACTCACGTATCTTCAAGATACAATCCATATCGTTATCCGCCGTGCAATGAGCCACTCCGGAACGGGTGCTATGCACTTCCGAGCCTCCCAGATTCTCCATCGTAACCTCTTCTTGCGTCACGCTTTTCACGACCTCCGGGCCGGTGATAAACATATAGCTCGTTTGTTTTACCATAAAGATAAAGTCCGTCAACGCCGGCGAGTAAACCGCTCCACCCGCACACGGGCCCATAATAGCGCTAATCTGCGGGATCACGCCCGAAGCCAACGAGTTCCGGAGGAATATCTCGGCGTATCCCGCCAAGGAACGAACCCTTCTTGAATACGTGCGCCTCCCGAATCGTTCAACCCGATCACCGGAGCGCCTAGTTCCGTTGCCATGTCCATGATCTTACAGATCTTACGGCATACGTCTCAGACAAGGCCCCACCGAATACCGTGAAGTCCTGAGCGAAAACAAATACCGTGCGTTGCCCGATCATTCCGTAACCGGTGACCACGCCATCTCCCAATGGACGCTGTTTTTCTAAACCGAACTCATGGCACGTATGTGTCACGAACTTGTCGATTTCCACGAAACTACCTTTTTCCAATAGTAGTTCGATTCTTTCTCTAGCGGTTAGTTTACCTGCCGCATGTTGCTTCGCAATGCGGTCTTCTCCGCCCCCTAACTCAGCTTTGTGTTGAGAGCTTTTAATTGTTCAATTTTTTCCTTCATGGCGTATCTCTTTAATTATCCGGGAAACGTTCAATATATTAGAAAACAAAGTCTGTAAATGTATTGTTTCCTAAAGAAACGAAATGTATCATATATTACATCTATCGCCCGATCAATGAGATCTATCAAGAAGGATATTTTTTAGTAAATACTGAAATCTTGTGGCTTGATCACGAAACCGATCCGCAGCATGCTTTTGTATTGATTATATTCCAAAAGGTTCTCACCGTAACCATTATAATATTGCAGGAAGAAATATTGGTTCTCGTTATTATTAAACTTATAGCTCAACTCGATCTGAGTGTTAAAGCTGAACCAAGTCTTTCGTTTGGTCAAGATAACCCCGCAGTTAAAGCGCCTGTTGTCTGTCCGGTAATTGGCGGCTACTTGGAATATACCATTATATTTAAGGATGTCTTTATTTTCCTTGCCATCCACGATCGGTATCCAGCCCTTGAATTGAACTTCCCAGTTCTTATTCAACAGGACAGCCGCAGCTAGGGTGATCTTGTTCCAGCTTCGGGAGAAGATGCTATCTTTACCGTTCGACTCGTGCTCGACCATCAAATAGCCTTTCCCGATATATTTATTCTTATGTACGATAAGGTGCCCCAAACCGATACCCGGATTAAAATTCAAGTCGCGCATCGGCAAAGACTCTTGAAAGACATTCCAAAAAGCCTTTTGCGTGTATTGCAAGAAAAGATAGGTATCGAAAGGAGTTTACTTTTCGTAAGACGTTGGGCGATGCTCAACTGGAATTTAACGTCGGAGTTTCTCGCCGTAGGCTTGTTGCCGATAGGGATACCGCCAATAAAATAATTGTCCTTGAATAAGGTAAAATAAGGTGACTTATCCAAAATCGCACGAATACTATCCGCATTATAACTCTCTTCCGGCCCTTTCGCTAAAACTTGCGAATGTGCCATACCGCAAACAAGAAGGAAGAGAAAGGATATAATCGTTTTTTTCATAAATGATCTTAAATTATAAATGTGTCCGCGAATATAGGGGAAACGGCAGTTGGCTTTATCGCCCAAATTACATGAATAATGGTCATTTCACCTATGAATATAATATATAAACCAAAATTCAAGAGGTTAGTTCATTTTTCCTATATTCGCGGCTATGGAAGAAATCTATAGTTATTATAAAGAAAATATCGACGCTTATACACGGCGCTTGGGTAATTTGAAAAAGAAGATCCATTTGATGGGGAGTATCCGGTTGGCTTTAGTGGCAGGAGCGATCCTCTCCTTATGGATATTCAGGGATGAGAGTTGGCAATGCCTGACGGGGATCACCTTCGCTTATATCATCCCGTTCGCGCTCCTGATGTGGTACCATAATAAAATGTACGCACGAAAAGTATACGCCGAGACCTTGATCAAACTGAACGAGGATGAGCTAAAAGGACTGGACTATGATTTCAGCGCGTTCGACGGGGCAGCCGATAAGATCTCGGGCGAGCACTCTTTCTGCTTGGATCTGGATGTGTTTGGAGACCGCTCCTTGTTTCAATCGCTCAATCGTACCGTAACCGGGTTCGGGCGGGAACGACTGGCCGGTTGGCTCTCGAATCCCTTGACGGATAAGAAGGAGATCGTCAAACGGCAAGAGGCTGTCAAGGAATTAGCGACTTTATCCGCCTTACGGCAGCATTTCTATGTGACGGGAATCATCCGGCAGGACACGCAAGATACGAGAGACAACGATATCAACTTTATGGACCGACTCACTCAGCGTAAGCATAAATTCGTTGATAGCCTACCGTGGAAACTATTGATCTGGCGGTCCCAGTGTTGTGGATCGTATTGGGTATCGCTTACTCACTGGATTGGATCAGCGGGAGTTTATTGAATATTTATTTCTTAATCACGTTAGTGATCGCTTACGGACGAGCCAAGGAAATCAATGCGCTTTACGCGACCGTCAATAAGATGGAGTCTATTTTCAATCGGTACTCAAAGCTGATGCAATGTGTGGAAGAAGATAATTTCCAGTCGGAAGAGCTGAAAGAGATCAGCGGACAATTAGCGAATGAGAAGGAATTGGCCTCGCATGCTATCAAACGCTTGTCGTCGTATATCGGAGGATTAGACCAACGATTCAGTTTGGCGGGTATCATTTTCAATCTCTTCTACTTGCGGGATACACGCCATGCCATCCTTTTGGAACGCTGGATTCAGACTTACTCCGATAAACTTCCGCTTTGGTTCGACGCGCTGGCTCGTTTCGACGCGCTGAACTCGTTGGGTAGTTTCGCTTTCAACCATCCGGAATACATCTATCCGGAGATTGCCGACACTTATTTCCAGATGGAAGGCAAGGCTTTGGGACATCCTCTTTTGAACCGGGAAGTCTGCGTAAAGAACGATATCGATATCCGCAAAAGTCCTTGGTTCCTGATTATCACCGGAGCGAATATGGCCGGAAAAAGTACATACCTCCGGACGATCGGTGTCAATTACTTATTGGCTTGCGTAGGCGCTCCGGTCTGCGCCGCCTCCTTGACGGTTTATCCCGCCCACATGGTTACCAGCTTACGTACCTCGGATTCCTTGGCTAGCAACGAGTCTTATTTCTTCGCGGAGTTGAAACGGCTGAAAATGATTATCGACAGGCTGCAAAACGGGAGAAGCTATTTATCATCTTGGACGAGATCTTGAAGGGAACAAATTCTATCGACAAGCAGAAAGGCTCTCTTGCCTTATGAAACAGCTGGTCGCTTATAAGGCTTGCGGCATCATCGCCACCCACGATTTAGTGTTGGGTACTTTGGAGGAAGAGTTACCCGGAACAAATAAAGAATTACCGCTTCGAAGCGGATATAAAAGACGAGGAGCTATCCTTCTCTTATCAACTAAGAGAAGGAATAGCCCAGAATATGAATGCTTGTTTCTTAATGAACAAGATGGGAATCTTGTTTAATTGAAAATTGAGACAAGTGATAAAATAACTGTCACTTGTCAACTGCCAACTACTTTTTGTATTTGGTTTTGATTGCGGGTAGGACTTTTTGGATTTCCGCTATACGAGTGGCATCACTGGGGTGCGTACTCATAAATTCCGGCGTAGAGCCACTCTTTCCGGCGGACATCTTTTGCCAGAAGTTGACTGCCACGTCCGGATTGTATCCCGCCATAGTCATGAACACCAATCCCATATAATCCGCTTCCGACTCGTGCTTACGGGAGAAAGGAAGCATTACGCCATACTGCGCTCCCACACCATATACCGTATTGGCCGCTTGCTGTACCGCCGCACTCTTATTGCTTACGGCCGCACCTAAAATAGCCGCCCCGTATTGGGCCATTAGTTGCTGGCTCATACGCTCATTGCTGTGTTTAGCTACGGCATGGGCGACCTCATGCCCGATGACTACCGCCAATTCATCGTCCGAGGAAACCAAAGGCAGCAATCCCTCGTACACCACGATCTTGCCGCCTGGCATACAGAAGGCGTTCACCTGCGGATCATTCACCAAATTAAACTCCCAAGAGAAGTTTTTTACCTCATCCGCCATCCCGTTTGCCCGCAAATAGTCCTCCGTAGCGGCGGCTATCTTCTTTCCGACCCGGGTTACCATAGCGCTTTTGTTCGCATTCGTCGATTTTTTCGCCGTCTTTATATAATCGTTATACTGGGTAAGGCTGGACGATAACACCTCTTGGTCCGAAACCAACAGCACTTGCTTACGTCCTGTCAACGGTACGCTGGAACAGCCTGCCAATAAAAGCAAGGCCACGAATAAACTTGCTATTTTTCTCATATCCTTTTACTTGAAATTAAACCTGATACTCTCTTTTTAATAACGCAAAGATACTACCATTTTGTTCAAAACAACCACCCCCTTTCGTTCTTTCTATAGGAAGTATTAGCCTTTTCTTTCAACAACATCCATCATCTACCATCTGTTGCATGATCATCCACCAATTGGTAGATGATCTTCTAACAGCTGTTGCATGATCATCCAATGGCTGATAGAAGACGAATATAAATAGATGAAATGCCTAACACTTACAGTGATTAAACCTAAGCTAAGCAGGAAAATCCCTTACCCCCTACTTATATCAGAAAAAAAAGCCCTTGATTGTATATTTATTCAATAATACTCTTTATATTTGCAGCCTGTTTTGCATAAATATACAACATGAGTACAAAGAAGGAACGATTGGATGCCATTTGCGGTATTATACAAACGAAGGTGATAAGTAATCAAGAAGAACTGCTTAAAGAGTTGGAAGATAGCGGATTCTCGGTTACGCAAGCTACGCTTTCCCGCGACATCAAGCAACTGAAAGTAGCCAAGGTACACGACGGAAACGGAGATTATGTATATCGCCTTCCCGAAGAGAGTATAAGCAAACAAGCACAGCCTGAAGGCAAGAAAAAGCCGAATATCGAGTTTTCCGGAAACTTAGCGGTGGTGAAAACACGACCGGGTTACGCCATGGGAATCGCCTCGGACATAGACTCCCATGCCCCCAGCGAGATACTGGCCACCATAGCCGGAGACGATACGATCTTGGTAATCCCCCGCAACGGTGTGAGCCAAGAGAAGGTGATTGCCGCTTTATCACATTTTATATAAAAGGAAAAAACTAAGAACAAACAATAAAATGGAACAAGAAATAGAAATTGATGTTATGATCGCTGATGCCTCTCACGAGGTATATGTGGATACGATCCTAGATACGATCGAGTCTGCCGCTAAAGTCCGGGGCACGGGTATCGCCAAACGTACGCACGAGTATGTGGCCCAGAAGATGAAAGAGGGCAAAGCGGTGATCGCCTTGGCGGGAAACGAGTTCGCCGGGTTTAGTTATATCGAGTCATGGGGAAACAAGCAGTACGTGACTACCTCCGGCTTGATCGTGCATCCGGATTTCCGGGGCTTGGGTATAGCGAAACGCATCAAAGACATGACCTTCCAGCTTGCCCGCATGCGCTGGCCGAAAGCAAAGGTATTCAGCCTTACCTCCGGCGCTGCCGTGATGAAGATGAATACCGAGCTGGGATATGTACCGGTTACGTTCTCCGACTTGACGGACGATGAGGCTTTCTGGCGGGGTTGCAACGGTTGCGTGAACCACGATATCTTGGAACGCACCGAACGTAAGTATTGCATCTGCACGGCCATGCTGTTCGACCCGGCCGATCCGCATCGTGCGCAACGAGAGCGGGAGGCCCGTAATCAGACTAAAAAGGACTAAATTAATACGATAGAAAAACAACATAAAATAAAGAAACGATGAAGAAGAAGTAGTAGTAGCGTTCAGCGGAGGTTTGGATACCTCATTCACGGTCATGTATCTGGCTAAAGAAAAAGGATACGAGGTATACGCCGCTTGCGCTAACACAGGTGGTTTCAGCGAGGAACAATTGAAACAAAACGAGGAGAACGCCTATAAGCTAGGCGCCACGAAATACGTGACGATCGACGTTACGAAAGAGTATTACGAGAAGAGCTTGAAGTACATGATTTTCGGAAACGTGCTGCGTAATGGTACGTATCCGATCTCCGTAAGCTCCGAGCGTATCTTCCAAGCCTTGGCGATCGCCCGCTACGCAAACGAGATTGGCGCCGACGCTATCGCCCATGGTTCTACCGGAGCCGGTAACGACCAGATCCGTTTCGATATGACTTTCTTGGTATTGGCTCCGAACGTGGAGATTATCACGTTGACCCGCGATATGGCCTTGAGCCGCGAGGAAGAGATCAACTACTTGAAGGAGCACGGTTTCGAGGCCGATTTCACGAAGTTGAAATATTCCTATAACGTAGGTCTTTGGGGAACCTCTATCTGCGGCGGCGAGATTCTTGATTCCGCGCAAGGATTACCCGAGAGCGCTTATCTGAAACAAGTGGAGAAAACCGGCAGCGAGCAATTGCGCATCGAGTTCAAGAACGGTGAGGTTCATGCCGTGAATGGTGAGGTGTTCGAGGATAAGATCGCCGCTATCCAGAAGATCGAGGAGATCGGGGCGGCTTACGGTATCGGCCGTGATATGCACGTGGGCGATACGATCATCGGCATCAAGGGACGGGTCGGTTTCGAGGCTGCCGCTCCTATGTTGATTATCGGGGCGCACCGCTTCTTAGAGAAATATACGTTGAGCAAATGGCAACAATACTGGAAGGATCAGGTAGCGAACTGGTACGGCATGTTCTTGCACGAGAGCCAATATCTGGAACCGGTGATGCGCGATATCGAGGCGATGTTGCAAGAGTCTCAGCGTAACGTGAACGGTACGGCTATTCTGGAGCTTCGTCCGTTGTCCTTCTCTACCGTTGGCGTAGAATCTGAGGACGACTTGGTAAAGACGAAATTCGGTGAGTACGGAGAGATGCAGAAAGCTGGACCGCCGAGGACGCTAAAGGCTTCATCAAGGTTCTTTCCACTCCGTTGCGTGTTTATTATACGAACCATAAAGACGAAGAGATATGATTAAATGCGGAATTATAGGCGGAGCGGGTTACACGGCGGGTGAATTGATCCGCCTGCTCCTAAACCACCCTGATGCCGAGCTTACATTTATAAACAGTAGCAGTAACGCCGGTAACAAGATCACGGACGTGCATGGCGGTCTTTATGGCGAGACGGATTTGGTGTTCACCAGCGAGTTGCCGTTAGATAGCATCGACCTTCTGTTCTTCTGTACCGCTCATGGCGATACGAAAAAGTTCATGGAGAGCCACACGGTCCCCGAGAACGTGAAGATTATCGACCTGAGCATGGACTACCGGATCGAGGCCCGGAGCACGATTTCGTGTACGGCCTGCCGGAATTGAACCGCCGCCGGATTTGCAACGCCCGGCATATAGCGAACCCCGGTTGTTTCGCTACTTGCATCCAATTGGGCGTATTGCCGTTGGCGAAGCACTTGATGCTGAATTCCGACTTGCATGTCAATGCCATCACGGGTTCTACGGGAGCGGGCGTGAAGCCTTCTTCCACCTCTCACTTTAGCTGGCGCAACGACAACATATCAATCTATAAGCCTTTTACGCATCAGCACTTGGCCGAGATCAACCAGAGCTTGAGCCAGTTGCAGAAGAGTTATTCAAGCCGGATCAACTTCATCCCCGTACGCGGTAATTTCTCCCGTGGTATATTCGCCACGACATACATCGATTGCAAGATTGACTTGGTGGAGATCCGACGTATTTATGAGGAATATTATGATGATCACAGCTTCACGTTTATCACTGATAAGAACCCGGATTTGAAACAAGTGGTAAATACGAATAAATGCTTGATCCACTTACAGAAAATAGATGATAAGCTTCTTATTATCTCTATGATCGATAACTTATTGAAGGGTGCTAGCGGCCAAGCGGTCCACAACATGAACTTATTGTTCGGGTTGGAGGAGACGGTTGGCTTACACTTAAAACCCTCCGCGTTTTAAAAAATACTATAAAGATGAATTTATTCGACGTATATCCATTATTTAATATAGAGATCGTACAAGGCAAGGGATGTCATGTATGGGATAGCGAGGGAAACGAGTACCTCGACTTATATGGCGGCCATGCCGTGATCTCGGTGGGGCACAGCCACCCTACTTACGTAAAGGCGATTACCGAGCAGGTAAATAAATTAGGCTTTTACTCGAACTCGGTTATCAATAGCTTGCAACAAAAATTAGCGGATAAGCTAGGGAAGGCTTCCGGCTACGATGATTATTCGTTGTTCTTGATCAACTCCGGAGCGGAGGCGAACGAGAACGCGTTAAAGCTCGCCTCTTTTCATAACGGGAAGAAGCGGGTGATCGCATTCAAGCACGCCTTTCATGGACGTACCTCCGCCGCCGTTCGTGTCACGGATAACCCGAAGATCATCGCTCCGGTAAATGAGGATCTAGCGGTTACTTATCTTCCATTGAACGACGCTTCCGCCGTAGAGGAAGAGTTGAAGAAGGGGGATGTATCGTCCGTGATCATCGAAGGTATCCAAGGTGTAGGTGGCATCCAATTGCCAACGGATGATTTTATGCGTGAGTTACGCAACCTGTGTACGACTTATGATGCCTGTCTGATCTTGGATGAGATTCAATCCGGATATGAAGAAGCGGTAAATTCTTCGCACATCAATATGCCGGTATCAAGCCGGATTTGATCTCGGTAGCGAAAGGTATCGCCAATGGCTTCCCGATGGTGGGTTATTGATCAGCCCGAAATTCAAGCCGGTTTATGGTATGCTCGGCACTACTTTCGGCGGTAACCATTTGGCTTGCGCAGCCGCTATCGCCGTTCTCGATATTATGGAAGACGAGCGTTTGATTGATAACGCGGCGAAAGTGGGTGCCTATTTATTGGAAGAGCTTCATAAACTTCCTGGTATCAAGGAAATTCGGGGCCGTGGTTTGATGATCGGTATCGAGTTCGAGGAATCTATCAAGGAAGTACGTAACAAACTTCTCTTTGAGGAGAAAGTGTTCACGGGCGTAGCCGGAACCCATACGATCCGTCTGCTTCCTCCGCTTTGCTTGACGATGGATGAGGCCAAGGAATTTATCCGTCGCTTCAAGAAAGTCCTAAACGCTTAATTGTTCTTTATTTCATAAAAAGGGAGGATGTCTGAATTAGTGTCCTCCTTTTTTCCATTCCTCCCCAACAGCGACGTAAATTAAGTATCACCCTTTGTCAAAAAAACATCATTCCCTTTTCCGAAAAAATACTAACTTTACGCAGTCTAAACTTTGAGTCTCTAATTACTAATGAACACGATCGATGAAATATCTATTTATAGGAGTATTCACTTTATTGTGCCTATTTGCCTGTCAATCTAACGATTCCAAATACATCATAGAAGGCACCCTACCACCGCACAGCAGGATGGGGAATGGATTTATCTGGCACCCATGGAAAACGCCTCAATCGAAAATATCGATTCTACGAGAATAGAGAACGCACGGTTTACTTTCCAAGGAACGGGAGAAGAAATGAAAGTCCTCCGTATGCGCATCCTTTTGCGTCTCAAGTTCCAAGAGCTACTGGTCGTAACGGAACCGGGTGTGACCTCAGTACGGATAGACTCCATCAGCTCGGCCTCCGGTACACCGCAAAACGACGCCTTGCAGCATTGGAAAGACCGGAAGCAAAAGACCGATAGCGAATCCTATGCCCTATGGACAGCGCTTAAGACTTGCTCGCCGGAAGATTCCATCCGCATCAAGCAGACATGGGATTCCTTGAGAGTAGAGACGCAAGCTTTTAATTATGCGTTCATGAAAGAACATATCAACCAAACGGTCGGGAAATTCCTCTATAAGATGATAAAAACCTCCTTGACCGAAGAGCTACGAAAGGAACTGGATGAAGCGAATCATTAAACAGGATCTGTCGATCACGCTAGCGGTACTGGCGATAGCGATCTTCGCTTTCTTCTTCTGGATGTACCCCTATCATTTGTTCCACAAAGAGCAAATGATGCTGTTCTTGTACAGCGGCGAGTTTCTCCGTGGATATTTTCAGGAGGAAGCGTGGCTGGCTTGTCTCACCGGCGATTTCCTTACGCAATTCTTTTATTATATCGGGGGAGGCCCGTTCATCCTAAGCGTTGTCTTAACTTTATTTGCCCTGCTTACCTATCGGACATTCCGGCAATTCGTCAGCAAGAGATACGCCCTTCCTCTTATGATACTACTTGTATTATGGGAGGCCGGAAGGTCTTGCGGACTCGCCTATCCGTTATCCGCGACTCTCTCCTTGATCGGAGCAGAAGGTGTTTTCCTGTTATATAGCCGGAGCCAAACTGAGGGCAACGTCTTCTTACCTGCATTCCCGCCATGCTTCTTTGCTATTGGTGCTTCGGGTACGGGGCATGGCTCTGTCTGGCCCTTATGCTGGCCGCCGGAATCATAGCGCACCATCAAAAGCTAAGTGCCCTGCTTGCGGCAGGTATATTACTTCTTCCAGCGACCCAATATCCCGCTACCACTTGGTGGAGTAAGCCGGATCTCGACCGGGAGTATGTACTCAGCCTCGATGTGGAACATTATTTCGGAAATATACAAAAGATGAGGAAACATCTCGAGACAGACCGCCAAATCCTTTGGGTGACCTATTACCGGAACCTGTACAATGCCACGCATCCGTCCGAGATCAACTCACCCGTATCTCTCTCCCGGAACCTCCTAGCGTGGAATCAACCGGGTACGAATGGGTTGATCCTCCCGTGAACCCATCCGCTTCTTTTCTCTCTATCCTATTCGCTAACGAGTTATGGTTTACGTTAGGAGATATGACCATGGCCGAGCATTGCGCCATGCTAAGTATGATCTTCTCTCCCCGCAATTCGGGTAGCCGTATGATCAAACGGCTGGCTGAGATCAATCTGGTCAATGGGGATGATGAGGCAGCTCTTAAATATCTACGTATATTAGACAAGACACTCCTTCATAAAAGCTGGGCCGAAAAGAGAATACCCGGTCAGCAAACCCCGCGAGTAAAGGAGTGGCTGGAGAAGAAACGCAGAGACATCCCGACCCAAGACCATCTACGTTCCGGTAACGATGCCGTGACTTCCTTACGGAACTTAGTCGCCTCGAACGCCGGCAATCTCCGTGCTTACGAATACTTACTCTGCTATCATTTACTCTCTAAAGATCTCCGTTCTTTTGTAGAAGATTATGTACCGGGTAAGGTCTCTAGTTCCATTTTCGCCGAGGCCCTGCTGATCCATCTCGCCCGCCAAGGTAATATCCGTGCGGAAGAGCTTATAAAATACCAAATCCCGGTAAAGATAGCGAAAGAATTCGCCGATTATACCCGGCTTTATGAGGCAAAGGACACGAGTTTGAAAGAGAAATACGGCAAGACCTATTGGTTCTATTATCATTTTGCGACCACAGAGCCCGGAAAGGAGAGTAAGCCATGAAAGAAGCAAGAATCATGAAAGAGAACATAACCTATTACCTCGTCTGGATAATCTGCTTGCTGGCAGGATGTACCCCTACCCCGAAGCAAATAGAGGATACCACAGACCCAATCCCCATGTATCCCGATTATACGGATATCATGATTCCCACGAATATTGCCCCTCTCAACTTCTTATTGAGAAACGATGCGGACGCTATGCAAGTAACCTTAAAAGGGAAATCAAAAGAGATACAATTATCTTTCGGAAAGAAAGCTATTTTCCCTTTAAACCTATGGGAAAGCCTTTTAGAGCAGGAAGTGGGCAACCGCCTGCAAATAACCGTAGTCGCCCGTATCAAGGGTAAATGGTTTCGTTACCCCTCTTTCTACTGGCAAGTAGTTCCGGAGAAACTGGATAGTTACATAAGCTACCGGCTTATAGAACCCGGCTACGAGGTATGGAACAAGATCCAATTATGCGAGCGGGAGATCAATACCTTCGAGGAACGGGTTATTGCCGACAACAAAGATACCGACGGTTCTTGCATGAACTGCCATATTTACGGAAATAAGAAAGGAAGTTTATCCATGTTCCATTTACGGGGAAAGCAAGGAGGCACCCTGCTGAACCGTAACGGACATTTGAGGAAGTTGAAATTGAGCAACGACAGTCTGCCGAATGGGGCTGTCTATGGCGATTTCCATCCATCGGGGCAGTTCGCCGTTTTTTCCACGAATATTATCATCCCTGCTTTTCATTCGTTAGGAAGTAAGCGGTTGGAAGTCTATGACACAACCTCCGACCTAGTGGTCGCCGATTTCAGAAAGAAACAACTCATCACCTCCCCATTGACTAGCCGGAAGGATGAGTTAGAGACCTTCCCTACCTTTTCGCCCGATGGGAACTGGATCTATTATTGCTCCGCTCCCATCCAGCCGTTGCCCGATAGCATCCATAACCTAAAATATTCCCTATGCCGCATATCTTTCCATAAAGATACCAAGGAATGGGGCCGACAGATCGAAACCGTATGGGATGCCCAGAAGCATAATGGCTCCGCCTGCCATCCCAAGATATCGCCCGACGGTAAATACCTACTTTTCACGGTAGCCGATTATGGAACCTTCCCGATCTGGCACCGAGAAACAGACCTGCAATATGATGAACCTCCAGACCGGGAAGATAGATACCTTACCTGCCGTCA